>Ga0209161_10000898_pt1 | contig 24461 bp, 19 predicted proteins | sample GraSoiAngelo_155_FD_186169 | JGI IMG/M metagenome (GOLD analysis project Ga0209161, IMG submission 186169) | Grasslands soil microbial communities from the Angelo Coastal Reserve, California, USA - 14_1009_13_30cm (SPAdes) (version 2) | ecosystem: Environmental > Terrestrial > Soil > Grasslands... | reverse complement strand
CTCTTCGTTGAGCGGCGGTCAGGGAACGTTCTCTGCGACCCTCATCAAGGCTGGGCCGCAGACGATCACCGCGACCGATGCGGCGAACGCGTCGGTCACGGGCTCCCTCACCGTCACCGTGCAGGCGGCGAGCGCGGCAAGCCTGATCCTCAGGACCCCGGCCAGCGCGAAGCCAGGCCAGGCCTTTGCCGCAAGCGTCACTCTCAACGATCGCTTCGGCAACCTGGCAACGGGTTACACGGGAACGGTCCACTTCACGAGCTCCGATCCGCTTGCGACGCTCCCGGCGGATTACACGTTCAACGCAGCCGATGGCGGCGTCCATGGATTTTCGGTCACGCTCATGACCCCGACGATCCCCACGCTCCCGGGCCAGACGATCACGGTCACGGATACGGCGAACGCGAGCCTCGGCGCGACCAGTCCGCCGGTGAACGTGAGTCCGCTCTAAGCGGTCGCGGCCGCCTTCAGCCAGCGCCGGATCGCGGCTTTGTCTAGGTCCGCCGTGTTCCGCACCTTCAACATCCGGTTGCTCTTGCCGCTGCCCTCGAGCTTCTTGCCTGGGTCTGCGAGCGCGGCCGGCGGCGCAAAGAAGTTGATCCCGACGTGCTCCTTGAAGGACGCGAGCGCGCAGACGTTCTTTCCGTTCACCTGGTAGAAGGGCACGCCCCACTTGATCGTCGTGGTGGCATTTGGAATCGCTTCGATCACGATCGCGTGTAGCCGCTCGAGCAGAGCGCGCTGATCCGCCGACTGTTTCGCGATGTAGATCGTGGCGGCTTTGGTCTTAGAGCTACCGGGGCTGGTCTTCAAGGCGGTCATCGCGTCCTCCATGGTGCTGTCCGAACTCGGGCGGAACGTTAGAACGGTCGCGGCCGTCGTGCTTCTCCAAAACTGCTCGGTCTCGTCCACGCCATCGCGAAGCACGCCGGGACCGGAGCCACGCCCTTGCGGCGCCGGTAGTCGGTGGGCGACTCGCCCACGATGTCGCGGAACGTGCGGCTGAACGTCCCGAGGCTGGCGAAACCGACGCGGTGTCGCTGGAGATAGCGATGCGGTGGCGCGACTCATCCGTCGCTCCTGAGGGTGGTCAGGGGTGGTCGGGCGCGCGGTGGGCTCTGGGTGGCTCGAACACCCGACCTCAGCGATGTCAACGCTGCGCTCTAACCAGCTGAGCTAAGAGCCCGCGAGAGATCAAGGATAACGCGCGGCGCCTTCGGCGCGCACGCCGGCGAACATCCGCAGTCCGTCGACCGGAGCGTCCTTCGCGAAGCACACGATTCGGAACGCTCCGAGGCCGTTCGGATCGAGCAGTTCATCGACCGCCGACCGCCGGCTCGCGGCGCGGAGCTGATCGATCGGCGTCGCCGCGCGCGCGGCGGTCTCGCGAATGCCGAGCGCGAGCAGCACCTCGCGCTGCGTTGCCGCACCAGCGAAGCGCAGCCCAGCGCCCTCGGCCGCTCGACGGATCGCCGTGAAGTCGACGCTCGCGGTCAGGTCGTGCCGGCCGGGTTCAGCGAGCGGGTCGGAGAGCAAACGCTGCTGCGCGAAAGCCCGCACCGTGCCGGCTCCCGCGCGCCTCAGCAGTTCGCTCTCTTCGCCGCCGTAGTCGACGAGCAGGACATACCCCGAGACCACCGCCGCCGCCAGGCTCGCGACCCAACCTTCGGCCGCCGGGCTCGTTTCCCAGCGTCCGCCGACCGGCACGGCTTCGGGGATCCGCCAGCGCAGATCCGCGCTGCTAGGCACGCGCAGCGTCTCGACAAGGGTGCCGGCTGCTTCGCCGACGAAGACTTCGCGAACGCCATCGGCGGTACGCGAGAGCACGTGGACGGGGAACGCGTCGAGCACCTCGTTGGCGAACACGACGCCGCGGATGGGAGCGAGGTTGTGCGCGACAGACGCCCACCGCAGGTCCCGGCCTTCGAGCGCGAGCGACTGCTGCGCGCGCATGCGCGGCGACACCTCGACGATCGCGGGACGCGCGGCACGCGCCGCGTCAGGGCGCTCGCGCTCGAGGGCTGCGAGGAGATCCCGCATGAGAATTCCCCGCCCTGCTCCCGCCTCCACGAGATCCCACGGTGCGGGTTTTCCGATCTGCGTCCAGAGATCGGCGATCCCGCGCGCGACCGTCCGTCCGAACGCCGGGCCAAGATCGGCCGAGGTGACATAGTCGCCGCCGAAGCCCAGCGACGCGTGCGTGGTGTAGTAGCCGTCGTCGGGATCGAAGAGGGCGGCTTCCATGAAGTCGGCGAAGCTGATGGGACCAGACGCCCGGATCCGCGCGACGAGACGCTCGGCGAGCGTCAGACCGTCATGCGCCCCAGCGGGGCGGACCCGGTGGTCGGATCTCAGGCGGGCGCGGAGAGTTGTGTCCGTCGAGCGGGATCTCTTCCGATGGCTTCCACGACCGCGCGACGGCGAGCTCCTCTTTCGCGAGAACGGTGCGGCCGAAGCGGCCGTACGTCGAGAGCTCGAAGTTCGAGGTCTCGCCGAGTGCACCGTGCGGGCAGACCTCGACGCAGTCGCCGCAGTAGATGCACCGAGTCACGTCCAGCTCGTACGTCTGCAGATCGCGCTCGCGCATCATCAGCGCGCCCGTCGGGCACGTCTCCGCGCACGCCCCGCACGAGACGCAGTCGGTGTACTTGAGCGAGACGTTCCATGGCGTCGTCACGATCGCGTCGTATCCGCCGCCCATGAGCCCGTAGCAGTTCGCACCGATGACGTCCCGGCAAATTCGGACGCACTGGGTGCAGTTGATGCACTTGTTGAGATCCCGAAGGATGAAGTCGTGGCTGAAGTCGTACTCGTAGTCGTGGTAGTCGACGGGTTCCGCTCGGTGGAAGCGGTTATCGGTGAGGCCGTGCTCGAGTGACAGACGCTGCAGGTGGCAGCGGCCGACATCGGGACACACGCACTGGAGGCACCGCGCCGCCTCCTTCTCCGCCGCCGCCTTGTCGTAGCCGTTCTCGATGACCTGGAAGCTCTGGACCCGGTCGGGGAACGGGAGCATCGGCATGCGGACCTGCGGCTCCTCAGGCTTGTACGGAACGATGTCGATGAGCTCGGGCACGGCCTCTTCCTGCGCGATCTCTTCGGCGACGCGGGCCATATCGTCGCCGGCGAGATAACGGTCGATAGCCTTCGCGGCGAGCTTTCCCTGCGCGACGCACTCGATGACCGTGCGCGCGCCCATCTGCACGTCGCCGCCGGCAAAGACGCCGGGGCGGTCCGTCATGAGCGCGCCGTTGGTCACGATCGTCTCGCGCTTCGTCTTGCGGACGGAGGGTTCCTTCTCGAAGAAGTCGAGATCCGGCAGCTGGCCGATCGCGGGAATCACGGTGTCGCATTCGATCGTGAAGTTGGAGCCCTCGACCGGCACAGGCCTGCGACGCCCCGAGGCGTCGGGCTCGCCGAGCGCCATCCGCTGGAACTCGATGCCGCCGACGCGGCCGTTCTTCTCGACGATCTTCACCGGTGAGGCGAAGAACTCGAGGCGGATGCCCTCGTGTTCGGCGTCGTCGACCTCGCTGTAGTGGGCCCCCATCTCCCTGCGCGAACGGCGGTAGACGACGGTGACCTCCGCCCCGAGCCGGCGCGAGGTGCGTGCGCAGTCGAATGTGGTGAATCCGCCGCCCACGACCACGACCTTCTGGCCCTTACCGACCGGCACGGGGTTTCCTTCAGCGTTCATGCGCAAGTAGTTGATCGCCTCGATGACTCCGGGAAGGTCGATGCCGGGGATGGGGAGGTCGTTCGAGCGCCAGCACCCGATGCCGAGGAACACCGCGTCGTAGCCCTGGGTGAAGAGGTCGTCGATGGAGAAGTCGCGACCCAGTGTCATGCCGCCTTTGAACTCGGTGTCACGGAGCTGCCACACCGAATTCAGCTCCTTGTCGAGCTTCACTTTCGGAAGCCGGTACTCGGGGATGCCGTAGCGGCAGATACCCCCCTGCTTTTCCATCATGTCGAAGACCGTCACCGCGTGGCCCTTGAGCGCGGCGTAGTACGCGCACGTGAGGCCCGCAGGTCCCGCGCCGACGACCGCCACGCGCTTCCCGGTCGCGGGCAGCTGCGGGAATGGGGTCGGTGCCTGATCCATCTCCATGACCATCTCGCCGGTGTAGCCGTGGCACTGGCAGATCGCGATCTCTTCCTCGACGAGGCCGCGCCGGCAGACCTCCTGGCACGGCTTCGGGCAGACGAGCCCGAGCATGTACGGGAACGGCAGCACCTCTTTGACGAGGCGCGCGGCTTCGACGTGCTGGCCCTTTGCCATGAGCTCGAGATACCCGGGGATGTCGATGTGCGTCGGGCATCCGACCTGGCACGGGGGCATGCAGTAGGCGTTGTGGTCCGACAGGATGTATTCGAGGTTCTGGCGGCGCAGCTTGAAGAGCGAGTCGGACGCTTGGGTGATCACCATGCCCGGCTGCACCGGCAGATGGCACGAGGGCATCGGCCGGTGATAGCCCTCGATCTCGACGAGACACATCCGGCACGCGGCGGCCGGCGCGAGCTTCTCGTCGTCGCACAGCGTCGGGACTTCGAACCCCGCGCGCTGCGCCGCCCTGAGGATCGACTCGCCGACGACCGCGGTGACTTCTTTGCCGTCGATCCAGATCGTGCACGTCGGCTGTCCGCTTGGGATCTCGCCGACATGCGCCACCGTCGGGATCTGTGACTCGCTCGGTTGCGTGTACCGCTCGAGCAGGCTCATGCGCAGCTCACTCTATCGGCCGTCCACGCGAGCGCGCAGAGCGCGGCCGGGAAGGCGAGTGGGTGACTCGCGGCGCAGCGGGACTCGCCCGTCCGCACAGACGTAGCGCCGCTCACGCGACGCAGGGCGAAGGGACCCGCGAGCACGCGAGCACCCCGAGCCTCAACCGGTCGCCCGCGCCTTAGGGTCACGGCTGCGCCATCGTCTCGTACCGGCGAGACCGCACCGGGGTGCAGCTTCCTTCCGGGCAGCGCATGTCTTGAATGTGAATTCGGTAGTCGTCGGGGAACTCGCGCATCGTCGTGCGCAGGATCGACGGCGCGGTGATCCCGAAGCCACAAAGTGAGAAGCGTTCCATGTGATCGCCCAGCTCGTCGAGCCACGGCAGATCGCTGTCGCGGCCGAGGCCCGAGTACATGCCTTCGAGGATCCCTTGCACGCGCTTCGTCCCCACACGGCACGGGACACAGATGGCGCAGCTCTCCCTCGCGAGGTACGCGAAAAGCTTCGCGGCCTCATTCACGATGCAGGTTCCGACCGGGATCGCCCGCACCTGCGCCGAGCCCATGTGCGTGCCGGCGACTCGCAGGTCGTCGAAGTCGAAGCGCGTGTCGGACCGCGTCGCGTTCAGGATCCCCCCGGTCGGGCCGCCCACGTGGAGCCCCTTGAGCTTCGCCGTCGTACCGCCCGCTTCGCTCACGATGTCGCCGAGCGATGTGCCAAGGGCGACCTCGTACACGCCGGGATGGGACACCGCCCCGGTCACCGATACGAGCTTGGTGCTCGCGCGAACCTGTTCCTCGACCACGAGCGGGAGCCACGCGAGCGTCTCGATGCTCGAGACGAGCGTCGGCCGCAGATTCAGTCCTTGCGAGGCCGGGTAAGGCGGTCGCTGGCGCGCCATCGCGCGGCGCGATTCGAGGACCGCGAGCAGCGCCGACTCCTCGCCGCCCATGAAACCTCCAGGCCCGAGGGCGACCTCGATGGCGATCCCAAGCTCGTCCTGGTGATCCGCGATCGCGCGCTCGACGGCCGCGCGGGCCTCGGTGGCGCCGGGATGGAGATAAACGAAGGCTTCCTTCGCATCCACGGCGTGGGCGGCGATGGCGATGCCTCGCAGCGCGGTCGCGGCGTTACGCGCGAGAAGCGTTCGCGCCAGCGGGCTTCCGGGATCGGCGTCGTACCCATTCGCGACGACGTACGGCTGCCGTCCATCCGCGTTGCGCCGCACCGCACGAAGCTTGTCGGCGAGCGGGTAGCCCGCCCCACCCCGTCCGCGAAGACCGCTCTTCTCGACCGCGTCGATGAGCTGCTCGGGCAGGTAGGACCTCGCGCGCTGGAGTGCACCGCGCGCCTCGCCGTCGAGGATTCGTGCGGCGGTCCTAGCCGGCATAGGTGGGCTCGACGACGTGTCTGAGCTCGGCCTCACGGAGCTTGTCGTGGGCCGGGGCGGGGCTTGCCTCGGGCCACGCACCCGCAATGGCGACGTTGCCGGTGTACCGACGGCCACCTCGTGGCACCGCGGTGCCACGGCCCGGCGGCGCCCCGCGGAAGTTCGCGAGGAGCGACGCCGTCGTGTATAGGTCAGTCATCGTCTTGCCGAACTCAGCCGCGATCAGCTCGGAGGCGGTCCAGGGCAGGTAACCGTAGGCGGCGTTCGTCGAATAGAGCACGCGCGTTAGGCGATCGGCACCCTCGGGCGTCTCGCGGAGGATCCGGCGGACGGGTCCGAGATCGACGCGCTCGTCTTCGGCCGGGATCGTCGTGACCGCGGTCGACATCGGTCGACGATCGCCGTATGGCGCCGTCTGCACCATACGGATCCGGTAGTACGACGCGCGCGGCGCGAGCGGCGGGCGTTTGCGGAAGCCGTCCCGGAACCGATAGGAGATCGAGATCGCGCGCGGCGGGCAGGCCTTCTCGCACATGAGGCACGACTCGCACTTGAAGATGCTCGTCTCCGGCTCGAGCAAGAGGGCGATCAGCCCGCGCGATCGCTCCGGCAGATCACGCTTCTCGTACGGATATTTCCTCGTCACCGGACGCGGATGCACGAAGTGCTCGAGCGTCCGCAGCATGCCGGTCAGGATTCCTCTCACTCAATGACTCCGGTATCGCGCCTCGCTCGACCGAAACCCTCTCTACGCGACAGGGTCCCCCCGTCCTGGCGGACGGCTCCCCATCGCGCGGGGGCCCTCGGTCGAGCTCGGCGCTTGCTCTGGGTCATCGGTCGACATCCCCGAGCACGATGTCGATCGAGCCCAAAATCGCGATCGCGTCCGCGACGAGCCGACCCTTGAGCAGCCAGGGAAGAATCTGAAGATTCACGAATGACGGGCCGCGCATCTTGGCGCGGAAGGGATTGGGGCTTCGGCCGTCGCTGATCATGTAGATCCCGACCTCGCCTTTGGCGCTCTCGACCGTGTAGTAGGCCTCACCCTTCGGGCATTTCCACACGTGACCGAGACGCGCGCGCACCGGACCGCCGGGAAGCTTGTCCAGGCACTCGCGCAGGATCGCGATCGCGAGGCGCATCTCACCGAGACGGACGCGATAGCGCGCGTAGGCGTCGCCCTCGGTGTAGACGACCGGCTTGAGCGACTTCAGCTCGGGGTAGACCGAATAGGGCCGGTCGCGGCGAAGATCCCAGTCCACACCCGAGGCGCGGAGCATCGGTCCGGTGAGTCCGTACGCCTTCGCGACGTCGGGAGGGATCGTGCCGACCCCGACGGTCCGCTCGAGAAAGATCTCGTTCTGATCGAGGATCGGCACGTAGTCCTGCTCGATGTCCTTCTCGAACCGATCCAGAAAACGTGAAAGCTTCCCCACCCACCCCGGCGGCAGGTCGTAAAGCAAGCCGCCTGGGCGGAAGTAGTTGAAGTTCATGCGCGAGCCACAGAGCTCCTCGAACATGTCGAGGATCTCCTCGCGGTCGCGGAAGCACCACAGCACCGGAGTGGTGGCGCCGACGTCGAGACCGTAGGTCCCGAGCCACACCAGGTGCGAGGCGCAGCGGCTCATCTCGTCGACGATCACGCGGATGTACTCGGCGCGCCGCGGGATGTCGATGTCCGCAATGGCCTCCATCGCGCCCGCGTACGCGTGCTCCTGGAGCATGTTCGAGACGTAGTCGGCCTGGTCGGCGTAGCGGATCCCCTGGTGGTACGTGCGCCACTCGAAGATCTTCTCGAGGCCGCGATGGAGGTACCCCATCACGGGGGTGCAATCGACGATCTTCTCGCCCGCGAGCTTGAGCACGAGGCGCAGCACGCCGTGCGTCGACGGATGCTGTGGTCCCATGTTGAGGATGAGCTCCTCGACCTGGCCCTCTTCGGCCTCGATCGTCGGGAGCTCATACCCGGTGGACTGTCGAATTCGCCCTAGCTCGGTCTCGGTGCTGGCTATGGCTCAGCCGCCCCTCGAGATCTTCTCGCGAAGCCGCAGGAGCCCCTCGATGAGCGCCTCGGGCCGCGGGGGACACCCGGGCACGTAGACGTCCACCGGCACGATCGTGTCGACTCCTTGAAGCGTCGCGTAGCTGTCCCAGAACTCGCCGCCGGACGATGCGCAGTTGCCCATTGCGATGACCCATTTGGGCTCGGGCATCTGCTCGTAGAGCCGGCGCAGCCGCGGCGCCATCTTGTGGGTCACCGTGCCCGCCACGATCATCACGTCGGCCTGTCTGGGGCTCGAGCGGAAGACCTCCATCCCGAAGCGTGCGGTGTCGTGGTGGGACATCGACGCCGCCATCATCTCGATCGCGCAGCAGGCCAGGCCGTAGCCGAGCGGCCAGGGCGATCGCGAGCGCGCCCAGTTGACGAGGTTGTTCACGGTCGTGAAGACGATGTTGTCGTCGTTCGCCAGCACTCCGGGCGTCGGCGAGGTGGGGTCGGGCGTGCCCAGCCCCGTCTGCGTCGTAAGAGGACGCCGTTGGATGACGTCCTCCTCGAAGTCGATCGGCCGCGCGCGGTTCTTTTCGTCGATCGCCATCGACCTCAGTCTATTGAGTTTTGTGCCTTCTGCACGGCCTCCGCGAGCAATCGATTGAGCGCGTCGTGGATCGCAGGAGCGCTCGCGATGATGCGGGGGAGCGCGGGATCGTCGGGATGCAGCTCGGTGACGCGACCGCCGGCCTCTCGCACGAGCAACGCACCGGCCATCCAATCCCACGGCGCGTCGACTGACTCGAAATAGGCATCCAGCCGCCCGCCAGCGACAGAAGCTAGATCAAGGGACGCCGATCCCGCGCGGCGGACATCGCGAACCTCGCCGACGACACCCGCCAGGATGCGTCCCTGCAGACGCCTGCTGTCTGCGACATATGCGAACCCGGTACCGACCAGCGCACTCGCGAGGTCCGCTTTGTCCGTCACTCGGAGTCGGGCTTCGCCGACGAAGGCGCCGCCCCCGCGCGTGGCGGTGAAGAGCTCGTCGCGCAGCGGGTCGTAGATGACGCCGGCGAGGCCGCCGCCCTCGTCCACACAGCAGATGGCGACGCACCAGTGCGGGATCCCGTAGAGGAAGTTGATGGTCCCGTCGAGCGGATCGATGAACCACCTGATCCCGGTCCCGCCGCTCGCGCTCGAGCCTTCCTCCGCGACGATGCCGTCGTCCGGCCGCCGCGCGCGAAGGTATCCGACGATGGTCCGCTCGGCGCGCTCGTCCGCCTCCGAGACGAGATCGGTCGCGCTCGACTTGGAGCGAACGCCCGAGGCCGGGCCGCGGAAGCGCTGAACGAGCAGCTTCCCCGCCGCGAGCGCCGCCTCGACCCCGATGGCGACCGCTTCGTCGGCGCCCAGCCCGCTCAGATGCGATGCGCTCCGGGCCGCCCGTCGTCGATCGCGAAGCTCGCGATCGTGCTGACGCTCGCCGTGGGCTGGCGAACCGTAGAGACCGCGCGAAAATCCGCGGTGAGGCGGCTTCGCTCGATCGAGCAGCGGACGTAGCCGCGATGGTTGTCGAAGAACCGCAGCTGCGGGTTCTTCGTCGACGGGTCGAACTGGGTCGAGGCGGGCGACGCATCGCCCTCCGAGCTGATCGATGTGCCGAGCAGCTCCGCGCCGACCACCGGCGAGCGCGGGTCGGCGAAGTCGCGCCGCAGGTCGTAGACGAAGTTCACGTGGCTGTCGCCCGAGATCACGACGGGGTTCTTCGTCTTCGCGAGCCGGTCAACGATCGATTGGCGGTCGGCGACGTACCCCATCCAGTTGTCGACGCCATCGAACGTGTGCCTCGCCGCATCCGGATTCGAGTCTTGCTGAGCGAACCGGACGGACTGCGCGACCACGTTCCACTGCGCTCGCGAGCCGCCGAGCTCCCCAAGCAGCCATTCGCGTTGCTGCGCGCCGAGCATCGTTCGCTTCGGATCGAGGCTCGCCGGGCAGTAGCCCGAAGGGGTCTCCTCCTCTTCTCGGCACAGCGACACCTCCGGCGAGCGGTACTGCCGCGTATCCAGAACGAAGAACGTGACCAGGTCGCCGTACGAGATCGAGCGATACAGGCGGAGGTCCGGGCCCTGCGGGCGCGGGCCGCGGAGGGGCTGGTGCTCGTAGTAGGCCTGGTACGCCGCCGCGCGCTCGAGGAGCGCCGCCTTGTGCTGATCGTCCTTCTCGATCCCGCCCGCGTAGTTGTTCTCCACCTCGTGGTCGTCCCAGGTCATGATCCAGGGAAACGCGGCGTGCGCCGTCTGGAGATCGCGGTCGCTCTTGTACTGCGCGTAGCGGTCGCGATAGTCGGCGAGCGTGAAGCTCCAGCCGCTCTTCGCGTAATCGCGGACGAGAATGCCGCGGGGCGTTCCCTCATAGATGTAGTCGCCGAGGAACACGACCGCATCAAGATCCTCTCGCGCAAGGTTCGCGTGCGCCGTGTAATAGCCCTGCGTGTAGTTCTGGCACGACGCGAACGCGAAGCGGATGCGCTGCGCCGGCGAACCCGCGGGCGGGGACGTGTGAGTGCGACCGGTGGGACTCTCCGCATCGCCGGCGCGAAAGCGGTACCAATATGGACGGTCCGCCTCGAGGCCGCTCACTTCGACGTGCACCGAATGAGCAAGATCGGGCGACGCGGTCGTGACCCCGGACCGCGCGACGTCCTTCATGGCCTCGTCGCGTGCGACCTCCCAGGCGACATCGACCGGAGCCGCGCTCATCCCACCGCCGTGCAGCGGATCTGGCGCGAGGCGTGTCCAGAGCACGACGCCGTCCGGAAGAGGATCGCCCGACGCGACGCCGAGCGTGAACGGGTACTTGTCGAACTTGACCTGCGCCCGGGCACAGGCGGGCAGCTGGCTCGCGACGGCGAGCGCAGCGGCCCGGGCGATGAACGCGCGCCGCGTGAGCCCACGATGCTCAGGCACCGACGCGACGATAACGAACTGTTTACCTGGAACTCCCCCGAAAGAGTGACGTCGATCTCGGCTTGTGACCGCACGCTCTGGCACGATGGGCCCTCCCGCGCGAGCGGCTATCGTCGCCTTGGTCGCTGTCGGGGTTCTCGGCGGGTTTTTCGCCGTGTTCGCCTCGCAGGCCGAAGCTCAGTCGGCGTTGCTGGGTCCTATCAGCCTGCACGTGACCGTGGGCCGGCAAAACGGCGCGCTGGAGGTGGACAGCGCGAAGGTCGTCTACAGCGGCGACCGCATCCGGACGGATTCGACCGGTCAGGCCCTGATCACCTACGGCGACGGATCCACGGTCGTCCTCGACACCGAGAGCGAGCTGGTCATCGAGTACCTCGGGACAGAGGCGGGTGACGTCGTCGTCCGCATGCGCCAGACCCTGGGCCGCGCGTGGTACTCGATCTCGCAGAGCCTCTCCTGGCGCGGGCGCTATGAGGTCCACACCATGGCCATGGCATCCGTCGTCCGTGCCGGCTCGGGCGAGTTCGTCTCGGTCGACGCGGATGGCGCCACCACGATCGTGGTGACCGACGGGTCCGTCGAGACCGCCGCGGCCGGCGTTTCGGTGACCGTGCCGGCAGGCAGCGCGACGATGGTCAGCCCGGGCACTCCGCCGACCCGGCCCGTGCCCGCACCGGCACCCCCCGCGCCCACCGCCGCACCGACCTCGCGACCCTCGCCCTCGCCTGCCCCGACGAGCACTACCGGCCCGATCCGCGCGCCAGCTCCGCAGACGCCGCCGGCTCAGACCACGAGCCCGGCTCAGACCACGAGCCCGGCTCAGACCACAAGCCCGACGCCGAGTCCGGCCCGAACGGCCTCACCCGCCCCAACCGTCACGCCGATCTCCATCGCGACGCCCGCGCTCTCGATCCAACCGACGCCTACCGCCGCTCCCACGTCGTCGGCCCTCGCGACACCGACGGGTATCCTTCCGACCCTCCCGAGCGCGACGAGGTCGCCCTCGCCTACTGCAAGCGCGAACGCGTCAAGCACTCCGACACCCACGCCGATCGCGACCGTGGCTCCGCTGCCGTCGGCACTCCCGACGCCGACGCTCGGGCCGGCCCCGACGGTGTCGATCCCACCGATCAGCACGCTGCCCTAGGCGCGCTCGGCTACACCGAACGGGTCTCCACTTCATGCGCGCGGTACTGCAGCTCATACAGCCGGTGGTAGACGCCGCGCTGCGACAGCAGATCGCGGTGGCTCCCCATCTCCACCACGCGTCCCTTGTGCAGGACGATGATCCGGTCGACGTTCTGGATCGTTGAAAGCCGGTGGGCGATGATGATCGAAGTGCGCCCGACCATCAGCTTGGCGAGCGCGTCCTGGATCAGATGCTCGGTCTCCGTGTCGACGGAGCTCGTCGCTTCGTCCAGCACGAGCAAGATCTCGGGGTTGAACGCGATCGCTCGCGCGAACGCGAGGAGCTGCTTCTGCCCGACCGAGAGGGTCGAGCCGCGCTCGGTGACGACGGTGTCGTAGCCCTGGGGCAGCTTCTCGATGAATTTGTCGGCGTTCACGAAGCTCGCGGCGCTCCGTACCTGGTCGTCCGAGATGGCGGAGTTGTTGAGTCGGATATTCGACGCGATCGTGCCGGCGAAGATGAACGGGTCCTGGAGCACCACGCCGACGTGCTTTCGGACGTCGGCCTGCCGCAGCTCGCGAAGGTCCAATCCGTCGAGCAGGATGCGGCCCTTCTGGACGTCATAGAAGCGCGAGATCAGGCTGATGATCGACGTCTTGCCGGCGCCGGTCGCGCCGACGATGGCGACGCTCTCCGCGGCCGAGATCTTGAGGCTCACGTCGCGGAGCACCCAGTCGCCCTCGTTGTACGCGAAGCTCACGTTCTCAAAGGCGATCTCGCCCCGGACGTGCGTGAGCTCCCGCGGGTGCGGCGGGTCGACGATCGTTGCCTCGGTGTCCAGCAGGCGGAAGACGCGCTCCGATGAGGCCATCGCCGCCTGCATGATGTTGTACTTCTCCGCGAGGTCGCCGATCGGCTGAAAGAACCGGTCCACGAGCTGCCAGAAGGCCAGCAGCGTTCCGAGGGTCAGCTGCCCCTGCAGGATCCAGTACGCTCCGGCGACGAAGAGTGCGGCACTGGTCGCCGCGCGCGTGAAGCCAACGGCTGGAAAGAACATCGACATCGCGCGGATCTGACCGCGGTTAGCGTTGAGAAGATCCGTGTTGAGGTCGTCGAACTGCTTGTAGGAAGCCCGTTCGCGCGTGAACAGCTGCACGATCGCCATCCCCGAGAGGTTCTCGTTGAGATACGCGTTGATCCGCGCGAGGCGGATGCGGATCGCCCGAAACGAGTCGCGCATGATCCGCCGGAAGTAGAGAGTCAGCCAGATCAGGATCGGCAGCGCTGCGAAGGTCACCAGCGCGAGCCGCAGATCCAGAACGAGCAGGACGATCGCGATGACGCCGATCACCAGGATGTCGCCGAAGATCGCGACCACGCCTTGCGTGACCATGTCGGTGAGCGCATCGATGTCGTTGGTGATCCTCGTCATGAGGCGACCGACCGGGTTGCGGTCGAAGAACGTGAGCGACAGCCCCTGCAGGTGCGCGAAGAGCTGCACCCGCAGGTCGTACATCGCGTTCTGACCGACGTAGCTCGCGAGCATGTTCTGGCCGTAGCGCAGGCTCGAGCTCACCAGCAGGACCGCGATGTACGCGAGTCCGAGCGGCGCGAGCCGGGAGAGCCCTTCGTCGACGCCGATCTGGCCGTTCACTGCGGGCGTGATCGCGTTGTCCACGATGAACTTCGCGAGGACGGGCGGCGCCGCCTCGGTCACCGAGAGGCCGAGGATGATCCCGAGCCCGAGGACGACTAACCCACGATAGGGACGGAGGTATCCCAGCAGCCGGCGCATGAGGCGGGCGTCGTAGGCCTTCCCGAGGATCTCGTCCTCATCGAAGACGCCGCGGCCGCCGGCACCCCCGCCGTGGTGTATGCCCATCAGCGATCGGGGGGCTCTGCCCCCCGGCCCCCGAGCGGTGGTCGGAGGCCGAAGCGCGGCCCCTCGTCGTCGACCTCTGCTTTGACGCGCTTTTCGTGCTCCTCGCGCTCTTCGTCGACCTCGAGCTCTTCTTCGAGTAGCTGCCGGCGGTACATCTGGGCGTAGAGACCGCCGTGCTCCAGCAGATCGCGATGCGAGCCGCGCTCGACGATCCGTCCGTCATCAAGGACGAGGATCTCGTCGGCGTCCTTCACGGTGGAGATACGGTGCGCGACGACGATGCTCGTGCGTTCTCGCATCACGCCGCGGAGCCGGCGGAGGATCTCGGCCTCGGTGTAGGTGTCCACCGCGGAGAGCGCATCGTCGAGGATGAGCACGCGAGGATCCTTGGCGACCGCGCGGGCGATGGCGGTGCGCTGCTTCTGGCCGCCGGACAGCGTCACGCCGCGCTCGCCGATCATCGTGTCGTAACGCGCGGGGAAGTCCTCGACGTCCTTGTTGAGCTGCGACACGTCGCCGGCCCAATCGAGCTGACTGTCCGTCAGCCGATCGTCGAGACCGAGCCCCACGTTCTCGCGCAGCGGGACCGAGAAGAGGAACGTCTCCTGGGGCACGTAGCCGACCGCGCGGCGGAGCTGCTCGAGCGGGCGGCGCTCCACGCTGATGCCGTCGAGGAGCACCTCACCTTGCTGCACGTCGAACAGCCGGGGAATGAGGTTGACGAGCGTGGTCTTCCCCGATCCGGTCGGCCCGACGATCGCGAGCGATCCGCCGGCGGCGATCTTGAACGAGATGTCGTGCAAGACGATGGTCTGCCCGTAGGCGAAGCTCACGCCGCGGAACTCGACCTCCCCGCGGATCGGGGTCTCGACCGGGTCGATCGGGTCCGTGACCTTCGGCGCCGCGTTGAAGATCTCCTGTAGCCGGCCGAGCGAGGCCCATCCGGCCTGGAACATGTTCGAGATCCAGCCGATGTTGATCATCGGCATCTGCAAGAGGTAGAGGTAGGCGACGAACTGCACGAGCGAGCCGATCGAGAGCTCGCCGCGGATCGCGTCCTGACCGCCCACGTAGAGGACCGAGAGGACGGCGAGGCCCATGATGAAGCTGATCGATGGCCAGATGAGGCCCTGCATCCCGGTCAGCGACACGGCGCGGCGGAAGTACTCACGATTAACGCGCGCGAAGTCATCCGTCTCGGCGCTCTCCTGCGAGAACGCCTTCACGACGCGGATGCCCGAGAAGTTCTCCTGAGCCTTCGTGGACATGTCGCCGAACTGTGATTGCAGACGCTCGAAGCGGACGTGAACGGTGCGGCCGATGTACCAGAAGGTGATCGAGGCGAGCGGCATGAGGATCATCGCCAGGATCGTCAGCTTGACCGAGACGGACAGCATGGAGAGGACCGCGAAGACGAAGACCATGATCGTGAACGAGCCCTGCATGATGCCGGGTCCCATCATCTGGCGGACCCAGGTCAGGTCGTTCGTCATCCTCGCCATGAGGTCCCCGATGCGCTGGTGCTGGAAGTAAGCGAGGTGCATGCGCTGTAAATGGGCGAACAAGTCGTTGCGCATGCGGTACTCCGCTTTGCGCGAGGCGTCCAGCATCAGGTAACGCGCGCCGGCGCGGAGCGATGCCTCGAGCGCGGCGAAACCGACGATGAGGAGTGCGAATCGCAGGACGTCCTCGAACTGAGTTCCCGCACGCCCGAGCGAATCGATGATCGCGCCGATGAACCGCGGTGGCACGACCGCCGCGAGCGAGCTTCCGGCCGCGAGGACAGCGCCGGCGACGAGCTGGAGGCGGTAGCGAGCAAGGTAATGGAAGAAGGTGGAGCGGGGCGAGGTCACTCAGTGACGAGTGTACTTGGGCGAATTCCTCTTTCGCGCGCGTTCCTGCTGCGGATCCAGACGCCGCCGACGACGATCGCGGCGGCGACGAAGACCGGCGCGACGCCCCAGACGTCGGCGACAGGACCGACGATGACGAGCGGGAGCAGGCTGAAGACCGAGACGAGCATGTTGAGCACGCCGAAGACGCGTCCCCGAATGTCGTCGCGCAGCTCCTCTTGCAGGAGCGTCATCGCCGGGACGGTGACGAAGGCGTAACTGATCCCGAAGAAGAATGCGGTGATCGAAACGATCGCGGCGAAGATCGGAAACGCTCCGCCGAGGCCGGGAGATCCGACGCTCGTGAAGAGCGCCGCGAACGGACGCGCCGCGGCAAGCGCGACGAGGGCCGCGCAGGCGACGACGAGTCCGGTGCCGATCGCGTTCGGCCGCCGCCAGCGGGCGCCCACCACATTCAGGAACCCGAGACCCGCCACCACACCGATACCCGCCGGGCCGACGAGGATCACGACGTTGCGCTCGCCGACCTTCAGGACCTCCCGGACGAAACCAGGCGCGAGCGCGCCGGCTATCGCCACGAGCGTGTACGTGAGCGCGATGTAGACGAGTGACCACGTCACGAGCGGCGTCGATCGCAGGTAATGGAATGCCTCGCTCATCCCGGCTCGCGTCTGCGCGACGGCCATCCCCGCGACCTCTCCTGCGACGTGAACGTCGAGAGGCTTCTCTGGCTGCGGCGCCGGCGGGAGCGTGGAGCAGAGGAGCGAAGCGATCGAGAACATGAACGCGATGATCACCCAGAGCAGCTCGTAGCCATACAGACTGACGACGATCGGCGCGAGGATGATGAAGCCCACGAGGAACGCGCCGTTGAACGTGAACGTGAACAGCGAGTTGGCCACCAGAAGATTTCGCTTTGGGACGATGGCGGGCAAGGTGGCAGACTCGGCCGGCACGAAGAAGATCGTTACCGTCGCCACCATGAAGTTCACCAGGTACGCGACTGTGAGGCTCGTCCCAAAGAGCAAGAGCGGGATGATCGTTGCCGCGCGGAGCGTGTTGGTGACCACCAGGACGAGGCGCCTGTCGGTGCGATCGACGATGACGCCGCCGGCGATACCGAAGAGCACCGCGGGGAGCACCGCGAGCAGGATGAGCAGCGACGACGACGTGTTCGAGTGCGTGATCTCGGCGACGAGGATGATGAGCGCGCTCGTGACCGCGTTCGCGGCGACCTGCGAGAGGATCTGTGCCGACCAGATCGCGAGGAAGGCGCGGTTACGTAGGAGGCCGCGATCCGGCGCGGCGGGGGTTGCCTCGGCCACCAGGGCTTAGTCGGCCGGAGCGAGCGGTCCACGCGTTACGAACCGCTTCATGTCCTTTTCGAGATCGCGACGCGCGACGAGGACCCGCCGTCCGCAAGTCGAACACCGCAGGCCGATGTCAGCGCCGAGCCGGACGACGCGCCAAGTGTCGCCGCCGCAGGGATGCGACTTTCGCAGGACGACGACGTCATCGAGATAGAAAGGAACCGGTCCTTTGACCGGGGCCGGAGACATCGGCGCGAAGTCTAAGGGCGAGGCGGGCCTATTTGGACGCCACGAAGGCGGGAAGGTCGAGGCTGCTCTCCTTGCCGACGTCGAAACGCGTGCTCCGGTAGATGAGCTCGAACTGCCCGATGATCCCGCCGGTCCTCGTCATCGCTACGAACACGACATCCTCTGCGCCGATCGCACGCACGATCCAGGGCCCACGCAGCGGGCGGCCGTCAACGGCGATCGCATGGTCCGGTGTTCCGGTGAAGAAGCTTCGCGGGCCGACGCGCATCTCGTTGATGCCGATCGCCTCAGCACCCGCGTTCCGCAGCTCGTTCACGAGGTCTGACATGGCCCGCTCGTCGAATGCGCCCTCGATGCGGATCACGATCCCTGGACCTGCGACCGCGCTCTCCGCGCTGAACACGCGGAGCTGCTGCAGCTGGCGCTGCCCCTCGGTCAACGTTCCCCGACCGCTCGCGACCTCGTTCTGCGCGTTGTCGGCGTCCCGCCGAAGGTCGAAGATCTCGGCGCGGAGCTCGTTGTTCGTCTCGGAGAGGTTCGCGATCAACGTCGTCAGTGACGACGGCGTCTCGAGATTCAGGCTGCGCGAGTAGACGTCCTGCGATCGGAACTGCGTCGCTGCAGCAAGGCCGAGGAAGAGCGCGACGACCGTGACCCAGATCGCGCCGGCATTGGTGCGCATTCGGACCTAGTGCGGCGTGCCGTAACGGACGTTGAGCGCGCCGGTATACGCCGGCACATGCAGCGCGGCCGCGCGCGTCACCCGGAAGCCGAGTCCCTGGACGTCGCGCCGCTGCTTGATGTCCTGGAGCTGGCCCGGGTCGTCGAAGGCGCCGAGGAGCGCGTTCTGCGATCCGATCACCGTGACATTGAACGGGGGCGACATCAGAGTGCCGTTGACCATGATGGTCGAGCCGACGCAGTACACGCTCGACGAGTTGACGATGCGCTCGTCGTTGATCGCGATCGCTTCGGCGCCTCCCTTCCAGGCGGTGTTCACGATGTCCGTGAGGTCGGTCGAGTGGCAGATGGACCTGTCGAGGTCTCGCGCGGTCACGCTGACGTTGCGCGCGTCATCGAGCTGCACCACGACTCCGTCACCGGTGCGAGGCGTGAGGCCGGCGCGCGCCTTGAGGTCGTCGATCCGCGCCTGGAGCTCACGAGCGGCTCCGCCCTGGGTCGACGCGTTGCCCTGGATCTCATCCAGGCGGGCGCGCAGCTGGGCGAGCTGCGCTTTGAGGTCGTTTTGCTCGTTTTGGAGCGCGTTCGCCGCGTCGATGAGCGGGGTGTTGTAGCGGACCGTCAGCTCACTGCGCTCGTTCTGCGAGCGCCACTGCACGGTGACGAGCAGGCCGAAGAGGACTGCCGGGATGAGCAGCACGAGGGACCCTTGGCGGCGGCGCGCGCCCGCGGCAGGCGATGTGACCACGGGAAAAAGTGTGAGGCATGGTCAGCACCGTGACGCCTCGGTACGCTGTTCTTTGCGCGGGGCTGTAGCTCAGGGGACAGAGCGCCGCCGTCCTAAGGCGGGCGTCGTGGGTTCGATTCCCACCAGCCCCCCAGAAGAAGCGCTCCGGCGAGCGATCTCTCGCTCGGCGGCTGTCGGGGTGGAGAGACTTGAACTCTCGGCCTCAGCGTCCCGAACGCTGCGCGCTGCCAACTGCGCTACACCCCGCCGCGTGAACAACGAAGTCTAGCGGGTAGCACCCGGTAACCTTTTGGACGTGGCCGAAGTCGCTCGGACCCGATCCGTTGGATTCCGCGCGACGGGTGGCTGGATCGGCCACTTTCTCGACAGCGAGAAGGTCTTCGGCTACGTCCTCGTTGCCCCAGCTGTCGCGTACATCGTCCTGCTCGTCGGATATCCGTTCGCGATCGCGCTCTGGTTCACCGTCAGCAACGCGACCGTGGCCCATCCAATCGCGAACTTCACCGGCCTCACGAACCTTGTGGCGGTGCTCGACGACGGGATCTTCCGCCGTGCTCTCATCAACACGTTCATCTTCACTCTCACGTCGCAGGCGCTTCAGATGGTCCTCGGCACGATCCTGGCGTTCCTGCTCCTCAGGAAGTTCCGTGGACGACGAATCGCGCGTGCGCTGATCATGATCCCGTTCACGATCCCGATCGCCATCGGCGCCATGGCGTGGACGTGGATGCTCAATCCCACCTACAGCGTGATCAACTGGGTGCTCGTTCATGCCGGGCTGCTCACGCAGGGGCCGAACTGGCTCGGCGAGGAGTACCCGGCGATGTTCTCGATCATCCTGGTGAACGTGTGGCGAAATCTGCCGTTCACCGCGATCGTGCTCACCGCCGGCATCAGCGCCGTGCCGCAGGAGATCATCGAGGCCGCGAGCCTCGACGGGGCGAGCTGGCTCGTTCGCTGGCGCAAAGTGATGGTCCCGATCATCGCGCCGATCCTCTACATCGCGCTGCTCTTCTCGCTCGTGTTCACCTTCACCGACATGACCGTTGTCTGGCTCATGACGAGAGGCAACCCCGTGGATGCGACGCACGTCATCGCCTCGTATGCGTTCCAGACGGGCGTCGTCGCGGGATCGCTCGGCCGGGGCGCCACGATGTCGCTCTTCCTCTTCCCGGTCATGCTCGTGGGCGCCATCGTCATCCTTCGTAACCTCAAAGCGAGGACGCTCGACTGATGGCCGTCCTCACGCAGGCCCGAGTCCAGCACTCGACCGCCTTCCGGCTACGGAAGCTCCGCGGCCAGGTCCTCTTCTGGTTCGTGCTCAGCCTCTTCATCATCTTCGCCTGCTTCCCGGTCTATTGGATGTTCCTCACCACGTTCAAGCAGGTGAACGACCTCTACAACCTCCAGAACAATCCGCTCCTCTTCCAACTCGCTCCCACGCTCGACCAGGTGCAGTACCTGTTCGAGAGAACGAACTTCAGCACCTGGGTCCTCAATACCGGCGAGGTCGGACTCGCAGTGGTGGTCATCACCGTGGTCATCTGCGTCCCCGCCGCGTACGTGCTGGCGCGGTCACAGTTCCCCGGGTCCGGGTCGCTCGGGATGGGCATCTTCCTCACCTACCTCGTGCCGCCGACACTGCTCTTCCTGCCACTCTCGCAGCTCGTCGTCGGCTTTGGGCTCGTGAACGACAAATGGTCCCTCGCGCTGGTCTACCCGACGTTCACGATCCCGTTCTGCACCTGGCTGCTCATGGGCTTCTTCAAGAACGTGCCGCGCGAGATCACCGAGGCGGCGCGCGTCGACGGATGCAGCCGCCTGGGCGCGATGTTCCGGATCGTGCTGCCGCTCTCGGTGCCGGGCATCCTGACGATCTGCATCTTCGCATTCACGCTGGCGATGCAGGAGTACGTCTACGCCCTTACGTTCGTCTCGAGCTCGGACCAGAAGATGATCACGCTCGGCGTGGTCACCGATCTGATTCGTGGCGACGTCTTCTTCTGGGGCTCGCTGATGGCCGGTGCGCTGATCGTCTCGATCCCCGTGGCCATCGTCTACAACCTCTTCATGGACACGTTCGTCCGCGGGATCACCGGCGGCGCATTGAAGTAGGTCTTGCGAAGCGAACCGCGGAGAGGCCGGGCTTTTGGCCCGGCCTCCTCTTCTCCCCACCCGCGTCGCGGGTTCGCAGCTTGGGATCTACACCGGAAACTTCGTGAGCGAGTCCTGAAGCCGCTTCTTGGCGTCGGCAATGGTGTCGTCGATCGACTTCTTGCCGGTGATGAAGTTCGCGAACATGTCGGTGATGTGGTGGTTGTTGAGGGCGTCGTAGGCGGCCTGCGACGACGGACCTGGGTATCCCACCGGCTGCACGTAGTTCGCGATGTCCTGAAGGTGCGTGAGCTTCGTGTCGGTGCCGAGGACCGGCATCGGCTTCTGCTGGTGTCCCTTGAGGAACGGGTTGTTGTAGCCCTTGCTCGCGGTCATCTGAGCCGGCCAGTCGTCGCTGTAGTCGATGAGGAACCAGCGTGCCGCGTCGATGTTCTTGGAGAAGTTCCAGATCCCGTAGACCGTGAACTGGATCGAGGCGATCTGGTCCTTGGTGCCCTTGAGCGGGTTGTCGACGGCGATCTTCGCCGCGAGCGCCGCGTTCTGGCTCTCGATCGTGCGGTACGCGCTGATCGGGTTGTAGATCCACGAGCCCTTACCCGATTGAAGATACGTGTTGTTGTCGACATCGGCCCACGAAAGCACGGAGTTCTCCATGTTCGCGTACAGGTTCTTCGCGAAATTCAGGACCGTCCGCGTCTCGGGGCTGTCGATCGTGACGGTCTTCCCGTCCTTGCTGAACTCGTACGCTCCGTTCGACCACATCAGCGAACGCCAGGTGTGCTCTGCGTCCGAGGTCTGCGACACCGCACACCCCACGGGATTCCCGGCCGCCTTCAGCTTCGGCGAGAAATCGAGGAGATCCTGCCACGTCTCGAGGTGGTCCTTGGTGTAGCCGACCGCCGGGCTCTTCCAGACGTCGGTTCGCCAGGACGAGAGGAATGGGACGAGGAAGTCCGGGAACCCGTACCACTTACCCCCGACCTTCCCGATCGCCTCGCCCGCCGGGATCCACCCGCCGTACTTGTCCGCGGCACGGTTCGCGATGTCAGTCACGTCGACAAGGGAGTCCTTGAACAGCGCCGGCAGGCCGTTGGCGAAGTGCGCGACGAGGTCGTGACCCGACTTCGCAGAGACCTCAGCGGCGAATCGCGCTGGGAGATCGGCCTGCGGGATGCGGTCGATCGTGACCTTGACGCCGTTGGTGTCGCCCCACTTCTTCGCCCATCCATCGAGATACGTGTCGAAGTCCGGGACGAAGTGGCTCCACTGGAGGATGTTGAGATTGCCGCTGAGCTTCGGTCGGGCGCCGATCGACGCGGCCGCGCTCGGCGCGGCGCTCACGCCGCCACCCGGGCCGGGGCTTTGCTGTCCGATGCACGCGGCGAGCATGGGCGCCGTCGCCGCGGCCGCCGCTCCCTTCAGCAGGGTTCGTCGACTGACGAGATTGCTTGCTTGCTCTTTTTTCACATCCACCTCCTGCGCGCTTCTCGGAATCTATACCGCGCAGAGGCGAGTCGTGGAACAGGCTTTCCGCCCTACGCAAGCGATTTCGCGGAGGCGCCGCCCCCTAGCGCGCGTCTACGCGCAGGAGCGCGGTCGCGTCACGGGTCGTGAACTCGCTGAGCTCGCGGCCCGTGTTCGCGTCGGCGACCGTCACGGTGCCGTCGTCCGACATCGCGTAGAGGCGACGGCTATCCGGGCTGAGCGAAACGCTGGCGATGGTCCGGTCGGTGAGGAACAGCCCCCGAAGGCTGAAGTCGTTCGTGTCGACCAGGGCGACGCCCCGCTCGGCCGGGAAGTACAGCTTCCGGCCGTCTCGCGATAGGACCGAGCTCGCGGTCGTCCGCGACGGCCCCGCGGTGGTGGCGGGGAGACCTGCGATGGTCGCGGAGTTCCGCACCTTCAGTGTGGTCGCGTCGATGGCTGAGACGAGCCCGAGCGCGCCGTTTGACGCGTAGAGCGTCGCTCCGGACGGCGCCAGGGCCAGGGACCACTGCAAGCGCTTGTCGTAGCCGTTCGCGACGATCGGCAGATCGAGGATGCAGAACGCGCTCCGCGTGTTGAGGTGAAGCACGTGGATGAAGGGCCCGCGGTGGGGGTTGTAGTAGAAGCTGAAGTTCCACTGTCCATCGCGGCTCGGGACCGACGACTGGTAGATCCCGTTCATGATGCCGTCGATGCGCGTCTCGGCGTTGTCGCCATTTGTCTGCGCGGCGAGCTTCACGTCGACGACCAGCGTCTCCGAGAGCTTCGCGGATGGGACGTCGTAGACCCGGACGCGATAGGCGTAGGCGGGGTTCACGCCGACCAGCGCCTGCGCGGCCTTCGCTCCGATCCGCTCGATCAGATACAGGGAGGTTCCGTCGTCGCTGATCGCGTCATAGGTGAAGGCACCCGCGACGTCGACGTCGGCGGCGACCTTGAGGAGACCCGTGTCCACGACGGCGAATCGGCTTCTCTCGCCGGACGGTCCGACGAGCACAAGCCACCGGCCGTTCGGCGAGAGTCCGGAGGGAGCCGGACCGTGCTCGTCGGGGAACGTGAAAGCGCCTGGAAGCTGAACGCGCGTGATCGTCCGCCCGGTCTTCGCCTCGACCAACTGCAGTGCGGCAGGGGTTGCGCCGTCGAACGCGTAGTACCTGGATCCGTCTGGAGCCGCGACGGCGCGGCCAAAGGAGCGCAAGAGATCACCCTTCGCGTCGCGGACCTGGATGTCACGGGCGGTTCTGACGACGAGCTCGTCGCCGGCCGCCGACGCGGACGGGGCTTGGCCCGCCCCAGCGCACGAGGCGAGGAGCAGGGCGGCCGCGGCCAGGCGCAACGCTGCTGCCATCACCCTCCGTACAACGCTTTCGCGCGAAGGTTCCCTAGCGGAAGGTCGCGGCGATCCTCAGCGCATCCACCTTCGAGACCTGAGCCTCGAGGCGGTAGATCGTGCCGTTCCGCTCCCAGATGAGGGTGTTTTCCGCTAGCCGCAGCGTCTCCTGGATGAAGTTCCCATACGCGTCCCGGTAGAAGAACTGGTGCGGCGCCCCCGCGAGCCAGAACCCCTGCGCCCCATCGACCGTGACTTGCTCGAGGGTGGTGTCGGGCCCGACCACCTTTCCCATCACGTTCTGGTCGACCGTTCCCAGGAACTCGGTGACGAGGGCGCTGGCGCCGACCGTTGCGGACACGGGGATCCCCGGTCGCGAGCGATACACGAGCGTCACGCGCTTGAGCGTCGAGGCGCCATCGATGTAGACCTCGTCTGGAGCTCCGAGCGCGGGATCGGTCGGCGCGAGGATCACCCCCGAGCCCTCGCGGCGGGCCTGGTCGAGCGTCGTCGAGATGCCGAAGGTGAGGGCCGCGGATGCGGTGGGCTTCGGCGCGGGAGATGGCGTCGCCTTGGATTGGAAGATCTGAACGCCCGGGAG
>Ga0209161_10000889_pt1 | contig 24528 bp, 27 predicted proteins | sample GraSoiAngelo_155_FD_186169 | JGI IMG/M metagenome (GOLD analysis project Ga0209161, IMG submission 186169) | Grasslands soil microbial communities from the Angelo Coastal Reserve, California, USA - 14_1009_13_30cm (SPAdes) (version 2) | ecosystem: Environmental > Terrestrial > Soil > Grasslands... | reverse complement strand
CAGCACGCCGGTGAAGAGCAGGTTGAGCAGTTGCGGGCGCGCCCCCCAGGCGGTCGAACCGGCGAGCGCCCCGACGAGCGTGAGCCCCACCGCGGCGCTCGGGTGAAGGCCGGTCCGCCGGAGCAGGTGATAGAGGCAGAGCGCGGCCCCCGTCACCGCGAGGGCCGCGATCGCGACCAGCAGCGGCAGGCCGCCGAGCTGGTAGAGGCCGTACATGCCGAGATCGGCGAGCCACTCGTGCATCACCCACGGTTGGCCGGCGGCGCTGAACGAATAGACGTCGACGTGCGGAATCGACGCCGTGGTCAGGATCAGCCGCCCGTTGGCGAGATGCCACCAGAGGTCGGGATCGAGCGGCGGGACTGCGGCGAGGCTGAAGATCGCCACGAACAGCAGGCCGCGCAGCACCAGGGCACTGGTCAACCGGCGCAGCAAGCCGGCCAGGGCAGGCATCATCGTTGTAACGGCCGGGTCACGGACATCCTTCGTGGGTGGTTAGCGAGGCTCGCGTAAGACGCGCAGCACGAAGCGCGGCAGGGCCAGCATCCGCCGCCAGCGCCACGGCTCCCGGCCCAGCCGGTGCAGCCACTCGAGCCCGTGCTCACGCATCCAGGGCGGCGCCCGCCGCGACCGCCCGGAGATGAAGTCGAAGGCACCCCCCACGCCCATGCCGACGATCGCGCCGGAGCCGGCCAGGTTGCGCGCCAGCCAGGCTTCCTCGGCGGCGGCGCCGTAGGCGAGGAAGAGCAGCTGGGCGCCACTCGAGCGAATCGCCTGGGTGATCCCCGCATCGTTGAACCGGTCGGGCGACCCCGCGTCGGTCCCGGCAAGCTGAAAGCCGGGGAATCGCTCCCGCAACGCCGCGCCCGCTGCCTCGGCGACCCCCGGCGCGCCGCCGAGGAAAAAGAATCGCCAGCCCTCGCTTCCGCCCCGCGCGGCCAGCGATTGGAGCAGGTCAACCCCGGCCACCCGGCCGGGCAGAGGATGGCGGATCCGGCGGGCCGCCCACAGCACGCCGGCGCCGTCGGCCAGCGCCAGGTCCGCGCGCGCAAGCACGGCGGCAAACTCCGGATCGCGGGCGGCCCGCATGATCCGTTCGGGGTTCACGCTGATGATCAATCGCGGCCGACGTTCCGCGATCGCCCGGGTCACCCAGTCCACCGCCTCGGCTTCTGTCATCGGGTCGATCGGGACCCCGAGGAGGGTGAAACGGGTCACGCCGCGAGTGCCTGCCGGTAGACCTCCGCGGTCTCGCGCCCCAGGCGCTCGACACTGAACGCCGTCGATCGTTTCAGCCCGGCCTCGCGCAGCCGGCGCTGCTCGTTGTCGAATCGAAGGAGTCGCTCTATCGCCTGGGTGAGTTCTTCCACGCTTTCGGTGCGGAGCACCACGCCGGCCTGGTCGACCAGTTCGACCAGCGCGTCCGCCGACGACACGATCACCGGCGCTCCGCACGACATCGCTTCCAGAACCGGGAGGCCAAAGCCCTCGTAACGCGAGGGATAGCTGAAGACGGCGGCGCCGCTATAGATCGCGGGCAGGACGTCTCGCGGCACGTAGTCGAGCGCGATCACATGTCCGCGTGGTCCGGGCAGCCGCAGCTGTCGGGCGAGACGTTCGGCCCCGCGGTTGACGCGGCCCACGAAGACGAGCGCCGAATCGTCGGCCAGGTCGGGAGGCAGCAGCTCGTAGGCCGAGCGCAGCCGTGGCAGGTCCTTGCGCGGGTCGACGGTGCCGACATAGAGGACGTAGCGCTCGGGAAGACCGTACTGCTTGCGGACAGTCGCGATCTCTTCCGCCGGTCGAGGCGTGAAGATGGCGTCGGCGCAGAGGGGGACATAGCTGACTCGCTCCGGCGCGATATGGTACAGATCGATGACCTGGCGGCAGACCGCTTTCGAGGAGACCATCACCCGGCGTGCCCGGCGAATACTCGGCGGGCCAAGGGTCCCGAAGTACCAGCGGGCCCGTGGATGCATGTCTTCGGGACGAGCCCGATAGGCGAGGTCGGGCACGGTCAGCACCAGCGGTGCGGCATTGAGCAGCGGCGCCACCCCGAGCACCGAATGCAGCAGGCGCAGCGATTGAGGATAGGCGCCAAACCGCCAGGGCAGCGACCATTGTTCGCGGCCAAGCCGCAAGCCACGCGGCACCTTCGCGAAGGGCACCAGCCGATGACCGCGGGCCGCGTCGCCCAGTTCGGACATTACGTCGGCGGGAACGAGCACGTCAACCGAGACGCCGACCGTGCGCAGGCCGCGCAGGATATGCAGCGCGTGATGCTCGAGGCCGGTGAAGGGTTGCGCCGCAAACAGCAGATCGACGGCAATCCCTTCGGCGGCGACATTCGACACGTCGCGGATGCTAGCGGAACCCTAGGGCCTCGGGCCGCGTGATCATCGGCATCGACGGGACGCCGGCGGTGCGGCGCGTGGCGACCGGAACCGAGATCTATGCCAGGAGCATCATCGAGGCGCTGGCCACATTAAGGGGCGAGCGCACGATGCGCGTCTTCGCCAACGCCGTCGAGCGGCCGTTATGGCTGGCGCCTGGCGTGGAATGGCGTGGCATCCCCTTTCCGCGCTTGTGGACCCACTGGCGGCTGCGACAGGCGCTGCGACGCGAACGCCCCGACGTGACGTTTATTCCCAGCCACGTACTGCCGGTCGCGCTGGGGCTACGTGCAGTCGTCACCATCCACGACCTCGGACACCGGCGGGAGCCGCAATCCTACACCCACGCGGCGCGCTGGTACCTGGAAGCCTCGACCCGCTACGCCGCCCGCCGGGCGAGTCGGTTGATCGCCGTGTCGCAATCGACCGCGGACGACCTGGCTCGCTACTACGGGGTGCCGGGCGGGCGCATCGCGGTGGTGCATTCTGGGATCGGTCCCCGGTTCAACCCCCAGAGCCCTCGCACCGTGCAGGAGGTTACCCATCGTCTTGGCATTTCCGGCCCCTACTTTCTCTACGTCGGGCGCAACCACCCGCGAAAGAATCTGCCGATGTTGCGACGCGCCTTCGACGACGCGCGGCGGCGCGGACTGGAGGCGACGCTGGTGCTGGCCGGACCTGGTCACGATCCGGCCTCGAGCGATCGGGTGCGGGTGCTGCCGTACATACCGGACAGCGAGCTGCCGGCGCTCTACGCGGGCGCGCTGGCCCTGACGCTGCCCTCGCGGTTCGAAGGCTTTGGCTTTCCGGCGCTGGAGGCGATGGGCTGCGGCACGGCGGTGATCGCCTCGACCGCCGGCGCGCTCCCCGAAATTGTTGGCACCGCCGGGATTCTTCTGAGCCCCGATGATGCCGGCGCCTGGAGCCAGGCCCTGCTCGAGCTGGCCGGCGACCCCGCGCTGCAGCGCCGGCTGATCGCAGCCGGCAGTGCGCGCGCCGCCACGTTTACCTGGGAGGCCGCGGCCGAGAAGACCTGGCGGGTGCTTGAAGCCGTCGCCCGGCAGGGTCAGCCGGCCACCGCGGCGTAAACCTCGCGGTGCGCGGCGGCGCTCGCCGACCAGGTGAAGAGGGACGCCCGGGCTCGGCCGGCAGCGACCTGACGCTCGCGCAGCTCGGGGTCCTGCAGGATTCGCCGCAGATTCTCGGCCACCGCCGCGACGTCCTCGGGATCGCAGAGCAGGGCCGCATCACCGGCCACCTCCGGGATGGCTCCCGCGGTCGACGCGATCACCGGCGTCCCGGCCGCGAACGCCTCCAGCACCGGCAGCCCGAAGCCCTCGTCCAGTGATGGAAAAACGACCGCCTCGGCCAGCTGGTACAGAGCGGGCAGTTCCGCCAGCTGGGCGTAACCGACGAACCGCACCCAGGCGGCAAGGTCCAGCTCGCGAACGGCCTCGACCACCGGGTCGTAGTTCCAGCCGAAGCCGCCGACGACCACCAGGGGGATCCGCTGCCCGGCGGGGATGCGGGCGAGGGCGCGCAGCGTCGTGACATAGTTCTTGCGCGGCTGGACCGTGCCCACCTGCATCAGGTAGCGCTCCGGCAGCCCGTAGCGGGTCTTGACCGCATCGCGCACCGCCGGTGACACCGGCAGCGCGAACTCCGTCTCCACACCATGCGGGATGACCCGGCATCGGTCCGGCGCCGCGCCGAAGCGGCGGACCACGGCCCGCATGGTCGCCGCCGATGGGCAGATGATCATCCGCGCGCCCCTGATCGACCGCGGCACGATCACCCGGGTGGCGAACCACTGGCCCGCCGGAAACCATTCCGGGTGGTCGTAGATCGCGAGGTCGTGGATCGTCACCACCCCGGGCAGCCCGGGGTGGAGCAGCGGCAGCGAGTTCGCCGGTCCATGAACCAGCTGCGCGCCATCGCGGCGCATCGCCAGCGGCGTGAGCAGCTGGGGCCCGATAACACGCAAGCCCCCAGCTCGGTACGTGAGCAGACGGACGTCGGCTCCCGAGTTGAACCGGGTGACCAGCGCCTCGATGTACCGGCCCACGCCGGTCGCGGCGTCACCGTCGAGCGCCCGCGTATCGAGCGCGACTCGCAGGGCGCTCGAAGAACGCCTCAAACGCTCGCCTGGCACTAAAGCGCCGCTCGCGTGGGCCGGCAGGCCCGACTCAGGCGTAGGTATCGACCCGAGCCTGTTTGCTGAACGCCTCCATCACCTGCCGGGCGGGTAGCTTCTCGAAGTCGTCGACGTGCAGGGTCACGACCCGCTCCCCCATCGGCGGGATGTCGGGTGGGCGGACGATCGCCGCCACCGATACGCGAGCGGCGGCCGCCACGTGGAGGGCGTCCCCGTCGTGGCCGACCACCCCCAGGCTGAGCTCGCTGATCACCGCCACCTCCTCCACGGTCAGGTCGCCCATATTGATGACGATGGTCGGCTTGGCGATGCCCGCCCTGGTCTCGCGCATTTGGGCCGCGTCGCCCGCGCCACTGAGCAGGATGATGCGCTCCGCGGTCGATTGATTGGCCACCACCGCGAACCGCTCGGCCGGCCAGATCGGACCAGAGCGCTGACGCGACCAGTTGCCGCCGCCTGGAATCAGGACCAGCGGTCGGCGCCCACCGCCGACGAACGCCGGCCAGCGTGCCATCGCCTGGTTGCGGACCGCATCGGGGGGCTGCAGGCGCGGCGGCTCGCCGGGCGCGAGCACCGGGCGCTGGCTGGCGGCGGCGGCCAGGCGCCAGTTCGCTTCGACCGGGTGCAACCGGCGGGCGCGGACGTGCACGGTCGCCGCCCAGTCATTGACACCGGCCACCAGGAGGCGGCGCGGAATCCCACTGAAGTAGGCCAGCGCTACGTGCGTGAACCTCGCCGGGAACGGCACGACGATGGTGCCGATCGGACTGGTCCGCAACCGCTGGAAGACGCGGAACAGTTCGCGGGGAGAGTCGTCGAAGACCAGGGCACGGCCCACCGAGGGCAGCCCCAGCAGGGTGCCGACCGCGTCGGGGGAGGCGAAGACGGTCGCGCCCTCGCAGGCCCGCAACAGCGGCTGCGCCATCAGCGCCTCGCGGACGCCACCTCCAAGGAGGATGGCGACCTGGCTCGCGGGGCGGGCTTCGGTGCTCATGTGATGTAGTGCTGCCCCCGTCGAATCACCTGCAGATTGTCGAGCGCCATCCCCGTCCCCACGGCCACGCAGCTCTGCGGGTCTCGCGCCACCCGCACCGGGATGCCGGCGCGGGCGGCCAGGTATTCGGCGATGCCACGCAGCTGGGCGCCACCTCCGGTCAGCACCGCGCCGTTGCGCTGGACCGCGGCGCGCCGCGCGTCGGGAACCTGGGCCAGCAGCCGCTGCAGGCTCGCCGCGATAGTGGCCAACGGCTCCTGGATCGCCTGTTGCACCTCCGCGGCCGTGACGCGCAAGGGATGAGTCGCTCCCTCGCCCGCCGCCACGTCGAGCCAGGTCGCAGCGGCGGACGGCGTGGCGGATCCAATTTCCAGCTTGAGCCGCTCGGCCTCGCCCGGCCCCAGCGTCTGTCGGTGGCGCCGGTCGAGGGCCGCCTCGATGGCTCGGTCGAGGGCATCGCCGCCGATCCGGATGGAATCGATCGCCAGCATCTCGCCATGCGCGATGGCCGCCAGGTCGGTGGAGCCGGCGCCCAGGTTCACGACCAGGATGCCGTCCGTGGTGGCCACCGAGACGCGCGCGCCGATGGCGGCCGCCATCGGCTTGTCGATCAAATAGGCCGTCTTGGCGCCGGCCTGCATGGTCGCCTCCAGGACGGTTCGGCGCTCGACGCCGGTGACCATCGGCGCCACCGAGAGCATCACGTCCGGCCGAAAGATCCGCTGCCGGCCGACGATCCGGCCGATCAGATGCTGGAGCATGACGCCCGCGGCGTTGTAATCCACGCCGTCACCGGCGAGGACCGGCCGAATGGCGCGGGTCTTGCCGCCGCGGCCAAGCAATTCCGAGGCCGCCCGACCCACCGCCAGCACCCGCGCGCCTTTTTCGTCGGTCGCCATCAGGGCGGGCTCGTTGAGGACCACGCCTTCGCCTTTGACGTAGACCAGCACGGTCGAGGTCCCCAGGTCGATGCCAATTTTCTTTGTAAGCACGCCGCCCTCAATCCCCCACGACCCGGGAGAGATCGGGACGAACGTCGGTCTGGCCCTCGACCCGGGTGATGTGGGCGCCCAGATGTTCGAGCTTGATGACGATGTCCTGGTAGCCCCGGTCCAGGTGATAGATGTTGTCGAGCGTCGTCGTCCCACTCGCGCAGAGGGCCGCAACGACCAGCGCCGCGCCGGATCGGATGTCGGGCACGGTGACGGTTCCGCCGTGGAGCCGGCTGGGCCCGGAGACGATGGCGCTGCGGCCCTCGACCTCGATCTCTGCCCCCAGCTTGCGCAGCTCGGGCACATGCTGGAAGCGATTCTCGAAGACCGCCTCCGACACGTGCGTCCGTCCGTCTGCCTGGGTCATCAGGCTGACCCAGGGGGCCTGCAGGTCCGTCGGAAAGCCCGGATGCGGCCAGGTCGTGACGTCCACGGATTGCACCTGCGTGTTGCCCTGCACCCAGAGACTGTGGGTCTGATCCTCCACCTCGACGCCCGCGGCCCGCAGCTTGAGGATCAGGGCGCGAAGGTCCGCGGTCACCACGTCTTCGAGCACCGCCTCACCACCGGTCGCCGCGATGGCGATCGCGTAGGTTCCGGCCTCGATGTTGTCAGGGATGACGCGATGGGTCGCGCCGCTCAGCTCGGGCACGCCCTCGATCTGCAGCACGTCGGTGCCGATCCCCTGGATGCGGGCCCCCATCTTGCCCAGAAAAAATGCCAGGTCGACGACGTGCGGCTCGCGGGCGGCGTTGTGAATGGTGGTGATGCCGTCCGCGGTGGCGGCGGCCATCATCAGGTTCTCGGTGCCGGTCACGGTCGGCATGTCCAGGTGGATGGTCGCCCCCTTCAGCCGGTCGGCGCGAGCGACATACTCGTGGCCCTCGAGCTCGACGCGAGCGCCCATCAGGCGGAGGCCGACGATGTGCTGTTCCACGCGCCGCATCCCGATGTCGTCGCCGCCGGGTTTGGCCACCCGGGCCTCACCGCGGCGGGCCAGCAGCGGCCCCATCAACAGGAAGGAGGCGCGCATCCGGTTGGCCATGGCGGCCAGCACCTCGCTCCGCGCCAGTCGCTCGGCGCTCACCTGGAGCTGCTGCGGATCGAGCCAGCGAGTGTGTACCCCCATGGCCTCGAGCAACCGGGTCATCGTGGTCACGTCCTCGATCCGGGGAACGTTCTTGATCCGGCACTCTTCCTCGGTCAGCAGGCAGGCTGCCAGGATCGGAAGCACCGCGTTTTTGGAACCGCTGATAGGCACACGCCCGACCAAGCGGGTCCCCCCCTCGATCAGGAGTTGCGCCACTGACCCCCTAGGGTAACAGCCTGAACCGCTCCCGGCCGTGAGGTGCAGCTATCAGATTTGAATTGAATCTACACTCGCCGGCGGCGGCGGAGTTCGGCCAGCCGGAGCCGGGCTTCAGCCCGGGCCAGCGCGGTCGTCGCGGCGGCCTGGTCGGCATCGGAAAGCTTCTGTTGCAGCAAGCTCTCGGCGCGACGGCGGGCTTCCTCGGCGCGGGCCTCATCGATGTCGTCGGCCCGCTCCGCGGAGTCCGCCAGGACGGTGACCTGGTCCGGCCGCACTTCCAGGAATCCGCCCGAAACGAAGAAGAACTGCTCCTCGCCGTCGTTGCGAACTTTCACCGAGCCGGGGGCCAGCGGCGTCAGCAGCGGGATGTGCCGCGGCAGGACACCAAGCTCACCCTCCGAACCGGGCGCGACCACGTCACGATGTCGACGTGCAGCTTGTCCGCCATGTCCTACTTCTGCGCCTGGCCGGCCTTTGACTCCGCTTTCGGCTCGGCCTTTGACTCCGCTTTCGGGTCGGCCTTTGACTCCGCTTTCGGCTCGGCTTTTGACTCCGCTTTCGCCTGCGCTTTCGCAGGCTTTGCTTCCTCCTGACGTCCGCCCTCGCCTTTGGCCGCTTCGACGGCTTCATCGATGGTGCCGACCATGTAGAAGGCTTGCTCCGGCAGGTCGTCGTGCTTTCCGTCGAGGATTTCGCCGAAGCCGCGGATGGTCTCCTTCAAAGGCACGTACTTTCCGGGCCGGTTGGTAAACACCTCGGCGACGAAGAACGGCTGCGACAGGAAGCGCTCGATCTTTCGGGCCCGGGCCACCAGTAGCTTGTCATCCTCGGAGAGCTCGTCCATGCCGAGGATGGCGATGATGTCCTGCAGCTCCTTGTTGCGTTGCAACACCTGCTGCACGCCGCGCGCCACCCGGTAATGCTCCTCGCCGACGATCTCCGGGGTGAGGAAGCGGGAGAACGAATCGAGCGGATCGACCGCCGGGTAGATGCCGCGCTCGACGATGGCGCGCGACAGGCTGACGGTGGCGCCCAGGTGGGCGAACGTGGTCGTGATCGCCGGGTCGGTGTAGTCGTCGGCCGGGACGAAGACCGCCTGCACGGAGGTGATCGACCCCTTCTTGGTCGAGGTGATGCGCTCCTCGAGGTCGCCCATCTCGGTAGCCAGCGTCGGCTGGTAACCGACCGCGGACGGGATCCGGCCGAGCAGGGCCGACACCTCGCTGCCCGCCAGCATGTAGCGGAAGACGTTGTCGATGAAGAGCAGCACGTCCTGGCCGAACTCGTCGCGGAAATATTCGGCGAGGGTGAGCCCGGTGAGGCCCACCCGGGCGCGCGCCCCCGGCGGCTCGTTCATCTGGCCGAACACAAGCGCCGTCTTGTCGATGACGCCCGACTCGTTCATTTCCAGCCACAGGCTGTTGCCTTCACGGGTGCGCTCGCCGACGCCGGCGAAGACGCTGAACCCGCCGTGCTCCTGCGCGATATTGCGGATCAGCTCCATCACGATGACGGTCTTGCCCACTCCCGCGCCGCCGAACAGCCCGATCTTGCTCCCCTTGGCGAAGGTGGTGACGAGGTCGATGACCTTGATGCCGGTCTCGAGGACGGTGGTATCCGTCACCTGCTCGCTGACCGGCGGCGCCACTCGGTGGATTGGCAGCCGGACATCCGACTTGAGCTCGCCTTTGCCGTCGATCGGGTCGCCGATAACGCTCATCATCCGGCCCAGCGTGCCCTTGCCGACCGGAACCGTGATCGGCGCACCGGTGTCCTTGACTTCATGGCCCCGGACGAGGCCGTCGGTTGAGGCCATCGCGATGGTACGCACGATATTGTTGCCGCGGTGCTGCTGCACCTCGAGCACCAGCCGACCGGCCTTGCCCCTGTCAATCTCGAGCGCGTTGTAGATCTCGGGCAGGTCCTCACTGTCGAACGCCACGTCGACCACCGGGCCGATAATCTGGTCGACCCGGCCGACCCGGCCCTTTTTCCCCTTCTCGTCCTTCTTCTTTGCTTTCTCCGCGATGGCCATGCATACCTCCTAGCCGGCGGCCAGCGCCTCGGCGCCACCAACGATTTCGCTGAGTTCCTTGGTAATCGTCGCCTGCCGCACCTTGTTTCGCAGCATCGTCAGATCATCGATCAGTTCGCCGGCGTTGTCCGTCGCGTTCCGCATGGCGATCGTCTGCGCCGCGTAAAAGCTTGCCAGGTTGTCGAGCACGGCGGCGTAGACCTGCGCCTCGACGTATCGCGGCAGCAGTCGCGCCAGCACCTCTTCGGGCTCTGGCTCGTACAGGTAGTCGACCCGCATCCCCTCTTTCCGCTCGGGGACCTGGACCGGGATCAAGATCGAGACGGTCGGAACCTGGTCGACGTTCCCGGCGAGGAACTCGTCTCTTGCAACTGTGACTGCGGGTAGGATGTCCTTCAATTCGGGCCGGTCACCCGTTTGCGAGACCTCGGCGATGATCGGCACCCCCAGCCGGCGGAAGTAATCGCGACCCTTGCGGCCGATGGTGTCGAGCACGGTCTCCTCACCCTGCCGGACGTAGGTCAGCGCTACCCGGATGGCGTTGACGTTGAGTCCGCCCGCCAGCCCGCGATCCGCCGTGACCAGGATCAGCAACCGTTTTTTGATCGGCCGCTCGGTCAGGAACGGATGCGACGACCCGGTACTGCGACTGGCCACCTCGGTGAGCACCTCGGCCATTCGGTCCGCGTAGGGGCGGGCGGCTTCGGCCCGGGCCTGCACCCGCCGCAGTTTGGATGCGGCGACGGCCTGCATGGCTCGCGTGATCTGTTGCGTGTTCTTCAGGCTGGCGATGCGGCGGCGGATCTCGGCGAGAGTGGCCAGGCTATGTCTCCTTGACGGTTTCCCGTTCGGTCGCGCGCCGGGCCGATTGCAGCTGACCGCCCCTGGGGGTGGCCGCTTCGGCTTTCGCGCCGGGGCGCTCGGGCTTCTGCATCAGCGGGCTCGACTTCTTGAACTCGTCGATCGCCGCCCGCAGCGCCTTTTCCGTCTGCTCCGAGACCGCCTTGTCTTTCGCGATGCTTTTCTCGATGTCCGGGTGCGAGTCGCTCAGGAAGCGAAGCAGCTCCTTCTGGAAGGCCTGGACCTGTTCGACGTCGATGTCATCCAGGTAGCCGTTGGTGCCGGCGAAGAGCACGATCACCTGCTGGGCGACGGGCATCGGCTCGTACTGATTCTGCTTGAGCAACTCGGTCATCCGCTTGCCGCGTTCCAGTTGGTCCTTGGTGCGCTTGTCGAGGTCCGAGGCAAACTGGGCGAAGGCCGCCAGCTCCCGATACTGGGTGAGGTCGAGGCGCAACCGGCCGGCGACCTGCCGGATCGCCTTGATCTGCGCGGCGCCACCCACGCGGGAGACCGAGAGCCCGGTCGAGATGGCGGGCCGGATGCCGGCGTAGAAGAGATCGGTCAGCAGGTAGATCTGGCCATCGGTGATCGAGATCACGTTGGTCGGGATGTAGGCGGAGATGTCGCCCGCCAGGGTCTCGATGATGGGCAGCGCCGTGAGCGAGCCGCCGCCGTTATCTTTGTTCATTCGGGCTGCCCGTTCGAGCAGGCGGGAATGAAGGTAGAACACATCGCCCGGGTAGGCTTCCCGTCCCGGCGGCCGCCGCAACAGCAGGGAGATTTGACGGTACGCCCAGGCGTGTTTGGAGAGGTCGTCGTAGACGAGCAGCGCGTCCTTGCCCTGGTCCATGAAGTACTCGCCCATCGAGCAACCGGCATAGGGGGCGATGTACCACAGGGGAGCGGGCTCGCTGGCGGTGGCCGAGACGATGATCGTGTACTCCATCGCGCCGCGCGCCTCGAGCACCGCGGCGACCTGGGCGACGGTGGCGGCGCGCTGTCCGATGGCGACGTAGATGCAGATGACGCCCTGACCCTTCTGGTTGATGATCGTATCCAGCGCGATCGCGGTCTTGCCGGTCTGCCGATCGCCGATGATCAGCTCGCGCTGGCCGCGCCCGATCGGGATCATCGCGTCGATGGCCTTGATCCCGGTCTGGAGCGGCGTATCGACCGGCTGGCGGGTGATCACTCCCGGCGCCACCTTCTCGATCGGTGCGAACTCCTTCGTTTCGATCGGGCCCTTGCCGTCGATCGGCTCCCCCAGCGCGTTCACGACCCGGCCGACGAGGGCCTCGCCCACCGGGACCTGAATGATCTTGCCGGTGGTGCGGACCTGGTCGCCTTCCTTGATGCCCTCATAGGGTCCGAGGATGACGGCGCCGACCGAGTCCTCCTCGAGGTTGAGGGCGATGCCGCTGATCCCGCCCTTGAACTCGAGCAGCTCGAGCGCCTGCGCCCCCTGTAGACCGTAGATTTGCGCGATCCCGTCGCCGATCTCGGTGACGATGCCCACGTCCGCGGCCAGGATCGGCACGTCGAACTCCTTGATCCGCCGCTTGATCAGGCTGCTGATTTCGTCTGAACTAATGCCCATGTGATTCGCCCTCCTATCCTGTAAGCCGCTGGCGCAGCCGATCCAGCTGGGTGCGCACGCTGCCGTCGATGAGCCGGTCCCCGATCTGGACGGTCGCCCCGGCGACCAACTCCGGATCATGTCGGTACTCCATCCGGACTTTTTTACCCAGTCGATCGGCGAGCGCTCGCTCGTATCGCTGCCGTTCTGAATCGTCGAGCTCGACCGCCGTGCTGAGGGCCACATTCACGATACCGGCCGCCTCGTCGGCCATCCGCTCGAACTCTCGCCGGATGGCGGGCATCTCCGAAGTCCGGCGGTGCTCGATCAGCAGACGCAACAGGTTTTGCGTTTCCGGTCGCAGCTCCGGCGCCAGCCGCTGGGCCAGCTCCATCCGGCGCGGGGTCGTCACGGCCGGGTTGGCGAACGCCGCCCGCAACACGTCATCCTGGAGCAGCGCGTCGAGCTGGGTGAGCTCGCGACGCCAGCCATCGAGGTCGCCTTCGGCCTCGGCCAGCTGGAAAATTCCCTGCGCGTAGCGGCGCGCGACGTTACTCCGTGGCACTGGGCTCCTTCTCCACCTGCTCGATGGTGGCTTCGATCAGCTTGCGATGCCGTTCACCGTCCAGGCTCTCGCCGACGATCCGCCGTACCGCCTCGGTGACGAGGTCCGCCATCTGCAACCGGATCGCCTGGATCGCCCGCTGCCGCTCAGCGTCGATGTCCCGGCTGGCCGCCTCGATGATGCGGCGGGCCTCTTCGCGGGCCTTTTCCTGGGCCTCCTGCTGAATCCGTTCGGCGGCCCGGTTCGCCTGCTCGATGATCTGCCCGGCCTGCACCCGCGCCTTGGTGATCTCCTCCTGGGCCGCGTTGAGCCGCGCCTCCGCATCCTGGCGCGCCTTTTCGGCTTGCTCCAGCTGCTGCTTGATTTGGTTCTGGCGGGCTTCCGCGGCCCTGACGATCGGTGGGTAGACCCACCTCGCCAGCACCCCCAGCATCAGCAGGAAGGCGATGATCTCGGCGATCAGGGTGCCGTTGATGTCCAGCAGCCCGGCGTCGAGGGGGACGACCGGGAAATGCAATTACTTCACCCCGCTAGCCACGGCGGTGATGAAGTAGAAGCCGAGCGCCAGGTTGATGAAGTACATGGCCTCCACCAGGCCGATGATCAGGAACATGATGATCTGCAGCCGGGCCTGAGCCTCCGGCTGCCGAGCCGTACCCTGGATGGTGGCGTTGCCGGCCAGGCCGTCGCCGACGGCGGCCCCGATCGCGCCACCCCCCAGCGCAATGCCGGCGGCGATGAGCGCTCCCGCAAGGACGATCGCGTGATTCATGACCTTACCCTCCTGTTTCTACGGCTGCCGGGGCTGGGCGTGGATGCGTGCCATGCCCCTCTTCTTCGAGACCTTCGCGCGCCATACCGAAATAGATGATGGTGAGCAGGGTGAAGATAAACGCCTGGATGCTGCCGACGAAGAAGATGTCGAACGCCTTCCAGAGGATCAGCAAACCCTCAACGGTCGGGGTCAGCACCACCCCGAAGGCGCTGCCCGGCAAACCCGTCGGCACCAGGCTCGCCACATAGCTGATCAGCAAGCCGAGCAGGTAGACCATCAGCGTGCCGGCAAAGATGTTGCCGAACAGCCGCAGCGAGAGCGTCACCGGCTTGACGACCTCCTCGATGACGTTGAGCGGGATGAACAGGATCCGAATTGGCAGCGCCATCTCGAACGGCTTGGTGAAGCGCCGAAAATACCCGCCCACCCCAAGCACCCGAAGGCTGTAGGCCTGGACCACGATGATGACGACCAGGGCCATCGCCAGGGTCTGGTTGAGGTCGGCGTTGGCGGGATGGACCGGCCCGGCCAGGGGAAAGAAGTCCAGCCAGTTCGCGACCAGGATGTAAAAGCCGATCGTCATCGCCAGCGGTACGATGAAGCCGCCGCCTTCGCCCACCGACTCTCGGATCAGCCCCCGGACATAGTCGATCAGGAACTCGACCAGGAAGCCGACGATGAGCGTGATCACGATGGCGACCGCGCTGGAGATCAGGCTGTCGTAGTTGAAGGTGCAATACCAGGAACTGCACACGCTGACGGTCGGATGGGTGCCGGGTGGGACTTCAGCCAGGAAGATCACCGGGCCAGCGCCTCCCGCACCGCGAAACCGGCGAGCACCAGCTGGGCGACGGCGATCCCACCCACCACCAGCCAGACCTGCGACAGACCGATCAGCAATCCGATGCCCAGTCCGAGCCCGGTCAGGACCAGCAGCCGGACGAGGCTCAGGGCCGTAAAGCCCACCCCCAGCGCGAGCGAGCGCTGGACCAGCAGGCCGTTGGCGCTGCCGACCAGGAGACCGATCGCCAGCGCCACGCCATTTCTTCCCTGTCCGGTGGCGAACCCGAAGGCCAGCACCGCGGCCGCAACCACCGTCGAGACCGCCATGGTGCTCCGAAGCAGCCGGCGGTTCACAGGTATCGTTTGAACCTCGTGTAGACGACGGCGCCGCCGGCGATGATCCCGATCACGAGGCCGAGGAACAGCAGCAGCGGCGCGGTATGGGTCACGTTGTCGAGCACCGCCCCGACCAGCAGCGGCAGGATGACGGCGGCGGCCAGGAACACGCCCAGACCCGCCAGCTCGCCGCCCGACGGGGCGCGACCGCGCGGTGCCGCTGTCGCGTGACTAGGATGATCCATGCCAGGCTCCTCGCGCTTATCCGTCGGGGCCATGATTGCCTCCGGGATGGGGCCTCAACGAGTTCAGCTTAACAGGGGCTGAATTCAACTCGCTATCAGGTGCGCCCCCTAAGGAAGCTCAACCGCGGCTGATTCGCTGGAAGCGGCGGATCATGATGATGGCGATCCCCAACAGCATCAACAGGATCGCCCCCAGCAGCACCTTTTTGTGGCCGTAGATGGCCAGCCCTAACGCCGCGAAGATGGCGGTGCCAAAGTAGAAGACCAGCGCGGTCTCGCGCGGGCTCAGCCCGAAGTCGAGCAGCCGGTGGTGCAGGTGCCCGGTATCCGGCGTGGCGATCGACCGCCCGCGCATCCGCCGCCGCACGATCGCCCAGCCGGTGTCGATGATCGGGATCGCCAGGGCCAGCAGGGGGACGATCAAGGCGAAGACGACGGCGCCCTTCGCCACCGAGAGGACCGAGAGCGCCGCCAGGGTGAAGCCCAGGAAGTTGCTGCCGCTGTCTCCCATGAAGACCCGCGCCGGGTGCCAGTTGAAGAAAAGAAAGCCGATGCAGGCGCCGATCAAGGCGCCGGACAGGATGACGATGTCGGTCTCGTTTCGATTGATGGCGGCCAGTAGCAGGGTCGCCGCCACGATCGCCACCACCCCGGCCGCCAGGCCATCCACGCCGTCGATCAGGTTGATGGTGTTCTGCAGGCTGACGAACCAGAGAAGGGTCAACGGTATGGAGACGCCCACCGCGAGGGTGATCACGTGCTGCTGGCCGAGGGCGACGGAATCGATGTGGATCGCGAACACGACGATCGCCAGCAGCGAGGCAGCGATCTGAAAGACCAGTTTGTAGAGCGCCCGCACCCCGTGCACGTCGTCGAACACCATCAGGGTGGTGATCATCGCCGCCGAGAGCAGCAGCCCGAGCGTCTTGGCGTTGGTCGAGAACAGGGCCGCGGACAGGCCAAACCCGAGATACATCGCCAGTCCGCCGAGCCGGGCGGTCGGCTGGCTGTGGATGCGCCGCTCACCCGGCTCCGCCACCGCGCCCAGCCGGAACGCGAGCCAGCGCGCCGGCAGCACCACGATCGAGGTACACACCAGGGCGACGGCAAACGGCAGTACCGCCGGGCCGAATCGCGACGGCGAGAAGGTGGTCCAGAACGTCGGGTCGCTGAAGAAGCTCGTTCCGACTAGTACGGCAATGGGAATCGCTCGCACAGCGCCCGGCTGCGGGCACGGACTTGCTCGTGCACCGTCCGATCGTCGAGGTTGTACAGCAAGTCGGCGACCATCTCGGCAATCTGGTTCATCTCGTCAGGGCCCATGCCGCGGGTCGTGACCGAGGGCGTGCCCAACCGGATGCCGCTGGGGTTGAACTTGCTCGCCGTGTCGAAGGGTATCGAGTTTCGATTCACCGTGATCCCAACCGTGTCGAAGGTCTCCTGCACCTTCTTTCCGGTCAGGTTCAGCGGCCGAAGGTCGATCAGCATCAGGTGGTTGTCGGTGCCGCCGCTGACCAACCGCAGCCGCCGGCGCATCAGGTCTTCCGCCAACAGCCGCGCGTTGTTGACCACCGACTGCGCGTAGGACTTGAACTCGGGCGTCTTCCACTGCTGCAACATCACGGCCTTGCCGGCAATGGCGTGATTGTGCGGACCGCCCTGGCTGCCGGGGAAGACGCTCTTGTCGATCTCAGCCGCGTACGTCGCCTTGCACAGGATCATCGCGCCCCAGGGCCCACGCATCGTCTTGTGGGTGGTGAAGCTGACGAAATCCGCGTGCGGGACCGGGCTCGGATGCGCGCCGCCCGCCACCAACCCGGCGAAGTGGGCCATATCGACGAAGAAGTAGGCGTCGACGCCGCGGGCGATGGCGGCCATCCGGTCGAAGTCGAGGGTGCGGGGATAGGCACTGTAGCCGGCCAGCAGCATCTTCGGCCGCACCTCTTTCGCCTGCCGCTCCAGCGCGTCGTAGTCGATCCGCTCGGTGTTCGGATCGACCCCGTAAGGCACGAAGTGATAGAGCTTGCCGGAGAAGTTGACCGGGCTGCCGTGGCTGAGATGGCCGCCGTGGCTCAAGTCCATCCCCATCACGGTGTCGCCCGGGTTGAGCACGGCCGCGTAGACGGCGTAGTTCGCGGTCGTGCCGCAGTGCGACTGGACATTGGCGTGCTCGGCCTTGAACAGCGCCTTGGCGCGCTCGATGGCGAGCGTCTCGATCCGGTCGACGTTCTCGCAACCGCCGTAATAGCGCTTGCCCGGATAGCCCTCGGCATACTTGTTGTTCAGCAGCGAGCCCAGCGCTTGCAAGACCGCCGGGCTGGCGATGTTCTCGGAGGGGATCAGCTCCAGGGTGTACTGCTGCCGCTCGAACTCATCGCGAATCGCCGCGCCGACCTCGGGATCGACGGCGTCGATCCGGCTGGTCAGGTCGGTGCGCGCCTGAAGCATCGGCTCATTATCCCCGAATCAGTTTCGACGCCTCAATGGCGCCCTGCCGAAGAATCCGCGGCGCCGCTCCGCTCAGGTCGAGGATGGTCGAGGGTTGCCCGATCCGGCACGGTCCGCCGTCGAGCACGACGTCGATCCGCCCGCCCAGCGCGGCGATCACCTGGTCGGCATCGACCGGCGGCGGCTGACCGGCGGGGTTCGCGCTGCTGCTCGCGATCGGCTCGCCTAAGGTGGCCAGCAGGGTGAGCGCCACCTCATGATCGGGGGCGCGAACCGCGATCGTCGTGCCGTCCGCGACCGCGCGCGCCGGCAGCACCAGCGTCAGCGGGCCCGGCCAGAATCGGCGCATCAGCTCGTCGGCGGTATCGCTCACCAGCGCGTCGGCGTCGACCTGGTCTCGCCCGCTGACCAGCCAGACCATCGGCTGGTCGGCGGGGCGTCGTTTGGCCTGGTAGAGGCGTTGCACTGCGACCGGGTCGCGCGCTCGGGCGCCGACGGCATAGAGGGTGTCGGTAGGAAACGCGATCACCGCGCCGCGGCGAAGGCGCTCGGCCGCTTCGCGCACGCGCGCGGCATCGGCCGGCCAGCGTTCGGCCATCACAAGAGAATCCGGATGACCCGATCGCGCCCGGCGAGGTCTTTGTGCACGCTGACTTGAGCCGACGGCCACTCGCCTCTGGCCAGTCGAATCAGGCGCCGCGCCTGCGACGGGTCGCATTCGAGCAGCAGGCAGCCGCCCGGATTGAGCACGGCGGGCGCCTGCCGCAGGGCCTGACGGATCAGCGCCAGGCCGTCGTCGCCGCCGTCGAGCGCGAGCGCCGGCTCGTAGCTGAGTTCCCGCGGCCGCCCCTTGCGCTGGGCCGCGGAAATGTAGGGAAGATTGGCCACGATCAGGTCAGCCGGCGCGGCGCCGCGCAGCAGGTTGGCCCGCTCCGTGGTGATCCGCCGGCGCAGGCGGAAGCGTGCGATGTTTTCGTCGGCCACCCGCAACGCTCGCGGACTGACATCGCGGGCGACGATGCGTGCCTGCGGGACGGCCTTGGCGACGGCAATCGCGACCGCGCCGCTGCCGGTCCCAAGGTCGATCACCCGGCGAGGCCCCGGATGCTCGCCCAGCCACGCGATCGCGAGTTCGACCATCAGCTCGGTCTCGGGCCGTGGAATCAGGACACCCGGGCGGACCGCCAGCATGTTGCCGTAGAACTCCCGCTCTCCGGTCAGGTAGGGCACCGGCACCCGATCGGCGCGTCGACGGGTCAGCCGGCCGAGCCGCTGCTGCTGGGCCGCCGTCAGCCGCCGTTCAGGGTGACTGTGCAGCCGCTCGCGTGAGCTGTGGAGGACGTGCGCCATCAGGATCTCGGCGTCGAGCCAGGCATACGAGACCCCAACCCCGGCCAGCGCCGCCCGCGTCTTGGCGAGCTGGGCTTTGACCGTGTTGTGGTCAGGCGCGGGCGCCATTCGGCGCCGGCTCGCTCAGTCGGTTGGCCTGGTCCCAGGCGATCAGGCGGTCGATCACCGGGTCGAGATCGCCGGCCTCCACGAACTGCGGCAGCTTGTAGTACTTGAAATCGATGCGGTGATCGGTAATCCGGCCCTCAGGATAGTTGTAGGTGCGCACTTTTTCGCTGCGGTCGCCGGAGCCGACCGCCGAACGCCGCACCTCGGTCAGGGCCGCGTGTTGCTGTGCGACCTGGCGGTCGAGCAGTCGGGCCATCAGCACCTTTTCCGCCTTGGCCTTGTTCTTGAGCTGCGAGCGCTCGTCCTGGCAGGTGACCACGATCGGCGGGCCGCCATCCTCGGGCGCGTAAGTGAGGCGGACCGCCGAGTCGGTGGTGTTGACGCTCTGCCCGCCGTGCCCGCCGGAGCGGTAGACGTCGACCTTGAGCCGCTCGGGGTCGATGGCGACGTCAACCTCTTCGGCCTCCGCCATCACCACCACCGTTGCCGTCGAGGTGTGAATGCGACCCTGCGCCTCGGTCTCCGGGACACGCTGGACGCGGTGCACCCCGTTCTCGAATTTCAGGCGTGAGTAGGCGCCTTTGCCACGCACCTCGAAGATCACCTCTTTGAAACCGCCGCGTTCGGTCACGCTCTCCGATACCAGGTCGACTTTCCAGCGACGCGATTCGGCGTAGCGGCTGTACATCCGGAACAGATCGGCCGCAAACAGCGCCGCCTCTTCCCCACCGGTTCCCTGCCGGATCTCCACGATGACGTCCTTGTCGTCATTTGGATCCTTCGGCACCAGCGCAACCTTGAGCTCGTTCTCCAGCCGGTCGCGCTCCGCCTGTTGCTTGTCGAATTCCTGGCGGGCGTAGGCCTGCATCTCCGGGTCCTTTTCGTGCTCGGCGAGGTCGCGCGCGTCGGCCATCCCGCGCTCGGCGCGGCGATAGGCCTGGTAGGTCTGCACCAGGTCGCGCAGCTGCGCCTGCTCCTTGCCCAACCGCTGGAGCTCCTTCAGGTCCTGGTGCACCGCCGGATCGGCCAGCCGCTCGGAGATCGCGTCGTATCGTTGGCGGACGGCCTCGAGCTGCTCGAACATCAGGCCGCGGCCTCTTTCTCCTCCTGGCGCGCGGCGGCAAAGGCCGCCAGGGCGACCTCGATCTGCGGGTCGTCCGGCTCGCGGGTCGTGAGCTTCTGGGTGAGCAGGAACGGAAGGAGCAGAACTTTGACCGCCGGGTTGTTCCGATGCCGGCCGGCGAAGCGAATGAACTCGTAGGCGAGCATGGCGATCACCGGGACCAGGGCGATGCGCGACAGTAGCAGCAGTGGCAGCGCCGGACGGCCGACGAAGCCGAAGATGAAGGCCGCCACCACCATCACTGCGAGCAGGAATCCGGTGCCGCAGCGCGGATGCAGGGTGCTCTGGGTCCGCACGTTCGGCACGTCGAGCGGCAGCCCGGCCTCGAAGGCGTTGATCGTCTTGTGCTCCGCCCCGTGGTAGGCGAAGAGCCGCTTGATCTCCGACTTGAACGAGATAGCGTAGAGGTAGAGCAGGAGGAGCCCGATGCGGATGAAGCCATCGACGAGACCGAAGAAGAGGTTCCCGTGGCCACGGCTCAGGAAGCCGGCCGCCAGCAGCGGGAGGCCGAGGAAGAAGATGGCCACCCCGACAATCGCGATCCCGATAGTGATGCGCATGGCGCCCGCGCTCAACTCGATCTGTTCGCCCGCGGCCTGCACGTTCGCCGACCACATCAACGCCTTCATCCCGAGGTGCAGCTGCTCCCAGAGGCCGGCCAGGCCACGCACCAGCGGCAGCTTCCAGAAGGGGTGCGTATAGACGATCGAGCGCAGCCGCTCGCGGAGAACCTGGATCTCGCCATCGGGCCGGCGGACCGCCACCGCATAGGTGGTCCGGCCGCGCATCAGGACGCCCTCGAGCACGGCCTGACCGCCGTAGAAGAATTTGTCCTGGCTCACCGCCGCGCTCATCCTAGTCCGCCACCCAGCCCGCCGGCCATACAGGACCCAACGGGAGGCGCGCTTATCTCTTCCGCTGCTGGCGCTGCTGGAAGCGGTCGACGCGGCCCTGGGTGTCGACGATTCGCTGCTGGCCGCTGAAGAACGGATGGCACACCGAGCAGACCTCGGTCTTGAGTTCTTTGAGCGTCGAGCCCGTGGTGAAGCGATTGCCGCACAGGCAGACAACGACCGCGTCGTGGTAGTAGGTCGGATGAATGGTGGCTTTCACGGGCTCCCCATTCTATCAGCCGGTCTTCAACACGGCCGAGGTGCTGAGCATGCCGAGCCCGAGGGCCAGCAGCAGCCCAACGTAGAGCAAGCCGATCACGAGCTTGGTCTGGGCGTCGACCGCGTAGTAGGCGGGGTTCAGGGCAGTGGACCGGAATCGCTGGAAAGTGCTGAACGCCCCGAAGATCAGCACAAGGAAGAGCACCGGGCTGACCGTGTTGCCGGCCGAAATCTCATAGAGCAGCAGGCCTGCGGCCACCGCCAGGCCGGCGACGTTGAACCATTTGGACAGCAGCGAAAGCACCCGACCACCGTCGAGCGGCGTCACCGGTACCAGGTTGAAGAGGTTGATCAGGAAGCCGAAGTACGCCAGCGCGCGAAGCAGCTGGCCGGTGCTGGAGTCGGGCATGGCCAGGTAGCCGAGGTAGCAGAGGCCAGCGGCGATGGTGCCGAGAATCGGACCGCCGATCGCCATCACGGATTCGTGCGCCGCCGTGCGCGGCGGTTGCTTCATGCTGACGAAAGCGCCCAGGAACGGGATCATCACCGGCAGCGTCACCGGCATGCCCATGACGCGAGCGACCACCACGTGACCGCTCTCATGGATGAGGATCAACAGCACGATGCCGACGCCGAACGCCCAACCGAAGAGCTGCGCGTAGATCAGCGCCGTCACTCCAGTGGAGATGACCGTGAACCAGAGCGCCTTGAACTTGAGGAGCAGCAGGCCGATGTAGGACAGCTTGCTCAGGACGAGTCCGAGGAAGGCGAGGATCCCCGCCGCCGCCCCGCTGTTCCGCCGGCGGTTGCCCGGTTGTGCCGGGATGTCCGCCTGCGCAGGACGATCGGTGCCGTACCCGTAGTCGGCCCCGCCATAGGTCGAGTCGCCCGGCCGCGGGTAGAGGTCCGCCATTTGCTATGAGGATGCCCAACCGATTCGGCTTTCAATCAAATTCAACTCGTTCTGGCCACCCGGGGTTACGTTAGGTTCGGTCGCTGGAACTGGCCAGGAACGGGTGAAATTTCCGAGCCGCAAGCCGGGGCAGCGGGCCCGCAACTCGGCCACGAAGGCTCGCATGCCGATCCCCTGGGTGGGCGTCGGGATGCGGGCCAGCAGCCAGTGCGGGTCCACGTTGAGGCTGCGCAGCTGCACCTGGTGCACGCCGTGCCGGTGAATGAACGTGACCAGGGCGTCAATCTCCGCAGAGTCATCGCTGATCCCGGGAAAGGTCAGCAGATTGATGGTGACCTGGCCGCCGGCGTCCCGCATCACCTCGGCGCACTCCCCGACCTGCTCCAGGCCATAGCCGACCGGACGGTAGTAGGCGCGGAAACGGACGTCGTCCAGGCTGAACACGCTGATCCGGATGGAGTTCAGGCCGGCGCCGACCAGGCGGCGGAGCACGTCGGGGCGCGAGCCGTTGGTGTTGAGGTGGATGGTCGCCGCCGGCGCGGCGGCCCGGATCCGGCGGGTGGCCTCGATCAGCGCCGCGCCACGGGTCAGCGCCTCGCCCTCGCATCCCTGCCCGAAGCTCACGAAGTTCGTTGTGGCGGCGCTCAGGTGCCAGGCGGCGAGCTCGGCGATCTCGGACGCGGTGGGCGCGAAGCCAAGCCGCGTTTGTGGTGAATCGACGTCGCCCCACTGCTCGGAGATGCATCCCAGGCAGGCCGCATTACACGCAGGCGATACGGGAATGGCGCCCTCGCCGCTGCGCAGGAAGACATTCTGTGCGGTGACGCAGCGGTACTCGGTGGCGCACGTTTCCAGGTGAAGACGCAGCCGGCTGTCGGGCAGAGCCCGGCGGGCAGCGGCGACGGCGCGATCGATTCGCTGCCGGGGTTCGGCCTGTGGATTCCAGGCATTCCAGCGATCGGTACGAAGGGCGGCGACGTGCGGCTCGCCACCGACCGACGCCACCGCGGCATAACCGAAGAGCGGCAACACCGGCGCCGGTGGCCGTTCCTGGTACGCGGGAAGCCACGTTCGCAAATACCCCGGCGGCAGCACCGCGGCGACCGCCACCCCATCATCGATCGGCACCGTGGCGCCGTCGGCGGTTCGGCCCAGCGGGGCGCGGCTCGGGAGATGCATCAGGGTCCCTCCCGGCGGCAGCGGGATCAGCCGGTCGGGCGCCCCCACCGCCCAGCCGCTGCGCGCGGCTGACTGCAGCGAGGGATGGATGCGCAGCCGCCCGTCCGCGCTGGCGTAGAGCAGGCGGTTCACGCCCTCTACGTTATCCGGTGTCCGTGAGGAAGCTATGAAAGCAGGTCGATCGGGTTTTGCGGGACACCCAGGTACCGGATCTCGAAATGCAGGTGCGGGCCGGTGGCCCGACCGGTCGCGCCCATCAGGCCGATGCGCTGGCCCTTCGCCACCGTCTGACCCTTGCTGACCAGCGCTTTCGACATGTGAGCGTAGATGGTGTGGAAGCCGTTACCGTGGTCGATCTCGACGTAGATCCCATAGTCGCCCCAGCCGGACCAGATCACGGTGCCGCCGTCCGCCGCGACTTCCAGGGTCCCGACCTCGTTCGCGATATCGATCCCCGGGTGGTACTGCCAGAAGTACTGGGTGATGGTGCCCTGCGTCGGCCAACCGAAACGGACGACTCGCTCACGCCCACTGGAGGGATCTCCCGGCGAGGCCAGCGGGGCCGGCGCCACCTCGGCGGTGCTGATCGCGGGGATGAACAGGTTGCTGGGCAATTTACCGTCGGGCCGCAGATCGTTGACCCGGCGGAGCACGTCGGGATCGACGCGAAAGGTTTGGGCCAGCAGGATCAGGCTCTGATTCGGATCGATGGGAACCAGCGTTCCATCGACCGGCGGCACCAACAGACGCTGGCCGGCTGCCAGGGCTGTTGATGACAGCCGGTTGAGCTGCAGCAGGGTGTCGATGCCGATCCCGGCTGCCACCGCAACCGTGACCACGCTATCGCCGGGTTTGGCCTGGTAGCTGGAGATCGGGCGGAGCTGGTCGGTGGGGGCGGCGACCGACAGTGCGCTGATGGTCGGCGCGTCGATGGTCGTTTTCATCGGCACCGTGACGCCCACGTTCGCGCTCGCGTCGGCGACGGGATGGCGGACCAACTCGAGTGGGGCCAGGCCGAGCACGAACAGAGCGAGGGCAAGTGCCCAGCCATGGGTGGCCAGTCTGGGAACCCACCATGCCATTCCCTTCGGCAAAACGGGCGCCAGTCTAGGTCACTCGCGGCTGCGCGTCAAACCGCGCAGCACCGCGAATTCCTGCCACTGCTTACCGGACTTTTCGATGCGCCCCTTCGACGGATTTGAGTGCGTAATGGTGCTTGGTGTTGAGGTGGCGAACCGTCCCGCTCTTGCTGCGGAACACCATGGATTCGGTCTCGGCCCAGAAGTGGTGATAG
>Ga0209161_10000888_pt1 | contig 24558 bp, 18 predicted proteins | sample GraSoiAngelo_155_FD_186169 | JGI IMG/M metagenome (GOLD analysis project Ga0209161, IMG submission 186169) | Grasslands soil microbial communities from the Angelo Coastal Reserve, California, USA - 14_1009_13_30cm (SPAdes) (version 2) | ecosystem: Environmental > Terrestrial > Soil > Grasslands... | reverse complement strand
TGACAGGTGCACCATTGATAATATCTTCGGTGCGCCGGTTTCCGCGGCCACGGCTGCTGTGGTGATGGTCGATTCCGATGGGCGATTGGGCACGGCCACTTCCGATGGACCTGATCCGGGTGGATTTTCGCCAAAAGGCAGCCTCCGGCCCCAAGCCATTTCCGATGCCGCCAAGCAAGCCATGCTCGATCGCACAATCGAGAGCCTGCAGGCAACAGTCACGCAGCAACAGCAACAAATAGCGACGCTCACCGCCCAGTTGAAAGACAACGCCGCGCAAATCCAGAAAGCGAACGAACAACTCGAAATCGGTGAGCTGGCGGCCAGAGTGGTAATGGACAAACGTTAAAGCTGTTCGATGAAGGGAGGCTCGGCTTCGGTGTGTACACGTTAGCGCATCAGACGTCGTAACCAGACGCGTCGATTAGCGGCTGTGCGCTTCGCGGATGGGAGCGGAAGCCGCAACGGCGACATCGACGGCAGCGCAATCTGCGCTAACCGTTTAGTAATGACCAAGGAGGATATCGCCGGCGTCTTAGAGAAAATCGCAACGCTGCTGGAGCTCAGGGACGAAAATCCGTTCAAGATCCGTGCGTATATCAACGCAGCGCGTGCGATCGAAACGTTTGGCGCAAATGTATCTAGCTTTCAGGACGAAGAGGCGGTGGCGAAAATTCCCGGGATTGGAAAGAGCCTCGCGCTGAAGATCAAGGAACTCGCTGAAACCGGATCGCTCAAGTATTTCGAGAAATTGAGCGCGGAATTTCCGGCGGGAATTTTGGAATTGTTCTCCTTGCCCGGGCTCGGCGCAAAAAAGATTAAAGCGCTCTACGACAAGCTCGGGATCAGTTCAATCGAGCAGCTACAGAATGCCTGCGAACAGGGGCGCGTCGCTGAGCTGCCAGGGTTTGGCGAAACAACACAGCAAAAGCTGTGTGATGCGATCGCCAGGCGCGCAGCGCACGCTGGCTCATTCCAATTCGGCCAGGTCGCAGTTGAGGCGGAAGCGTTACGCGCCGATTTGGCGGCGCACGAAGCAGCGTTGCAGGTCGAGATTGCCGGCAGTTACCGGCGGCGAAAAGAAATCGTGCACGATCTCGATCTGCTAGTGGCGACCAACGAGCCCGACGCCATCACAAAGTTTTTTCTTTCCCATTCACTGGTCGAGTCCGTCATCGCGCAAGGTCGGACAAAATCCAGCGTGCGGCTGCGATCCGGAGTCCAATGTGATCTGCGCGTTGTCACGACGGCGGAATATCCGTTTGCCCTCGCATATTTCACTGGGAACAAGGAACACAACATCGAAATGCGCAGCCGCGCGCTGCAACGTGGCTGGACACTGAACGAATACCGGCTCGCCCCGCTGCCCATCGATCCGAAGGCGAAGAAGAACAAACCGGTCAGCAAAATTCCCACTATCCGGGATGAAACCGATTTGTATCGTGCGATCGATCTCGATTTCGTGGCGCCGGAGCTGCGAGAGAACTGCGGCGAGTTTGAAGCGGCTGAAGAGCACACCCTGCCGAAGCTCATCGAGAAGGAAAATCTGCGCGGCACGTTTCATTGTCACACCGTCGCCAGCGACGGCCACAACACACTCGATGAAATGGCTGAAGCTGCCCAGAAACTTGGGCTCGAGTATCTGGGCATTGCCGATCACAGCCGCAGTTCCGTTCAAGGCCATGGCATGGATGCCGAAAAGTTACGCGAGCAGGTCACCGAAATTCGGAAGCTGAACAAGATATTCGACGGATTTCGCTTATTTGCCGGAGTCGAATGCGATATCCTGCGCGACGGCTCACTCGATTTTTCCGATGAAGTGCTGTCGCAGCTCGACTACGTCGTGGCGTCGGTTCATTCCGGTTTCAATTTGAGCGAATCGGAAATGACTCAACGCGTGATCCGAGCGCTGGAAAATCCCTTCGTCACGATGCTGGCGCATCCGACCGGTCGGTTGTTGCTGAAACGCGAGCCCTATCGGATCGACATTCCAGCCGTGCTCGACACGGCAGCGGGCACCGGCACATGGATTGAGCTTAACGCTGCGCCTAAGCGACTTGATCTCGACTGGCGCTGGTGGCCGTTGGCGAAACAAAAAGGCGTTAAATGTGTAATCAACCCAGACGCTCATCGCACCGAGCGCTTGCGCGACCTGTGGTTTGGCATCGGCATCGCGCGCAAAGGCTGGCTCACCAAAGAGGAGGTCGTGAATTGTTGGGCGCTCAGCAAAATCGAAGCTCTGCTGCGAGCAAAACGCAAAAAGTAGCGCCGCGATTCGGCGAGGGCACCGCAAGCCTGCCACCCGAACCACCGGGCGAAGACGCCCGTGTGCCGGACAGATCCGCGCGCGGGACGGATTCGTCCCTTGGCGAACTGGAAGCCTATGTTACGGCTTCCTCTCGTTGCGGCATAAACATCGTGAGACATTTGCAGGCTCCGCCGGCTTTGATGAATTCGGTCATCGGCAACTCGTGACAGCGATAGCCGCGCTCTTGTAGCTTCGTTACGAGCTGTGGCGCTCCCTGGGGCAAAACGATGTGTTTCTCGATTATCACAGCGTTACATGAAAAGTGCCTAGCCTCTTCCGGTGCGACATCGATCAAATCGGTCACGTGCTCACGGATCGCACGCTGGCCGTACTCGTCAAAGGCATCTGGAAACCAGAACGCGCCGCCGTCGGGCAACGGACAAAAGCAAGTATCAAGATGATAAAACCGCGGATCAACTAGCTCTACCGAAATGGTAAGACAACCGATCATTTCTGCTATGGCACGATGCGATTGAATGTCGGAACGAAATTTGTAGCCGCAAAAGAGCACCTCACCGCCGAACAGCGCGTCGCCTTCGCCCTCGAAAAAAAGCTTCTCTGGCAGCCAGTTCACTTCGTAACCCTGTTGCTCCATCCATTTGGCAAAGAACGGTTGCTCACCGGCGCGTTCTTTGTGTCGGAAATTGCTGGGGATGAATTTGCGACCAACAGTCAGCCCGGCGTTGGCGGTGAAAACCATGTCGGGCAGTCGCGGCTGCGGTGGAATCAGATGAACTTTGCAATCCAATTTTGAAAGCGTGGCGTGCAACTGTTTCCATTGCTCTTGAACAATCCGGGCGTCGGCCGCGCGGGCCACGCTCATCCAGGGGTTGATCTCGTACTCGATCCCATAGTAATCGGGCGGACAAAGTAGCAACTCGCGCATGTTCGGACGTTGAATCGTTGGATCGTTAAAGCGTTGAAGCGGCCGTTTGAACTTTACGTTTTCTGCAGTTTGTCGAAGCAATCGGTCAGTTCCCGAAGAAATGGTTTCACATCGGTGATCATGCCGATTGATTGCAGCGGTTGTTGTTCAACCACCCGCTCGACAGCCGAGGCATCGATATCGACACAGACGAGTTTCACAGTGGGCGCAAGCATGCTCGCCACCGCGAGCGAATGCCGAATGGTCGCCAACAGCAAAGCGTGCGTCACGTCGGCAAGTTTTTCACGCATCATTTTCTGAGCCTCAATTGCGTCCGTCGTTGCGCCGGGAATCGAGCCCTCGTCGCGAATCGATCCGAGGAGGACGATATCGACATTGTTACGGACGCACGCGTGCATGATCCCGCTAGTCAGGACATTTTTCGCGACGGCTGCTGCAATCCCGCCAGCTTCACGAATGGCATTGACCGCGCGCATGAGGTTCTCGCGCCCGCCTCGTGCGAATGCAAGATCGAGGCTGATACCCAAAGAAGTGCCGAACAACGCCCGTTCCACATCGTAACCGGCAAAGGCATTGCCGGCGAAAAGGCGATCGACATATCCAGTTTCAATGAGGCGCACCAAATGTTGGCCGGCGCCAGTTCGCACGATTGCCGGACCGGCAACAACTGCGATCTTGCCCTTCGTCTTCCGTGCCCGCCGAAGTTCTTCCGCCAATTCGCGAATGATGGCCGATTTAGGTTCATCAGCATCGATGATTGTGTTGATGAACTGAAAAACATCTGTGCGCGATGTCGCACGCTGCACCGGCACCACACGCACACCGTCGTGACCCACGACAATCTCGTCGCCTTTGTGGACGTCGAAGAATTTGACGGCGCGCGCGGCGCCTCTTTTCCGGTCCACAGCGATGGCTGTATCCATCATGGTAGGCCGCACCTCGATCTCCTTGCCGTCAATACGGACGAAAGTTTGCTGGTTCGTCATTACATAAAAGTCCGGCGGGAAAACGCCGTCGGCAGGGGCGGGAGCGAGCTGCGCATCGGCGCGTTCGGCGACTTCGGCGCCATGCTGTCGCAGTCGCAGAATCAATTCATCGAGCGCCTCGCTCGTCTCCGCCGAGACCTCGATGCGCGCAAAGCTTTGGTCGGCACGCTTTTGGCCGATCTTGATCTCGCTGATTTTGAAATTCGCGCCGTGAGTCAAAATCTGATCGAGCACTTTCGGCAGGATCAGCGAATCAATGATGTGTCCCCGCAACTCAATCGTTTCCGAAAACATCGGCGAAATTTACCCATGGAAAACCACCGCGCCAGTGAAGCGAAAATGTGGTGGGGGTTTGTGCTCAGCGCGCAAACAGATAGATAGACCTCGACGACCAGCATCATTGACATGGAGAAACCAACCGCACGCGGACCTTCGCCCAGCCGCAAGGCTATTCACGTGCTAGGTCCCAGATTAAATCGCAAACCCAAGCGGCCGCCGCCAGTGCCTATGAAGAAGAAAGCGCCAGAGTCGGATCGCACAGGTACTCGTTAGAGTGGGAAATATGCACGACGATTTACCAGCTCTCGCGGCCAAGATCGGGGAGAGACTATCAAACAGCTCCGAGTACGTCGTCATCCAGCCTGCGGAGCTGCGAGTTCTTCGTGAAATGTCAGAAGACGAGGTGCGTGAATTTGCAAAAAGCCATGGCTGGCGCGTCATACGCCGGCTGGGTGGCCGGCAAATTGAATTTTACAATGACGCCAGCGTGCGCGCGCCGTTGTAACGCTTTCAGCCGAGTGTGAATGGAGTTTTCCAGCATGTTTGTTGAGTCTCGCGCTTTGTATCGCGCAGCCAAATACTGGTAGTAATTCCAATGCCCGCGATAATCGGACGACCGAAGGAAACGAACGGGGCGAGTTCGCTTCGCCGCAACAATCATTCTCCGCTTTTCGCCTATTGCCCGCGACTTGCCGGTGGAACGATACCGTTCATGCGAAGATACTCGATCATCTGCCCGTAGTGATCGAAACAATGAGCGGCGGCAAACGTTGCCTGGAAGAGGCGGGTGGTCTGCCTGCCACTCCTCGAAGTAATCGGTTCGACGAGGTTCGCTCTCTTCAGGGTCGCGACCGATTTGTGGCCGAACGCGAAGGAATCTTTCACAAACTTAATGATCTCCGCCTTCGCTTTCATGTTATCCGGGCCTTTGCCGTCGTTGACCGTGTCCGGTGGCTTCTCGCCCGTAATCGGCGACCAAATCAGATAGTTGGATGCAGCGATATGTTTCAGTTGTTCGCCAAACGTGCGCACACCTTTGTAATCGCTGCCGGGGAGGTTCAGTTTCTCCGGAGAAAAATCGAACTTGTCCTCCGGCATTGCCTCGGCCGCTTCGACGACTTCCTTCTCGACAAGGCTAATCTCGCGATCGATCGCTGAAGCGGTGGTCGGTGGAGTTGACGGGGACGCCGACGCGCCGGCGGCGGGAGGGCTTTTGGCTGCCTGCGCAAAAACTGAAGCCGCAGCGAAGGACAGTGCTGCTGCTAGCAGTAGGGAAGCTTGGAGCTGTTTCATAGATTATTGTTTTTCTTTGGTTGAGTTTTCTCAGATAGCAGGCCACGTGGCTTGCAGCAAATTGTTGATGCATCATAGCCCCTTCGCCACGCAGTGTCGGTTTCCGCTTTCGCCAAAACTACGAAGTGACAAGACGGCGTGCCAAGGTGCACCTTAGTAGTATCACGCAAAGAAGGTCGCTCATCCCTTTTCGCTCTATTCGCGCGACACCTGCCGCAGGGAACACAATGATTGCATCCGATCTGCGGGATCGCTCTAATTGGTGGCGATGCAAGTGTGTACGCGACGCGACTTTCTTTCTCTCTCCGGCAAAGGCCTTGGTCTGGCCGCGCTTTCATCGGCAACAGTCGCCTTGTTATTGAGAAACGTCGAAGCAGCATCCAGCAACCTCGCGGATCTCACGCCGGAAGAAGCGGCCACTGACGAAGATTACTGGACGGCGATCCAAAACTCGTTCAGCGTTACACGCGGCATCATCAACCTGAATAACGGCGGTGTGTCGCCCAGCCCGCGGATCGTAACCGAAGCGTTGATCCGTTACATTTGGGAACAGGAGGACGCCACGGCTTACACGATGTGGCAAATCCTCGAGCCGCAGTCGGAAACCATTCGTACCGGCTTGGCCGAATTGTTCGGGTGCGACCGCGAAGAGATCGCGATCACGCGTAACGCGTCGGAGTCGCTCGAGATTCTGTTGATGGGCATGGACTTCAAACTCGGCGACGAAATTCTTACCACCACGCAGGATTATCCGCGCATGCTCACCACACTGCGTCAGCGGGAAAAACGAGAAGGCCTCAAGCTCAAGCTCATTCAGGTTCCAATTCCGCCGAAAAATCTCAGCGAGATCGTCACGGCGTTTGAAAAAGGAATCACCGACCGCACCCGGCTCATTCTTATTTCGCACATGATCAATATTACTGGCCAGATCACTCCGGTGAAAGCCGTCTGCGAGTTGGCGCGCGCCCGCGGTATTGAAACCATCGTCGATGGCGCGCATTCCTTCGCTCAGTTCTATTTCAAACAGAGCGATCTCGGTTGCGATTATTTCGGCACGAGCCTCCACAAATGGCTTTATGCCCCGAAAGGCACGGGCATGCTTTACGTGAAGCGCGACAAAATCGAGAAGCTCTGGCCGCTTATGGCCGCGGAGTCCAAGCAGAAATCGGACATCCGCAAATTCGAAGAGATCGGCACCCACTCAGCGGCACCGAAGCTCGCCATCGGCGAAGCACTTTTGTTTCATAACGGGATCGGCGGTAAACGCAAGGAAGCGCGGTTACGTTATCTTTCCCGTTACTGGATGAACCGGCTCAAGGACGTGCCGAAGATTCGGTTCAACACTTCGTTCGATCCCAACCAATCGTGCGCGATAGCAAATGTTCAGATCGAGGGCACCAATCCTGAGGCGGTGACGAAATATTTATTCGACAAGCACCATATCTTTACCGTGCCGATCGTGCACGAAGAATTCCAGGGTATTCGCATCACACCGAACGTGTATACCACGCTGAGGGAGCTGGACCGTTTCTGCGAGCAGATGGAACTGATCGCACGCAAAGGGCTGCCGGCGTAAGACCTCTCGTTTCGAGCGACGTCGTAAAACCAATCGCTTTGAAACTGTTCACTGCCCGCGCTAGCAATCGCAGTTCTTGCCGCAATTGCATGCCCCACCGTTGTTCATCGGGCAATTCTTACCGCTCTTCTTGCAACTAGGTTGATCTGCCGCAAATCCAATCGTGCAAATCATCGCCGTGACGATCGCAAATAGAATTTTAGCGTACTGTTTCATACAAGATTCAATCTTCGCACATGGCTAAAATTGTGCGAGCGCTTTCCTTTGGTGGAAGACGCAGTTGCCGCAAGCGGCTAACGATTTTGGGGAGAGCCTCGCACACGGACGCTGCTACAGTTCTTTTGCAAGCCATACACCTGCCTTGAGTCACACGCTCCGGTCAGGGGAGGCTGAAGCAGAAGGACGACTAGAGCCGCGGCGACGCGGCGACCCGCCTTTGCCGGCGCTACGTCGTGGCAGGCATTGAAGGGAAAGCGGCACGCACTAATGCGCGGTGGCCGTTGCGCGTTGCTCCGCGTGATAATCGTTCACCACCAGGCACGCGTGAATAACTCCCGGGATCCACCCGAGCAGCGTCAAAATGAGGCTCAGAAAGAAACTGGCGATACGTCCGGTCAAGAGCACGGCCAACGGAGGAAAAACGACACAGAAGAAATATCGCAATGCTTTCATCGTCTCTTCTTGTCAGGGGACTTCTTCGCCTTCGTTCCTGGCTGTGCTTTCAATAATTCGTAGTCTTCGATCACCGGATTCGACAGCAAATCGCGACAAAGCTGGTGTAGCCGTGATTCAAGTTCGCCGTCTTGTCCTTCAATATCGATCTCCATGTATTTGCCGATTCGGACGCTGCGCACTTCCGGCATTCCCAAGTGCCGCATTGCGTCGCGCACCGCGTTTCCCTGTGGATCCAGTACCGCCGCCTTCGGCATTACGATCACCTTGGCATTCATTCCCACACAATATTTCTGCGCATCTGCCGCGACAAGCGCAATCCCAGTCAGGTCATTTCAAGACGACAACTTCGAGCGCGCCATTCCGGCGGAGCACGTTCACGCCCACATCGCCTTCATTGTGTCTCGTGAGCAGAAGATCAACGCTTGCGCCTCTTACTTTCAGTTCACGAATCCTCACCTGCGGAAGAAACTGTGGCAAAAATGGCTTTGAGAACACGAGCTTTCGTTCCGGAGCAAGCACATCGAGGCCAAGACAGCTTTGCAACAAAAGAAATACCGCGCCGGAGGCCCACGCCTGAGGAGCACAGGCCACTGGATAGAGCGTGGGCGATTCGCCCGGCCGCCGCGGAAAACCACAAAATAACTCGGGGAGCCTATGCAAATCGAAGAAGATGCTCGCATCCATTAAGCCCGCCAGGAGCATTGCTGCCGATCCCTTGAGGTCATATCGAGCAAATCCGGCAGCGATCAATGAGTTATCGTGAGGCCAGATCGAACCATTGTGATACGACATCGGGTTGTAACGCGCCTCGCTGCTGGCGACAGTACGAATTCCCCATCCCGAAAGGGATGTTTCATCGGTGAGCGTGCTCGCTACGCGCTGAGCGTGGTCCTCTGTCGCAATACCCGCGAAAAGACAGTGACCGGCGTTCGACGTGCGCACCCGGCAAGGCCGTTTGCTGCCGTCCAGCGCAAGCGCATATGTGGAAAGCTCTTCACACCAGAAGATCTCCTCGAACCGGTGGCGCAAGCTCTGGGCCTGCTTTTTCAAGTCTTGCGCAACCGTCTCATCGCCCAACAAAGCTGCCAGCTCGCTGGCAACAAGTTTGGCAGCGTACACGTAACTCTGCACTTCACACAGAGCGATCGGAGCCTCCGCGAGCGTGCCGTCACTGTGAAAAACTGAATCCTGAGAATCTTTCCAGCCCTGATGAACGAGACCATGTTTCGATCTCCGGCTGTATTCGACAAATCCATCGCCATCTGAATCGCCATAACGATCGATCCACTCGAGCGCGCGGTGTACGTTTGGCCAAATCGACTCCACAAATCCGCGGTCGCCTGTGCGCCTGTAGTACGCGCCCGCCAGCATGACAAAAAGCGGTGTTGCATCGATGCTCCCGTAGTAGCGCCTGAACGGCACTTCGTCCAAAACAGCCATTTCGTCATCGCGGAATTCGTGAAGAACCTTGCCAGGCTGCGCGTCTTGCTCGGCCTTTTCTGCGGCTGCCTGGTTTGCGGCGAGATACGCCAGCACGCCGCGCGCGATCGTTGGATCGAACCAGAGGCACTGGAGCGCGGTGATGATTCCGTCCCGCCCGAATACCGTGCTGAACCAGGGTACTCCAGCGTAGGGATAGGGACCGTACTGCGTCTCCGTTCGCATCATGTGGAGATCGGCCAGCGAACGGTTCACCCAGTCGTTAAACTGTTCGTTATCGGTGAAAATTTCCGGTTCCTGAGCACGCGTGCGTTCGAGTGCACTGGCTGCCTGCTGAATGACGCTCTCGTAGTGAGGCTTAACGTCGCGATGCGAATCGTCATCCACTTCGCAGGCAATCGTCCACTGATAGCTGGCATCCCGCCCTGGTTCCAGATGGATTTGAAAGTTACCGATCGACTTGCTTAGACGATTCGGCGCCGGGTCAAAAGCAATTCGGGTTCGCCGAAAACGCCCGTCCAATCCCTGATAGGCGAGCACGAGCCCATCCTTCATTACTTCAGGCTCTAAGCGACGCCCGTGATGTTTCCTCTTGGTGCCTCGCAGCTCGAAGATGTCGGCAAAATCAGCATCGAACTCGATCGACAAAATAAAATCGACGGCTGCGCGGCCATAGTTATGGATACGAAGTCGCTCGTGGCACGCTTTATTCCACAACACTTTCGAGCGATAAACGTGTATCGTTCCTCTCGGAACTACTATCTCGCTGTCGCGCCAGACATCGGCATTCGTGGCGTCCACGGCCATAATCGCGTTGTCTTCTCGTACGGTGGAACTGAGCAGCAGAGGGCGATCTTTTCCAAGCTTCAGAGTCAGCCGCGACAAAAATCGGGTGTCCTGATAATACAGCCCGAGCTCGCCGCTGCCGAAAGTTTCCACGTCGCCAAATCGATCGAACACGGCGAACATGTCTCCCTGTTTCAATACCCGCGTGCGGACATCCACGCGGGCTGATGAGGAACGAATGTAAAACTCGTCCCGAATACGAATGACTTCCCCCTTCGCCATCAGGCTGCCTCGGGCATCTTCTCTTGGTTTCTTCTAATCAGTCGTTCGAATACCCGGACGTAATCACTTGCCATCCGTGCGGCGGTAAACTGTTTTTCAAAAACTTCGCGGCACCGCTTCCGGCTCAACTGCGGTATGCGCCGGACGGCGGTTACCGCGTCTTCCAGCGCTTCGACAACAAATCCGGTGCGGCCCTGCACTGTAATTTCAGGAACCGCACCGCCGCGATACGCAATGACGGGCGTGCCGCAGGCCATCGCCTCAATCATCACTAGCCCGAACGGCTCCGGCCAGTCGATTGGAAACAGCAACGCATACGCATTGCCCAGGAACGCATCTTTCTCCCGTTCGCCGATCTCGCCAACGAACTCCACGAGCGAATTGCGGAGCAGTGGGGCGATGACCAAATCGAAATAATACTTATCTACGCGATCGATTTTCGCCGCAATCTTAAGGGGCATGCCCACTTGCTTGGCAATCTCGATAGCGCGGTCTACCCGTTTCTCTGGTGAAATTCGTCCCAAAAACGCCAGGTACCTCCCCGGTTCCGCACGAAATCGATACTTTTCCGCGGGTAAACCGTGATAGACCGTTGCCTGCCAGTTTGCCCGCGGTAGGGGCTGCCGTTGCCCATTTGAGATCGAGATGACAGGCATCTCGCGAAATTCCTGGTACAGCGGAACCAGATCAGGAACATCGAGACGCCCATGCAACGTTGTCACGTGGGTTATCCGATCGCGCCGGCTCAGTGGAAAATGCATGTAATCGACATGAAAATGAACGATGTCGAAATCGGCTGTGCGCGCGAAAACATGTTCGAGCATAACAAGATGGTGTGCCATCTGATCCACGCAACGCTCATCCAAGCGCAAGGATCGCCGGCACGCCGGAACCAGGCGCGCTTTTGTTATCGAATCTCCGCTCGCAAAGAGCGTCACTTCGTGGCCCTGTCGCACCAGTTCCTCGGTGAGATAAGACACCACGCGTTCTGTTCCCCCATAATACTTTGGCGGTACGCTCTCATAAAGCGGCGCTACCTGTGCAATTCGCATACTGAAATTCTCAACCCTCCTCTTTCTTCACCTGTCTAAAATCTCTTGATTCGCCCGAACCGGGTCAAATCATCGCGGCAACGAACGAGGCAGTTGTTGATGTGCCTGCAATCCGCCAAACAATTTTAGCCCCCTTTATGTTCGATTGATCGAGCAAAAACGCGCGCACCCGGCGTGTTCTGGTCGCGGGATGCTACTTCTTATTTAGCCTTCACGAACAATTTCGGTCGGCTTCTTGTCTTCGCGCAAACCGAGGAACACGGGCGCGCGTAATTTGCCGTCGCGTGTCCACTCGGCGAATTTGATTTCGGCGACGAACTTCGGATTCGTCCAACGCATCTTTTTCATCATGGAAGGCGTGATACCGAGCACCCATTCGCCGTTTTGTTTTGAGGGCAGATCCACGAATGGACAATCGGCCCGTCGCTCCCTCTGGAATTTTTTGTGCAACCTGGCCAATGACTTGGCCGTAAATCCGGTGCCGACCTTGCCGGCGAAAACGAGGTCGTCGCCGTCGTAATAGCCGACCAAGATAGCACCGAAATACTTACGCGCGCCCTGCGGCGGCGTGTATCCGCCGATGACAAACTCCTGTTCGTTGACGCATTTGAGCTTAATCCATGCGCCGCTTCTTCGGCCCGGTTCGTAAACGGAGTTGCGCAGTTTGCCAATAATTCCCTCGAGCCCGCGGCGCCTCACTTCCTTTAAGAGTTGATTGGCGTCGCCCCCGATGGCGCCAGAGTAACGAATCGGGTTGCCTGCGTCCGCGCAGAGGCTTTCCAGAACGTTTTTACGGACCTCCAAAGGCAATGAGACCAGAGTTTTGCCATTCAGTTGGAGCAGGTCGAAGGCATAGAAATAAATCGGCGATTTTCGTCCGTCCATTTCGCGGGCTTGCAGAAGCTGAAACGAAGAGCGGCCTTCCTCGTCTAATGCGACCACTTCACCGTCGAGCACGCATTCGTCGGGACACAAATTTCTTACCGTTTGGACAATCTCGGGAAAACGTCCGCTCAAATCATTTTGATTTCGCGACAGCAACGAAGCTTTGTTGTGGTCTTTGACCGCAATCAGGCGGATGCCGTCGAATTTGAGTTCGTAGATCCAATTACCGGTTGTGGGCGGTTTCTCGACCAGTTTCGCTTTCATCGGATCGATGAAACGCGGTTTAGCCGCGGGTAGATCTGATGGTAGGGACGGACCGCCGGGCCGTCCGGGAACCTCGTCAGGAGTAATTCCCCGGCGCGCCCGGCGGTCGCGTCCCCCCTCTTTTACTTTTTTTTTAACCGCCTCCCGAATTCGCGCTTTGAATCGCGACGTGGCGCTTTGGCCTTCCACCCGATTGGATTGCCACTCGGCGTCGCGCGTTTCGGCGATTCGTTTCATCGTGCGATCCGTCTTCACCGATTGGTCGTCGAGCTTGGCGGAAATTGGTTTGGCGTCGTCCCCGGTCTTGAGGATCAGCCACTGATTCTTTTCACCTTCACGGCCACGGATCCGCACGAGCGTCCATTCGCCTTTCGCTTTTTTGCCATCGAGAAGAAGGTGAAGCTTGCCCTCACGTAGCGATTTCAGTGGTTGCTCGCCGTAAACATAGTAGGTGCCGCGGTCCCAGAGCATCACCGTACCACCGCCATACTGTCCCTCGGGGATTACGCCTTCGAAATATTCGTATTCAATTGGATGATCTTCCACTTCGACAGCAAGATGTTTTTCGCCGCGCTTCCAGGGAAGCCCCTTCGGTAACGCCCACGACTTCAACACGCCCTCCAGCTCGAGGCGGAAGTCGTAATGCAAACGGCGCGCAGCATGTTTTTGAATCACGAATCGCGATGCGCCTTTGATTTTTTTCGGAACGGGCTTGCCGACCGGCTCGCGAGTCTTCTTAAAGTCGCGTTTGCGTTTGTATTCGGTGAGTGCCATTCCAACAATCTAACCACAGATTGCATGATCAGCACACGAAGGTGCCGCGGCGAGCGCCGCTACAAAGACCTAGCTTTCGCTCGGCAGCGGTTCGCCTACGAGATAGCGGACGAACCGGCGAATGACAATGTTTTCGCCAAGCTCGGCAATCTTTGCGTTGAGCAAGTCGTTAATCGTGACGTCAGGATTTTTGATGAAACCCTGCTCGAGCAGGCAAACCGTGCCATAGAATTTTTCGAGTTTGCCTTCCACAATTTTGTCCGCTACATGGGCGGGCTTGCCCTGCACTTGCGCGTTATAGATCTCGCGCTCGGCTTCGATGAGATTCCCGGGAACATCGGCCCGACTAACGTACAAGGGATGCGCCGCGGCGATATGCAGCGTGATGTCTTTGACAAACTCCCGGAAATTCTCGTTTCTCGCCACAAAATCGGTTTCGCAGTTCACCTCGACGAGCACACCGACTTTTCCCTGCAAATGAATATAAGAGGCGACGATGCCTTCCTTTGTCGCGCGCGTCGCCTTTTTTGCGGCGGTGGCGATACCTTTGGTACGCAAAATCGTTTCAGCTTTTTCCAGGTCGCCAGCACTCTCGACAAGAGCGCGCTTGCAGTCCATGAACCCGGCATTGGTTTTTTCGCGGAGTCGCTTAACGAGCTTGGGATCGATTTCGGTTGTTGCGTTCATTGAGTCACTAGAGTCGTCGAAGCGTTGAAGCGGATTAGCTTCACGCCGAAACACCGGCCATCTCCACCCGTTCGCGGACGCGCGCTTCGCTGCTCGCCGAAACGATGGCATCGACGAGCTTTTGCAAAATTACTCGAATAGCGCGGATCGCATCGTCGTTCCCGGCGATAGGATAATCCACGAGTTCGGGATCGCCGTTCGTATCCACGATCGCAACCACCGGAATTCCGAGGCGCCGTGCCTCATTGACGGCATTTAGCTCCCGGATCGTGTCGATCACAACCAGGGCATCTGGTAATTCGGACATGTCAAGGATTCCCTCAAGGTTGCGCCTGAGTTTTGCAGCCTCGCGATTCAGCGCGGCGAGCTCCTGTTTTCCCATTTTCTTGTATTCAGACGACTGCTCTATCTGCTCGATATATTTCAATCGGCCGATGCTTTTGCGAATGGTGGTGAGATTGGTCAGTGTGCCGCCGAGCCAACGTTGGTTCACATAGAATTGCCCGCACGCCAGGGCCGCCTCTTTTATCGCTTCCTGCGCCTGCTTTTTGCAGCCGACGAACAAAATCCTTCCGCCGCGTCGCGCGACGTCCTGGAGAAACCCCGTTGCACGCTGAAGTTGCCGCACGGTTTCATCGAGGTTGATAATGTAAATCTGATTGCGTTTTTCAAAGATGAAGGGCTTCATCTTTGGATTCCAACGCTTCGTCTGGTGTCCAAAATGAACACCAGCTTCTAATAATTCAGGCACTAATTCTGTTGTTTCTGCCATAAGCGAAATTCCCGAGGGCGAGAGCTTCCAGAGCGGGAGCGTGAAGATGCTATATCCCCCGCCGGTCCGCAACCTGAAATTCGGCTCGACTTTGCTTTCGGTATGGTGAGCGAAATTCGACGGCGACGCCGGCTGTGTATGGTATTTCTCGACGCGCCGCTAAGCGGACACTTGCAACCGTTTCTCGACGTATCTCGCGAGAACCCAGCAGAGGTCCGAAACCCGATTGAGGTAACGCAATATCTCGCGGTTAAAATCCTTCTCTCCGGCACTGAACGCAACGATATTCCGTTCTGCACGGCGGCACGTTACGCGTGCGAAATCGAGAGCGGAAGAAACGACCGTCTCGCCAGGGATCGCCCAGTTTTTGGGATAAAGCGACTTCTCTTTCTCAAGATCGAAAATGACGGCAGTGATCCGCTCCACCATCTCTGTTGTGGTCAGATGAAATCCGTCTTTGACGTAGCGTTCCCGATCGGCTGGCGCCATTGCCAACTCGCCCATGATCACGATCAAATCGTTTTGTACCGCAAAGATTTGATCTGAAACGAATTTGTCCGGCGAAATGGAGCGAGCCAGTCCCAGGGCAGCGCTTAATTCGTCAACGCATCCGTAGGCATCGACACGCGGATCACTTTTTGACAACCGACGCCCGTACATCAACGAGGTTTCGCCTTTGTCGCCGGTTTTCGTGACGATAGACACGGCGAGAATTGTAGGGCGTTTCCGTAAAGCGCCAACCGTTAGATCGCTTCGGACAGAGAATGCGCGACAATGACCGGATTAGCCGATCGCGGGCTGCGGCTCCGCTTCTTCCATCACTGGTGCGCCAACCGGCTCGCCTTTCTCTACGAGCTTGAGCTGACGATGTACCGGGAAACCGGTTCCGGCCGGGATTAAGTGACCCATGATCACGTTTTCCTTGAACCCGCGCAGCTTATCGATTCTGCCCAGGGTCGCGGCCTCGGTAAGAACACGTGTGGTATCCTGGAACGAAGCTGCGGAAATAAAGCTGTCCGTTTCCAGCGAAGCCTTGGTGATACCGAGCAGCACAGGAACGGCCTCTGCTGGTTTGCCGCCTTTCTCGACAACCTTCTTGTTTTCTTCCTCGAAGTCGAGCTTGTCCACCTGATCACCCCAGAGCAACGAGGTATCGCCAGGATCGGTGATCTTCACCTTGCGCAACATTTGGCGCACGATGATCTCAATGTGCTTGTCGTTAATCTCCACGCCCTGCAAGCGATACACCTCCTGCACTTCGTTCACCAAGTGCTCCTGCAATTCCTGTGGCCCGCACACTTCCAAAATCTCATGCGGCACGACAGGACCTTCAGTGAGTTGCTGGCCCTTTTTCACATAGTCGCCTTTGAACACGATGATGTGCTTCGTGAGCGGGATCAGATGTTCTTCCTCGGCGCCGGTATCGGGGTCTTTGAGAATCAAGCTCCGTTTGCCGCGGACGGTTCCGCCGAGTTCGACAATGCCATCGATTTTGGCGATCTCGGCTGCATCCTTAGGCCGGCGAGCCTCGAACAGTTCGGCGACCCGAGGCAGACCTCCGGTGATATCTTTTGTCTTTGCCACTTTCCGCGGTGTCTTTGCCAGCAGCGCGCCCGGCCGCACTTTCTGGGCTTCTTCGACAATGACGTGAGCGCCAGCAGGGATCGAATAGCTGGCCACCACTTCCTTCTTGTCATCCACAATGACTACTTGGGGATGCAGATCTTCCTTGTGCTCGATGACCATTGTACCCATGAGGCCAGTCGCTTCGTCGACTTCGCGTTTGATCGTCACTCCCGCAATCATGTCGCGGAATTCGATCTTGCCGCCTTTGTCAGTGAGGATCGGCACGTTGTACGGATCCCATTGCACGAACGTCTCCGCTTTCTTGACAGAGGCGCCGTTCTCTTTTGAAATCACCGAGCCGATGACCACGTTGTAGCGCTCCAATTCGCGGCCCTCCTCGTTGTGTACACTGATAGAGCCGTTCTTATTCAGCACAATCCAACTGCCATCGAGCGCCTGCACAGTCCGCAAATCATTGAACTGCACTGTGCCGTCGTTCTTCGCCTTGATGATCGGTTGCTTGAATGTCTGACTTGCCGTGCCCCCGATGTGGAACGTCCGCATCGTTAACTGTGTACCCGGTTCGCCAATCGATTGCGCGGCGATAATGCCGACAGCTTCACCGAGTTTCACAAAATCGCCGGTAGCGAGGTTGCGACCGTAACACATCGCGCATACGCCCCGGCCGCACTCGCATGTGAGGACCGACCGGATTTTGAGTTGCTCGACACCAATGCGTTGCAAGTCAGCCGCGATCCTCTCGTCGATGTACTGATTTGCCTTGACAATTTTTTTCTTTTTATCCAGCGGGTCGGCGATGGTTTCACAGCTCACGCGCCCGATGATGCGCTGGCCAAGGTCGACCACTTCTTCGTCGCCCTCATAAATCGACCGCACGAGAATCCCGTTGACCGTGCCGCAATCGTCGTTGGTGATGATCACGTCCTGCGCCGCATCCACTAGCTTGCGCGTGAGATAACCGGAGTCCGCAGTTTTCAGTGCGGTATCAGCGAGACCTTTGCGCGCGCCGTGAGTGGAAATGAAGTATTCGAGCACGGTCAATCCTTCGCGGAAATTCGACGTGATCGGACGCTCGATGATTTCGCCGCTTGGCTTGGCCATCAAACCACGCATGCCGGCGAGCTGGCGTACCTGCTGCCGATTGCCGCGCGCGCCTGAATCCACCATCAGGTGGATCGGATTGTACTCTTTGCGATCCTTATTTTCCTCTATCTCACGGAACATGACGTTCGAAATCTGATCGCCAGCGTGAGTCCAGATATCGATGATCTTGTTGTAGCGCTCGCCGTCAGTAATGATTCCACGGCGGTATTGCTGATCCACCTGTTTAACTTGCTTGTATGCGTTCTCCAGCTCGGATGCTTTGCGTTTTGGAATGATCATGTCCTCGATTCCAATCGAGATGCCGGCGCGAGTGGCTTCCTTAAACCCGAGCTCTTTCAGCTTGTCCAGCGTAGCTACCGTGACGGCCGGGCCAGCAGTTTGATAACACCGCCAGATGATATCGCTGAGCTGTTTCTTGCCCGCCGCCTTGTTAAAGAAACCGAGTTCTTTTGGCCAAATCTGATTGAAAATGACGCGACCGGCAGTTGTCTCGATAACGCTCACGTCGGAATTGCCAAAAGTGGTTTGCCGCCCGCGATCCGGGTTTTTAAACAAAATCCGGTCATGCGTTTTGATGGTACCTTCGACCATTGCGAATTCCACTTCGAACGCGTCTGCAAAAAGCGGCAGATGATGTCCGTCCTTCTTTGGCGCCCGTGGGTTTTGCGTTATGTAATAGCAACCAAGCGTGATGTCCTGACTCGGCGTTGTGATTGGTTTGCCGCTCGACGGTGAGAAAATATTGTTCGGCGCGAGCATCAGCATACGCGCTTCCAGCTGCGCCTCGACTGAGAGCGGGACATGCACCGCCATTTGGTCGCCGTCAAAGTCGGCATTGTAAGCAGTGCAAACCAGCGGGTGAATGCGAATGGCTTCACCCTCGATCAATTGGGGTTCAAACGCCTGAATCGACAGACGATGTAAAGTCGGCGCGCGATTCAGCAGCACCGGATGGCCTTTCGTCACCTCGTCAAGAATATCCCATACCTCGGGGGTCTGGCGCTCGATCATCTTCTTCGCGCTGCGCACTGTGTGCACGTATCCCAGGTCTTTCAGTCGGCGAATGATGAATGGCTCGAAAAGAACCAACGCCATCTTCTTCGGCAACCCACACTGATTCAGCTTGAGCTCCGGACCGATGACAATTACCGAACGGCCTGAGTAATCAACGCGTTTACCTAACAAGTTTTGGCGGAAGCGACCGCCTTTGCCCTTCAGCATGTCGCTGAGGGATTTGAGCGGACGATTGCCTGCTCCCGTTACGGCGCGGCCATGCCTGCCATTATCGAACAAAGCGTCCACTGCCTCCTGCAGCATACGTTTCTCGTTGCGAATGATAACGTCCGGCGTCTTGAGCATGAGCAGGTTCTTAAGCCGGTTGTTACGATTGATGACACGGCGATACAGATCGTTCAGGTCCGATGTCGCGAACCGACCGCCTTCGAGGGGAACTAACGGGCGCAAATCCGGCGGAATAACCGGCAGCACTTCGAGGATCATCCACTCTGGACGGGCGCGTGAACTTTGGAACCCTTGAACAAGCTTGAGACGTTTCGCCAGTTTCTTGCGAATCTGTTTGCTCTTTGTCGCCCCCATCGCCTTCTCAAGCTCTTTGTTGAGCTTGTTAAGATCGATCTCGGAAAGGAGCTTCTTAATTGCTTCAGCTCCCATGCCGGCGACAAAGTCTTCGCCGTATTGTTCCTGGGCCTCGCGGTATTCGACTTCGTTGAGTAGTTGCGTCTTCTGCAACGGCGTTTTGCCCGGATCGATGACGATATAATCTTCGTAGTAAATCACGCGCTCGAGCTGACGCGCGCTCATATCCAGCATCAACCCAATGCGCGAGGGCATGCATTTGTAAAACCAGATGTGCGAAACCGGAACGGCCAACTCGATGTGGCCCATGCGTTCGCGCCGCACGCGCGCCAGGGTGACTTCCACGCCGCAGCGGTCACAGATCACGCCCTTGTGCTTGATGCGCTTGTATTTTCCGCACGAACATTCCCAGTCCCGAGTCGGCCCGAAGATACGTTCGCAGAAAAGGCCGCCCTTTTCCGGTTTAAACGTGCGGTAATTAATTGTCTCCGGGTTTTTGACTTCGCCTTTGCTCCAGGAGCGCATGGTGTCGCTCGAGGCGATGCCAATTGCCACCTGATCAAAACCCACCGACCTCTCTTCGCCCACTAACTCACGCCAGGAATGTTCGTTCATGATTTCTCCAAATCGGTTGTGAATGCAAAATTACGCGACGCTCTCCATAAATGTGGGCGCCTGACTCCCGACCTTCACGTCCAGACCAAGGCTTTGCATTTCCTTGATCAACACGTTGAAAGACTCGGGTGTTCCGGCTTCCAGCGAATTGTCGCCTTTTACGATTGATTCGTAGATTCGTGTGCGGCCCTGCACGTCGTCGGATTTGACTGTCAGCAATTCCTGCAAGGTGTAAGCGGCGCCATAGGCCTCCAGTGCCCAGACTTCCATTTCGCCGAAGCGTTGGCCGCCATATTGCGCCTTGCCGCCAAGCGGCTGTTGAGTGACAAGCGAATACGGTCCCACCGCACGCGCATGAATCTTATCCGCCACAAGATGGCCAAGCTTCATCATGTAGATGTAACCAACGACCACCTCCTGGTCGAACGGATCGCCGGTGCGACCATCAAACAGGCGCGCCTTGCCGTTTTCCTGCACCCAGCTGAAGCCATCCTTCTTTTTGGCTTCACGCAAATAGTCGCGGATCTGTTTCTCCTTGATCCCGTCGAAGACTGGAGTCGCCACTTTGAATCCGAGTGCCTTGGCAGCAACGCCGAGGTGCGTTTCTAAAACTTGTCCGACGTTCATACGGCTGGGGACGCCTAACGGATTAAGCACGATGTCCACCGGAGTGCCGTCTGCGAGGAACGGCATGTCTTCCTCGGGCACGATGCGCGCCACAACGCCCTTGTTGCCGTGACGACCCGCCATCTTGTCGCCGACGCTCAGCTTGCGCTTGCTGGCGATGTAAACTTTGACCTGCTTGATGATTCCAGGTTCGATCTCCTCGCCGCTCTCTACCCGGTCGGTCGCACGGTCGCGTTCGAGCTCCAATTCGGCGAACTTGTGCTCATATGTGCCGATGATTTCACGGATTCGGTTCCGAATCGGACTTGGATCGATCTCGATGTGATCGTGCGCCGTCGCCAATTTTCGCAAAAGTGTTTTCGTGATTTTTCGATTCGCCGGAATGATGATCTCACCGGTCTTGGCGTTGACAACGTCGAGAGGGATTTTTTCGCCCAGCAGAACGTTCGAGAGTGAATCGGTCAGCTGCTCAACAAGGCCTTCTTTCTTGCGCTTATGTTCTTCGCCGATGCTTTTGAGCTGCCGTTTGGTTTCCGCCGGAGTAAGTTTGTCGCGTGAAACTTCACGGCGGGACGAGACCTTCACGTCCATCACGATCCCATAGGTGCCCGAGGGCACGGTGAGTGATGTGTCTTTTACGTCCGCCGCTTTCTCGCCAAAGATCGCGCGAAGCAAGCGCTCCTCCGGAGCCAGTTCCGTCTCGCTCTTCGGCGTAATTTTCCCGACCAAAATATCGCCTGGCTTCACTTCGGCGCCTACCCGCACTACGCCGTCCGGCCCCAGGTTGCGCAAGGCTTCTTCGCTTACATTGGGAATGTCGCGGGTAATTTCTTCTGGTCCCAGTTTCGTATCGCGCGCGCCGATCTCGAACTCGTCGATGTGAATGGAGGTGTAAATGTCTTCCTTCACGACCTTTTCCGAGATCATGATCGCGTCCTCGAAGTTGTAGCCGTTCCACGGCATGAAGGCGACGAGGACGTTGCGCCCCAGCGCCAGCTCACCGCAATCGGTGTTCGGTCCATCCGCGATCACCTGACCACGTTTCACATGCTGACCCTTGCGAACGATCGGCTTCTGATTGACACAGGTGCCGGCGTTCGACCGCATAAACTTGCGAAGCTCGTAGACGTAAATCCCAGACTGAGGATCGCTTTTCGGTTTCTTTTTGCTTTCGTGCAAATGACCGTCCTTGGTGACGATGATTTGATCGGCGCTGACGGAAGCAACCTTGCCGCTCTCGATCGCGAGAACGACTGCATGCGAGTCCCGCGCAACTTTTCCTTCAAGGCCGGTGCCGACCAGCGGCATCTCGGAAACAATCAGCGGCACCCCTTGGCGCTGCATGTTGGAACCCATCAGCGCGCGGTTCGCGTCGTCGTGTTCCAAAAACGGAACGAGACCAGCCGCTACCGAAACGAGCTGCTTTGGCGAAACATCCATGTAATTTACCTTCGACGGATCGACTTCGAGGAAATCGCCTCGGTAACGCACCGAAACCTTTTCCCCGGTGAAATGGCCGCGACCATCGATAGGCGCATTCGCCTGCGCCACGAGAAAGTTCTCTTCACGATCAGCGGTCAGATACTCGATTTCATCTGTGACGCGGCCGTTCACCACCTTGCGATACGGTGTCTCGATAAAACCAAACTCATTGATGCGTGCGAAGGTGCTCATCGAGCTGATAAGACCGATGTTCGGGCCTTCCGGCGTTTCGATAGGACAAATACGGCCGTAGTGCGACGGGTGAACGTCGCGCACCTCGAACCCGGCACGTTCCCGGCTGAGACCTCCAGGTCCCAGAGCGGACAAACGCCTCTTGTGCGTCAATTCTGCAAGGGGATTCGTCTGATCCATGAACTGCGAAAGCTGTGATCGCCCAAAGAAATCCCTGATCACAGCGCTAAGGGCCTTGGGGTTGATCAGCTTTTGCGGTGTCATGCCGTCCACATTGATGTCGAACAAAGTCATTCGCTCCTTGACCAGACGCTCGGTGCGAGCAAGGCCCACGCGGCACTGGTTCGCCAGTAATTCGCCCACGGTGCGCACCCGCCGGCTGCCGAGGTGATCGATGTCATCGAGCGTGCCTTCGCCGCGCCGCAGATTGATCAGATACTTGATCGCTGCAATAAAATCTTTGTCCGTTAGAATGCGCTCGGAAGCATCCACATTAATTCCGAGCTTCTGATTAATTTTGTAACGGCCGACCCTGCCAAGATCATATTTCTTGGGATCGAAGAAGAGTCGTTTGAGCAACGCGCGGGCGTTGGCCACCGTTGGCGGATCACCGGGGCGAAGACGGCGATAAATATCCTTGAGAGCTTCTTCCTGGTCATGCGCCGGGTCTTTCCTAAGCGCCTTCACGATCGTATCATCGTTCGAGATATCGATGACTTTAACCTCATGAATGTTGAGGGACATGATTTGGCGAATTGTCGCCACAGTTAGCGGCTCAAATGCGCGCGCTACTGTCACCTCACCATCGCGAATGTCTGCGGTGAGCACCTTGCTGGCGAGCTGTTCTTCGTCCAGTTTCTCGCTCAGCTTAAGGCTGTCGATATTGTAAAAAAGTTTGATAACGTCCTCGTCGGAGCCGTAGCCCAGAGCGCGCAGGAAAGTCGTCGCCAAGAATTTCCGGCGGCGTTTGCGTCGGTCGAGATAGATGTAAAGCAGGTCAGCCGTATCGAACTGCACTTCAATCCAAGAGCCGCGGTCCGGGATAATCCTGAAGCTGTAGAGCACTTTTCCGTTGACGTGGACCGTGGACTCGAACGCAATCCCTGGAGAGCGATGCAACTGGCTGACCACCACACGCTCGGCGCCGTTGATCACGAATGTGCCCTGCGGCGTCATCAACGGGATTTCTCCCATGTAAACCTTTTCTTCCTTCGTTCCCTTCTCTTCGCGCAATTGAAAGGTGACGTGCAGTGGAGCGCTGTACGTTTGCCCTTCACGTTGCGCTTCGAGTGGCGTCAATTTTGGCTCGCCGATATCATAGTGACTGAAATCGAGAACTGCTTTTTCATCGTAGCTTTCGATGGGAAAAACTTCCCTGAAAACAGCCTGAAGCCCGTGATTTTTTCGCTTCGAATACGGGACATCTTTCTGGAGAAAATCGACGTATGAATTAGCCTGAACCTCGATTAGGTTTGGCGGTTCGATGGCTTCCTTGATGCTTCCAAAGTAAATGCGTTCCGACATAGTGCTTAAGCTCACGAGCTAAAACCTTACACCGACAGACTAAATCGCAGCCGACGCGGGCAAGATTTACCGGTTCTGGGATGGTCGAAGAGCGTAAAAATGCCACCAAAACGGTGACCTGTCAAATTGACGACCTCCGTCTCGTAGCCGGTAATGTGATTTGCCTCGTTAGCGCCGGGTTAAAAATACGTCTGCCGGAACTGTATCCGCTTTTGAAAATATCGCGAATTTGGCGCTGCGCAACTCTTTTGATGCGACAACCCCCACGAAATTCCAGTTATTATTTGATTTCGACCTTCGCGCCTGCGGCCTCGACCTTTTTCTTGATCTCCTCCGCCTCTTGTTTGGTCACGCCTTCCTTGATTGTTTTGGGGGCGCCCTCGACCAGCGCTTTCGCCTCAGCGAGGCCTAATCCCGGGACAGCGCTGCGGACCTCTTTGATCACGGCGATTTTGTTGGCGCCCATCTCTGTGAGTACCACATCAAACGCCGTCTTTTCCTCCGCCGCTGGAGCTGCCGCTCCCGCGCCTCCTGCCGCGGGTCCTGCCGCAATCGCCACTGGCGCAGCGGCACTGACGCCCCACTTTTCCTCAAGCTGCTTGACCAATCCAGCAATCTCCAGCACCGACAGGTTGCTGAGTTGCTCCACCAATTTGTCTGTCTCTGCCATTTTAGTCTTTTCCTCCAGTTGCCGTCTCCGAAAGCTTTCGAAGAATTGAAGCCGATAGCCATCGGCTCGGACAATGTTCATTTGTTTTTACTTGTAGAGCAACCGCTCCCGGTTGCTGCGGCAGGCGACGCGCCCGCCCTACAAACTTTCTCATGCTGCGGGGTTGCCCTCCTTTTCGGCTTTCGCGTTCAATAATCGCGCCAAACATGCGGCCGG
>Ga0209161_10000884_pt1 | contig 24607 bp, 12 predicted proteins | sample GraSoiAngelo_155_FD_186169 | JGI IMG/M metagenome (GOLD analysis project Ga0209161, IMG submission 186169) | Grasslands soil microbial communities from the Angelo Coastal Reserve, California, USA - 14_1009_13_30cm (SPAdes) (version 2) | ecosystem: Environmental > Terrestrial > Soil > Grasslands... | reverse complement strand
TCTGCTCCTACTGCCTGTGCAGCTCGAGTATGACGCTCCGGTGCGGCCCGATCGACCCTCGCATCGGGACATAGCCCTTCACCTGTCCGTCGGCGCCGACCGCGAGGGCGGTGCTGTTCGGGCCCCCGCCCCCCACCAGGTTACGCACGCTGTAGCGACCGGCAGGCAGCGCACCGACGGCGGAGCTGACCGCGATACGCGTGGCCGGCATGTCGGCAAGATTCGCCACGACGAGCACGACGTCCTTGTCGGTGCGGCGCAAGTACGCAGCGACATGCGGGCTCGTGGCCGTGAGCGGCAGCAACCTTCCCGTCGCGAGCGCCTCATTCTGCCTGCGCAAGTGAATCAGCCGGCGGTACAGGTTCAGCAATGACCCGGCGTCGGCGTCCTCTGCTGCGACGGTGGTAGTCAACGAGTCGGGTTGCGCGCTCTCCCAGGCCTTGCCGGACGTGAAGCCCAACCCGGGACCCGCGCTCCATTGCATCGGTGTGCGCAGCCGGGGATCGGGCTTGTCGCCGGTCATGCCGATCTCTTCACCATAATAGATGAACGGGGTGCCCGGCAGCGTGAGCAGCAGTGTCGCCGCGAGCCGCGCCCGAGCGACGTCGCCCCTGAGCTGCGTCAGTGTGCGAGTCTGGTCGTGGTTGCTCAGGAACGGCGCCCAGCGATACGCCGGTAGCGTGTCCTGCAGACGGAAATAGCCGGTCAAGAGACCCGCTGCGGAGCCGCTACGCACCGCCGCAATGAGCGAATCGGACAGCTCAAAGCCGAAGTATGACGTGAGCTGATCCGGGTAATAGGGCAGCATCCGGTCGATGCTGCCCCACGCCTCGCCCACCGTGTACGCACCGGGCTTCACGCTGTCGACATGCTGGGCGTACTCGCGCAGGAACGCATGCGTCCCGGGACACCCTGAGACGCAGTCGCCTTGCTCCACGAGATACGGCACCGCATCCAGCCGGAAGCCGTCCACGCCCATGTCGCGCAGCCAGAACGTGGCGATCTGCTTCGCTTCTTCCCGCACGGCGGGCGTCTCGTAGTTCAAGTCCGGCATGCCCGACCAGAAGAGCCCGTAGTAGTACTCGTCGCGCACGGGGGAATGGTGCCAATCTTTCCCCTGCACCGTGGGCGCGAAGCGGTACCAGGCGCGATACGGCGACGTCGTGTCGTGCAGGGCCGCCTGGAAGTACGGATGCTCGCTCGAGCTGTGGTTCAGCACCATGTCCACGAGCAGCGCGATGCCGCGGCGATGCGCTGCGGCCACCAGCCGCTTGAAGTCGTCGTTGCTGCCGTAGGCGGGCTCGACGCGGTAGTAGTCGCTCACGTCGTAGCCGTGGTAGCTGGGCGACGCGGCCACCGGCATGAGCCAGATGCAGTCGACGCCCAGTCCCGCGACGTAGTCGAGCTTCTGGATCAGGCCGTTCAGGTCGCCGCTGCCGTCGCCGTTGGAGTCGTAGAACGACCGGACGAAGATTTCGTAGCACACGCCGCCGCGGGTCCAGGCGGGGGCGGTGGTTTGCTGCGCGGCCAGCGAAGCGGTCGCGGTGCACGCGACGAGTAGGATTGACACGGCCCGCGCTCTTGGGGTACTACTCGGCGAGGCAGGAGGAGGTAATATGGGCGACGAGATTGGCACGTTTCACGTGACGGTGGAGATCGAGCACCCTGCCCGACCCGGTGAACGGCGGACGCTGGAGTCGGTACTGGTGGACACGGGGGCGGAGTCGTCGTGGTTCCCCGCCGCTGTCCTCGAATCTCTCGGGATCGAGCGGATCAAGGTGTGGCACTTTCGCCAAGCCAATGGCACAGTGCTTGCCCGCTGGACTGGAGGAGTACGGATCCGCGTGGCCGGTATCGAGACCCTCGACGAGGTCGTGTTCGGCGAATCGGGGGACCTGATCCTCCTGGGGGCGCATTCGCTGGAAGGCATGAATCTGCGTGTGGACCCGCTCCGGAAGCAGCTCATCGACGCGGGCCCAGCGCCCGCTGCGGCGACGCGCGCGGCGTAATCCAACCGTCTCACGGTAGTTTGGTCGCGACGTCGATCGCGACGGCCGAGTTGGCTGCGAGATGAAAATGAACGGCCCCCGCCGAGTCCACGGCGACTGAATCTCCGGCGCAGGCGGCGGCGGCCAGCCCGCCCGTCAAGAGGTCGCAGTACGTCCCCGGCGGCATCCCGGTCGCGATCGTGGTATCCGAGGGAACCGCTTCCCTGTTGATCGCGACGAAGCCCTTGTCGCCCCGCGAGAACGCGATGGCATTGGCGCCGTCGTCCCACCAGTGATTCACGTCGGTGCCGGCCACGACTCGACGGAAGCCGACCATCTTCAGGATGTAGGGGTCGCGGTGCTCGCAGACCCATTCGCCGTCGGTGGCGGTCTCGAGACTGGACGCGCACGTCACCGCGACGGTCCAGCCGTTGGCGTCCGATGGCGGGCCCATGGAATTCTCCGCCGGGCAGTTGAACGCGTAGCTCGACAGAATCGACGGGTAACCGTACGGCTGCGCCAGCATCCAGACGTTGGCGACGCGAAACACGCTGCCGTCGCGATAACTGATGCCGCATTGGTGCTGCGTGTCGTGGTTCTGCAGGAAGACCACCGCTTTGTCCGAGGGCATGAGCCCCCACGCGGTTTGCGAGAACTGGTTGCCGGGGGACCCGTTGGGGTTGAGCTGCGAGATGTGCTGCCCGCCGATCTGGCGGAATTTGTCACCGACGCCGACGAAGGTGAACTCGGTGATGTCGGCCGCCCCGCCCGACGCGTAGGCCTCCCCGAAGTAGTCGCGCGGCGACAGGGCTTCACCCGCACCGCCGCTGACTTCCAGGAAGTAATACGGGATCGGCCGTCCCTCCGCCGTGAGCGTGGAATCGACGATCGCGAGAATGTCGTCGAGCTCCACCTGCTGGATGTGCTTCGCCGCATCGACGCGGAAGCCCGCGACACCCAGGCGCGCCAGCATGATCACGTAGCCGGCAATCTTCTGTCGCACCGATGGGAGCCCCGTGTTCAAGTCCGGCAGCCCGAACAGCTCGCAGTCCTGCACGTTGGCAGCGTCGGCGTAGTTGTTGACGGTACACGGCGTGTGGAAGTCAGCCGAAGTGTAGAGGCCGGGATAGTCGTACTTCGAATAGGGCGAACTGTCCGAACCGATCCCCGGGCTCGGGTAGTTGGTCATATGATTGATGACGGCGTCCACGTAGATGCCGACGCCGATGGCCGCGCAGCGCGCCACCATGTCCGTGAATTCGGGTTGGGTGCCGGAGCGGCTGCGGGCGATGTTGTAGCGCACCGGCTGGTAGCGCTCGCTCCAGTCGTGGCTGGGAGTGATGCTGTGCTCTTCGGGCGGCGAGACCTGCACGGCCGCGAAGCCGGCCGGGCCGAGTACGGTCTCGCACTCGGTGGCGATGTCGGTCCACTTCCACTCGAACAAGTGCACGAACACGTCGCCCGCGGCCATGTGGCCGCTGGGGCGGTAGGTAGCGTCGAGCGTGGGGCGCTGCGGGTTGGTGCCGTACGACGCCACCAGGTCCTTGTGGCACGCCCCGAGCGCGAGCGCCCCGACGCAAACCGCGGCTCCGCCAGCGAAACGGCGGAGCCGCGGCGTCATGGAACGGGAGCGCGGCGTGACCGTCAGTTGTAGCCCGGGTTCTGCTTGACGTTAGGGTTCGCTATCAGCTCGTTGGCCGGAATCGGATACAGGTCTAGGTGCGAGTCGGTTCCGATGCCGGTGGAGTCGGTGCCGTACGCGTTCGCGCCCTTCCACGCCCAGATGTAGGTGCCGCCCGTGAACGTCCCGAACCGGACGAGATCCGTGCGGCGGTGGGCTTCCCACATCAGCTCACGTCCACGCTCGGCCAGAACGGTGTCGAGCGTGATTTGCGCGATCGCGGTGTGCACGGCGCTCGAGTCGCCGTAGGCGCGCACGCGCAAGGCGTTGAAGTACTGCAGCGCGAGCGGATCGGTGCCGCCGCCGCCTCGCAGATGGGCCTCCACGTAGATCAGGTACGCCTCGGCGAGACGGAACATCGGGAAATCGGTGTCCGCGAACGAGGGGTTCGAGCCGGTCGCGCCACCCGACGTCTTGTTCGTGAACTTGGGGTCCGGATAGCCATTGGGGAAACAGTTAACGAGGCAGGGAATGGCCAGGGTCTGGCTGGCTGTGACGATGTTCGAGTCCCGCGAGTCGCCCGCGGAGTAGAGCTTATACGCCGACGGCTTCATCCGCAGTCCCCACCAGCAGCCGTCTACGCCGTAGGCGCCGGGGCTCATCGCATTCCCGCACGACGCGTGGATAATGAAGTTGGTGGAGCCGTAGGTCTGGGTGTGCGCCCCGTCCTCCACGACCGCGAAGATGATCTCACGCGAGTTGTTGTTGTCGGCCGTGAAATTGTTGCGATACACCGAAGCGAGCTGGTAGTGGCCGGAGTTGATGACGTTCGAGGCCTCGCTGAGCGCCCCCGCGTAGTTGGGCGTGCCGGTGTAGACGCCCGCGTTGAGGTACAGCTCGGCGAGCAGCATGTCCGCCGCCGGACCGGTCGCGCGACCGTACGTGGCGAGGTCGGGCGCAGACCCGGGCTGCGGCAGTGAATCGCGAATCGCCGTCAGCTCACTCACCACGTAGGTGTAGAGCTGCGTGCGCGTCACCTGCTTCGGTGGCGTCGCGCCGAGCGGGTCGGTTTCCACGGCGAGCGGGATGCCACCGAAAAAGTCGAGTCCGTGCCAGTAGGCGAGCGCCCGGAGGAAGCGCGCCTCAGCGCGATAGGTGTGGACCTTGGCCTTGAGCAAGGCGCCGACGCCGCGCGCGTCGAGCTCGGCTTCGGTGGTCTGGCGCAGGAACTCGTTCGCCATCCCGACCTGGAAGTAAATGCGATAGTACATTGCGTTGATGAACGTGTTCGACGTCGACCACCCTTGCGTGTTCATCTCGGGCAGGCTCTGGTCACCCCAAGCGATGACCGCCTCGTCGGTGGGCAGCTCCTCCATCTCCCAATACAGCCGCAGATATTGCGAGAAGCCGCCGTCTATCCCCGCGATGTCGGTGGATCCGTCTCCACCGTTCTGGCCGCCGACGGCCAGGCCGGCGTAGATCTTTGCGACGAACTGCTCGTACGAGCTGGGGTCGCCGAAGAAGTTGGCGCCGGTGACGTTGCTCTTCGGCGCCACCGTGGGATCGGTGCACGCCGCGGCGCCCAAGAGGAGGGCGGCAGCCACGCTCCACGCCGTCCGAAGCCCGACTCTCATGTGTCCGCTCCGTGTCGATTGGGTCGAGTTCATGATCGGGCCCTCTAGAACTGGACGCTCAACCCGCTCGTAAATGTACGCGCGCGCGGGTAAATGTTATTGTCGATGCCGTTCACGAACGCGGTCGGGTCCACGCCACTATAGCCCGTGACAGTAAACGCGTTCTGGACAACGGCATAGAGGCGGAGCTGTTGCCCCGCCCACGGGAAGCTATACCCAACCGTGATGTTGTCCATGCGCAGGAACGATCCGTCCTCGACGTAATAGTCGGAGAGTAGCTGCTGCTGGCGGAACCCCGTGGCCAGCACCGAACTGCTCAAGTTGTACGGCGAGGTTCCCGCCGAGAGCTGGTTGTAGTTACCGAGGTTGGAAGCGACGTTGTTGTAGACGTAATTGCCAAGCCACGAACGCAGCGTGAAGCTCAGGTCGAAGCGATGCCACGCCACGTTCGACGTCAGACCGAAGATCCAGTGCGGCGCCGGGTCACGATAGGCCCGGGTGTTCGTGCCCCTGGTGCAGCCGGTCCCGACGCTGTCCCCCACGGGGAAGTAGTACTGGCCCTCGACCGGCCTCCCGCCGCTGTAGTCCTGCTGGCACACGTAGAACGAGTTTATCGGCTGCCCCGGCTCGAGCACCTCGACGGTGCTCCCCACTCCTCCCGCGATGTTGCCGGTGAGCACCTGCGTGCCGGTCCCCGCGGCATTGGGATTGATCGACACGACCTCGTTATGGTTGTGAGAGGCGTTGACGCTCGCCGACCAGGAGAAGGCGCCGGGCGTCGCCGCCTCGATCAGGCGGGCGTTGAGGTCGAGCTCGAAGCCGGTGTTCCGGATGCTTCCGATGTTCGTGACAACGTGGTTCGACAAGTTGGAGGCGGGATCGATCGGAACGTCGAACAGGAGATCGTCGGTATTCTTGCGATACCAGTCGAGCGCACCCGAGAAGCGCTGCCCGAAGAGCGAATAGTCAGCGCCGATGTCCCAGGCGGCGGTAGATTCCCAATGGATGTTTCGATCGACGGCGGTCGGCCGGAACGGGCAGACGAACTTGCCGCCGAAGTAGTACTCCGCCGTCGCGTTACAGGCCTGGTAGGTCGGGACGTAGAGATAGTTCCCGAACGCCTGGTTTCCGGTCCTTCCCCACGAGGCGCGGAGCTTCAGGTCCGAGATGGCGCTGATGCCTCTAAGGAACGGCTCCTGCGAGATGCGCCATCCCACCGACACTGACGGGAAGTTCCCCCATTGCCGGCCCGGGGCGAAGCGCGACGAAGCGTCTCGTCGCAGACTCGCCGAGAACAGGTAGCGCTCGTCGATGTTGTACCCGGCGCGCCCGAAGAACGAGATGAGCTTGGAGTCCTCGACGTCGAGCGAAGGGATCGGTTGCGTGTTCGATTGGGGAATCCCGGCGTCGGTCAGCGCGTTCGTCTCGAGCTGAGTTGCGCCCAAGCCCGGGAACCGGCCGTGCGACTGCGAGTACGAGTAGCCGCCCGTGAAGTCGATCGTGCCGGGGCCGAGCTTGGTCGGCGGCTGATAGTTCAGGTACATGTCGAGCACGGTGTTCGCCTGCTGCGGCTGCGACTCCACCAAACTGCCCCACGTGCCGTTCTTCGTCACGTAATGAATGTTGTTGGGATAGAACGTCACGTGATCGCCGGACGTCACGTCGTACCCGAGGTCCACTGTGCCAGTAAGGCCGCTGAGTCCCGTGAGCTGGGAGAAGTCGTACTTGGCCGACAGACTGCCGACGCTGCGGTAGGTCGTAGCGTGATCGATCGCGCTATTCAGGATCTCCAGGGGATTGTCCGGCGACGTCAGGCTATTCCCCGGCCAGTTGTAGTATCCAGTCCGCGACAGCGGACCGAACGGACTGATGAGCGCGGCGGTGCTGGTATCGTAGATCGGCTGCGTCGGCCCCATCTGCGCGGCGTTGTAGAGGACGCCGTTCGGCGTGAACTGATCGTAAGACCGCGAACCCGCGATGTTGGCCCGCACGTTCAGCCGGTCGTTGTAGAACCGCTGGCCGTAGTTGAGGCGCAGCTGGATCTGCTGCGTGGAGTTGCCCTCGAGGATACCCTGCTGGTCGTTGTAGCCGACCGAAACCCGGTAGTCATTGGTCAGGCCGGCGCCCGCGAATGAGACGTTGTGCTGCTGTCCCATCGCGGTCCGGTCGACGAGGCTGAACCAATCAGTGTTGACGTTCCCGAGCTGGGGAAGCGCCGTCGAGTCGTGCTGAGCGACTGCCGTGCGAAACTGCGCCGCCGTCAACATCGACGGCAGCCGGGTGACCGACGAAGCGGCGAAGCTGCCGCCGTACTCCACGTGCGGCCGGCCGGCACCGGACTTCGTGGTGATCAGGACGACGCCGTTCGACGCGTTCGTGCCGTAGATCGCGGCGGAGGCCGCGTCCTTCAGAACGGTCATGCTCGCGATGTCGTTCGGGTTGAGATAGTTCAGCGCATCGTTGCCGGTCGAAATCCCGCCGCCCGAGCCGGTGCCGAGGGGCACACCATCCACGACGTACAGCGGCTCGCTCCCAGCCGTGTAGGAAGCCTGGCCGCGTACGCGGATCGAGATGCCGCCGCCCGGCTGGTTGTTATCGATGACTTGGACGCCCGCGATCTTGTTCTCGATCAGGCTCTGGGGCGTCACGACGGTCCCGGTGTTGAAGTCCTTCGAGGCGACCTGCGTCACGGACGTGGTGACGTCGCCCGCGCGCTGCTGCCCGTAGCCGACCACCACCACCGACGCCAGGTTGACCGCCCGGGCCGTCATCGCGAGATCCACGGTGACCGTATCACCGCCCGTCACCGTGACCGGCTGCGTTGCCGGCGCGTACCCGATGAGACGCGCGTGCACGGTGTCCGGACCCGCGGGTACGTCGGTCAGCAGATAGCCACCATCGGCCCGCGTCACCGCGGCGCGCCTCCCGACCGTGACCGAGACGCCCGTGAGTGGCTGCTGGGTGGCGGCGTCGGTCACGCGCCCGCGGACCGTCCCCGTCGCCTGCTGCGCGCCCAGCGGCGCCATCCACAGCGCCACCGAGAGCGCGCTCATCACGCACTCTGCTCGTCTCATACGCATCCTCTCACTGAAGGTGTCGCTCCCATGCAACACCATTCTTCCTCTCGACGTAGACTTGTCAAGGACGCGCGGAGCGCGGCGGGCGGAGCACTTGGAGCCGGTCGTTGTTGCGAGCGACGACGATCACGCGGCTGCCGGCCGCTCGCCGCAGCCACCCCATGTGGCGCACCTGGCCGTCGATCACCACGCCACTGCGCTCCATGTCGACCGCCTTGAAGCGACCATTCCCCGTGCCGCGCAAGAGCAGACCGTAGCCGGCGTCCTGGCGACCCAGCACGGGCGGAAACCCGTAATCGTTCCCCGCCACCAGCAGATCGGTGTGTCCGTCGCCGTCGAAGTCCTCCGCCAGGGCGGCACGGATCGGGGCGAGCTGGGCCTCGACCGGCAGCGGCACGAGCGTGAACGTGCCGTTGCCATTGTTGAGCGCGACGGAGCTCGCGAACACGCGCGCATCTCGCACCGTGGCCTGGGCGAGCTCGGCGGCGGTGAAGACGTCCTCGACTCGGGCTGCGCCGAAGGACGCATAGGAGGGGTAACGGTCCCGTAGGCGGGGGATGAGACGGAGCAGCTCGTCGCGACCGGCCACCGGGTAGCTCACGCCGTGCTGGTAGACGGTGAGCACCTGCTCGAGGGTGCCGTTGTGCCCGAAGTCGGCCACGTACATTCGAGCGGGCTCCGCCGGCGACGCCCGGAGGGAGGAGTTGAGCCCGAGGTTGCCGAGCACCAGGTCTGGGCGCCCGTCTCCGTTCAGGTCCGCGACGGTGACGCTGCTCCACCAGCCTTCCGTTCCCGCGAGCCCCGCCTCCCGAGTCCGATCGACCAGCCGGCCATTCTCGTTGTGAAACACGCGGACCGCCATCCACTCCCCGGTGACGATCAAGTCGAGCCGACCGTCGTGGTCGTAATCGATCCACGCGGCCGAGGTGACCATGCCGGCCTCGGCGAGGCCGGGCGCTTTCTCGAGCGTGACGTCGCGAAAGTGACCCGTGCCGTCGTTCTCGAGCAGGTAGCTGCGCGGCGTCATGCCGTAGCGGCGGGACACGGCCCGCCGTCCCACGAACAGATCGAGGTGGCCATCGCCGTTGAAGTCGCCGGGCACGACGCACGACCCGCTCTCCGAAAGCCGCGGCAGCGCCAGGGTGTCGCGGTGGAAACGACCCCGGCCGTCGTTCACATACAGCCGGTCCTGCAGCGCCGGGTCGTCGCCCCAGAACTCGTTACCGCCGCTCACGACATAGAGGTCGGGCCGCCCGTCGCCGTTGGCATCGAAGAACACCGCGTCGACGTCCTCGCTCAGCCTGTCCGCCTGGAACACGCGGTCGACCGACGCGCTCGGGCGGAACGTGCCGTCCCGTTGCTGGAGAAAGAGGCGTCCGGCCTGCCACTTGGCCCCGCCCTCGTAGATGTCGTCCAGCCCGTCGCCGTCCACATCGCCGACGGCGAGCGCGGGCCCTTCAGCCGACAACAGATGCGGGATCAACGGCTCGCGGTGGAAGTCGTAAAAGGCATTCTCGTCGTGCTTGAAATCGATGCCGACGCGCTCGCTGACATCGGCGAACAAGCGCTGCGTCATCGGAGTACGCTGGACTGACCCCGGGCGCAAGCCCGGGGATGGGCCGGCCGCCTGCTGTCGCAGCGTGAGTGTGCGATCGACCGCGACATCGGTCAGCGCCTGGGTGCGCCGGTCCGGCCAGACGACGATCAGCGAATCTATTCTCGTGGAAGACCCCAACCCGAAATGCAAACGGGGATCCACGGACGACTGAAAGCCACGGGTCGGGAACTGCTCGACCATTTGCTCCGTGCCGCCCTGTTTGATCACGACCTTCGCGCCGATCCCAGCCGTATTCGCCCCGGAGCCCCGCAACACCACCTGCAGGTAGTGGTTCCCCGTCAGCTCGCGCGCCCGGTTGCGGTAGATCGCGGCCGGGGCGTTGAGCTTGTTCACGACGAGATCAAGCGCGCCGGAATTGTTCAGATCGACGTAGGCGGCACCGCTCGAGAAGCCCGGCTCGGCCAGCCCCCAGGCGTGGGCCTCGTTCGTGAATGTGAGGTCTGCGTTGTTGCGAAACGCGTAGTTGGGAGTCGGGACCTGCGGCATCTTCCGGATGAGCGCCCGGGCGAGCCCCCTCGTCCCCTGCCTGAGCGACGCCTGGACGACCGGGTCGGACACGTAGGTGAAGTAATCGAGGTCATTCGGCCGGTGATAGATCCCGGTGGTGATGAACAGGTCCTTGTAGCCGTCGTTGTCCAGGTCGGCGAACAGCGGGGCCCAGCTCCAATCAGTGGCAGAGACGCCTGCGAGAGAGCCGATCTCGCTGAAGCGCACGGTGCCGGCCATGACGCCGCGGTTGAGCTGCAGCGTGTTGCGGGCGTACTGCGGATGGTAGCCGGCCGCGAGCTTCTCCAGGTAGACGTCGAAGCTCTCGGCGTTGGCGGAGGTCTTGAGGATCTTCTCGTCGTCGGGCAGCATGTCGAGCACCACGAGGTCCGGGCGCCCGTCGTCGTTCACGTCGGCGGCGTCCACGCCCATCGAAGCGTGGCTGGTGTGTCCCAGCACGGTGGCGCCGGACTGAGTGAACGTGCCGTCGCAGTTGTTGAGATAGACGAAGTCGTCTTCCTGAAAGTCGTTGGCGACGTACAGATCGGGACAGCCGTCCAGGTTCAGGTCGCTCGCCACCACCCCCAGGCCGTACCGAGCGGCGCCGCCGTAGAGGCCGGCGCGCTCGCTCGCGTCCACGAAATGACCACCGTCGTTCCGATACAGACGGTCGCCGACCCCCGGAAGACGGGGACCGTGCGTGACGTGCGAGGGGGATGCGCGCTCGGGGTGAGGGGAGTGCGTCAGCAGGTACATGTCCAGATCGCCGTCGCCGTCATAGTCGAAGACCAGGGCCTGGGTGGAGAATCCGGCGAAGTCGAGACCGTACTCCTGGGTCCGATCGGTGAAGGTGCCGTCGCCGTTGTTGATGTAGAGCACGTTGTGCCCGTGCAGCGTAGGGAAGTCGACGGCGGAGACGTAGATATCGACCCAGCCGTCGCCGTTGACGTCGGCCATCGTGACGCCGGTCTTCCAGCCCCCCGTGTCCGCCACACCGGCCCGCTCGGTGATGTCCTCGAACCGGTAGTTGCCCTTGTTCAGGTAGAGCCGGTTGGAGCCGAGGTTCGATGTGAAGTAGAGGTCGGGCAGCCCGTCGTTGTTGACGTCGCCGACGGCCACGCCGCCGCCGTCGTAGTAGTACATGTAGTCGAGAATGCTGAACGCGGTGTCGTCGGCCAGCCGATTGACGAACGTGACACCGGTGCGCTCGGGAGGCAGCCGCTCGAACAGCTGCCGCTCGCGCGCGCGACCGCAGCCCGCCAGCGCCAGCGCCCCGAAGAGCACGAGCATCGGCGTCAAGGGCATCGGCTCCGGCGACCGGTGGCTCGTGCGGCGCCGAGAGGCGGTCCCTCCGGCTCGGGACGCCTGACAGCCACCCCACCCGACCCCTTGCGTCTTCGCCTTCGGGACCGCCTCTCGGCGCCGCCGCTTCATCTACGTGGTGCTGGCAACGCCGGGCAGAATCGGCGACGCGACCGGTGGCCCCGGAGGTGAGGCTCCCAGGGGTGTGGTGGGGTGGCTGTCAAGGAGCCGAACCGCAGGGGCCACCGGTCGCCGGAGCCGATTCTCGAGCCCGAGGGACCGCGCCTGGTCGTCGCCGACATTCTCGTTCCATCGGGCGTCATCTATCGAGCGGGCCGGATCCGGATCGCCTGCCCGCCGCCGGGCGCGAGCACCAGGCGCAGGCGGGACTTGGCGTCGACCGGACGCTGCGAAATCGCGACCGGCAGCGGATTCGTGAGCCAGTTCGCCCCGGGCCCGTCAGCGTAGATCTCGGCAACATACTTCCGCCCGGGCGTGAGGAATGTGAGCGGGATGTCGAACGTGCGGCCCTCCTCGTCGGTGATGGCCCCGATGTACCAGCTCGCCCCGTTGCGCTCCCGCCGCGCCACCACCACGTAATCGCCGATCTTGCCGGCGAGCACGCGCGTCGTATCCCAGTCGACCGCCACGTCGCGGATGAACTGGAAGGCGGGCTGATGCTCGTAGTTCTCGGGGAGATCGGCCGCCATCTGGAGCGGCGAGTAGAGCACCACGTACAGCGCCAGCTGTTTGGCGAGCGTGGTCCTGGGGCGGGGCTCGTCGGGCCGGCGCGGTCTTCCGGTACCGCGCTCGATCAGGATGTCGAAGATCCCGGGCGTGAAGTCCATCGGGCCGTCCAGCATGCGGGTAAAGAACAGGATCGTTTCGTGCTCGGGAGGATTGCCTCCTTCGGCGCTCCACGCGTTGTATTCCTGCCCGCGCGCGCCCTCGCGGCTCATCATGTTGGGGTAGGTGCGACGCTCCCCCGTATCGTGGATCGGCTCGTGGACGTCGAGCATGATGCCGTACTGGGCCGCCTTCTCGATCACCCGGCGGTGATGCCGCACCATGTATTGGCCGTAGTGCGAGTGCCCCTCGCCGACCAGGTCCGTCACGTAGCCCGACTTGATCGCGTCCAAGCCGAGTGAGTGATACAGGGCGAACGCGCTGTCCATCTGCCGCTCGTAGTTCTCGAGGCCCCCCGAGGTCTCGTTATGGACGATCAGCTTCACGCCCTTCTCGTGGGCGTATCGGGCCACCTCCGCGAGGTCGTAATCGGGATAGGCTTTAGTGAAGGAGAACGCGTTACGGTTCTGGATCCAGTCGCCGTCCCAGCCCACGTTCCAGCCTTCGACCAGCACGCCGCCCAGCCCGTTCGCCGCCGCGAAATCGATGTAACGCTTCGTGTTCGCGGTGGTGGCGCCGTGCTTCGGCCCCGAGCTCCACGTCATCGTCCCGATGTGCATGCCCCACCAGATGCCGACGTATTTCATCGGCTTGATCCAGCTCGTGTTCGGAACGACGCTGGGCGGATTGAGGTTCAGACCCAGCACCGAGGGCGCCAAGTCGGTCGCGCGGTCGGCCAGCTGGATGGTGCGCCACGGCGTGACGAACGGCGTCCGGCCGTACACCTTCGTCCCGTCGGCGTAGGGCGCGAGCGCCACACGCAGCGTGCGCGACTGCATGCGCGGCCCGGCGAGGAACATGCGTGCGTAGTCGACCAGGTTCGCCTCGTGAATCACGATGAAGCTCTTGCCGTCGCGCGTCTCCAGCGTGAGCGGCGTCTGGACGCTGTCGAGCACGCTCACGGGGGAGGACGAGAACAGCATCTCCGAGCGATCGAGGCGCGGGCGGTTGGAGGGGATCCACCAGGCGCGGGCGTCGTCTTCCAGGGTGAACTCGGTCAGCTCGTCTGTGATCGCGAACTCGTCCAACCCGGCCTGCTTGGGCAATTCGTAGCGGAAGCCCACCCCATCGTCGAACACGCGGAACACGACTGTGAACCGTCTGCCGGGAGGCGCCGTTTCGACGAGCGACACGCTCAGCTCGTTGTGATGATCCCGCACGCGGGCCACCTCGCCCCAGGCTTGAGTCCAGGTCTCGTCGTGCGTGGTCCGCGCCGTGTCCACGATTCGCAGGCTGTCGCGCAGCGGCGGCACCCCGCGGAACGCGAGCCCTAACCGGGAGGGTAGGAACAGGGGACGGCCGTCACGGTCGATGCTGTAATACAGCCCGCCGTCGCGGATCGCGACGGTCACCTGGGTGCGGCCGTCCGGGGATGCGACGCGCAGCCCTTGGGTGACGGCCGTGGAAGCGACGAGGGTGGCCGAGGCAAGGCTCAACGCGGCCAGACGAGTCGTACAGCGAAGCCAGATGTGCATGTCCGTTCACCGGTTACAAGTTTGGTCTCAGTGGTGTATATTGAAACGTCGCGTGTAGTCGCTCGGGGCGGTCAGACCTCCAAACACCGGAGGACGCCTATGAGGTGGTGTTCGACCCGCACCCTCCTTCCCATGGGGCTCTGCGTGAGCCTCGGCGCAGCTTGTGTCCATCGACAGGACAGCAATCCTCCCACGGCGGCTGGTAGCCCGGTGGTGACCGCCGAGGACATCGATCGCCAGCCCGGGCAACCGATCGAAGAGTTGCTGATGGGGCGCTTCCCCGGCGTGACGGTCACGCGCGCAGCCGACGGCACCCTCTCGGTGCGCATCCGCGGCACGACCTCGATTCGCGGCAGTAACGAGCCCCTGTACGTGATCGACGGCGTCGAGATCCAACCCGGACGGGGCGGAAGTCTCGCGGGCATCAATCCGCGCGACATCGCGACGATCGAGGTGGTGAAAGACCCCGCGGGAGAGGCTTTGTACGGCGTGCGCGGCGCCAACGGCATCATCCTCATCACAACGAAGCGTCCCGATCAGTGAGGTCACCCATGTCGTCAGCCCATGCCCGGCAACTCCTCGGGTTGCTCCTCGGATGCGTCAGCGCCTGCTCGCTGCAGCACAACGCCGCGCGGGAGCGCACAGCGGGAGCGATCGTACCAGCGACCGCACTTCCCCACTCAGTCCTCACGGAGGAGGACATCCAGCGCGTGCCCGATCAACCGGTCGAGCAGCTGCTGGCGAGCCGGTTTACCGGCGTGCTGGTGTCGCGCACGTCTGGCGGCGGCCTCTCCTTGCGCATCCGCGGTGTCGGCTCGTTCATGTCGAGCAACGAGCCTCTGGTGGTGGTCGACGACGTGCCGCTCGACGTCGCTAACGGCGCGACCCTGCGGGCCATCAATCCGCGCGACATCGGCTCGATCGAGGTCATCAAGGACCCCGCCGGCCTGGCGCTGTACGGCGTGCGCGGCGCCAACGGCGTGATCGTCATCAGGACGAAGCGGCGGTAGCCTTCGGGAGAGGGGAGAGGCAAGACGCGCGTCGGGGCGTGAGGACCGAAAGATCAGCGGGCGATCGTTGTTGCGCGTCACGACGTAGAGATCACCTCGCCGCGTCCGGACCCTTTCGATGTCGCGGGCCTGACCCGGCACGCTGAACCCGCTCTCCACCGCCCGCAGCGGTGTAAACTGTCCCCTGCCATCTCCCCGCAGCACCAGTCCATAGCCGGCGCTCATCCGCCCGATCTCCGGCTGCACCGCGTCGAAGTTTCCGGCAACGAGCAGGTCGGTCTTCCCGTCTCCGTCCAGATCCCGCGCGAGGATGGCGTACACCGGCGCCAGCTGCGCCGCGCGCGGTAGCGGGACCAGCGTAAACGACCCGTCTCCGTTGTTGCGCGCCAGCGCGGTCGCGAACGTGTGCGCCTGCTTGAAGGTCGCACCCGCCAGCTCCGCGGCCGAGAAGATGTCGGTGACGGTCTGACCGGCGTAGTCGGCGTAGCGAGGGTAGCGCGCCTTCAAGTACGGGAGCGCCGCGATCAGCTCGTCCCGCATCGCGAGCGGGTAGCTCGTGCCGTGATTGTATACGGACAGGATCTGGTCGGTCACGCCGTTGCCGGCGAAGTCCTTCACATACATGGTCACGGGCTCCGCCTCGCTGGCGTGCAGGCGGGTGTTCAACCCCAGGTTGCCGACGATGAAGTCGACGCGGCCGTTCCCGGCAAAATCGCCAGCGATGATGCGATTCCACCACCCCTGGCTGTGCTCCAGGCCCGGCGTGTTTCGGCGGACGAGCTTCCCGCCGCCGGCGTTGTGGAACACCGTGATGGGCATCCATTCACCCACGACGATCAGATCGGGGCGGCCGTCGCCGTCCACGTCCCGCCATACGGCGTCCGTCACCATGCCGACGTGCTCGAGCTCGGGCGCGAGCCGCTTGGTCACGTCGGTGAAGTGCCCGTTGCCGTCGTTCTGGAGCAGCGTGCTCTTGGGATCGGCGCCGTAGTGCCACGGGACCACGCGCCCGCCCACGAACAGATCGACGTCCCCGTCGCCGTCGTAGTCGGCCGCCGCCACGCGCGAGCCGCTCACGTCTTCGGGGGGGAGGCTGCCGACGGCCTTACGGAAGTTGACGCGTCCGTCGTTCAGGTACAGCCGGTCCTGCAACGCGGGCGCCATGCTCGAGAACTCGCTGCCGCCACTCACGACGTAGAGGTCGGGATACCCGTCACCGTTGGCGTCGAAGAACACGGCCCCCAGGTCTTCCGATACGGCGTCCGCCTCGAACAGCTTCTCGTTGGTGCTCACGAACCGTCCGTCGGACCGCTGGATCAATAATTTCCCGGCTTGACCCTTGGCGGCGCCGATGAAGATGTCGTCCAACCCGTCGCCGTTCACGTCGACGACCGCCAGCATCGGCCCTTCGGTCGAGAGCAGCTTCGGGATCAGGGGCTCGCGGTCGAAATCTGTGAACTCGTTCTCCTGGTGAACGTAGGGCAGCCGGATGCTGTCGCTGACGTCCGTGAGGAGGAGAGTGCCTCGCGTTCGGGGCTCGGGGCTCGGGGCTCGGGACTCGGACTGCCGCAGGGTAACGCGTTGGTTCGCCGCGACGCGCGTCAGCAAGCTCACTCGTCCTTCCCGATCCGGCCACTCGACCTTCACCGAATCGAGCGTGTCGCGCAGCCCGACGCCGAACGTGAGGGTGTAGTCCACGCTCGACTGGAATCCACGCGTGGGCTCGAGTTCCTGGAAGAACTGCTGCGTCCCACTCCACAGCGTGACCTTGGCGCCGATGGCGAACCGATTGGCGCCCGCCCCCTCGAGCCCCACCTGCAGGTAATGGTTCGGGGTGAGCGTCCTGGCGTTGTTGCGATAGACGAACGCCTCCTGGTTGACGTTGTTCACGACCAGATCGACCGCGCCGTCGCCGTCCAGGTCGCCGTAGGCGGCGCCGCTCGAAAAACTCGGCGTGTCGAGGCCCCAGGACGCGCTCGCGTTCGCGAAGGTCGAGTCGCCCCGGTTGCGAAACGCGTAGTTCGGCAGCTTGGTCGAGCTCATCGCGTCGACGAGCCGCTGGAAATCCACTCGCGCGCCGCGCGTGGCCTGGACCATGGTTTCCCGGCTCCGCAGAAACGCGATGTACTCCTGGGACGTCACGTCCTTCGCGAGGCCGTTCGTTACGTAGATGTCCTTGTAGCCGTCGAGATCGAGATCCGCGATGAGCGGGCTCCAGCTCCAGTCGGTCCGCGCCACACCTGCCATCTGCCCGATGTCCGAGAACGTGCCGTCGCCGTGGTTGAGATGGAGCATGTTGCGCGTGAACTGGTAATGAAAGCCGTTCGTCACCTCGTCCTGGAGCCGGTGCCAGTTCTCGAACGAAGTGGTGGTCTTGAGCCGGCGCTCGTCGTCCGGCAGCATGTCCGCCACGTAGATGTCGGGCCAGCCGTCGTTGTTCACGTCCGCGATGTCGAGCCCCATCGACGACAGGCTGATGTAGGGCATCTCCTGCTCGAGCCGCTCGGCGAAGGTACCGTCGCCCCGGTTGATGTAGAGATAGTCGCGCTCGAAGAAGTCGTTGGCGACGTAGATGTCGGGCCAGCCGTCGCGGTTCAGGTCGCTCACGCCGACCCCGAGACCCAAACCGATCTCGCTGCCGTAGATGCCGGCGGCGGCGCTCACGTCCACGAAATGCCCGCCGTCGTTGCGATACAGGCGATCGCCGCCGAGCGGGTCGCGGACGGTGCGGGTGTTTTTCAGGTCGAAGCCCGCGACCGGCCGGGGCGAGTTGTTGATCACGAACAGGTCGAGATCACCGTCGCGGTCGTAGTCGAAGAACACGGCCTGCGTGGAGTAGCCGGTATCGGCCACGCCGTACGCCGCGGCCTGTTCTACGAAGGTGGGAACGCCGTGGGCGTCGAGCCCCTGATTGATGTACAGCTCGTTGGCCCGGAGCTTCGGGTCGAGGCCGGCGTGACAGACGTAGATGTCGAGCAGGCCGTCGCCGTTCACGTCGGCCAGCGTAACGCCGGTGGTCCATCCCTTGCTGTGCAGGCCGGCCTCGGCCGTGACGTCCCGAAAGCGGAACTTTCCTTCGTTCAGATACACCCGGGTGCCGCCCTGATTCGAGGTGAGCACGATCTCGGGCAGGCCGTCGCCGGTCAAGTCGCCGAGGGCGACGCCGCCGCCATTGTAGTAATTGCGATAGGTGAAGACGTTCAGGTCGTGCGTGTCCGTGAGACGATTCTCGAAGCGGACGCCGGTGTAGCTGGAGGGTAGCAGGGTGAACAGATGGCCGTCGGCGGGAGGCGGGGCCGGAGCGGAGGCGGCCGAGCAACCGGCCAGCAGGCAGAGCGCGGACACAAAACGATGTAGGGGCGCAGCACGCTGCGCCCCTACTCGATCTCTCTCAACCTCCAGAACCTTCAAAACCTTCAGAACCTTCCCGCTCAGTACCCGGGATTCTGGGTCAACAGGGGGTTGGCGTCGATCTGCGACTGTGGCACCGGCATCAGGACGTAGTAATCCGCCCTGGGCTGCTTGCCGCCGACCAACGACGGGTCATCCGCCCGGTTGGTGTAGCCGCCGAACCGGATCAGGTCCTGGCGCCGCTTGCTTTCGCCCAGCAATTCGAACAGCCGCTCTTTGAGGATCACCGCGTCAGTCACCGCCCCGACGAGCGGAGGCGCGACGGTATCCCGCCGGGCCCGCAGCGAGTCGAGCAGTGCCAGCGCAAGGGCATCGTTCCCCAGCACGTGCTCCACCTCGGCCTTAATCAGATAGATCTCGCCGAGGCGGAACCAGGCGAAGTCGTTGCCGCTGTTCTGCGCCACGTGGTTCGGGTCCGCCGGCCACTTGTAGACGCGGCCCCCCTCCCCTTCCGTGGCCGCGCGGATGTTGTGAATCGTATCGGTGAAGATCAGGCGGTGAGTGCTCTCCCAAACGGGGCCGTAGTTATCGGGGGCGCCCCCCGCGCACCCCGGCCGTACACAAGCGAACGCGCCGGAGAGCACGTCGTTCTGTGGTCCGATCAGGACCACGCGCCGCCGCTTGTCCGTCGAGTCGAAGGCGTTGTAGGTCTGCGCTTGGATCGCGAATCCGTTCCAGGGTGCAAGCGGGGCGTACTGGTTGTAGTGCAGAATCGCCATCGCGTAGTCCATCCCGAGCCCGTCCGCGGCGATGAACTTCACGACAAAGATGTTCTCCGGCGAGTTGTTATTGTCGGCGCGGAAGTTCTGGGGGAACGAGTCGGCCAGCCGGTAGTTGCCGGAATTCAGCAGGCGATCCGACGCGGCGATAGCGGCCTGGCACGCATCCCCGCCGGTCACTGTAATGCCCGAGCAGGAGTTGTACCCCGTGGCGTTGATCCCGCCGCTGCCGGCGCCTTCCTTCGTGAACACGCCGGCGTTCACGTACATGTTGGCAAGAATGGCGTCCGCGCCGCCCTGGGTGAAGCGCCCGTTTTCTTCCACGGGACGCGTGGCGGGGAGCCCCGAGTCGCGCGCCGCGATCAGCTCCTTCTCGATGAAGTCGAACACCTCCCGGCGCGTGTTGCGCGGGTGCTTCCCGAGCTCGGTCGTGGTGACGATCGGCACGCCGCCGAAGAAGTCCATCAGCAGGTAGTAATAGAAGGCGCGCAGCGCCCTGACTTCAGCGATGATCGACGCCTTGTTCGCGACGGTGACGTTCTGGACCGCGCTGAGGAACAGATTGGCGCGCGCGATGCCGGCGTAGGGGTTGTTCCAATCCCCGTTGAAGAAGTTGCTGGTGGCGATGCTGTTCGGCGTCCAGGTCATGTTGTGCAAGTCGATCCACTGGCCGTTGTCGTTCCAGTCCGAGCCGCGGATCGGCACGACCATCTCGTCCGTGGTGATCTCGTTCACGTCGTAGAGGCCGCCTTCCGGCGTCGTGGTACGCAGCTGCGCGTACACGCCGGCCAGCGCCGCCAGCACCTCCCCTTCGTTGGTGAAGAAATTGCTGGTCGAGATGAGACTCAGCGGCGTCTCATCCAGGTTGGTGCACCCGTGTAGCGGCACCAGCAGCGCCAACAGCCCTGCCGCTCCGATCGACGCCTTCACAAAGAATCGCTTCATGGGACCAGAGCCTCCTCAGAACATGAGACGCAGGCCACCCGTGATGGTCCGGGGCCGCGGATACGTAAGGTAATCGATGCCACGCACTGCCGTTCCAGTGCCGGAGAACACCTCGGGGTCGAGCCCGGAATAACCGGTCAGGAGCAGCAGATTGTCGGCCGACACGTACAGCCGCGCGCTGCGCGCCGACCGCGTCAGCACCGGCAGGTCGAGATCATAACTCACCGTAATGTTCTGGAGGCGCACGAACGTGGCGCTCTCGATCCAGCGCGACGAATAGATCGCCGGCTCGTGGATTCCGGTCGGATCCGTCAGGGCGGACCGCAGGAAGTTCTTGCCCTGCAGCGCGTCGCTCTGCGTGGCGTAGACCAGCGCCGAGTTGTTGAACACGTCCCCGCCCACTGACGCCCGCACGAAGAGGGAGACGTCGAACTTGCCCCAGGTCAGCTGATTGTGGAACCCGAGGGTGAAGTCGGGATTGGCGTTGCCGATCACACGGTAGTCGGCTGCGGCCGGCCCGAGCCCCGTCGTCGTCTTCCCGAGCTTGCTCGTCGGATCAATGCCGACGCACCCGACCGTTGCAGCGCTACACTGGAACACCTGCTTCCCCGCGCTGTCGACGCCCAGGAAGACGGGGCCCCAGAACGTGCCGAGCGGATAGCCCGGGCAATTGAGGGGTTTTGAGTTGGGATCGCATACCAGGATGCGCTCGGCGTTCTGGCCGCTCTGCCCCTGCCCGCTGACGGGTCCCGTCGTGTAGGAGGGGCAGGATACCCTCTGCTTGCTCACCGGATCCACCGTGCAGGCACCGAGGTCCGTCACTCTGTTCCGTTCGGCCGCGAAGACGAGGCCGGAACGCCAGACGAGACCCGGGTGCGAGACGAGGACGGCGTCGAGCGAGACCTCGAGGCCGTTGTTGTGCAGCCTGGCCGCGTTGATGAGCTGTTGGGAAGCGAGCGCCGGCTGCGGCACGTCGATCGTCAGCAGCAGGTCCTTGGTGTTCTTGACGTAGTACTCGACGCTCCCCGAGAGCCGGTTGCTCAAGAGGCCGAAGTCGACGGCCGCGTTGAGCTGGGAGGTCTGTTCCCACTTGAGGTCCTTGTTGCCGTTGCTGTTGGGGGTGACGCCACTATGTGGCACGTCGCCCCACGGGTAGTTGGCGCCGGTGCCACTCGTCAACGTGATCTGCGAGGTATACGGATCGACGCCCGGGTTACCCTGCAGTCCCCAGCCGACCCGCAGCCGCAGGTCCGAGAACGGCCCACCCTGGAGGAACTTCTCCTGGCTGAGACGCCACGACGCGGACAGCGCCGGGAACAGGCCCCACTTGTGCCCGACCGCGAACTTGGACGAGCCGTCGTAGCGCACCACGCCCGTCACGAAGTAGCGGTCCTTGAACCCGACGTTAGCTCGCCCGAAAAAGGACGCGAGCCGAAACTCGTAGGTGCTGTCGCTGGCGTTTCTGGTGGTGGCGGCACTGAGATTGTTGAAGCCGTACGTGTCGGTGAAGAACCCGATGCCCTCGGCCTGCACCCAGTTGCTCCTGAACTTGCTGTACTCGTACCCGCCCACGACGTCGAGGCTGTTGGCGTCGCCGAACTGGCGCTGGTACGTGAGCTGCGTCTGGATCGTCTGGGTGGCGTTGTCGAGGTTCTGCTGCTGCGCCAGCCCATTCCCCAACGACACGCCTACCGGGCTCGCGTTGGGATAGTACTCCTGCCGGTCACCACTCGAGTGGTCCAGCCCGACGTTGACCCGCGCCGTCAGACCGGGCGCCACATCGAAATCGGCGCTGGCGTTGCCCAAGGTGCGGGTCGTGTGGCCGATGTCGATGAGCTGATTCGCCAGCGCCACCGGGTTGAATACCGAGCTGCCTTTGGGATCGTAGTAGTGTGTCCCGAGCGAATCAGTGAACGTGATCGGTTCCGTGGGGTTGTAGACGGCCATGTTCTGGAACACGCCGCCTTGGAAGCCACCCTGGTTCTCGTAGGTGAGGTAGGTGTTGTTGAGGCGCGAGGTCGTCACATTGACCCCGATCCGCAGCCGACCGTTCAGATCCGAGTGGGTGGCGCTCAACCTACCCTGAATCCGCTCGAGGCCGGTGGAGAGCGTCACGCCCTCCTCCTTCGCGTAATTCAGGGAGGCGCGATAGCGCGTCGCTTCGCTCCCGCCGGAAAACGCCAGATTGTGATTGTGCGTCACACTGGTCCGCGTGATGGCGGACGCCCAGTCGGTGTTGGCGGTGCCCAGCGTCGCTAGCGAGGGACTCAGGGCATTGAAGGTGGCCGACGAGTCCTTGAAGTGTTTGGTGAAGATCGTGTCTGTCGCCGGATGTCTACCATTGAAGTCGGTCGAGTCCTTCCGCCAAGCGGCAACCGAGCCGTTGACAAACTGGCGGAACTCCGCGCCGGTGAGCACCGGCAGGCGTTTCGCCGGGCTCGCGGCCGCCACGTAGCCGTCGTACTCGAAGGACGGACCGCCGCTCGATTGCCCCTTCTTGGTTTCGATCAGGATCACCCCGTTCGACGCCCGGCTACCGTAAATCGCCGTCGCCGCCGCATCCTTGAGCACCGTGATCGACGAGATGTCGGAGGGGTTGAGCAGGTTCAGCGGGTTGCGCGGCAGCATAGGGTCGCCGAACACGCCCATCGCCTGCGGCTCGGTCGGCACGTTGTTGATCGGCACGCCGTCGATGACGTACAGCGGCTCGTTGGTCGCGCCACCCACGCCGATGGAGCTGCCGCCGCGGATGAGCACCTGTCTACCGGCGCCGGGCTCGCCGTTGTTCTGGCTGATGTCCACCCCGGCCGCCCGGCCTTGGATCATTTGGTCCACGTTGGTCTGCACGCCGCGGTTCGCGGCGGCGGCGTCGACCGTCGAGACCGATCCCGTGATGGCCTCACGGCGTTGCGTCCCATACCCTGTCACCACGACCGGCTCGAGAATCGCGGCCGCCGGAACCAGCGCGAGGTTCACGGTGGCCGCGCCGCCCGCCGTGACGGTGACCTCCTGGAATTGGGACCCGTACCCGATGCGGGTGGCGCGCAGCCGTTGCGTCCCCGCCTTGACGCCGGTCACCCGGAAGGTGCCGTCGTTCCTGCTGAGGTCTCGAAGCGGCGTGCCGGCGACGGCCACTTCGACGTTGGCGAGGGGTTGCTGGGTCGTCTGGTCGGTGACCTTCCCGGTGATCGTGCCCGTGGAATCCTGGGCGCTGAGTGGCACCGCCAGGAACAGACCAGCGACCAGCGCTGGAGCGAGATGACGGACAAGTGTCATACGTCTGTGCCCTCTACCGGTGGAAGTGGAAGTACCGCCGTCGCTTGATTTCCCCCTCTATCCTTCCCCCGAACGGCGCGTTGTCAAGGACCCCTCAGGTGGCGTCGTACCCCGCGTAGTCCCCCCGCTGGTAGACGTTGCCCTTGTACTCCTGGTCGGCGTGGATCCCGACCTTGGAGCTGTAGTACGCCCGAACGGTCCAGCCCTTGAGCTGCTGGAAGAAGTGCTCCGCCGGGGTTTTCGGGTCGTGCTCGGCCGCCGCGATCTTCGTGAGCACAGCGATCTGTTGCGTGGGCGAGCTCTGCATGAAGGCTTTGCCGTTCGACTCTTGCGACACGGCGTCGACCGCGGCGAGCCCGGAGTGCCACCTGGCCTGTTCGTCGCGGTCGAGCGACTCGGACAGGCGAAAATCGATGTAGGTCGCCACACCGGCGATGCGCGCACCGGGAGAATGCGGGTCGGTCGGGATGATTAGATCGGATAGCTCGTCGAGCAGCGCGAATTCGGGCGCGGTGAAAAACTTCGGCGCCATTCCTGCCGCCTGGGCCGCCTGTGCCGCCCCTGCCGCCCCTGGGGCCACGAGCGGTGCCGCCAGGGCCGCGGCAGTGGCCGCAAGCATTTCGCGTCGCGTGACTGTCATAGGTTCCCTTTCTTGAATTCGCCCGCCAGATACTCGCAGGAGCGCCACGCCAGCGCCATGATGGTCCAGGTGGGATTCTGGCACGACGCGCTCACATGACTGGAGCCGTCGACGACGAACAGATTCTTCACGTCGTGGGACTGCTGGAACTGGTTCAGCACCGAGGTCTTGGGATCGTTCCCCATCCGGGCCGTTCCCAGCTCGTGGATCGACCAGCCTTCCGTGAGCATCTTGTCGTCCGTGCCCACGACCTCGATCCCCGCCTGCTCGAGCATCTCCCGCCCCGCGACCGCCATGTCTTCGCACATCTTCTTCTCGTTGTCGCCGAACTGATAATGGAAGCGGAGCACGGGAATCCCCCAGGCGTCTTTCTCCTCGGGATCCAAGTCCATGTAATTCTCGTAGCGCGCCAGTACCTCGCCGAACCCGCCCAGCCCGATGAACGCGCCGGCGTGGTCCCGCACGTCTTTCTTGAATTGCGCGCCGAACCCTTGAGTCC
>Ga0209161_10000882_pt1 | contig 24638 bp, 16 predicted proteins | sample GraSoiAngelo_155_FD_186169 | JGI IMG/M metagenome (GOLD analysis project Ga0209161, IMG submission 186169) | Grasslands soil microbial communities from the Angelo Coastal Reserve, California, USA - 14_1009_13_30cm (SPAdes) (version 2) | ecosystem: Environmental > Terrestrial > Soil > Grasslands... | reverse complement strand
AATGGTCATGCGCATGGAGAGGACCGCCGACGTCTCTCGCGCCGCCGGACTGGTCGCGATGGGGGGTAGGTTCACGGACAAAGCTGGCCTCACAGAAGCGTGCATGGGTTAAGACCTCGGAACCGCAATGCCCCGGGAAAGAATCGCCCGGGCGACGATGTTAATGACCAAAATCAAACCGAGCAGGACGAGCCCTGCGGCCCAGGCCTGACGATGCCAATCATCGTACGGAGCGATGGCATAAGTAAAGATCATGACCGGCAAAGAAGCGGTGGGCTGGTGCCAGCCAGGGCTCCAGAAGCTATTGCCGAGAGCAGTAAAGAGGAGCGGCGCCGTTTCACCGGCGACACGAGCGAAGGCCAGCAGAATGGCGGTGAGAATGCCGCGATAAGCCGCGGGCACGATGACCGAGGTAATGGTTTTCCACTTGCTGGCGCCCAGGGCCATGGAGGCTTCGCGCAAGGCGTTGGGCACAGAGCGAAGAAACTCTTCGGTACTGCGCAGGGTGATGGGAATCATCATCAGTCCGAGGGCGAAACCACCGGCAAGCGTGGAGAAATGCTTGAACGGCAGGACGGCAAGACTGTAGGCAAACATGCCGATGACGATGGAAGGGACGCCATTCAGCAAGTCGGCGGCATAACGCACGACGAAGGCGGTGGTGCCGCCGCTGAATTCGGCAAGATAAATGGCACCTAAGAATCCGACGGGAACGCCGAAGAGGGTAGCGAGCAGAAGCAGCTTCCCGCTGCCGACGATGGCGTTGGCCATGCCTCCGCCGGATTCGCCGACGGGCGCGGGCAGCTTGGTAAAGAAATTCCAGCTGATCGATGTTCCGCCGTGATAGACGAGGTAGCCAAGGATGAGGAAGAGCACGGATACAGAAACCAAGGCGCACACCCCGGTCATGGTCAGCATGAAGCCGCTCACAAACTTACGCCAGCGCAAACCAGGGCTCATGTGTGCCCCATGGCACGGCCACGCTGCGAAGTAGCCACAATCAGCAGGCGAGCGAGCCCGTTGAGAATGAACGTCAAAAGAAAAAGCGCGAGTCCCAATTCAATGAGGGATTGATAATGCAGATTGCTGGTAGCTTCGGTGAGCTCGTTGGCGATGACGGCAGCGATGGAATAGCCGGGAGAAAAAAGAGAAGCGCTGATGATGGGCGTATTGCCGATGACCATGGTGACGGCCATGGTTTCGCCGAGGGCACGCGCGAGGGCCAGGAAGATAGAGCCAAGGATCCCCGGGCGGGCGAAGGGAACGACCACCTGCCAAGTTGATTCCCAGCGCGTGGAGCCGAGAGAAAGCGCTGCTTCGCGCTGATCGCGCGGCACGGCTAGCAGCACTTCACGCGAGACGGAAATAATATAGGGGATGACCATGATGGCGAGGACAAGGCCGGCGGTCAGAAACCCAATGCCATACGCCGGGCCCTTAAAGAGCGGCAAAAACCCCAGCGTGTTTTGGAGTGCCGGCTGAATATACGAGCGCATCAAGGGCACGACGATGAAGACGCCGAGGACACCGTAGATGACGCTGGGAACGGCGGCCAGAAGATCGATGAAGAATTCGAGAGTGTCAGAAACCCTAGCGGGGGCCAATTCCGCAAGAAAAATGGCGGCGCCGATGCCTAGCGGTACGGCCACGAACAGCGACACCGCGGAGGTGACCAGCGTGCCGTAAATGAAGGGCAGCGCGCCAAACTGATCGAAAATGGGGTCCCATACCGAGGTGTGGAAAAAATTGAAGCCGAACTTGTGGCGCGGGAGAACGGAGCCTTGCCACAATACGAAAACGAGCAACAAGGTGACCAGAACGACGGAGGCGGCGAACAAAAAGGTGATCATCCGGGCGATTTCATCGCCTTCGCGGAGCCGGAAAAGAAACGAGCGCAAGCCCGCGACGGGGCCCGCACTCGGAACGGTGGTAGTCGTGGTTGCCACGTTACTGGACGTTGTTGAGCGCCTTCATTTCCTTGGCGACGACTTCCTTGGGAAGCTTCGCGTAGGACAGGGCCTCAGTGTAGTTCTGACCGTCCGCGAGCATCCACTTAACGAATCCTTTGATGGCGTCGCGCTTAGTGGCGTCGGAAAACTTAGCTGGAACAAGCAGCCATGTAAAGCTGGAGATGGGGTAGGCCGTCTTGCCCGGAGCGTCCGTAATGGAAACGCGGAAATCGTCCGGCATGTTTTTTGCTGCGGCAGCTGCCGCGGCAGTCAAGCTGGCAAGGTCTGCCTTGATGAAGGCGCCAGACGAGTTTTTCACGCGACCGTAAGCCATGTTGTTTTGGATCGCGTAGACCAACTCAATGTAGCCGAAAGAATTGGGAGTCTGCTTAATCATGCCGGCCACGCCTTCATTGCCTTTTTGACCTAGGCCCACGGGCCAGTTGACGGACGCGCCCTTGCCGACTTTGGTTTTCCATTCATCGCTGATCTTCGAAAGATAGTCGGTCCAGATGTAGGTTGTGCCACTGCCTTCCGACCGGTGCACCACGACGATATCGTTCGCGGGAAGGCTCACGCCTTTGTTGGCGCCGGCAATCGCAGGATCGTTCCATTTTGTAATCTTGCCCAAGAAAATACCGGAGATTGCTTCTGGCGTGAAATTGAGTTCGGCAGAAACGCCGGGAATGTTGTAGGACGGTACGTCAGCGCCCAGCACGGTGGGAAAGTGCAGGATGCCGAATCCGTGCTTATCCTGAAAAGCCTTGAGCTGATCGTCGTTCATGGGGCCATCGGTAGCGCCGAAATCCACGGTGCCTTCGGTGACCTGCTTGATGCCGCCGCCAGAGCCGATCGATTGGTAATTGATCTCCAGATGGACGTTCTTCTTGTGGTATTCGTCAAACCACTTGGAATACATGGGATAGGGAAATGTCGCGCCGGCCCCGGTGATCGACAGCGCGCTGTCAGCGCATAGCACACCAGCGACGGCGAGAACTACCAAGAGCAATCCGGTGATTCGCTTCATGCTTCATCTCCGTCTGAACTATTTGTCTTCTCCCTCGGAAATCGAAAGTATGCCCGGCGATTGTTACGACATTGTTACAAACGGTTCATAGTTGCTTGAATGGACCGCTGTTTATAGAGAACAAGCGCGTCTAAGCTACTTCACATGTGGGATTTACGGCGCTACAAAGAACGGGAAAGAAAAAAAGGGCAGCTCCGTGAAGAACTGCCCTTTTCCGTCCCCAGGGGAGGGACGACCGCCGATTGCCCGCCGGAGAACTACGGCAGGTAATAGCGGAAAGAGGTGAACACCATGTTGTTAACGGCCTTGGGTGAAATCCCCGCACTACCGGCTGCTAGACCCCCACTCCCGGACCAGCCTGTCTTGGTCAAGTAGGAGTACGTCAAACCCCAGCGGAAGCCGCCCTTGGGACCCTGGTAAACCTTGTGCCAGAAACCGAGCGTGCCTTCGATGACGATGCGGGGGTCACCGGCGCAGGTTCCGCCGCCGCTCGGTGCGAGTTGGGTAGCCGGAGGATTCTCCGTGCTGCAAAGCGAATTGTTCGCGGCTGGATTGCCGTAGCCGCCGATACCGGTCACGGAACGCGAGACGGCTGTGGTCGTGGTCACATTACCACCACCGGCAGGAGCGACTGTCGTGGTCGTGGCTCTCACACTGGCATACCCAGTGTAGGCGGCGCGAGCGGCATACTCCGCGCCCCCGTAAGCGTAAATGTCCAGCTTGGCGCTGGGGTGGAACTCCACGATGCCCAGGCCGTGCCCGGTGCGAATGGGAGCGAGCGTACCGTCGGGACGCGCGGTCGCATCGGCGAGCTGCGAGGAACCGAAGCGGCCGATGCCGTCGCCATACACACCCTTGGCGCCGATTTCGACCTTCTTGGAGAAAAGCGGTACGCGCAAGCTTGCTCCGCCACCGCCGCCGGTGCGGGAATCATTGAACGCGCCAGCCGCAGTGGGTGATACCGCGCCGGGAGCCGCCGCGCAACCGATTTGCGGGCCGCTATAGGTAGTCGTGCCAACTACGGTCCCCGGCGCGACGTCACTCACGACCGCGCAGGGATAAATGCGGGCGCGCAACTGGCTGACGATTCCGAAGACTTCGTAGTGACCCCAGCCGGGATCCAGGGCCGCCTTGAAGACGACGTCGGGAGCCCTGTTCTGTGCGTATCCGGTGGCATCAAATCCATTGTAGAGCCCGCCGCCATTGCCAGGAGCAGCAAACCAAAAATTCTGCGAAGTAGCACCAGCGGCGGTAGTGAAGGTAGAGAAACCGCGGCCGCCCAGGGTTGTTTGTGGTCCCTCGATCGAAGCGCCGAACGTTAGCTTGTTATTGAGGAGACTCTCAGCCACACGGAGGCCATAGGCACGCTGCCAGGTAAAACCAACAACGTATTGCGGGTCGATCATCATGGGCAAGGCTTCCCCGCGGTTTTGAATTCCCTTTCTGTTTTCAGTGGCGAGACTCCACATCTGGCCGCCGGTGATGGAGAAACCACCGTCGAAGGCAGCTTGCGCCCACAATTGGCGCTGCCTGAAAACGTAGCTGTTGCTCTGACGATTGTTGGAGGTCGTGCCGGCGCCGAGGAAGTCCATCTCGAAATACCCGGTAAGCTTGGCGGTGCCGACCTTCGACTCGGCCAGCACAGTGGCGCGGGTCTGGCGAGCGGTGAAAGCGTTCTCCGAAACTTTACTCAGCGCGTTGCCGGGGTAGGGGATGCCGGCAAGCTGCGTGTTGATGTCGGCACTCTCCGCGCGCTGGCGATAAACGGTTTCCGCGGCGATGAAACCGCCGGGAGTGAGGTTGACACCCTTGTAGCGGATCGTGGAAGGACCTTCCTCCATAGGTTTCTGAGCGTCGGCTTGTTCCTTGGCCCCGGTGGTCTTGAGGACTTCGCTGCCGGCCTTCAAATCGCTGACCGTGGAATGGAGCGAAACTGCGGTGGACTTCACTTCGGCGCTGGTATTCACGGCCTCGGTCGCTTTGGCGCTCGCTTGGCTCGCACGGGCATTGGCCGCCGCTGCCGCTTCGCGTGCTTCGTCGATCTGGCGGTCGCGCTTGACGAGCTCCTCCTTCAGCATCTGCAGCTGCTCCTGCTGCGACTGCAATGTCTGGCGGAGCTCTTCGAGCTGTGCCGCGATGGCTGCATCGGAGTTCTTGGGCTTCGCCGGCTGAGCCTTGGCAGGTTGCGCATCGGAGTCTTTCCGTGAATCGGCCAAAGCAGTTCCGCAAACGAGAAACATCGATAGTGTGAGTGCTGCTAGTGTTTTCATTTCTTCTCTCTTTGGAGCAAAATTCGACCTGGTACCGAAAAGAATGCCTACCGCCCCGCGGCTGAAGGTAAAGGCCCCGTCTTACAAGGATGTCAACTGAATGTGAATATCCTGTAACAATCGCTGGGAATTCACGGGAACCCATTGATGCATCAGAGGTTGCGGATTTTTCGGTGTGTTAACAACCGCCAACAGAGACAGACGTCGAGACGAGCCAAAAAAAGGATGGCCAAGTGGCGTCTCCTTCGCTCGAGCGAAAACCGAGTGATGGCGGAAGGCGGCTTCCCCTGGGCACCGCGAGAAAGGACCTATTTCGGCGACGAAATCGTATAGGCGAGGACGATTTGGGTCAAGCGATATTGGTATTTGGCATCAGTGTCGGCGATGTCGGCTTCGCTTTTTTGCAGTTCGGCCTGGCTGAACTCGACGATGGAGCCAAGACCAAGATTGTAGCGGGACTGCGCCAGGTCCAGGGCCAGAGCGGCTTGCTCCCGCAATTGCCGGGTGACGGAAAGGCGCTCATAGGCGCGGCTGGTGTCTTGCCAGGAAGTACGCACATCACCGGCGATACTATTTCGAAGGTCGGCCAGTTTTTGACGATTGACCTCGGTCTGAAGGTCGGCGGCTTTGGCGCGCGCATTGAACAGAGAACCATAGAAGACGGGCATGTTGATGTTCACGCCGACGGCGCCGGTCAGGCCGATTCCGAAGCTCTTGAAGGAGGCGCGCATGCCTTGGACCGAGCCTCGCAGGTTTACACGGACTCCTGCTGGTAATTTCGTTTCATTGATAATTTTGTCCACCTGGCTGGTCAGCCGACCGAGGTCCTCGCCTTTCGGCGACACGTACACATCGATCACCCGAAACAACTGATAGTGGTCCACCTCCGTGGGGGAAGCAATGGCGGTGACTTTGACAACGCTGTCGAGCCCGGTGGACTCGCTGCTTTTCACCCCGCGTAAGGGAATCTGCTTCAGATCGGTTATGGTCTTGAGCTGATCTTCGGCGTACTGTACGGTCAACAGGTAGGGGTTGCCGCTTTTTGGATCGATCCAGTAGTTGGGTGCGATCATGCCGTTGGAAGTCAGGGCGGTGATGACGTTGTCGACGATCTCTTTTTGTGATAGACCCAGCAGACTGGCCTTGCCTCGATCCACGTCGAGTTGCAGCGCAGGATAATCAATGTCCTGAGGAATGAGCACATCGCTGACATTTCCGAGTGCGCGAACCGGTGCGGCGATTTTTGCCGCCGTAGCGTAAACACTGTTGAGATTGTTGCCGCTCACTTGGATATCGATGGGCGCGGGCAAGCCAAGATTGATGACCGCGTCCACAAGACCGCCAGACTGAAAGTAGGTGCTGAGCTCGGGAAGCTGCTGGCTGAGCTGCCGGCGCACGCGCCGCATGTACTCGTAACTCCCGACCTGGTGCCCCTCCTTTAGGCTTACTTCGACGAAGGCGGTGTGTGGCGCGGAGTTGGGGGTGTAAATCGCGGAAAAATCCGTGGTGATGCCGATGTTGGAGACGATGATCTGGAGCTCACTGGCGGGCACCACCTGGTGGATGATCTGCTCCACCCGTTTCACATAGTTCTCGGTGAGCTCGACCCGCGTTCCCGAGGGCGCCTTCAGGTTGATGACCATCTGACCAGGATCGGTTCTCGGAAAGAAGGAGACCCCCAGGAAGGGATAGAGGGAAAAAGAAAGCAGCGAGACGCCGGCGAGGCCAACCACCGTGTTGACCGGTTTCAGCAATGAGGCCGCCAACGTACGGTCGTACTTCCCCACCATTCTCTCAAAGTAGAAATTGAAACTTTTGACGATCCAGCCGTGCGGCGACGCGGAATGTTCCCCCACTTCCTCGTCCGCCTCATGTTTCTTGACCAGCTTGGCGCAATAAAGAGGAACGACCGTCATAGCCACAAAGTAGGAAGCCCAGAGTGAAGGAATGACGGCCGAGGCGAGCGCCATGAAAAGGAATCGGCTGACGCCGTAGAGAAACACCACCGGAAAAAAAACGATGGCGGTGGTGATAGTGGCGGCAAGTACGGCTAGAGCGACTTCCTGCCCGCCTTTCTCCGCCGCAACCTCAGCAGCTTCTCCCATCTCGAGATGGCGGAAGATGTTTTCGAGCACGATGACGGAATTATCGATCAAGCGGGAGAACGCCAGCGCGAGTCCGCCCAGCACCATGGCGTTCACGGTGCCGCCGCCGGCGCTGATGGCCAGAAATGCGGCCAGCGCGGAGAGCGGAATGGAGAGGAAGACGGCCACGGTAGCGCGCATGCTGCCGAGGAAAAGGAGAATCATCACGCCGGTGAGGAGCAGTCCGATGGACCCTTCGCGGAGCAGGTTGGCGATGGCTGTTTTGACGAAAAGAGACTGGTCAAAGACCACGCGAGTGATGAGCTGCTGGGGGATATCAACGAGGTGCCGAAGAGCTTCCTTGATGCCATCCACTACCGCCATGGTATTGGTGTCCCCGCCCTGCTTGAGGATGGGCAGGTACACCGAAGCCTGGCCGTCCACCCGCACGATGTTGGTCTGAATGGCGCTGGCGTCCACGGCTTTGCCGACATCGCCCACAAGCACGGACGATTGACCTACGGTTTTCAGCGGCATGCCGTTGATGAATTTGCCGGTAGGGGCCTGGCTGTTGGAGTACAAGTTGTAATCGACCGGCCCGATCTTGACGTCGCCCGCGGGAAGGATGAGGTTGCTCTCATTCACCGTTCGCACCACATCCATGGGGCTCAATTGGTTTGCTTCGAGCTTCAGCGGATCGACGTACACCATAATCTGGCGATACCTTCCGCCGAAGGGCTGCGGAACCGAAGCACCGGGGACATTGGCGATCTGATTTCGAACCGTGTAGCGGCCTAGGTCCTGCAGGTCGGTTTCGTTTAGGCCCTGGCCCTTGAGGGTGATCAGGCAGACGGGCAGGCTGGAGGCGTCAAACTTCAGCACCACCGGCGGCAAGGTGCCGGGGGGCAGGCGGCGAAGATCCGCCATGGCCAGGTTGGAAACCGTGCTCAGATCGGCATCCGCGTTGGTGCCGGGCTGAAAGTAGATTTTGATCAGGCTCACGCCGGGGAGCGAGCGTGACTCGATGTGATCCACGCCGCTGGCCAGTGTGAAAAAGCGTTCGAAGGGATTGGTAATGTTCGTTTCGATTTGCTGAGGCGGCATCCCGGAATAAAACGTGGCGACCACCACGACGGGAATGTTGATGGGAGGGAAAAGGTCAACCGGCATGCGCACCAGGGTCACGGTGCCAACGATGGCGATGACCAGGCAGGCCACGATAATGAAAAAGGGATACTTGATGGAGAAACCGGACATCAGCGCCCTCCCCCGTCTTCCGCTGCGGAGCCGCTCACTACCTTCGGTTGCACTTTCTGTCCCTCGCGGAATTGGCTGCGGTTGCCAATGACGACGCGGTCTCCTTCCTGGAGACCTGAAACGACTTCGACGCGTTTTTCATCTTCGAGACCGAGGCGAAGGTGGCGCTCTTCGATGACGTTTTGCGGGGTGAGGGCCGGCACGGTGCCGTCATCAGCATTCCGGGCAACCGCTTCCAAGGGAATCGTCAAGGTGTTCTTTTTCTCGCCTAGGGAAAGCTGTGTTTGCGCATACATCCCCGGGATGAGGCGGCCGTGGCGATTGTCAAAATCGATTTCCGTGGCCATCGTGCGGGTCTGCAAGTCCAGGGATTCCGCGAAGCGTGACACTTTGCCCTGGATGTCCTGATTCAACGCCTCGACGTGTACCTTGACGGGATCGCCAAGGTGAATTTGTGCCGAGACGGATTCGGGAATGGGCAGCACCAGACGTAGGACAGAAATCTGCGCGATGCGCACTACAGGAATAGCCTGCGTGCTGGTGGAAGTTCCCGCGGCAATAAGCGCTCCGGTGTCCGCATAGCGATTGGTGACCACGCCGGCATAAGGCGCGCTAATCCGCGTGTAGTCGGAAAGCGCGGAGACCTGCCTTTGATTGGCCCGAGCGACCTCGAGTTCCTGCTGGGCGGCGGCCAGCGCCGCTTTCGCGCTGGACACTTGAGCTTGCGATTCGAGGTCCTTGGCTTGAGAGTCGTCCAATTCCTGCTGGGCTACTAGGCCCTGGCGGGTCTTGGCAGCGTCGCTGAGCCGCGTGTAGGCCGAATGCATCGCGGCGTGGGTGGATTTGGCACGCTCGAAATCCCCCTGGGCGCGTCCGATCTCTTCCTGGGCGCGGCGCACCGCAGCTTCCGCGCCGGCCAGCTGTGCGGCCAATTCCGGGACTTCCAGAATGGCGATGGTTTGCCCTTGCTTTACATGGTCGCCGACGTCCACATATATCACTTTGATGTAGCCGGCCACTTTCGCGTGAACGTCGACGTCCTGAAACGGCTTGAATTCCCCGGCGATGGTCAGCGTGTTGCCAAGGTTGTGGCGCTCGGCGCGTGCCACCGCCGCGACGGTTTCGCCGGAGGCCGAAAGCGCATGAATCTGGTCCTCCGCTTCGGTCGGCTCGCGGCCCATCCAGTGCCGGGCCAAGAGCAACGTCACCAGTAAAACACCACTCGCAAGCGACAGCCTTTTCCGTGTCATAGCCTCTATCCCTGGCAGGGTGTGGGATCCAAGAGCTTCATTTTATGGAGTTCCAGACGCCTGCGGAATTACCTGCGTGCCCTGACCAATGCTAGCGCTCCTTCGGATTCATGCGGACCCGCGAATTCTTCGGCTAAGGGGGAGCGAAAATCGGCTAGCTGGCGGGCGGCGGCCGGAACCACAAGCTGGAGCCGAAAAATTGCTGCGGGGGAGAAACTACTTGCGGAGAGACTTCACTGGCATGCGAGCAGAGTGCCGGAAACGCTCGGTGGGGCTCGACAACTGAAGTCCGAGGAGCTGAATGCTTTTCCCGACCATCCGCGGGGGAGAAGTGTTGCAGCTCCGAAGCGCCAACCGTGGCCCGGTGGCTTGCTGAATGACGAACATTAAAATCATTCCTCGAACTCGGCGCAGCCTGGTAAGGGTTGTAGAGCAGCAAAAGGGCCAGGCCTACACAAAGCCAGCGGTAGCATCGCGGCACGGCAGAGCGCTCGGGAGATTGCCTGGACAGATCCATCTCGACTCTCTTACGACGATAATAGGACTCAGCGGCGTGGTCCAGGGATGCCTGGAGAGGTTTCGGAGAATTCCCCGAGGGGAATAGATGGGGACCGGAGCCAGGGGTGCACCGGTCCCCGTGGTAGGACTTTACGTGAAGGTCAAGCGCGCCCAGTCTGGCAGTCTAGGGTCACCTCCGAATGAAGGGCATGTGAATTCTCTGTGAGGCCTCGATCCCCGCGAGAAGACGGATCGTTCTGGTCGTTCTGGTCGGGGCGGACCATGAGACCACGCCCGTGACGGACCTCGAGACCACGGACCCAGAAGATGATGTCCTCGGCAATGTTGGTGGCGTGGTCGGCGATGCGTTCGAGGTGGCGGGTGGCCAGAATGAATTGCAGGCCCGGGCTCACCAGCGGGGGCTCTTCGGTCATGTGCAGGAGGAGCTGTTCAAAAATGCGATCGCGGTATTGATCGACGACCTCATCGCTTTCGAGCACCTGCGCGGCCATCTCGGCGTTGCGGAAAATGAGTGCACCGAGACTCTTGCTGACCATGGCGCGCACGGCGGAGGCCATGGGGGCCAGTTCTTCGGGAACCTGTGCATTCTCGATTTCGCCGAGGGAGATGACGCGCTCGGCGAGATTCACCGCCAGGTCGCCGATGCGCTCGAGGTCATTGGTTATTTTCAGAGCGGCAACGATCAGCCGCATCTCATCGTCGGTAAGCGACCCTCGCCGGAGCAGGCGGATGGCGTGTTCATCGATGACCATCTCCATTTCGTTGATGCGGGGTTCAAGGAGAAACACTTCCCCGGGGAGAGCCGAGGTGCGCAAATTTTCCAGGCTAACGATGGCATCGAGCGCGCGGTTCATGGCGCCTTCGACGGTGCGCGCCATGGAGACGAGATAGTTCACCAGCGTGTCGTAGAGCACGGCTTCGGTAAGCCCAGGAGTTGCTGCCATTGGTCCCCTTTTTCGGAGCGCAGGACAGGAGTCTCGCTCGTAAGCAAGAGCTTGCCTGCAATTAGTTACAGTTCGTTCACCAGAATGTGAAAATGCGGGAAAAGATGAGAGTTAGGGGCGGGCTGGGCTTCGGCCGGCAGAGCGGCGTGGGGGTTAGCGCGGGGGGCGCAGGGTAGTGCGCTCCGGCTCGAAGAGGGGAACGGTGAAATAGAACTGTGAACCCTGGCCCACTTCGCTGTGGACCCAGATGCGGCCGCCGTGAGCTTCGACAAGATGTTTGGCGATGGAGAGTCCCAACCCGGTGCCGCCGACTTCGCGCGAACGCGCCACGTCGACGCGGTAGAAGCGCTCGAAGATGCGGGGCTGGTCCGCCTGCGGGATGCCGATGCCGGTGTCGGAAACCGTGAAGGTCATTTCGGCGCCGTTCGCTGAGGCGCTGACCATGATCTGGCCGCCGGCCGGAGTGTACTGCATGGCGTTGTCGAGCAAATTCTGCAGAACTTCGGCGAGACGGCGGCGGTCAGCGGCGATGTCCGGCAAGCGCTCTGGCAGCTTGACGGATATACGCAGATCTTTTCCGGCAGCCGGGCGCTGCGTGGTTTCGATGCAGCTCTCGACGAATTGGGAAACGCTCAGGCGGCGGATCTCCAGTTCCAGCTTGTCCGCATCCATTTTCGAAAGTTTGAGCAGATCGTCGGTGAGCCGCGCGAGACGCCGCGAGTGTTCGAGAATGATCCCCAGGAAGCGGATGCGATTTTGCGGGTCGTCGATGGCGCCAGCGAGCAGCGTTTCTGCAAAACCCTGAATGGCGGTGAGCGGCGTTTTGAATTCGTGGGAAACGTTGGCGACGAAATCCCGGCGGATGCGCTCGAGTTTGCGCAACTCGGTGATGTCATGCAGCACGATGACTGCACCGGAGGTCTCCGCGGCGCTGACCGCTGCGACGGTGACCGCAAAAAAGTGTTGCCGCAACGTGCCGGTAACGATTTCGGCTTCGACGCGGGGCTCGCCTTTCAACACCCCGCGAACCGCCTCGATCAGCTCGGTCTGCCGCACCACTTCGAGGAGCGCGCTTCCGGATTGCGGCGGCACGTCCAGGCCCAGGATTTCCGCAAAACCTCGATTGGCGAAGAGCAGGCGCTCGGAAGCATTCACGACGGCCACGCCTTCCACCATGCTTCCGAGAATCGCAGAAGAAAGATTGCGTTCTTCGGTCAGCGTTTGAATGGTGCGGTCGAGCCGTGCGGCCGTCGCATTCAACGAAATCGCCAAAGCTTCCAAGGAGTCGCCGGCGCGATCCGCTTCCAGCGGACGAAAATCGCCTTCCGCGACGCGATGAAAAAAATCCGTGAGCCGGTCCACGCGATCAGAGAACGACCACGAGATGAGCAGAGACGCGGCCCCGGTAACGAGGAGCACGACCAGTGATGCCAGCCAGAGACGCCGGCGGAATTCCCAGATCTCCTGGTCCACCGTTTGCAGCGGGAGAGCAAAACGGAGCACCACCGGCGACGCCCCGGCAGAGGACAAGCGCACCGCCTGGTAGAGGAGATCACTGTTGATCGTTACGCTGTGGCGAATGGACTGGCCGTGGCCGGTTGCCAAAGCATCGCGAATCTCCGGGCGGTCGGCGTGGTTTTCCATGGTTTGCGGATCGGATTGCGAATCCGCCAGCACCTGGCCATCGGAGGTGATCACCGTGACGCGGACGCCGCTGGCGGCCATTTTCGCGACCCAACCGCGAAGGCCGGCGGAGTCCTGCGGATGAGACGGGGCGAGCGCTGCAGGTTGCGGAGGATAGGCAAGCGCGATGCGCGCAATGGCGGCGAGCTGTTCGAAGCCGGCGCGTTCGTAGTCGCGCCGCAGGGCCCGCTCGGCATAGAAATCGACGGGGAGCAGGACCGCGATCAGCAGGGCGAAAAACGCAAAACCGAGTTTCCAGAAGAGATTAAGCCGCACGGGTTTCAAACAAATACCCCGCGCCCCGAACCGTTTTCAAATGCATGGGGTTTTCGGGATCGGATTCGATTTTTTCACGCAAGCGGCGAACGTAAACGTCCACGCTGCGCGGGGTAACGAATCGATCCGTTCCCCACACCGCATCGAGCAATTGATCGCGGGTAAAGACGCGGTTGGGGCGCGAAGCAAGGTAATAGAGCAGCCGGAATTCGAGCGTGCTGAGCGGCACGGGTTTCCCGGAATGGCTCACGCGATAGGACGCCGGATCAATCGCCAGCTTGCCGATCTCAATGGTGCGCGGCGCATCGGCAGGCGGTTCGGCACGGCGGAGCAAGGCCTTGACGCGCGCCAGCAATTCGCGCGGACTGAAGGGTTTGGTCACGTAGTCGTCGGCGCCCATCTCCAGACCAACCACCCGGTCGGCTTCCTCGCCGCGGGCCGTAAGCATGAGAATGGGCAAACGATTGAGCGAGTCATCCCGGCGAATCTCCCGGCAGATTTCCAGGCCGGAAAGTTTCGGAAGCATGAGGTCGAGAAGCAGGAGATCGGGTGGCGTTTTTTTCAAGGTGTTCAGGCCGGTGCTGCCATCGTGGGCAGAGCTGACCTGAAAACCTTCGTTGGCGAGATTGTAGCGGACCAGTTCGACGATATCGCGGTCGTCTTCGATGATAAGGATGCGTTTCATGAAGTTTGAGCGCAGCGCAAGCCGGCCTGGCGGCAGTGTACCGTAGGACGGTCGATTGCGGTAGGCATGGGGAAGATTCTGATCACACCGGCTTTGAGGTAACACGCCTGATTGTCGCAGGGCCGGGGCGCAATTAGGTAACGCCGCGTTTACATGCATGTGAATGTAGTGTTAAAGCCAGCGAAAGCCTAACCGCTGCTTGAAGTTGTAAAGGCCAGCGCGAGGAGCGTCTTTTGCTCCAATTCATGGGCCTTGGCCGAGCCGGTGGCCGGGCTGGCGCTGGCGGAACGCTTGATCGAGCGAAACGTGAGCCCTCTGGCCTTCGCGAGCCGTTCGCACCGCGGCACGACGTAACCTGCCGCGCCCATGTTACCGGGTTCTTCCTGAACCCACACCATCTCGCGCGCTTGGGGATGCTCGGCGATAGCCGCGGCAATTTCCGTGCGCGGCAGCGGGTACAGTTGATCCAGAAAGAAAATGGCGGTATTCGTGTCTTTGCGGCGGCGACGCTCGGCGCGCAACTCATGCCCGACTTTTCCGCTGGCCATCAAGATGCGTCGGGCGTCCAGCACTTCGCGATCAGGAACCAGCGGCAGGAAGCGCGGTTTGGTAAATTCCTGGATGTTCGAGCTGGCGTCGGGATGGCGCAGCATGCTCTTCGGGGTGAAGACGATAAGCGGTTTGCGCCACGGACGGCACGCCTGCCGGCGCAGCATGTGGAAGTATTGTGCGGCCGTCGAGGGCTGGCAAATCTGCATATTGTCTTCCGCAGCGAGCTGCATGAAGCGCTCCAGCCGCGCACTGGAATGTTCCGGGCCCTGGCCTTCGTAGCCGTGCGGTAGAAGCATCACCAGCCCGGCCGGTAAATTCCATTTATCTTCACCGGCGCTGATAAACTGGTCGATGATGACCTGCGCGCCGTTGGCGAAATCACCGAACTGCGCTTCCCACAAAACGAGCGCCTCAGGATAGTCGCGGCTGAATCCGTACTCGAACCCCAGGCAACCGGCCTCGGAAAGAGAAGAGTTGTGAATCTCGCAGAAAGCCTGTTGCTTGGAAAGATGCGCGAGAGTGAGGTAGTTGTGCTCGGTTTGCGTGTCGATCAAAACCGCGTGGCGCTGGTTGAAAGTGCCGCGCTGGGTGTCCTGTCCCGTGAGGCGCACGGGATGCCCCTCGAGGAGCACGGAGCCAAAGGCCAACGTTTCGGCGAAGCCATAATCGACGGCACGCTTGCCGTGGCCCATTTCCGCGCGCTGTTCGAGAAGCTTCGCGATTTTAGGGTGAATATGAAAACTCTCAGGCACGCGAACCAGCCCGTCGGTGATCTCCCGAAGTTTCTCAGTCGTGAGGCCGGTATCGACCTCATATTCGGGTTTGTAGCGACCATGCTGATACGGTGCCCAATAGTCCGGCAGTTTGCGCAGGTGCGGTATTTTTCTTAGCGCGCGGGCCTTGGTCTGCTCCTCCTCGTATTCCTTGCGGACGGCTTCAACCATCAGGGACGAGTCCAGGCCGATGCGCTCGGCGTATATTTTCCAGAGCGCAGCATGATTCTTGATCCGCGCGTACAGGAGGGGCTGAGTGATGGTCGGATCGTCGACTTCGCTGTGGCCGTGGCGGCGGTAACCGATGAGGTCCACGACCACGTCGTTGCCAAAGGTGGCGCGATATTCCGCGGCAAGTTTTCCAATGCGCACGACAGCGTCTGGGTCTTCGGCGTTGACGTGGAAGATCGGCACGGATTGGCGCTTGGCGATATCGGAAGCGAAGCGCGAAGAATGCTCCTCGGTAGGCTTGGTCGTAAAGCCGATCAGGTTGTTCACGATGATGTGAATTGTGCCGCCCACGGTGTAAGCCTTCAGATCCGCGAGATTCAGCGTTTCCGCCCAGATGCCTTGCCCCGCGAAAGCTGCGTCGCCGTGCATCACGATGGGGACGACTTTATTCAACGTTTCCGGTGAACGGTCGACGTAGGGGCCGCGCAAACCGTAGCGCGTTTGCTTGGCGCGCACTCGGCCCACGGCGACCGGATCGACAGCCTCCAAGTGGCTGGGATTGGAAACCAGATGGATGCCGATCTTTTTGCCGGCGCTGGTGACGTAGCTGCCCGTCGCGCCCACATGGTATTTCACGTCGCCCGCGCCGAGGACGCTGCGAGGATCGACGTCTTCAAAGCCGGCAACCACTTCATGTGGCGTTTTGCAGGCCGCGTGGACCATTACGTTCAGGCGCCCGCGGTGACTCATGGCCATGACGGATTCGACCGCACCATGTTCGCCGGCAGTGTCCAGGATGGAATCAAGCAACGGAATCAGCGCCGTGACACCTTCCAGAGAAAAGCGCTTGGTGCCGAGATAGCGCGCCTGCAAAACCTGTTCGAAAAGATCGGCGCGAACCAAACGCTCGAGGATTTTATGTTGATCAATTTGGCTCGACCGGGCTTCGAGTCGCTCGGCGATCCAGCGGCGGCGTTCCGGCTCCGGCAAATGCATGAAATCGGCGCCGACCGTATTACAGTAAATGCCGCGGGCTTCCGCGGCGGCTTCGCCGGTCAGGGCATCCAGGTCAGCGTGCTTCACCGGCTCAAACAAGCCAAGGGGATCGAGAGTCGCTTCCAGGTAGCCCCAGCGGCGGAAAGCATCGAATACGGACTCGCGATCTTCGTGGCTGGCTGCTTTCGCGAGACCGCCCGCCGCCGGTTTCTTGGCCGCCTTCGGCTTGTTTGTGGGGCGCTGTTCTTCCAGGGTTGTACGGTGGGCCATAAATCCAGCTCTATGAATCTTCTATTTTGCCACAGAACGAGAGGAGAAGCTCTTCCTGAGACGGCAGCTGCTAAATTTTTTTGCCAACAGAACTAAGGGTTAAAGGATTTGATGGCCGCGACAGTAGCCGCGTCGAGGTTGTGGATCAGCGCGACCAGCAGATCGACAGTGCGGTCGAAGTCCCCGCGGTCGATGATGCCATTGTGCGCGTGGGTGGAGCGCGCCGGCACCAGCACGGTAGTGACCGGGACGCCGCTGCCATTCAATTTGATGGCGCCGGCGTCATCGCCGAAGCCCCGGACGAAATCGAACTGCAGCGGGATGTGCTGATCGGCGGCGACCCGCTTTACGTAGGCAACCAGCTTGCGATTGGGAATTTCGCTGAAGGTGTAAAGCATCATACCGGGACCGCCGCCGAGAACTTCCTGGGCCGCCTCGGGGCCCGGGCCGGGAACATCATTGGGAATCCCCACCTCAAGACTAAAGCCGACATCGGGGTTGATGATGCGGGCCGACGTTGCCGCGCCGCGCATTTCGATACTGCCTTCTTCCTGGACTGTACCAACATAGAAAACCTGGTTGGGGTGCGCAGCCTTGGCCAGCCGGCGCATTACTTCAAGCATGACCGCGCAGCCGACACGGTCGTCCCAAGCCTTGGCAAGGTAGCGATGGTTGGCCAGGATGGCGAAGTCGGAGACGGGCGCGACGGGATCGCCGGGCGAAATGCCCAGAGCAGCAACGTCTGCGGCATTGCGCGCACCGGTATCGAGAAAAAGCTCCTGCCGCTGAGCCTGGCCCTGCGCGTCATGCGGCGCGATGTGCGCGTCCCAGATGTCGGTGACGGCGGGCACCGCTCCCTCGGAGCCCATGATCACCCAGCGCTGGTCGGGCAACGCTCGGTCAAGCCAATAGCCGAGCATCTCCATGGAGATAAATCCGTCGGGACGGATGCGGCGAACCATGCCCCCGAGTTCGTCCATGTGGGCATCAAGCATGATTCGCGGGCCCGCGTCTCCTTGCTGCGCGATGACGGAGCCCAGACCGTCGTAACTTATCTTGTCGGTGAACGCGCGCATGCGATCGGTCATGATTTTGCGCACCGCTTCTTCATATCCCGGAGGGCCGGGAACTTCGGTGAGTTCTTTCAGGAGCTGCACAACGCGGTCCGCATCTTCTGTGGAGGGTGGCGGCCCCTGAGCGTGGATTTGGCTGGCCAAGCAGAAAGGCAGCAGGTAGGAAAGCATTCGCCTCATGATGGATGGCTTACCTCGTGGAAGATGATAGACGAAGGAATCGAGCGGCGGTACGGCAAAGTGCGCGGAGATGATGTATTCCGTCGAGCCGTGAAAGCCAGAGTATATTTTTCTCCCGCCATTCGCGAGTGCCAAGAAGCGTCCGGCGCGGCGGAGCGAAGCGCTTCCACATCCAGGCGGCCGGCGATTTCGTCGGGGGACATGCCGGGCGGAAAGGTGACGGGCGCACCGATCCGCACGGTGACTTCGCCGAAATGCGCGAGGCGGCGATGTTCGCGCTTCATCTGCCAGACGCCATCGAGTCGCATGGGAACCACGGGGATGCGCAGATTCTCTGCGAGCAGGCCGATGCCGGATTGAAACGGGGCCGTCTCGCCGGTGCTGGAGTGGTTTACTGCGCCTTCGGGAAAGACCAGCACGCTGTAGTGGCGGTCGACGGATTCGCCGGCGAAGCGGAAGCTTTCGCGAAAGCCGGAAAACTGCGGCAGCGGAAAAACGTTGAAGAGCAAGGTGGTCAGCCAGTAGCCGAGTTGATGGGCCCAGCGCTTGGCGAAGAACCAATCCCGCGGCGGGCAGCGCATGTTTTGCAATGATTCGCCGCCCATGGCCGTGGCCAGGCGGTGGCGGAATCGCGGCGGCAAGGCGACAAGAATCAACCCTATATCGGCGCGGCGCGTGATGTGGTTGGAAACGATAAGGACGGGCCCAGGCAGGCTGCGCAGATTCTCGCGGCCCACGATGCGCGGGTGTCCCAGGATCTGTGTCGCGGGCCAGACGAGCGCGTAGTAGACCGCCAGCCGCAGCCAGCAAATCGGTTCGCGCTGCGTCCAGCGAGGATAGCTGTAGGCCGTGCGGCGAGCCGCTGGCTGTTCGAGGACAAGCTCGACATCGGCCACGGTTTTGGCATTGGCAAAAACGGTTTCGTTGAGTTCCACGTGAAACCTTTCCTCCAGGGCGCTCAGGAGTTCCACGCGGTCCAGGGAGGAGAGGTTCAGTTCCTCATCGTGCTCACGGTTTACTCGCGAGCCTGCACCTCTCGATGTGCTGAAGTGTTCGAGCAGTTGGTCGAGCGCGGAGGACGGACGGAACTCCGCCACAACACTTTCAGGAACACTTCCCGGTCGCCCATCGAGGATTTGGGCGGCGCGGGAGGCGATGACGGAAAGCCGCGGTTTGCCAGTGGGTGTACGGGGAAAATCAAGGTCGGGCCAGACCAGCCATTTGTGGATCTGCTGATACTCCGCGAGCGATGCGTTCCCGCCCGCGACGGCGGTTCGCGCCGCATGATCTCCTGATTCCATCATCAGCAAGACCGCGCAAGGTTCGGCGCCGCCTGGTCCGAACGGAATGACCGCGCAATCTCTGACCGCGGGGTGTTGGCGAAGGGCAGCTTCGAGGTCCTCGGGATAGACGTTGAGACCGGCGGGCGTGACGATCACGTTCTTCTTGCGTCCCCGGAAGCGCAGATTACCTTGGGCGTCGAGTTCGCCAAGGTCGCCGGTACGCAGCCAGCCTTGGTCACCCAGGGGCCGGACGGTCCCTTGTTCCCAGTAGCCGCCGGAAACATTTTCCCCACGGACGAGGATTTCACCGTCTTCGGAGAGCTGGCATTCACGGCCGGGAAGAATTTTGCCGACAGATCCTTCCGTCGCGCGAAACGGGTGATTCAGGCTGATCAAAGATGCCGTCTCCGTCATGCCATAGCCTTGCACGACGGCATAGCCCAGACGCTTGAAAAAGTCCTCGGTTTCATTCACAAGCGCTGCACCACCGGAGATAAAAGCCCAAAACTTCCAGCCAAAGCGGCGGTGGATTCGGCGAAACGCCCAAGCGCGGGTGAGAAATTTCCTGCCTCTTGCGTATTCCAAGGTGCGCTTCAGCCACTGTGATTTGCTCGGACCGTCGAATTCTCTCTCGATTCCCGCATGCAGAAGATCAAGCATGCGCGGAACGGCGATGAGCGCGGTGGCGCGCTCTTGCTTTATGGTGCGAATGATTTCGGCGGGATTGCTGGACGATTCGAAAACTACCGCGGCGCCGAGGAGCGGCGGAACAAACAAAGCCATGAATTGGCCGAAGACATGGCTCAAGGGAACGAGCGTAACGAAGCGCACAGGGTGAAACCAGCGCTCGTATTTGCGATACTCATCGAGGCCACGCTCCAGCGGCTCGAGATTTGCCAGAAAATTGCCGTGGGTGAGAACGACGCCGCGGGGCTCGGCGGTTGTGCCCGAGGTGTACAGGATTTCGGCAATGGTGGTTCTTGCGGGACCAGCACCGGCACCCACGCCGGCATCTGCCGGAGGGGCAAGGCCGTCCACCATCTCCATGAAATCGTTGATGATCATCGACGGTGGCGCGCCAGGCAGCTCCCCCTGTTGGCGGTCACGCAAGATGAGCTTCACGCCTGCATCCTTGATCGCACGTTGGACGAAATCGGAAGATGCTCGGGAGTCCATCGGCACGACCACGGCGCCTCGCAATAGAACGCCCCAAAAGCAAGCGACCCACTCGGCAGAATTGGGACCCCAGAGAAGGACGCGATCACCGGGGACCACGCTCCGTCCAGCGAGCGCATGACTCCAGAAAAGGGCGGAGGCGTAAAGCTCCTTATACGTCAGCTTTTCCCGTCGGTAGCCGCGTCTTTGGATGACAGCAACGTCGCCACCAAAGCGGGCCAATTCCGAGAAAAGACTCAGGAGATTTTTTCGGGGCATAAGCGCAGCAGCTTCTTGGTCTCTGATACCGGTCGATTCTACCTCCGAACGGGTGGTTCAACCTTCGCGACCGGCTAGACGGTTCGTGAGGGCAGGTGGAGGCATGCTCTATCGCAGTGCACGTGCCATGCCAGGAAGGAACAGGCCATTGCATGGGAGTAAAGGCAGACGAGCCGGTATGGCCGGTTCTCGGTTACAATAGTGGCTGGCGGTGTAGGTGGATCGCAGCGACCCTGCGGCCCGGATACAGCGCTGTCCCATCTTGGAGATAAACAGGAAAGATGCCGGTACCGATTTCACAAATGTGGACGGTGGCAACCTACGTCCTGAAGCAAAAGCTGCGGGGACAGAAGCGCTACCCGTTCGTGCTGATGCTGGAGCCGCTGTTCCGCTGCAATCTGGCATGCGCGGGATGCGGTAAAATCCAATATCCCGCGCACATTTTGAAAACGGAATTGAGCCCGGAAGAATGCTTCCAGGCCGTGGACGAGTGCGGCACGCCGATGGTTTCGATTCCCGGCGGCGAGCCCCTGATGCACCCGCAGATCGAGAAAATCGTCGAGGGGCTGGTGGCGCGCAAGAAGTACATCTATCTCTGCACCAACGCGCTGCTGCTCAAAGAAAAGCTTGCTCTTTTCAAGCCCAGCAAATACCTGACGTTCTCGGTGCACGTGGATGGGCAGAAAGAGCATCACGATTTTTCCGTTTGCCGCGAGGGTGGCTACGATCTGGCCATCGAAGGAATCAGGGAAGCGGTGAAACAGGGCTTCCGCGTTACAACCAATACCACGTTGTTCGATGGCGCCGATCCCAAGAGCGTCCGCGCGTTTTTTGACGAAATGATGGAGCTGGGCGTCGAAGGCATGATGCTCTCTCCCGGCTATTCCTACGACAAGGCACCCGACCAAAAGCACTTCCTCGGGCGGGCACGCACGCGGCGCTTGTTCCGGGCCATTTTGTCGAATAGGAAGGCGACCTGGCAGTTCAACCAATCAAAGCTGTTCCTCGAATTTCTGATGGGCAAGCGAACCTATGCCTGCACGCCGTGGGGCATGCCGACCTACAATATCTTCGGCTGGCAAAAGCCCTGCTACTTGCTGCAGGACGGCTACGTGGACACGTTCCAAGAACTGCTCAAGGCCACCGAGTGGAAGAACTACGGCACGGAGTCTGGCAATCCCAAGTGCGCGAACTGCATGGTGCATAGCGGATATGAAGCTTCCGCTGTGGATCATACCTTCAGCGGCTTGGCTGGATTGTGGGCGACCGTAAAGGCTGAGTTGTCCACAAAATACAAAGATTCGGACGCCCTCGCGATGCTGAATGAACCGGCTAAGCCGGTGCATTCCTATAACCCTCTGGTGCAAATCCAAGCGGACAAGAGCCAGCTTGAGGAGACCCGCGCGTGACGGGTCCGCGCCACGCAGACCGGCCCAGCCACACGGAAGGTTCTCCGCTAAACCCCGACACGCTGGAAGTGGCTCCCGGCACCGTTCATGAAAGCGTCCAAGGGTGGGTGCCCAAGCTGGCCACGGAAGAAGAGTTGCGCGTGGCTCTCGAGAAAGCCTTCGACTATCGCGGTGATGTGACGCTAACTCTTAAAGACAATTCAAGAATCGAAGGTTACCTGTTCGATCGGACGACCGGGTCGTCTCTTACAACCAGTTTTGTGCGCGTTCTGCCCAAAGATTCCAACCAAAAGTTGAAGATCTCCTACGCCGAAATAGCGGCACTTGCCTTCACTGGCCGAGACACGGCCGCGGGAAAGAGCTGGGAGGCTTGGGTGGGCAAGTATTGGGAAAAGAAGGCCTCCGGTGAGGGGGTTTTGACCCTTGAGCCGGAATCCCTCGAGTAATCGATACCTCGCGCTCTGGTGTGTCGTCTCCGCCGCGGAATTCAGTTAAGACTTTGATTTTCAACTACTTAGATGAGGAGCTGGGGCTGACCTCTCCGTGTCGGCACCGTGGACAGGTAGTCCCTTTTGTGGTATTCTAGGGTGGAGTTTGTTGCTTTTTATTAACGCTTCGGGTTCTTCCAGCGCCAGACGGGAGAAGATGTATTCCTGCGCTTTTCCGCCATCGCGATGGAAGGACATAAGTCTCTCAACGAAGGTCAGGCAGTGGAGTTTGAAGTGAAGAAGGGCCCCAAGGGCCTTCAGGCTGAGAACGTTACCAGCCTTTAGCCTCTGACAGGAGGGCCCCCGACGGGTTCGGGGGACGTCACCGTCAACGAGATTCGAGATTATCGGCGAGTGCGGTCAAGGAGGACGTTGTGCAAGTGATGCAGGAAGGTCAGACCATCAAGCATGAAATGTACGGCCTGGGTATCGTGACCGCTTCCGACCAGGAACGCACCGCAGTGGATTTTGACGATCATGGCCCCAAGCTGTTCGTAACGAGCATTATGACGGCCGAACTGATCGGCGAAGCGCCCGCTACTCCGCCGAAGACCAAGCGTCGCCGTAAAGCTTCCACAGCAGCCAAGGCCGCCAAGAAAGCCGCAGCAGCAGCCAGCCGTTAGTAAGACGTTGTCAGTCAAACGGGACATCTCTAACCAGCTCCGAGGTGCGTCTGCTGGCATTGCTCACACCGCCGCGCCGAATAGGAAAGGTTCTGCCTTATGAAGCGCTTGGTCATTGCTCTCGGAGTCATCCTTGTGGTTCTGGGTGTGATTGGACTGGTCCATCCCAGTTTCAACTACCACCAACAGGAAGAAGTGGCCAAACTCGGTCCCATCAAAGCAACTGTGGACGAAGAAAAAACCACGCAAATCCCAGCAGCGCTCTCGATAACTCTCTTGGTAGCCGGCATTGGGCTTGTTGTTCTCGGGCCGCGCATGAAGCAGTAGTTTTGGTGATCGACACTCTCGATGGCTAGCCCAACTTCCACGGCAGTCGAGCTGATTTCCTGCAAGAAACCGGGATCGTCTTGGAGAAAGGTTTTGTTTTCACAGCGCATTGCGTGAAGTGGTCATAATAGTGACTAAAGTGACTGTAGTTTATCTTGACTTTATCATGGGAGAATGCTACATGTAGTGGCCAATGTACATCCGACAATCGAGGCGAACGTACAAAGGCAAAACGTACACCAATCACCTTCTTGTCGAATCCGTTCAAACCGCCAAAGGCCCGCGCCAGCGCACGATTTGCTCTCTGGGAAGCCTGGAACCTGCCCCGGCCGAAGACTGGCTGGGACTGGCGCACAAGCTCCAATCGGCGTTGCAGGGACAAGAGTCCCTGTCGGGTTCTTCGACCGAAATCCAAGAATGGGTGGAGAAAGCTCGCAACAAAAAGAAGAGCACTGGATCCGACGGAGACCGATCGACCGTCACCGTCGAACCCGACCGGGTCCAGGTCGAACAAGCGCGTGAAGCTGGTCCGGTACATGTCGGACACCAGCTCTGGGGCCAGTTGGGAATGAACCGGATTTTGCAGGAGGCCGGACTTTCCGCACGCGCCTGCCGCTTAACAGAAGTGATGACGCTGAACCGTTTGATCTGTCCTTCCTCCGAACACGCCATGCCAGATTGGATTCGGCGCACCGCTTTGGGAGATATCTTGCAGGAAGATTTTTCCGAGCTCGCGGACGAGGCGCTGTATCGCAATCTGGACCGACTGCATCCGAACCGCGAAGCCATCGAGCGTGCGCTGGCGGAGAAGGAAAAGACACTGTTCAACCTGGACGACACCGTCTATCTGTATGACTTGACCTCGACGTACTTCGAAGGGCAAGCCAAGGCCAACCCGCAAGCCAAGCGAGGATACTCGCGGGACAAGCGTCCGGATTGCAAACAAGTGGTGGTGGGATTGGTCCTGGATCGTGATGGCTTCCCCAAAGCCCACGAAATCTTCGACGGCAATACGCAAGACCGGCGCAGCCTGGATCAAATGCTGGATGCGCTGGAGAAGCGGACGGGCAAAAAGCTTGGGGCCACGGTGATCGTGGATCGCGGGATGGCCTTTG
>Ga0209161_10000880_pt1 | contig 24659 bp, 20 predicted proteins | sample GraSoiAngelo_155_FD_186169 | JGI IMG/M metagenome (GOLD analysis project Ga0209161, IMG submission 186169) | Grasslands soil microbial communities from the Angelo Coastal Reserve, California, USA - 14_1009_13_30cm (SPAdes) (version 2) | ecosystem: Environmental > Terrestrial > Soil > Grasslands... | reverse complement strand
CTCGAGTCGAGGCCCTGGCGGAAGGGGGGGGCGGGGGAGGTGGGACGGAGCGCCAGGGCGCGCAGGCCCACTCGGAGCTCACGGTGTCCGGAGGCACCGAGCGCCTGCGCTATTCGAGTGGTGTGGGCTTCGGGTATGAACGCGGCATCTATGCGCTCCCTAATGACCTCCTCACGAGCGACGCCTCGCTGCGGCTGGACGCGCGGCCGGCCGATCGCTGGACGCTGACGGCGACGGCGCGCTATATGGCGACGCAAACGCACCTGCCGGTCCGGGATCCCGGCGCCACGCGGGTGCCGCTCGACCCGAATCAGCGCGACCGCCAGTACCGCTGGCTGGCGTCGGTCGCGACCGGCTGGGACCCGACTCCCACCTGGCATCACCGTCTCACGATCAGCGCGCTGTGGGACGACTTCATCTACGAGGACGCCCACGACAACGCGCTCGACTCGGCGTCCTATCCGTTCTTCGTCTCCAACTTCAACCTCACCTTCCGCAGCGCCCAGCTCCGGCCCACGATCGAGTATGTGGGCAGCAACGAGCTGTCGCTCGGCCGTGCGGCCTCCCCGCTGGCCGTCTCCTACGGGGCGGCGTGGCAGACGGAATCCGAGGGGACCGACCTCGCGGGCGACTTCGGCCCCTCGCACACGGAGTTCGATCGCACCAACGCCTCGCTGTTCACCGAGTTGCAAGGACGGCTGGGCCCACGCGTCTCGGCCCTCACCGGCGCTCGCTTGGAGAAGTACCACGGCCTGTCCGCCGAGCTGTTGCCCCGCGCCAGCGTGCTGCTCGACCTTGTTCCCGACCGGCTGGCGCTGCGGGCGGCGGTCGGCCGGGCCTTCAAGGCCCCGAACCTGGACCAACAGTTCCTCGAGAATCCGGCCACGGTTCCGAACCCCGACCTCCGGCCGGAGAGCAGCGTGAGCTGGGAGATCGGGGCGAGGATCACCGCCCCGCAACGCTCCTGGGCGCTCGGCGTCGGTTACTTTCACCAACGCTACAACGACCTGATTCGGACTGTCCCGTCCGACACGGGGTCGAAGCAGACGAACAAGAACCTCGGCCGCACGGAGGCGGCCGGCGTCGAGCTGGAGCTGGAGAACCAATGGTCCGCGCGCTGGCGCACCGGGGCGAACCTCAGTTGGGTGAAAACTCGAGTGCTCGATAACGCCGGCCTCGATACGGCGGCCTACCCCGTCGGGGGCGTGCTCCCCGAAACGCCGAGCCCGACCGGGAATGTCTACGTGGCTGCGGACGTCTCCCCGTCGCTCATGGGGCTCGCCCGGGTCACCTACATCGGCCGGCGCACCGTGCTCAGCGAGCGCTTCTCGGGCCAGCGGGTCACCACCGATCCGTACGCCCTGCTCGAGCTGGTGATGCAATGGCAGGTCACCGGGACATTGCAGCTCTACACGCGGCTCGGCAATCTCCTGAACACGAAGTACCAGACGGCGTTCGACCGACCCGGAGCCCCGCGCACCGGCGTGCTGGGCGTGCGAGTCGCGCCGTAGCACATCGTCCAAAAGTTTTGCTAGGAGTCGAGGACTTCGCGCACCCGCTCGGTGAGCTGGCGAATCGTAAACGGCTTGGGCAGGAACGCCGTGTTGGGTGCGACGATGTCGTTCTGGAACACCGCTTCCTCAGAGTACCCCGACATGAGCAGCATCTTGGTGTCGGGGCGCTGGGCGGCGAAGCGGCGGAGCAGCTCCGGCACGCGCACGCCCGATAGCACGCCGTCCGATAGGAGCAGGTGGATCGGGCCCTGGTGCTGAGCGGCCAGAGCCATGGCGGCATCCCCGTCGCTCGCTGCCAGGATCTTGTAGCCGAACCGCTCGAGTGCGGTGGCAGCAAACAGCCGGATCGGCTCTTCGTCTTCCACGAGCAGAATCGTTTCGGTGCCGCGTATCTCGATGGGCGCCGGTGACGGCCTCGACACCCGAGGACGAGTCTCGCTCACGGGGAAATAGCACTTGAGCGTCGTGCCGACGCCCGGCTCGCTATAGACGAGCACGTGACCCTGGCTCTGTTTCACGATGCCATAGACCGTGGACAGTCCGAGTCCCGTGCCCTTGCCCTTTTCCTTTGTCGTGAAAAACGGTTCGAACAGCCGGGCGAGCGTCTCGGCGCTCATTCCCGCACCGGTGTCACTGACTGCCAGCATGACGTAGCGGCCGGGCGGGACTGCCGAGGCGCCGTGGGCGTACGGCTCGTCCATGCGCACGTTGCGCGTCTCGATGGTCAGCGTTCCGCCCTGTGGCATCGCGTCGCGGCTGTTCACCGCGAGATTCAGCACGACCTGCTCGAGCTGGTTGGGATCCGCCATGATCGCGGCGAGATCTGCGTCGGTCGCCGTCACGAGCCGCACCGGCGGCCCCAGCAGCCGGCGCAGCATCTTCTCCATGTCGGCGACACGCTCATCGAGCCGCAGCGATCTGGGCTCGAATGGCTGCCGGCGGGAGAACGCGAGCAGCTGCCGAGTCAAGGCGGTGGCGCGATCGCTTGCCTTGATGATTTCGTTGAGGTCGTCCACGTGCCGGGAATTCGTCCCTAGGTCGTCGCGCAGAATGTCCGCGTAACCGATGATCGCCGTCAGCAGGTTGTTGAAGTCGTGCGCGACGCCGCCCGCGAGACTGCCGAGCGCGTCGAGCTTCTGGGCTTGCCAGAGCTGTTGCTCGAGCGCCTTTCGATCGCTGACGTCGATCGCGAAGTTCTCGAGCAGCTCCTCGCCATTCGCTCCCTCGCGCAGCGTGATGTTGCACAGCAGCCACATCGGCGAGTTGTCCTTGCGGCGCATATGCACTTCGTAATTGCGCAGCACGCGCGCCTCGCGCAACGCCGCCAGCATGCGGTCGCGCTCGGCGGGATCCCACCAGTTGTCACGCGCTTTCACCGCCAAGAACTCCGCCGGGGTATCGTATCCGAACATTCTCGCCAAGGCGTCGTTACAGACGAGCACTGTTCCATCCGACATGCGCGTGGTCGAGACGCCCGTGAGCGACTGCTCGAACATCGCCCGATACGCCTGCTCGGCGCGGTGCCGCTCGGTATACGCGCTGTCGATCTGGTCGCCGATGTGGCGCGCGAGACGAGACACCAGCAGTGTGACCAGCGCCGCCCCGAGCACCGCGAGCCAGGCTGCGATCAACACCTGATCGCCACCGAAGACTCCGCCGAAACGCGCGTTCACCAGGCCGATCATGATTACCAGACCGGCCGTGGCGGGGAGAAATGCGCGCAGCATGCGCGCGCGTGGCGCGTCGCCGAGCAACGGCTGGAGCGGCCAGACGTCAGGACCCGCCGTGAGGAGCGCACCGATTCCGAGGAGGAGGAGGCTCAGGCCGGTCGGGAGCGCGACGGGGATCGTGCCGCCGCCGTAGAGCAATGGCGTCCCGTACGCGTATCCGAGCGCGACCGTCGCGCCAACAATCGCCGCCACGGTCGCCAGCGCGCCGGCGTAATGGGCGCGGGGTCCGATCGTGGCAATGGCGAGTGCGAGCGGAATGAGCGCCGCGGCCGTCACCGGCGACATCACGCCCAGCTGGACGCGACCGAATTGACCGGTGCCGCCGCCGAGCGTCTGATCCAGCACCGCGGGCAGCCCGAGATTCACGAGTGCTATCGTGGCGACGATCCACGCCAGCACGCTGCCGGCATTGCGCAGTCTCGAGGAACGAGGCGCGAGGAGGCGCGCGGTCAGCGCGAGGCTCAGGGCGAGGAATGCCAGCGCCGTTGTCGGCGCCATGGGGATGAAGCGAGGAGAGGGAGTGAGAAAGAGCGACGAACCAGCGGCCCAGCCAATCAGCACGACGATGCTGTTCACCGCGACAAGGGCGGTCGCGACTAACGCCACACGCGCCGTACTCATGGGGGCATGATTAAAGAGCGCGAGCGGAGCCGCAAGGTCACGTGTTACATGGCCTTGCGTGAGAGGGATCACCTACAGGTGGTCGTAACCCCCGTCTTGGCGCAACAGCCAGGCTTCGGCGCTCGCCAGCTCCCGTGTCAGCACGTCGTCCAGGCGCTGGCGCGCTGCCGGCTCGAACACCGGTGCCATGACCTCGATCCGGCGCCGCAGATTGCGAGGCCGCCAGTCGGCCGACCCGATGTAGTACTCCTCCTCGCCGGCGTTCGCGAAATAGTAGATCCGCCCATGCTCGAGAAAGCGACCCAGGATGCTCACGACCCTGATGCGCTCAGAAAGCCCTGGCACCCCCGGCCGCAGGGTGCAGATGCCCCGGACCACGAGGTCTACGTCGACCCCGGCCTGCGAGGCCCGATACAGCGCCTGGATAACGGTCGAGTCTGAGAGTGCGTTGAGCTTGGCGCGAATGCGCGCGGATCGGCCGGCGCGGGCGTGTGCGGTTTCTCGGTCGATCATCGCCAACAGGCGGTCGAGTAGATCGATCGGAGCCGCGAGGAGATGTCGCAGGTGCACCTGCGGGGCATGGCTCGACCCGGTGAGCTCGTTGAACAGGGAGTGGACGTCGGTGGTGATGCGCGGATCGGCCGTGAACAGTCCAAAGTCGGTATAGACGCGCGCCGTATTGGCGTTGTAATTGCCGCTGCCGATGTGGGCGTGGCGATGCACGGGACCGCTCCCTCTGTGGCGGACCACCAATGCCATCTTGGCGTGTGTCTTCAGGCTTACGAGTCCCGTGACAACGTGGATGCCGTCGCGCTCCAGACTACGCGCCCAATGGATATTGTGTGCTTCATCGAACCGTGCCTTGAGTTCCACGACCACAGAGATGTCTTTGCCGGCGATGGCGGCGCGGCGGAGCGCGTCCCCAATCGGCGACGGTCCGCCAGGCCGATACAACGTCAGCTTGATCGCCCGCACCTCGGGATCCTCCGCTGCTTCCGCGACAAACCGCTCAAAGCTGTCGGGAAACGAGTCATGCGGGTGATATACGAGGACATCGTGCGCGTCGATTTGCTCTGCCACCGTGCGGTCCGCTGCGAACGGCGCGGTCGGCGTGAGCGGCGGATAGTCAGGAAATGAAGCTGCGGCGGCGATGTCGCTCACCCCGCCGAGATCCACGATGCCGTCCGAGACGTAGACGTCGGCGGCGTTCAAGGTGCTTTCGCGCTCGCTCTCCTCGAAGCGCAGCTCCCGCTGGAGCAGGTCCTGGAGCGCCGGCGACGTACTCGCCTCGAACTCGATCCGCAGGACCGGCCGCGATTGCCGCCGGACGAGTTCCTCTTCGATCGCCTGCAGGAAGTTGGCGGTCGTCGTCTCGTCCAGCTGGAGGTCGCCGCTGCGCGTGAGCCGAAATGCATACGCCCCGGCAATGACCCGGCCGGGGTAGAGCAAGTCGAGGTTGGCGCGTACCAGGTCCTCCGCGGCGAGCCAACGTCCCCCAGTCACGGGAATGAATCGAGGCGAATCCTGCGGCACCTCCACGATGGCGTAGTGAACCGGGGCGCTGAGGCGATCGCGAAGCACCACCAGCAGCGCGATCCGGCGATCGCCGATCAGCGGGAACGGGTGACCCGGCGATCGTGTCAGCGCCTTGGGGCTGACAAACGGCAGGATCTCCGCGGCGCATTTCGTACGCAGCTCGGCGCGCTCACCGGCAGCGAGCTCGTCCCACCGTGCCAGCGGTACGACCGGCGCGAGTGCACGAAATGCCTGATACTGCCGCTTGAGCAGCGGGCGCAGCCGCACGCCGAACGCGTCCAGGGTTTCCTGTGGGCGGAGACCGCCCCCATCCGCCGAGGGCACGTTGTGTCCACTCGCCATGAGCTGTTTCAGCGCACCGATCTGCGTCATCACGAACTGGTCGAGATTCGTCGAGAAGATGCTGAGAAACCGCACCCGCGCCGCAAGCGGGGCGCGTTCATCCTCGGCGAGCTCGAGCACGCGGGCGTTGAACTCGAGCCACGAGAGTTCGGGGTTCAAGAACTGCTCCGGCGCGGCGCGCGCGGGATCCTTCGCCGTCTCTGGCGGCGCGGCGACACGCAGCTCCGTCAATGTGACGCGGCTCGCGTGCGCGAGTTCATCCGTGTCAGGCGAATCGTGCCGGCTCTCGCCCGTGGCGAATGCGGCGCCCGACCATTCGGGGACGAGCGGCGAGCGCGCCGCGACCGTCAGCGCGGCAAGCGTGCCGGGATCGCGCAGCAACGGCGAACCGACGCGCGCGACGAGGTCAGCCGGGGCGAACCACTGTAGCGATCCGCCGTTGCCGGAGTGGCGGGGCAGCCGACGTGCCGTCCAGACCTCGAGCGGCACGCGGTCTCCGGAGCGGGGCACGACGCCGAGCAGCCGCAGCTGGCCCTCCCCGCTGCCGACCAACTCGCGCAACGCGGCGCGACAGGCTTCTTCACCGCTGCCTTTGTGTACGGGCAACCGCAGCTCGGTCCCGGTGCGGCAGAGTCCGACACGGCCGTGCTCCACCGCGACGAGCGCGACCTCACGTTCGCCGCGCAGCTCGCGGCCGATTCCCTCCGCTTCGGAGACATCCAATGCCGTGATGGCGCGATGCAACGCATCACTGCCGGCGGGCCGCAGCGCAAACGCGGCCTCGAGCGCGCGGCCGATCCGCCCGGCTGCCGCGTGTCCCCAGCGACGCGCGCGCACGCTCACCTCACACAGCGTTGCCGTGATCTCCGACCGGCTGAGCGAGATCTGATCCGTGACCACGTCACAAACGGGCAGCAGAGCGACGGGGATTCGGAACGTGCGGCACGCGCGCTCGACCTGGCGCTCGATCCAGGGCGCGAGTCGCGCCGGATCGATCAAGGCGCGCAGCCGCAGCGCGGCTTCGGACGTGCCAGCGAGTGCCGCCATGTCGTCGACGTTGCGGACGCGCTCGTCGATCCGCGTCCCGGCCGGTTGCCAGATGGTCAGCCGGCGTTCGCCCCCCGCCGTAAAGCGCAGCCGGCACCGGGCGCCGCGCTGGCGCAGCTCACCGGCGCTCGTGTCGAAGTACACATCGCGAAAGTGTGTCGTGCGCTGTCGTCCGGGAGCTAACGAGGGGCGCGGAGGATCGGCGAGCATGCGCCGGAGCGTTGCGGCGTCCGGCGCGTCCCAGCGGAGGATCATTACCTGAGCTGAAGCGTCCGGCAGTTGCGCACAAATTCCCGATGTACGGCCCCCGGGTTCTCGATGACTTTGAAGAAATCATCGAAATACTCGAGCACGTTGCGGACGTCGCCCTCGGGAAGATCGGGGACCGCGCGGACATTGGCGTAGATCGAGTCCTTGGCTGCGCGAAACCGCGCGAGCGCGCCTTGCAACACACTATCGGGTTGACAGAAGCCCCGATACCACCGCTCACGCACGGTCTTGACCGGGACCTGCGGCGGCGGGGAAGCGTAGGGCGCGTTGACCGCGCCCGAGAAGTCGAAGTCGTACGGCACGCCGAGCAGCGGCCGCGGATCGGCGGTCTTCTGAAAGATCGCGATGTTGTGCCGGCCCCAGACCGACCAGTCGTTGTTCCCGATCAGGTATTGAAATACGGCGACGAGCGTCATGTACGACGCCTCGATGACCGGATCGTAGACATTGTTCGCCCGGACGGGTGTGGCCGCGATGCGGGTGGCCAACCCCGTGTCCGATTCGATCAGGAACCCGTAGCGGCTGATCGTGTCGTGCCGCGCGGAGTCCACGTACGTCATGTGCGCGAGCCGCACGCGGAAGCTGGTGTCGGTGACGGCATTGAAGACGCGGTACAGGGCGTACTCGCGCAGCAGATTGCGCTCGGAGAGCCGGTCCCGCTGACAATGCGTGACCAGCTTGAGCCGATCCTCACCCGCGAAGGGGGTGCCTTCGACCTTGTGAGATGGCACGTCGAGACGGATCGGTGGAAAGCCGCAGGTCTTGAGGCGGAAGATGCCGCGCGTGCGCAGCTTCACGGCGATAGTGCCGGTGTCGCTCCCGGTGCCGTATCGGAGGGTGCCGGGGTGCGCCTTGCGCTCCTTCCCGCGATCGCCCCGCAACGCATGGAGGTCGGTCTCCAGCGTCAGGGTGAGTGGCTCATGTGCGAGGAACAGGTGCGACGCGGTCGTTTGCGCGCCGAGGGAGGCGCAGAATAAAGGAAGGAAAACGAGGCTCAGCCTCATGAGGCGAAGCTACGTGGATACGCGGTTTCGGCCAGCCTCCTTGGCCCGGTACAGGGCTTTGTCAGCGGCCTGCACGACCTGATCGGGTGAGGTATTGCGATGATTCCGCTCCGCCACGCCGATGCTCACGGTGATCATGATGGCCTGGCGACTCTTACGGCCCTTGTCGGTTTTCGGCTTTACGCGCGGGCGGAATCTGCGCCGCATCGTGAACCGGCTGGTCTCGACCGTCTCGCGCAGCTCTTCGAGGTAGGGCAGGCATTCCTCCTGGCCCTTGCCTGGGTAGACGAGCGCAAACTCTTCGCCGCCGTATCGATATGCCGTGCCGCCACCGGGGGCCTGCGCCAGCCGCGCCGCGACGAGTCTGAGGACGTGGTCGCCCGCGTCGTGGCCGTACGTGTCGTTGAAGCGCTTGAAGTGATCGACGTCGACCATGGCGACGGTGAACTGCCCACTCAGTCGCGGCAGGGCCTCATTCAGCGCGCGGCGGCCGGGCAGCTCCGTCAGGCCGTCGCGATATGCCATGAGATACGACGCCTCGATCACGGCGATGACGAGAATCAACCCCGCCGTCGCGAGCCAGATTTCCTGGCCCGGTCCCGCCGCGTGCCACGTCAGCGCAGCGAAGACGGCCATCAGCGAGTAGAAGTAGCCCCGGACCGGAGACTGGGGCTCGCGCATCCAGGCCAGCACCAGGAGCACGCCGATCGCGACGAACGCGATGATCGACGGCTGCTGGACCGCCGTCCAGGACGTGAAGCGTGGAGGCAGGATGTGCGTGGTCAGGAACCTGAGCGCTTTGTCGGGGAACGCCTGCGCAATAAAGGCGACGATGAGGACCTGGACTCCCAGCAGAACCCAGCGCAGCAGCCCTGCCGGCGTCAGCGTGCCACGCTCGGGCAGCAGCGCGACCAGCGCGAGGTTGATGGGCAGCAGGAACGTGGTCGCGTGGAACAGCAGACGATCGCGCTGGGTGTCGAGGCCGTTCAACAGGAGATATTCGGTCAGCGCGAGCAGCGCGGTTGCGAAGACCAGGCGCGAGCGATTGAAGCGCCAGCCCAGCAGCAGCGCGGCGGCGACGACGGTAAAGGGGAAGACGGCGGCGAGGCCCCGCGCTGTGCCCCGCAGCGTCGGCAGCGTCACCAGCAGCGCCGCGGCGACGAGAATTGGAACTTCGGGGACGAGCTTGGAGAGGATGCGTTTCATCGGGCCAGTAACGGTACGTATCAAAAGCAGAAGGTCAACCACTGATGTCACTGGGTTGACCCGATCCGCGCGGAGTGGCGATATTCACCGCGCGCGCGCCAAGGCGGTATCGTCTAGGGGACTAGGACGGAGCCCTCTCAAGGCTCAAACACGGGTTCGAATCCCGTTACCGCTACTCCTGCCGCCCCCATCGTCTAACGGTTAGGACACCACTCTTTCAAGGTGGGAACAGGAGTTCGATTCTCCTTGGGGGCACTACTCTTCGGACTGATACTCTCGCTGGACGACGCAGTTACCGCCGGAATTCTTCGCCGCATACAGCGCATGATCCGCCACCAGCATCAGCTGCGCCGCCGACACTTCCATGGCGTCGCGCGGGAGCTCGACCAGGCCGCCGCTGACGGTGACCATCGTGGACGCGTTCTCGACGAGGTTGCGGCGGATGCGGGTCGCCACGATCAGACCGGCGACGGCATCGGTGTCCGGCAGGATGATGGCGAATTCGTCGCCGCCCAGCCGGGCCGCGATGTCGGTGCCGCGGAGGCTCTTCTGGATCGCGACGGCGACCCGGCCCAGCGCCTGGTCGCCCGCGTGATGGCCCCAGCGATCGTTCATCAATTTCAAGCGATCCACGTCGACGAGCAGCAGTGACAGCGGCACCCCATAACGCCGGCAGCGTGCGATCTCACGGCTCATCGTTGCATCGAAGTGGTAGCGGTTGAACAGGCCGGTGAGCGGATCGGTCACCGAGCGGTGCTCCAACAGCTCGAGTGCCTCGTGCTCCACGATGGTCGGGGAGACGAGATCGCCGCTGATGTTGAGCATGTAGTCGACGGCGGCCACGACGGCGCCCACGTTGCGGCCCAGCCGCGAGCCCAGCTCGCGGCGATGCGCTTCGATCGCGGCGGCGCGCTCGGCGGCTTCGCTGTCGCTCAGCCGTGCGTGGGGAAAGACCCGCTGCAAGGGCAGCGTGGCCGCTTCCTCTACCACGTCGCCTGAGCGACGCTCGACCCCCGAGCGGCGGTCCATTCCGCCGCGACGCTCGGCCACCGGGGGCAAATTACCAGCCGATGGCATAGTTCGAGAGGGTGTGGTGCTGGAACGTCATGCCGTCTCCAGCAACTCGTCGAGCTTGTCGATTTCGGCGCGCGCCGACAGCCGCTGGAACGAGGACCGAGCGCGCTGCGCCGCAGCCTTCCCTCCGGGGACGTCGCCGACTTGGACCAGCAGCAGCGCGAGATCACGCTCCGCCATCGCGAGGAGCAACGGACGGCCGTGCTCGGTCGCGCGCTCGATGACGTGGCGCAGCATCGTCTCCGCCGCTTCACGGTTGCCGTTGGCTTTCAGGGCCAACGCGCCGGCCTTGATGCGGAGGTCTTCGGCTTCACGAACCGGGTCCTTGAGCTCGCGGTGCGTCACGATCGCGCGTTCGATCGTCTCCAGCGCGAGGTCCGCTTCACCGCGCGCGACGTGAATTTCGGCAAGTCCCGCAATGGCCTGGGCGGTGAGCTGCTGGTCGGCCAGGCGCTGAGCTTCCTCGATCGCCACCGTGGCGATTTCGAGCGCGCGGTCCAGCCGGCCCTGGGCCCGACAGACGATGCCGAGGTTGTGGCGGGATTCGGCGACGCCGCGGGCGAAATGCGCCTGCTCGTACGCCGCGATCGCGCGCGTGTACGCGATGACGGCCCGCTTATAGTCGCCCTGCATGTTGGCGATGACGCCGAGGTTATTGGCGCACCGGCCGACGGTGGCCATGTCATTGTCGTCGGTCGCCTCTTCCTGGGCTCGTGTGAAGAAGTACGTGGCCTCGTCGATGCCGCCGCGCTCCAGCGCGATCGCACCGCAGACGTTCAGGGCCCGCACTTCCATCATCCGGTCCTTGAGCGAGCGGGCGCGCAGCTGCGCCACCATCGCCCACTGCTGGCCCACCTCGAGACGGCCGAGGCGGCTGTGCGCGATTCCGAGAAGCAGCGTGAGCAACGCGGACTCTTCGAGCTCGTCCTTGGAGCGCTGCTCGAGATACGTGAGCAGCTCGGCATAGCGGCCGGCATCGGCGAACTGCTGCGCCACGTGGATCGGCGCGAGCGTGCCGCGGAGCTCGGCGGCGAACGCCGCATCCCAGCCCTGGCCGGCGAGTTTGCGGATTTCGCTCTCGGCGCCGATGCGAGCGAAGATGCCCTTCGCGGCCTGGGCCGCGGCCTGGGCTTCGCCGGCGCGGTCCGTGCGCTGCAACACCAGCGCGAGATCGCGGGTCGCTTCGCCCTGGAGGAGGAGCCGCTCGTGCAGCTCGGCGCGACCGATGACCTCGCGCAGCGCCTTTTCGGCACGGGGCAGGTGATTCTCGGCGGCCAGCACCAGGGCCTGAATGCGCAGGTCTTCCGCTTCGGCCACGGGGTCGGGCAACTCGCCGCGGATGACCCGGATCCGGTCGAGATCGCGGCGGGCAAGCTCGGGCTCGCTGCGCACAGCGCGGATTTCGGCGCGGCCGCGCAACGTCATGGCATAGAGGGCCTCGTCGCCTGTCGCCTCGGCGGCGGCAACGGCCTGATCGGCCGTGGCCAGCGCCTTGTCAAACGCGTTCTGCTCACGATAGGCGTTCGCCAGGTTGTGCTGGCAGTCGGCGACGCCCGTCTGCATGCCGGCACGATGGAACGCGGCGGCGGCAATTTCCCAAGAAGAGATGGCCTCAGCGTGACGGCCGCGGAGATGGCTGATGATCCCGAGGTTGTTGGACGCCCGGCCGGTGATGGCATGATCGCCGTCGCGGCTCGCCGCCATCAACGCCTGCGTACAGAAATCGGCCGCTTCGGTCAGGTTGCCGCTGACGAGGGCGATCGCGCCGCGCGCGTTGAGCGCATGACGTTCGACGCCGTGCTCGCGAAGCTGGCGCGCCTGGTTCAGCGCGCGATCGATCCACTGCAGACCCTGTTCATGCCGGCCCAGCCGCGCCTGGGCGATGCCGTACAGCAACGCAAGGGTCGGATCCTCGAGCTCGCTCTGCTCGCGCGCGCCCAGGAACTCTACGACTGCGGCATGGTGACCGGCAGCCGCGAGTGCGCGGGCTTTTGCGACGACAGGCGACGCCTCGAGGACGCGCTGGTCGCGGGTTTGGTCTTTTGACATTGGGATGCTATCCCCCGCTTACCAGTTAACCGCCCACTCCAGTAAGTCTTCCGCGACCGCGTATTCGGAGAAATGCGGCAGCCCATACGTAAACGACTTCTCATCGAGCGACTGGTTCGCCGACAGCTTCGACCACGGTTCGCTTGCGTCGGCACGGTACCAGAGCCCGAGCAACTGCGCTTCGATTTTGGCGTCGGTGCTGTCCACCACGCCGTCGCCGTTCAAGTCGCCGCCGGCGCCGCCATACCAGATCTTCAGCTGGGCGGGCGCGCCGAACTGCAAGCCGTGCGGCTCGAGCGAGACGCCGATCTTGCCGGTGTCGACGCTGACGGTAAGGAGGACCGAATCGCCCACGGCCAGCTCGCCGACGCCAGGAACGAACTGCGGATCGGTCGTCGTGAGCATCAGGAACGGATGGACTGCGCTATCGATGCTGCTTGCATAGTTGATCACGACCGACCGCGACTCACCGCGAACCGCCCAGAACGAGACGACATTCTGATCGAGGCTCAGGGGAGGTGTCAGCGCCATCGCGCCGGAGCGGCGCGCGTGAGTCGATGTGTTTGCTGTGAATTGAGGAGCTTGGTTTGCCCACCGCAGGAACTGCGGAGCCGCGGGAGGTTTCACCGCTGTGGGTTGGTCCGCGCAGTGCGCTACGGAGAGCGCGAGAGCGAGCACCATGAGGGAGCGGCGAACGAACATAGAAGTCTCCAAGGGCTTGGGCGCTTGACTGCATTCGGATTCGTAGACACTATTGGACAGAATCGGGACCTCAGCTCCCCGTATACGACACCGAAAGTAGGCATATCTTGTCCCCTGTCAAGCCCGAAACTGGCCCGAAACTGGTCCCCGTAGCTGATCGCCTCGCCCTCCTCCTGGATGTGTTCAGCCCGTGGGGCGGTATCTCTTTGAGCTATCGACAGTTTGCCGCCGCGCTCGGCGGCGCTGTAACTGAAGCTGCCATAAAGAAATGGCCGCATCGAGAGAAATTCCCCGCCGATGTCGCCCGCCTGATCGTGACCCGGGCGAAAGAGCTTAATATTCCCGATGTTACGCTCGAGTGGGTACTTTGGGGGGATGGTTCAGGTCCCAAAAAAGGAACCAAAAAGGTTCCACAACAGGCACAGCAGCACGAACATCAGGAGTTAGCGGCGAGCATCGCCGAAGCCCTGCGGACCGATCTGGCCCACAACGAGTTCGGCCAGTGGTCGTCGGTCGAGGTGCAGCGCACCCTGGTTTGGTCGCTGAAAGACCTCGCGCGCCGGCTCTGGGTGCTGCGCTTCCCGATGAGTGAGACGTTCAAGCTGACGGATGAATGGGGGACGAAGATCGGTCTGCCGAGTCGTTCCCTTGCTTCGGCACCGGGGCCTGATGATTTTTCGGCCGCTCCTCCAGCCACCCCTCAGGGCCGATAGCTCAACTGGCAGAGCAACTGACTCTTAATCAGTAGGTTCTCGGTTCGATTCCGAGTCGGCCCACTTCCGGTGAAACCTCGCGCCTCCTGCGGGGGTCTGGGTGTCTGATGCGCGTATCTGTGATTCTCGCTTTCCCGCTGATCCCGGTCCTCGCGGCTGCGCAGCAGCGTCCCCTGCCTCCGCTGCCGCCGCCGTTGCATGTGCAAGTCGACTCGTCGCACCACCGCGTCCTGATCACGGGCGGTCCCTACCGCGTGCCCGTACGCCCGGAAATGCCCGGGATGATGATGGACATGCCTGCCATCCCGGTGCAGAAGTTCACGTTTCCGGTGGATGGCTGGATCCAAGGTTTCCGGGTTGACCTGTTCGACGATCACGGTCGTGCGTTGTCGCATCGCCTGGTTCATCACCTGATCATGGTGAACTTCTCACGCCGCCAGTTCATCTATCCGGCGCTCGAGCGCCTCCTGGGCATCGCCGAGGAAAGCGACACCGGCGATGTGCGCGTCCCGCGCAGCATCGGTGTGCCGATGCGGGCCGGTCAGGACCTGGGGGTGTACGCGGCCTGGCACAACGACTCGGGGCCCGAGATCCCTGTCGCCTACTGGCGCATCGTGATCTATATGGCAAACCCGAGCCTCAGGCCCAGGCCAATAGACGTCCTCCCCGCCTATATGGACGTCAACATCCAGACGAACCCCGAGGAGAACCGCTTCAACGTCCCACCCGGCCACTTCGAGATCGGCTACGAGTTCAGCCCCCCGCTCTCAGGGCATTTGCTGGTGGTAACGGGTCACCTGCACGACTATGGCGTGCTGGTGAAGCTCGTCGATGCCCAGAGCGGCAAAACACTCGTGCAGGTGAACGCGAAGCGGGATTCGCTCGGGCATGTGCTCGCGATACCGCGCAAGCTGCTGGCGATTCGCGGCGAGGGCCTGCACCTCAAGGCCGGGCATCGCTACCGCGTGGTGGGGGTATTCGACAATCCCACTCCCGACACGTCGTACGGTGCCATGGCGCATATGGTCGGCCTGTTCGCTCCGGACCATTACCGGGAATGGCCTGCGCTCGACCCCGCCAATCCATACTACCGTCGGGACCTGGTCGATCTGCTCGCGAACGGGGCGACAGACTCAGTGATCGTCGGAGGCGGGGCGCGGACTCCGGAGCGGCAGCGCTGATTACCGACGGGTGAGACTTGCTCCCAGCTGCAGGAAGCTCACGGTCGCACTGTTTGCGGCTTGCCCCCCGTTGAACTTCACGTCCCCGCCAAACACACCCACCGAATAATGGATAAACGGCGCGAGCAACCAAGATCGGCCCACACGATACTCGTAGCCCAGCCCCAGCTGCGGTCCAATTCCCGATGAGGTGACGACATCGGTGCCATCGCTGGCCCGATGCATGACGAGCGCCGCGCCGCCGCGCAGATAGAGTCGCCGCCGCAGGTTCGGATACCAGTAGGCGGTGGCCCCGATCGACATGAGCGTCTGCGTGACGCCGCTCTGGCCCTCGCGCCAGGCCGCGAACTCTCCGCCGATGCGCAAGGCCCGGCTCGTCCGACCGCCCAGCCCGATGAAGGCGGAGACACCCGTAGGCCGGTTGCCGGCGCAGATCGAGCAGGTCACGCGCGCCCACCCGGGTGCGACACCCACGCTGTACCAGAATCCGGAGTTCTCGCGGCGTTGCGCCGCGAGCTGCCCCGACACGGCCAGCGCCAACGCCACCAGGACGACTGCAGGTGTTCGCATGTCGCCACTATAACTCAATTGCCGTGGCCCATTTGGGAGTGACAGCGGTCACCGCTACTGTCGGGAGAGTGAAGCGATTCTGTCGCCAGAGCAAGGTTATGAACCGCACGTGCCTGGTACTCATGCTCGTGGTCGCCGCCTGCCACGACGGGCCGGCGGCGCCCGATTACGGGCCAGCCACCGGTAACGCCGCGTCTTTTGGCATCTGGGTCCCGAGTACTCGCGACGACTGCACGCAGGCCCAGCACGACGCCTACTCCGTCGTTGGCCCCGACCATAAACGCTATCCGACGTGGCACCCACCCATCGATCCGGTGTCGGGGTGTTCGTTCGGTCATGACCACGGCCGGGACCCCAGAGGTTCGGCGCTCTACCGCGAGGTGGGGGATATCCCGTTTGGCTATGCGAACGAGCAGCTCGATGTCTACGATCCCCTCACCACGCGGCACGAGGACCATTTCGGGCACAAAGTCGAGTGGCAGAACGACATCCCGATGCACTTCGGCAGCGATGCGGCGGATGCCCTCTTCGCGGTGCGCTGTGACGTTCTGGTAAAGCTGCATCAGGGCACGCACTCGAAAGACGCTTTCACTAATAATCTGCACGAGCTGGTCTATCATATTCGTTGCACCGATGGCAGCGAGATGCACGTGACGATGCTCGCGGCCATCGGCACGCCGGGGCAGTTCGAGCGCAGCTGCGACGGCACCACGGTGGTGGTCGGGCCGGCCACGCCGGCGAACTCTCCGGATGGCGGCGGGGCGCGCATCATTGCCGATCGCACCTGCGTCGATCGCGATATCCTGGTGCCGGCGGGGAAATTCTCGGACTTCGGCACGCTCCACGAAAGCTGGCAGACGTCCAACTCGATTCGTGGCGAGGATGGCCACACCCTCGCGTTCTTCAATCCCTACTTCCAGGTCCGACTCCCGAGCCGGTTCTACGATCCCGCCCTGACCGGCATCGTCGGACGGCCGATCGATGTGTGCTACGAAGTCACGCCGGCGGGCAATGCCGCCCGCGGCGGCGCGTGCGCAGCGTCCACCAGCAACGGGACGATCCTCGGTATCACGTTCGACGATCCGCGCTCGCTGTTCGATGGAACGGATCGCGTGGCCGACATCAACTCCAATTTCATCGCCAACGCCGGCGGCCCCGAGGTGTGGTACACCGACCCGTTCGGCAAGCACGGCCAGACGCAGCCGTTTCCGGGATCGATTCGTCAGTTCATTGCGCGAATCAACAACGATCGGGGTGGATTGGAGCTGGCGGGTCCCGGGATCGGTGGGGATCGCGAGTACGGCGGGCCGCGCGTGCACGCGCCAAACTAGCCTACCTGATCGGCTATCTCTTCCGCGACACCGTCCCGATCGCGTTAATCAAGTCGCCTAAATCGTAGGGCTTCGTGACCGACGGCTGTCCGCAATTCTCCAGGAACGACCGCGTTTCGTCGCGCGCCTGATCGCCCGTCACGAAGACAAACCGCCGGGCGACGAGCGGCCGGCTATTGACGAGCTGCTCGTACATGGCGCGGCCGCCGAGCCGGGGCATCTGCAGGTCCGTCACAATCGCATCGAACGTGTTGTCGCGCTCGCCCAGGCGTTCCATCGCCTCGAGACCATTCTCGACCGCCACGATCTGATGGCCCTCCCGCTCGAGCAGGAGCACCATCGCTTGCCGGTTCACGGCGTCGTCGTCGACGACGAGGATTCGCATGCGCGGCAGGCTTTCAGCGGGGGTGGCGTGAGTCGGCAGCGCCCCCAGGAGGCTGCGGGGCAGGGTGACGACGACCTCAGCCCCGCTGCTGCCGCCGCGCGGCCGGAGCCGCAGGCTGCCCCCGGCGGATTGGGCCAGGGCGCGCGCGAGCGCGAACTCCACCTCACCGCCACCGCCTGACTGGGTAAACCGGAACGGCGAGGTGAGCCGCTGCTCCGCTTCGACGGCCAGCGGCGTGCCCGAGTCCCACAGCGACACAACAATCGACGGGCCTGTCGCAATCGCCTCGATCCGCAGCTCGCGCGGGGGTTGCGAGGCGCGCAGCCGGCGCAGCGAGAAATCGAGCAGCTTCGTGAGCATCTCCGTGAGCTGCGCCATGGGACAGGAGACCATCGGCAAATCGGCCGGGACCGCTCGCGTGATCTTGGCGCCAAGCTCGCGAAACGTCGACTCGCGCTCCGCCAGCACACCGTTGATGACGACCGCAGCATCGCACGGCTCCGCGGCGCCGGCCGGATGTGCGGCGAGCTCCAGGAAGTGACTCGTGATCTCGGCGGCTCGACGGACCTCGCCGTGAAGCAACACGAGTGCACGCGCCCGCTCAGGGTCGAGCGGGCTGCCGTGCAACAAATCCGCGAGCGCACCGATCGCTGCCAGGCGGTTGTTCAGGGCGTTGAGAACGTTGGCTGAGCCATCATCGAGAACGACGTGTTTAACTGAGGGACTGGAGGGCTTGACGGTTGGCGGAGGCGGGGACGGGGGCGCCGGACGCGCGTGCGCCGCTGGCACGTGCTTCTGGCGTCCCAACAAATAGCCGATCAGCGCGCCAACCGCCGCGCCGAACCCGAACGCGACCCAGAGCTCCATGCGGAAAAGCTATGCGCCGCGCGAGTTTGCGCGAGCAGCCCGACATCACGGTCCCACTGGGATCGGCGTCACGCGAGCCTGTACTTGATTGCGAAACCTTTCTATGTTTCTGCGCCCGCCCTGGTGGTGGAACTGGTAGACACGCTGTCTTGAGGGGGCAGTGCCGCAAGGCGTCTCGGTTCGAATCCGAGCCAGGGCATTCAGCCAACCATCATGTAACTGAAGCCAACCTCCGCCGCTGCCGGCGGCGCCCGATCTCCACGCCCGTTATGCACACCGACAGCCACAGGACGCCGGCGGCATACCCACCCACGACGTCGCTGAAATAGTGGTCGCCGAGGTACAAGCGGCTAACGCCGATGGCGATAATCAGCAGCGCCGAGCCCGACACAATCAGCCACTGAAAGCGGCGCGTGCGAGGGGCGAGCGCCAGCAGGACATACGCGAGCATGCCGTAGCCCACCAGCGATCCCATCGCATGGCCGCTCGGAAAGCTCCAGGATGCCTGTTGCAAGAGCGCCGGCGCGTAGGGGGGTCGCGGACGGTGGATCGCAACCTTGAGCCAATGATCGAGCAAGCTCCCACCCGCGAAGGCTGCTACCCAACCACCGAGCACGATCCACTCACGCCGCACCGCGAGCAAGAGGACGCCGCCCAACGCGAGCACGGACATCACCACCGGTGATCCGGCTTGGCTGATCACCGCAAACAGCTTCAGTCCCCCGGGGGTGGCCGAGCGGTGGAGCGATTCAAGCAGTGTGGTGTCGAATCGCGTCAGCGGTTCACGATTGACGACGTCCTCGGTTATCGCGCCGAAGATCCCCAGCGCGACGATTCCGATAGCGACGCCAATCCAGAGTCGTCGCGGAGGGGGGGAGGGGGGGGGCTCAGCCAAATCGTTTTATGGCGCGTTCCCGAGCCTTGCGCGCCTCCTCCTCCCGGTTGCGAGGAGGCGCCTTGATCGTCAGCGAACCGATCAACCGGCGGGCGATCGCCGTCACGTCCTCCACGGCGCTGTTGAACACCGCCTCGTTAGCGTGCGAAGGATGCGTCGTGCCGCTCAGCTTGCGCACAAACTGCAGCGCCGAAGCACGGATCTCGTCATCGGTCGCCGGCGGCTCGAAGTTGGCCAGGGTTTTGATGTTCCTGCACATGACGGTTCCTTTGGATTGCCAGGGTCGTGCCCGAGTCTACCCCCTAAGTAGGCCTACCACAATGGGATTAGCGCGTGTCGATTTCTCGCAGGCTCATTCGACGCCTAGGTGAGGGCAGAACACACGTGACCTCATGAAAGCGAGACGGCAATGCGATTCGTCGTGCTGGTGAAGGCCAACAAGGACTCGGAAGCCGGCGTCCTGCCGACGCAGGCGCTGCTCGCCGAGATGGGCAAGTTCAACGACGAGCTGGTAAAGGCGGGCGTGATGCTGGCGGGCGAGGGACTTCAGGCGTCGTCCAACGGCGCGCGCATCACCTATGCGGGCGCGAGGCGCACGGTGCGCGACGGCCCGTTCACGGAGACCAAGGAGTTGGTCGCGGGGTTCTGGATCTGGCAGGTGAAGAACAAGGCTGAGGCATTGGAATGGGCGAAGCGCATCCCGTTCCAGGAAGGTGAAGTCGAAATCCGTCAGGTGCTCGAGGCCGACGATTTCGGGGCTGAATTCACGCCCGAACTGCGCAAACAAGACGAGCGGCAGCGGGCCGCGATCGAAAAGAACAAGCAACGGACGAGGAAATGACCATGCGATTCATGACGATTGTGAAGACTCGCGAGACCGGCGCTCATCCATCACCGGCGCTCATCGACAAGATCGGCAAGCTGGGTGAGGAAGCAGCCAAGAAAGGCGTGTTTGTTGGGATGGGTGGTCTGGCACCGACGGCGCTGGGAGCTCGCGCCCGGCTCTCCAACGGCAAGATCACCGTGACGGACGGCCCCTTTACCGAGGCGAAGGAGATCATCGGCGGCTACGCGATCTACAACGTCCCGTCGAAGAAGGAAGCGGTGGAGTGGACGAAGCGATTCCTGGAAGCGCACATCGGGTTGTGGGACCAGGAGCTGGAAGTCGAAGTGCGGCAGATGATGGATGACCCGTCACAAGGCTGCTGACGCCATCGATGCGGTCTGGCGGATCGAATCCGCCAGACTCATCGCGGGGTTGGCGCGCGTCGTCGGCGATATCGGGGTCGCGGAAGACCTGGCGCAAGACGCGCTCGTCGCAGCGCTCGAGCAATGGCCCGAGTCGGGCGTGCCGGACAATCCGGGCGCGTGGCTCATGGCGACGGCAAAGCATCGCGCGATCGATCACCTGCGACGCGGCAAGATGCAGGACCGCAAGCACGAGCATCTCGGCCGCGAGCTCGAGGAGCGACAGGTGAGTCCCGAGGCTGCGCTGGCGGCCGCCATCGACGACCACGTGGGCGACGACCTGCTGAGTCTCATTTTTACCGCGTGCCATCCCGTGCTGCCGACGGAAGCGCGGGTCGCGCTCACCCTGCGCCTGCTGGGTGGGCTCACGACCGACGAGATCGCCCGCGCGTTCCTCGTTTCGAAGGCCACGATTCAGCAGCGTATCGTGCGTGCCAAGCGCACCCTTGCGGCGGCGCGCGTGCCGTTCGAGGTGCCGCGCGGCGCCGAGCTCACGGCACGGCTGGGATCGGTCCTCGAGGTGATCTATCTCGTGTTCAACGAGGGCTACTCCGCGACCGCCGGAGACGACTGGGTGCGGCCGGCGTTGTGCGAAGATGCGCTGCGTCTGGGCCGTATTCTCGCCGAGCTCGCCCCTGACGCGGCTGAAGTGCATGGGCTGGTCGCGCTGCTGGAGATCCAGGCCTCACGCTTGCGCGCCCGTGTGAGTCCTGCGGGTGAGCCGATTCTGCTGCTCGACCAAGATCGCGGGCGGTGGGATCATCTGCTGATCGGCCGCGGTCTGGCCGCGCTCGAGCGCGCCGAAGCGCTGGGCGGCGCGTCAGGTCCCTACACGCTCCAGGCGGCCATCGCTGCCTGCCATGCGCGTGCCCGCACGGCCGAAGAGACCGATTGGACGCGCATCGTGGCACTCTACGACGCGCTGGCCCAGCTGCTGCCGTCGCCGGTCGTTGAGTTGAATCGCGCGGTGGCGTTGGGCATGGCGTTTGGGCCCGCGGCCGGTCTGGAGGTGGTCGATTCGCTGACGACGGACCCGGCGTTGGCGGGTTATCATCTGCTGCCGAGCGTGCGCGGGGATCTTCTCGCCAAGCTGGGCCGTTTCGACGAAGCGCGTGCCGAATTCGCCCGAGCCGCCGAGCTCACGCAAAATGTCCGCGAGCGGCAGCTGCTACAAAAAAGACGGGAGGCTTTGTGAAAAAGGAGTGGGCGCCGCAGCTACTGAGTGTTCTCAGAATCGTCGTCGCCTTCCTGTACTTCCAAGTGGGTTCGGCAAAGTGGTTCGCGTTCCCGGCCGCGATCATGCCGGGCGGCGGCACGGCGCCGGTGGGATCGCTGGTCTGGTTCGCGGGGGTCATCGAGGTCGTCGGGGGCACACTCTTCGTGCTGGGCCTGTTCACGCGTCCCGTGGCGTTCATTCTCTCCGGCGAAATGGCGTTTGCGTACTTCATCGGTCACGCCCCGAACGGCTTCTGGCCGGTCCTGAATCAGGGCGCGCCGGCCGTCTTCTACTGCTTCACCTTCCTCTATTTCTCAGCAGCCGGGGCAGGGCCGTGGAGCCTCGACACACTGCTCGCTCGACGCCGCACCTCTCCTGTTCCGGTCAGCTGAGTGACGGAGACCGCTTCTCGCTACGATCGGTCCATCGTAGAGGGTCCGCTGCGTTCGGCGGTCTGGAAGATCGCCTGGCCGACGATGCTCACCAACGCGATCGGCGGGCTCCAGGGCATCGTCGACCACGTGCTCGTCGGCAACCTGGTCGGCTACAAGGCGAACGCCGCGATCGGCGTGAGCTGGCAGATCTTTCTCGTCGTCATCGTTTTCATCTCATCGCTGTTCACCGGTATGAGCGTGCTGGTGGCGCGGTTCGCGGGAGCCGGGGAGCCGGATAAGGTCGACCGTGTCGTCTATCAGGCGTTTCTCACGGCGATCGGCATCTCGATCGGAATTCTCGCGCCCGTTGGCTATTTCTTGGCTCCGTTCCTCCTCGATCTGGTCAACGCGGCGCCGGAGGTGAAGACCGAAGCGCTGCCGTTCCTCCGCATCATGTTCGGCTTCTCGAGCGGCATGATGATTTTCTTCATGCTGGGCGGCGCGCTGCGCTCGGCAGGCGACGCGCGGACGCCGATGCTGCTCGGCATCACGATGACCGTCCTGAACCTGGTCCTGAACATCGTGCTGATTCGCGGGCTCGGACCGATTCCCGCATTCGGGACGCGGGGATCGGCGATGGGCACGTGCATCACGGGCGGGCTGGTGGCCGGCTACGCGATCTGGAAACTGTGGACCGGCGGGTGGGTCGTCGCGTTCCCGCGCGGGCGTGGCCTTGGTCCCGACTGGACGATCATCCGCGAGCTGTTCCGCTTCGGCTTGCCGACCGGGATTCAGGGCATTGCGATGAACATCGGCGGGGTGTTGATGCTCTCGTTCATCGGCTCGCTCGCGCAGAGCGCCGCGGCGCAGGCGGCGTTCGCAGTGTCGTACACGGAGCTGTTCTCGCTGATCACCTGGACGTCGGTGGGATTGATGGGCTCGGCGGCCGCCGTCGCCGGCCAGAACCTCGGTGCACACCATCCGGATCGCGCCAACGAGTCCGTGCACATCGCCGCGCGCTACGGTCTGACGGTCGCGGTCTTCGTGGGCCTCCTCTTCGCCTTCCTCCCGGGGCAGCTGCTCGCGGTCTTCGGGATGCACGACGCCGTCGTGGTAGACGTCGGGGTGCAGCTACTCCGCGTGCTGAGCGTTTCCGGGCTGTTCATCACGGTCGCCCTCGCGTTCACCGGCGGGTTGCAGGGCACGGGGGATACGAAGAGCCCGCTCTACATCTCGATGATCTCGCAGATTCTCGTGCCGCTCGGCATCTGCTTCGTCATTCAGCAGACGGGCACCTTGGATCCGATCGATATCTGGCTGGCGATTCTGGCGGGGCACGCCACGCGGTGCGTGTTGAGCGTGCTGCGCTTCAGGCAGGGGCAGTGGCGCCACATTGCGGTGAATGTCCAATGATCAATGTCCAATGATCATTGGTCATTGGTCATTGGTCATTGATCACTCCAGCCGGTTGGTCGTGCCGATGATCGCGCGCGCGTTGTCCACTTGGCCCCACGTATTCCAGAGCAGCACGCCGCGCACTTTGCCTTCCTTGAGATAATAGATGACCCCTTCGCGGAATCGCTCCTTCCAGACCGCGTCGATTTCGAGCCGCGGATCCAGCTCGCCGACCGCCTCGTAGCCGAGTGCGAACAGATCCGAATAGAAGAAGGGCAGGTGCGTATAGGGCGTGCCCGTGCCGGCCATCGCGCGGCCCGCCGCGGCGCCCATCGTGTTCGCGTTATCCTCATGTTCGACCCGGAGGCGGGTACCGAGCGCCGGATTGAAGAAGTTGGCGACATCGCCGGCCGCGAAGACGTCCGGCGCACTCGTCCTGAGCATTTCGTCCACGATGACCCCGTTCTCGACGCGCAATCCCGCTTGTTCGGCGAGCTCGACGTTAGGCTGAATGCCGAGGCCGGCGACGATGACGTCGGCGGGGATCTCCTTGCCGTGCGTCGTCCGCACGACCACCTTGCCGGCGCTCTGCTGTAAGTCGGCGAGCCCCTCACCCGTCCGCAGGTCGACGCCCTGTTCGCGATAGTAGTCGCCGAGAAACTTCGCAAGGTCGGCGGGAAACACCCGCGCGCCGATTCCGTCCTCGGGAACGATCATGGTGACATCGCGGCCCACGATCTTCAAGGCAGCCGCGATTTCGGAACCGATGAATCCGCCGCCGAGCACAACGAAACGCAGCTTCTCGTTTGCGAGCGCGCGAAGTCGGAGATAGTCATCGAATGTGCGGTAGTAGATGATCTGGCCGGTCTGCATCGGAAGACGGCGTGGTGTTCCGCCTGTCGCCAGCAAGAGCCTCTCGTACAAGACGATATTGCCGCGATCGTCGGTGACGTGCTTTTGCTTCGGGTTGAGGCCGGTAGCGCGGCGGCCGAGGCGCAGGTCGACGCCGATCGTGTCGGTGCGACGCCAGACCGTCTTTTCGGGATCGTCGCCCTTCCACAATCCCTTCGACAGCGGCGGGCGGTTGTAGGGCGGATGCGTATCGGCCGAGATGATGCCGATGCTGCCGGGAGGATCAGACTCCCGGATGGCACGGGCCGCGGCATCGGCGGTCATTCCGCCACCGATGATCAGGTATTTAAATGCGGTCATTCAGCGGCGGCGGGGACGGCAAAGCCGCAGCGCGGATGCTCGCCGCGAACACAGCATTCGGTTACCGCCGTCCCAACAACCTCTTCCACCAACGCCTTCCCCAGCTCGCACATTTCCGGATGACCTGACGTCACCGCGGAGAGCGGGCAACTATAGCCATGCAGGAGCCAGCCGTCC
>Ga0209161_10000878_pt1 | contig 24671 bp, 23 predicted proteins | sample GraSoiAngelo_155_FD_186169 | JGI IMG/M metagenome (GOLD analysis project Ga0209161, IMG submission 186169) | Grasslands soil microbial communities from the Angelo Coastal Reserve, California, USA - 14_1009_13_30cm (SPAdes) (version 2) | ecosystem: Environmental > Terrestrial > Soil > Grasslands... | reverse complement strand
CGGGGCACCGGTCGGCGTGCGGGCGATGACGGTGACCACCCCGTCGACCCGCACCGTGCCACCCACCATCTCGTATGCGGCGCTGCCCCCTTTCGACTGGACGCGGTACTGAAAGGAGTAATCGCTGCCGCTCTGCGTGAGCGCGACCGCGCGCAGCAGCTTCCACGACCTGTATGCGACCAGCTTCTGCGCGTCGCTCAAATCCCCAGAGGGCAGATGCTCGTGGGCGACGATCGCGGCGTAGACCTCTGCGTCTGCCTTGATCTGCGTGTACATGGAGACGGCGCTCGCCTCCTCGCCTCCCACTCGGGCCAGCGGGTAAAAGTCGGGGTCGCAGTAGACAGGGTGGCCCACCGCATCCATGACTGCGAACTTCAGCTGGGCGGGGGTGAGCGGCGTGCCGACCGCCGGCGCCTGTCCGGCCGACCCGCAGGCGAGCACCGCCAGCGCGACGACGACGACCGCGAATCTCATGTAGTTAAGAAGACGATATGGGAGGGATTTGGTAACGGACCGCGGAACCAAACGTACCCCCCAGCCGTATTCAACTGAGATGGGGCAGCAGAACGGCGAACCTATAATCGCGGGAGTGGGGGCAGCCGAAGTCGTCACACACGTCGCCGGCGCGTTCCTGTCGAACGTGAGCCGCGCGATCGTCAACAAAGAAGAAGAGATCAAGCTGTGCCTCGTCACCCTTCTCTGCGAAGGACACCTTCTCATCGAGGACGTGCCTGGCGTCGGCAAGACGATGCTGGCCAAATCGCTCGCCCGCTCGCTCGACTGCACATTCCGGCGGATCCAGTTCACGCCGGACCTGCTGCCCTCGGACGTGACCGGCGTGCGCGCCTTCAACCAGAAGCTCAACGAGTTCGAATTCAGGCCCGGGCCGGTGTTTGCGCAGATCCTGCTTGCGGACGAGATCAACCGCGCCAGCCCCAAGACCCAGGCCGCGCTGCTGGAAGCGATGGAAGAGCGACAGGTGACCATCGACGGCGAGACTCACATGCTGCCGAAGCCGTTCATGGTCATGGCGACTCAAAACCCGGTCGAATACTCGGGCACGTTCCCGCTGCCGGAGGCCCAGCTCGACCGTTTCTTGATGAAGGTCAAGCTCGGCTATCTCACAGAGAAGGAAGAAGCGAACCTGCTCAATCAGCACAAGGTCGAGTCCCCGATGGAGGAGCTGCAACCTGTCGTCTCGCCCAACGAGCTACGGGCGGCGCAGAACGCGGTCCGCGAAGTCTTCGTCAAGCCCGAGCTGCGCGAGTACATCGCGAGGCTGGTGGGCCGGACGCGCGGCAATCCCGAGGTCGCGCTGGGAGCCAGCACGCGCGGCACGCTCCACCTCTTCCACGCGAGCCAGGCCCTGGCCGCGATCCAGGGTCGCAGCTTCGTGGTGCCGGATGACATCAAGACCCTGGCCGAGTCGGTGCTCGCCCACCGCATCATCCTGCGGCCCAACGCCGAGATGCAGGGGCAGAGCGCCGGCAAACTGGTCGCGGGCCTGCTCGAGCGCGAGCACGTGCCGCAGATGGCGTACGACGGGTAGCCCTCAACCCGGGGTTTCGCGGTGAGCAAGGTTGCCCTCGCCGGCGCGCTCGGCCTGCTCCTGTTCTTCACCTATCTGACGGCGATCCGGCCCGCGTACGCGTTCGCCTACGCCCTCTGCCTGCTTTTTGTGATCGCGTGGGCCTGGCCGCGGATCGCGATCAGAGGCGTCAGCGTCGCCCGGGGCGTCGACCCCGGCACGCCTACGGTCGGCGAGGTTTACGAAGAAACCTTTGAGGTCCGGCGCAAGGGATGGATCCCCGCGCCGTGGGTCGAAGTCCGCGACCTGAGCCAGATCGGCGATTATCAGCCCGGCCGCGTGATCTCGCTCGGCAGCGAGCTCGTGAAGTGGAAGGCGCGAGGCGTGTACCGGCGGCGCGGCTGGATGGCGCTGGGCCCGACCTCGCTCCGGGTGCGCGAACCTTTCGGCTTGTTCGAGCGCGAGCTGAAGCTCACTCAGCGCACGTCGATCCTCGTCTATCCGCGCGTGCGGCCGGTGCCGGACCTGATGACGCCGAGCTCGCAGCAGGTGGGGAGCTCACAGGCGTTCGGAGCCTGGGCTGATTACCCGCCCGAGACCGGCGGTGTGCGCGACTACACCACCGGCGACAGCTTTGGTCGCATTCACTGGGGCCTGTCCGCCAAGCACCAGCGGCTGATGTCGAAGACCTTCGAGCAGCCGCTGACCACCGACCTGTGGATCCTGCTCGACCTCGACCGCGCGGTGCATTTCGGCGAGGGGGAGGAGTCGACGCTCGAGTACGGAGTCAGCCTGGCGGCGTCGATGGCGGCGCAGGTGCACAGCCGGGGCCGCCAGGTGGGACTGATCGCCAACGACTCGAAAGGCACTCTGCTCGAGCCTCATCGTGCGGTGCGGCAGGATCGCCTCATCCTCGACTACCTCGCCGTGTGCCAGGCCGACGGGCGCACACCTTTGACGCAAACCCTCGCCTGGGACCGGATCCGGCGCCTGCCGCGGCGCGCCATCGCGGTCATCACCCCGAGCGCGGACCCGGAGTGGGTTCGGCTTCTCCAGGCGGTGAGAGGCCGCCGCTCGACGCTGATCGTGTTCTATCTCGACGCGGCCAGCTTCGGTGGGCCTGAACAGAACCCGAGCTTCGACATGGGCCAGGACGTCGACCTTTATGTGGTGCGCTGCGGCGACGACTTTGCACGCCTGGTGAGGACCAGAGATGCGATACGTATCGCCTAGCGGCCGGCTGGTCGGCCCGGAGGCGGCGTTCAACACCGGCATGAGCCGGCGGGAGCAGCTCTGGGACCGCGCGCGCGAGTCGGTCGCCGGGGGCCGTTTCTGGACTGCCCTCCTCGTCCTCCTCCTGACCGTCACCGTCGCCCGTTCGACGTCGACCGTGCAGTGGGTCGACGGCATCGACGTGATCATCTACATCGCGGTCCTCGGCGCGGTCTTGTTGGGCGCGCTCGCTCTCTCGAGGATCCGGGAACCGATCGGGTTGGGCATCGGCCTGGTCCTCGCGCCGGTGGCGGCGGTCATCGGAGCGTGGCCGCTGATCCATGCCCGCCACCCGACCGACTCGGTCGGCCCCCAGCTGGTCGGGGTCTGGTGGGAGCGCGTAAGCGACGGATCGGCGGCATTGGACCCATCGTTCTACCTGTTTCTGATCTGCCTTTTGATGTGGATAACCGGTGCTTGGCTTGCCTGGTGCGTGTTGCGCTGGAGCAAGCCGATGCTCGGGTTGATCCCCGGGGCAGCCGCGTTCGCCACCAACCTGCTCAACTGGCCCCAGGACCAGAACGGCTACACGCTGGCGATGCTGGTGTTGACGCTCGCCCTGCTGCTGTGGACGAACTACACAGGCTCGATCGCCAACGCGTCTCGCGCGAACGTGAAGCTCACCGGCGACGCGCGTTGGGATTTCTGGGAGAGCGGTCTCGTGGCGATGGCGGCGCTGATCGTGCTCGGCATCATGCTGCCGCCGCTATCCACGGCCGACCGCACCCTCGATCTCGAGTCAGGCGTCTTCTCGGGTTGGGCGCAGCTGCAGCAACGCCTGAGCCACCCGGGCATCTTCAGCACCGGACGTGGGACTGGGGTCACGGGATTCACCGATGAGGTGAAGCTCAGCGGCCCTCTCCAGAGGACGCGGGACGTCGTCTTCACGTACACCATCGTCGGCAACTACGTGAGCAAAGCGCGTTACTTCCGGGGTGTCAACGACACGCTCACCGTCGCCGGTGAATGGCGTTATCCAGGCCCGAACCAGATCGGCTTGCGCCAGACGCTCTCGAAGAACGAGATCCCCGCTTACGCGGAGAAGTACCAGAAACTCGAGGTCGCCGGCATCAACGTCACGATGCTGCAGCCGCCCAGGAACTTCCAGGACGTGCTGTTTTATCCGGGCGAGCTTTACCACATCGATCGCTCGACGACCGCCAACCAGGTGTTGCTCCGGCCGGGCAGGCCCGGCCCCAGCCCCAACCCCGTTCCCAACCCCAACACCAGCCTGTACACGATCGACCGGCTCAGCAGCCTGCAGCCGCCGACGTCGGCGCGCAATTACGCGGCCACCGTCGAGTATTCGACCGCCACCGTCGCCGACCTCCAGAACGCGGGGACGACCTACCCGGCGTGGCTGAATCAGTACCGGTCGTTCTCGCCCGGCTACCGGCCCACGGAGGTCGAGAACGAGATCCACAACCTCGCCCTGAAAATCGTGAACGATGCCGGCGCCACGCGGCCCTACGACCAGGCGACCGCCATCGAGAACTACCTGCGTGACCGCCGCAACTTCACCTACACGCTGACGCCGCCGAAGACGCCTGAGGGCAGAGACCCGATCGAGTACTTCCTGTTCGAATCGAAGAAGGGCTACTGCGAATATTTCGCGACCGCGATGGGCGACATGCTCCGCTCCCTCGGCATCCCGGTCCGCCTGGTCAGCGGCTACGGTCCCGGCCAGCAAGACCAGAACCTGCACAACTTCGTGGTCCGGGGCGAGGATGCCCACACCTGGGTCGAGGCCTACTTCCCAGCGCCGTCGCCGGACCAGCAGCCGTACGGCTGGATTCCTTTCGAGCCGACCGCCGACGACCTGGGCTACTACACGACCATCCTGCGTGGCCAGACCGGCCAGAACCCATGTCTGCGCGACGATGGCTGCGACTCGCCGATCCTCGGCATCACCGCGCCGGGCGGCGGCGCGACCGCCGGCACCGGTCGCGGCGACAGGAATGACACGGGCGGCCCGGTGGCTTCGGGCGGCTTCAAGGTCGGGTCGCTGGACGCTTCGACGCTGACGAGGATCGTCGGCGTGATCGTCGCCGCGCTCCTGCTTCTCCTGGTCGTCGCCTTGAGATACCTGCGTCCGCGCACGGTGATGTCGGTATGGAAGCGAACACTGGCGCTGGCCAGCCTCGCCGGCGCTGAACGCCGGCCAGGCGAGACTCCTCTGGAGATCGGCCGGCGCTTGCAACGGGCGTTCCCAGAGGCCGCCGAACCGGTGACCGCCCTGGCCAGCGGTTTTGTCATCGCCGCCTATGCGCCGCCTGAGATGGCGTCGACGTCGCGCTCCTCGATCATGGAAGCCTGGTCGGCGCTGAGGCCGATGTTGCTGCGACGGGTCCTCTCGCGGCTGCGACCGACAAGGCCGTAGTCTTTTCGGGTGGCAGCGGTCGCCGGGCGAACGTACCCGGCGGTGAGATTCGACATCGAGTCGGACCGGGTGTCGGCTTTCGCCAGGGCTGTCGGCGCCGATCCGGCTGACGGCGTGCCGCCGACCTTCGCCGCCGTGTACTCGCTGGGCGTCACCGCGCCGCAGCTCTTCGCGGATGAGGACGCGGCGGTCGATTTCGGCAGGCTGCTCCACGCCGAGCAGGAATTCGAATGGCGGCGCCATCCTCAGGTCGGCGAGACCATCGTCTCGCGCGCACGGGTCGCCTCGGACACCAACCGGCGGGGCATGCGCTTGGTATCGTTCGAGACCGAGACGACTGACCAGAAGGGCTCGCCGGTGTGCCGCTCGCGCGCCCTCTTCGTGATTCGGTCATGAGCGAGCGGCGGGTCACTTTCACTCGCGAGCAGATCGCCGATTACGCCGAAGCGTCCGGTGACCAGAACCCGATCCATCTCGACGATGATTTCGCGCGATCGGTCGGCCTGCCCGGGGTGATCGCTCACGGCATGCTGCAGATGGGAATCGCCGCCACCATCGCGTCCGAAGCGGCGGGGGGGCCGGGCCGGCTGCGCCGGATGTCCGTCCGCTTCGCCGGCATGGTCGTGCCCGGCGACACGGTCACGTTCTCAGCCCAGCCGGCGGGCGAGGGCAGGCTCGATGTGAGCGCCGTCAACCAGCGCGGAGAAGCGGTGCTGACGAAAGCGATCGCAGAGTACGAGCCGTGACGCTGGAGTTCTCGCTGACCCGGGAGCAGAAGGAGACCATGAACGAGGAGGGAAGATGTTCGATCTAACGGGCAAGGTTGCGGTGGTCACCGGCGCCTCGCGCGGGTTGGGCCGCCAGGACGCGCTCACGCTGGCGAGCATGGGTGCGGATGTCGTGATCACCGACGTCCTGGTCGAGGACGACCCCAACTTGCAGCAGACCGCGGAGTCGCAGGGCAGCATGCTTGCGCAGTTCGCGGTGTCACAGGGGTGGGTGCACTCGAACGCCACCGCCGAGGCGATTCGCCAGATGGGTCGCAAGTCGCTCGCCATCAAGATGGACGTGACCAATCGCGACCAGGTCCGCGAAGTCTTCAAGAACATCAAGGATGAGTTCGGCAAGATCGACATCCTGATCAACAACGCCGCGACCCTCGACCATGCCGCGCAGATTCCCAACCAGTCCTACGAACTGTGGGATCGGGACGTCAAGGTGAACCTGACCGGTGCGTTCAACTGCACCAAAGAGGCATGGCCGTACATGGTCGAGAACCACTGGGGCCGGCTGATCTTCATGTCCTCGGTTGCCGGTACGCTCGGAGGCTTCGGTCAGGCCAGCTACTCGTCGACGAAGGCGGGGCTCATAGGCCTGGCCAAGACGGCGGCGCTCGAGGGCGGCCGCCACAACATCACCGCCAACGCGATCGCGCCCGGGATCATCGAGTCGGAGGCGGGGAAGGCGGCGGCCGCGAACAACCCGTTGTACGAGCGGTTCAAGGCGCGAACGGTGTTCAAGCGGTTCGGCCAGCCTGAGGACATCGCCAACACGATCGCGTTCCTGTGCACCGAAGAGGCTGGGTACATAACCGGCGCCGTGATCGAGGTCGCGGGCGGCATCCCCCTCTTCACGGCGTAGATGGGCGAGCTGGTCGACGTCCGGCGAGAGGGCGCAGTCGCGCGCGTTGTCATGCACCGCAAGGGCAACAACGCGATCGCGGAAGACTTGATGGAGGAGCTCGCCGTCGCGTTCAACGAGCTTGGCGCCGATCCTGGAGTCCGGGTCGCGGTCCTCGCCTCCGATTACGAGAAGTACTTCAGTGTCGGCGCCGACCTGACCTCCCTCGCGGACGTTGACCGCGACGCACCCGACGCCACCGACCAGATCGCCCTCTTCATGAGGCGGATGAACCATCACTTCAACGCCATCGAGCGCTGCCCCAAGCCGGTGATCGCGGCCATCAACGGGCATGCCCTGGGCGGTGGCAGCGAGCTGACGCTCTGCTGCGACTTCAGGATCATGGTCGAAGACGGCCGCTCGCGCATCGGGCAGACCGAATCCTCCCTCGGCATCATCCCGGGCGCAGGCGGGACGCAGCGGCTGCCGCGCCTGATCGGCAAAGCGCGGGCGATGCGCTTCCTTATCGAGTCGACCCGGCTCTCGGCGCAGGAAGCCCAAGCGGTGGGATGGGTCGACCGCGCCGTGCCGCCAGCGGAGTTTCAGGCCGCGGTCGACGAGCTGGCGGGCAGGCTCGCGAAGGCGGCGACGTTCGCCATCGCCATGATCAAGGACGCCGTGCACCGCGGCTACGACCTCCGCCTGGACGAGGCGCTGGCGATCGAGTCCCAGGACTTTGCCCGAGCCGCCCTGAGCACCGACGCGGCGATCGGCATCATGTCATTCCTGAGCAAGCAGGAGCCCGAGTTCACCGGGTCTTGAGGCTGTCGATTCCTGGTCACCCCGTTCGTCGTGCATGGAGGAGGTTGAAATGAAATACGTGCTGCTTTTCGTGGGGACCATGGACGACCAGGAGCGCTTCGACAACATGTCAGCGGAGGAGATGGCGGCGGGCATGAAGCTGGCGGAGCAGTGGTTCGAGGAGTACAGCCGCGCCGGCAAGATCGTCGGGGGGGAGCAATTGAAGGGCCCCCAGACCGCTACCACGGTTCGATACAAGGACGGCAAACCCATCGTCACAGACGGCCCGTTCATCGAGTCCAAAGAGATCATCGGGGGCTTTGCCATCGTGCAGGTCAAGGATCTCGACGAGGCACTCGAGATGGCCAAGGCATGGCGCGCCGGGCCTGTCGAGGTCTGGCCCGCTGTGGAACGATGAGGGCCTGACTGAGACAAGGAAAGCCACCGATGCGGCACTCACGGCAGTGTTCCGCGAAGAGGCCGCGAAGCTCACCGGCGCGATGGTGCGCCTCATCGGCAACTTCGACATCGCGGAGGAGGTCGTCCAGGACAGCCTGGTCGCGGCGCTGGAGAATTGGCCGGCCCAGGGAATCCCGGACAACCCCGGCGCGTGGTTGATGACGGCGGCGCGGCGCCGCGCCATCGACCTGCTGCGCCGCGACCAGCGCTACGCGGAGAAAATCACACTCCTGCAGCGTTCGACGATGCCTGCTGAGCCGGCCGAAGCGGACGACCGGTTGCGCCTGATCTTCACGTGCTGTCATCCGGCCCTTGCCCAGGAAGCGCAGGTGGCGCTCACGCTGCGCGCAGTCGCGGGATTCACCACCCAGGAGATCGCGGCCGCGTTTCTCGTCTCCGAGCCGGCGATGGCCCAGCGAATCGTGCGCGCCAAAAGGAAGATCGTGGAAGCGAACATCCCGTACCGAATGCCCCAAGGCGCCGAGCTGGTGCCCCGCGTGGACGGGGTGCTCGCGGTTCTGTACCTCATGTTCAATGAGGGCTACCTGAGCCGAGGGCCGCAGGTGGCGTCGCGCCGCGACCTCGCGGAGGATGCGATGTGGCTGACCAGCCTGGTTGCCCGTCTGCTGCCCGACCAGCCCGAAGTGCTGGGACTCATCGTGTTGATGAGGCTGCACCTTGCGCGGTCGCGGGCGCGATTCGACTCGAATGGCGACATCGTCCTTTTGCCCGACCAGGACCGCGCTCTGTGGGACTCGACCGCGATCGCCCAGGCGGTCGAGGTCCTGGATCGAGCCGCGGCGATGTCGTCCCCAGGTCCCTACCAGCTCCAGGCGGCGATCGCCGCGGTGCACTCCGCCGCGCCCTCGTGGCGAGAGACGGACTGGCAACAGATCGTGGCGCTGTACGACACGCTTCTGCGGATCGCGGATACGCCCATCGTCAGGCTCAACCGCGCAGTCGCGTTGAGCCACGTCACCGGGCCGCAAGCCGCGCTGGGTGAGGTCAACGACCTCGCCATCTCGCTGGGCGGATATCACCTCTTCCATGCGACCCGGGCTGAGCTGCTCGATGAGCTCGGCGAGGTTGCCCTGGCGCGCGAGGCGCGGCTGCGCGCCCTCGAGCTCTCTCAGAACCCGGCCGAGCGCTCTCTCCTTCAACGGAAGCTGCGGGGCTAAACGGGAGCCCGCCGCCGGATCACTTCCAGTGCTTCCTCCACGCGTTTGGGATCCGCGCCCACGCACCGGATGACGAGCTCCTTGGTCTCGAAGTTGGGATACGAGCCGACCGAGACGTCCGGAAAGCTCACCTCCAGCTCGCGCATCAACGGGTAAAAGCGTGCCTCGACCGCGAATGTGAAGCGCAGCTCGCGCACGGTGGCCGCCGCCCCTCCGGCGAGGAACTGAGCCTCGAGCTCTTCGGTGAAGATGCCCTTCATCTCGAGCGGCACGCCGGGCAAGACGAAGATGCGCTTTCCGTGCGCCTCGTAAACCGTACCGGGCGCCATGCCGCGGCGATTCTTGAAGACATGGGCGGGGCCGGCGGGGATGCGCGCCATGCGCAGGTTGCCTTCGGTCACCTCCGGCGACTCGAGCAGCCCCATCGAGTGCATCCGCTGCACGCGCCGCTCGATCCGGGCGCGGGTGTCTTCCCAGATCACGAGCTCTTTCCCCAATGCCTGTGCAAGCGCGGCGAAGGTTCGGTCATCGGGGGTCGGGCCCAGCCCGCCGCTGACGAAAACGTCAGTGATCTCGGTGTCGTCGAGCTCAAGGCGGATCTGGTCGACTATCTCATCCGGTTTGTCGCGGATCTGCGTGACCCGTTTCACCGGGTAGCCGAGCAGCCGGAGCCGTTCCGCCATCCAGTGGGAGTTGGTGTCGAGGGTGAAGCCTCCGACCAGCTCGTCCCCGATGGCCACGATGCTGGATGCGGGCATGGCTGACCATATAAACATGGAGCGATTGCACGCGGTGATCCGTGGTGACGTGCAGGGCGTGGGTTTCCGCTACTTCGTGCTCCGCAAGGCGCACCAGCTTGGGCTGCGGGGATGGGTCCGCAACAACGACGACGGCACTGTCGAGCTGGTCGCCGAGGGCGCGCGACAGGACCTCGAGCAGCTCAAGCGCGCGGTCGGAGAGGGACCGCGGATGGCACGCGTCGACCGCGTGGACACCCGTTGGCAGAGTGCGACCGGCAACCTGGACGGCTTCGACCTGGCCGGCTGACAGCCCCATCCCCGGCCACGGCCGGGTACTTCCCCATGAATGGAGAAGATGATGATTTTCCCGTTCGTTTAACCTATCGCTCCGCTGGAAGTGCGCCCTGCGCACCCCCGGCCGGCGTTTATCGGTTTCCGCGATTCGAGGGAGGTCAATGGATCCCAGCACAGCTTGGTTCGGCGTGGCCGGCGGACTGGCCGCGGTTGCTTTTGCGGTCGTCCTCATCTTCCTAGTCCTCAACCAGCCGAACGGCAACGACCGTATGCGTGAGATCGCGGCGGCCATCCAGGAGGGCGCCGCCGCTTACCTCAACCGTCAGTACACCGTGATCGCGATCATCGGCGTGATCATCGCGGTCGTGATCGGGTTCTTCATCAACTGGACAACCGCCGTCCTCTACGTCGTGGGCGCTGTGCTTTCGGCCTCGGCGGGCTACGTCGGCATGAACATCGCGGTCCGGGCCAACGTGCGGACGGCGGAGGCTGCGCGAGGCGGTCTGAACAAAGCGCTGCAGGTCGCGTTCCGCGGTGGCGCCGTGACCGGATTCATGGTGGTGGGCCTCGGTCTGCTTGGAGTTTCGGCGGCGTACCTCGTCTTCAAGAATCCCGACGTGCTCGTCGGCCTCGCCTTCGGCGCGAGCCTGGTCTCCGTGTTCGCCCGGTTGGGCGGTGGCATCTACACCAAGGCGGCCGATGTCGGCGCTGACCTCGTCGGCAAGGTGGAGGCGGGCATCCCGGAAGACGATCCGCGCAACCCGGCGGTGATCGCCGACAACGTGGGTGACAACGTAGGCGATTGCGCGGGCATGGCCGCCGACCTTTTCGAGACGTACGCCGTGACGATGATCGCGGCGATCCTTCTGGGCTCCCTGTTGTTTCCGAACCAGATCGGATGGGTCATCTACCCGCTGCTCCTCGGCGCCGTGAGCGTCATCGGTTCGATCGCGGGCACGTTTTTCGTCCGCATCTTCAACCCGCGCTGGATCATGGGCGCCCTTTATGCGGGCCTGTTGGTCGCGGTCGCGATCGCGGTCGCGGGCTTCTACTTCGTGACCGAGTACATGAAGGGCAACGGGTACCTTGCCGGCGGTGGCGCCCACGGAGTCGGCGATCCAAACAACCTGTTCTTCGCCGCCCTGGTCGGGGTAGTGATCACGGTCCTGATCGTCGCCATCACCGAGTTCTTCACCGAGACGGCGTACTGGCCGGTCCACCTCATCGCCAAGGCATCGGTGACCGGGCACGCGACCAACATCATCGCCGGCCAGGCGATCGGCATGATGGCGACCGCGCTGCCGGTGATCGTGATCGCCACCGGGATCCTCATCAGCTACGCGCTGGGTGGCCTGTACGGGATCGCCGTCGCCGCGACCGCGATGCTCTCGATGACCGGGATCATCGTCGCGATCGACTCGTATGGCCCCATCACCGACAACGCGGGTGGCATCGCCGAGATGGCCAAGCTGCCCAAGGAGGTCCGCGAGGTGACCGACCCGCTGGACGCGGTCGGCAACACGACCAAGGCGGTGACGAAGGGCTACGCGATCGGCTCGGCCGGCCTCGCCGCGCTCGTCCTGTTCGCCTCCTACACGCAGGAGCTCGCCAGGGCGGGGCACCCGACGAAGTTCGAGCTTTCCGACCCCCTCGTCATCTCCGGCCTGTTCCTGGGCGGGATCCTGCCGTTCCTGTTCGGATCGCTGGCGATGCTCGCGGTGGGCCGCGCGGGCGGGCTGGTCGTGGAGGAGGTGCGTCGGCAGTTCCGCGACATTCCCGGCATCCTCCAGGGCACCGGCCGTCCCGAGTACGGCACTGCGGTCCGCATCGTGACCGCGGCCGCGCAGCGGGAGATGATCGTGCCTGGCGTCATCCCCGTGATCGCACCCCTGGCCGTCGGCTTTCTTCTGGGGCCGCGCGCCCTGGGCGGTTTGCTCCTGGGTGCGATCGTGACGGGCCTCTTTCTTGCGATTCAGATGACGAGCGGCGGCGCGGCCTGGGACAACGCCAAGAAGTACATCGAGGAGGGGCACCTCGGGGGCAAGGGGTCGGAGGCGCACAAGGCTGCGGTCACGGGCGATACGGTCGGCGACCCCAACAAAGACACCGCCGGACCGGCCATCAACCCGATGATCAAGGTGGTCAATATCATCGCCATCCTGATCGCCGCCGCGGTCTCCACGAACTACTTGATCCACTAGTAAACTCGTCCGTGAGGTGGACGACTACCAGAAGGAGATCGCCGACCTCGAAACACAGGTCGAGCAGCTGGTGGAGGCGGATGGCGACGCCAGGACGATCGCCGAGCTATCGATGCAGCTGGAGATCCTGAAGGCCATCTACGCGCGGGCCATCGACCTCTTTCAGCGGGGCAGGAAGGACGAAGGTCTCCGTTACGGGCTGCGGATCCAGGGTTACGGCGACTGGAACCTCGACAACGTGTACGCGTTCGTCTACGAACGGTCCGTCGAGCTCGAGCCCCACGCTCATCACGCCTTCGTGGGCGGGATCAGGGCGGCCGACTTCGCGCTGATGCTCAACTCATAGGAGAAGTCGATGGAAACTCCGCTTACACCCCTCGAGTTCGCGCGGCGGACACGCAAGCTGTACGGCGACCGGGAGGGTGTCGTCGACGGCGACCTGCGCCTGACGTATGAAGAATTTTTCGATCGGTGCGACCGATGGTCGTCGGCCCTCCAGGCTATGGGCGTGGGGCGAGGCGACCGCGTCGCGTACATTGCGCCCAACACGCACGAGCAGCTCGAGTCTTTCTACGCCGTGCCCCAGATCGGCGCGGTGCTGGTGCCGATCAACTTCCGGCTCACGGCGGAGGACTTCGTCTACATCACCTCGCACTCCGGAGCCAAGGTCCTGTGCGTCCATCCCGACTACGTCGCCGCGGTCGACGATGTGCGGGATCAGCTGCGCGGGGTCGAGCATTTCGTCGTGCTCGGGAAGGCCGACGGTCGCAAGGGCTGGCGCGAGTACGACCCCGAGATCGCGCGCGCCGGGCCGTCCTTCAAGCGCGCTGATGTCAAAGAGGATGACCTGCTGTCCTTGAACTACACGAGCGGGACGACCGCCAAGCCCAAGGGCGTGATGATCACGCACCGCAACGCCTGGATGAACGTGGTGGACACGCTTGTCCACTTCCACATCACGGTCGACGACCGCTACCTGTGGACGCTGCCGATGTTCCACGCGAACGGCTGGACCTTCGTATGGATCATCACCGCGGTGGGCGGCAAGCACATCTGCCTCCCGAAGGTCGAGCCGGCGCGCGTCTTCGACCTGGTCCGCCAGGAGAAGGTCGGCTGGTTGTGCGCGGCGCCGACGGTTTTGATCTCGCTGGCCGGTGCGTCGCCGGAGGCCCGGGGCGAGGTGCCCGGTGGCGTGCACGTGATCACCGCGGGGGCGCCTCCCGCCGCCGCCACGATCGAGCGCATGGAAGGTGAGCTCGGCTGGGAGGTGACGCAGGTCTACGGGCTCACGGAGACGTCGCCTTTTCTCACCATATGCGAGCCGCGCCCAGAGCACGCTTCGATGCCGGCGGCCGATCGGGCGGTGATCAAGGCGCTGACCGGCGTGGAGATGATCGGCGCTTGCGAGCTGCGCGTCGTCGACGGCGACGGCAAGGACGTCCCTGCCGACGGCCAGACGCTGGGCGAGATCGTGGCCCGCGGCAACGTGATCATGAAGGGTTACTACAACGATCCCGAGGCAACCAAGAAGGTGATGGGCGACGGTTGGTTCCACACCGGTGACGCCGCGGTCATGCACCCCGACGGTTACGCCGAGATCCGCGACCGGATCAAGGACGTGATCATCAGCGGCGGCGAGAACATCTCGTCGATCGAGGTCGAAGGCGTGCTGCTCCGCCATCCTGCTGTGCAGGAGGCTGCGATCGTTGGCCTTCCGCACGAGAAGTGGGGCGAGGCGCCATTCGCCTACGTGGTGCTGAAGTCCGGCGCGAGCGCCACCGAGGCGGAGCTGATCGCGTTTACGCGAGAGCGTCTGGCGCACTTCAAGGCACCGCACGGCGTGACCTTCGTACCCGAGCTGCCGAAGACGGCGACCGGCAAGATCCAGAAGTTTGTCTTGAGAAAAGGCGCCGCGGCGATAGTCCGCCAGTAGGGTGTCTTAGGCCCAGACCTCGGTCTTCGACCAGGCGAGACCCTCGGGCGTGACCCTTGCCGTCACCAGCGTGCCCGGGGCGAGCGAGCGCTCATCGAAGAGTTTCAGGCTGCGCGGTTGGAATCGATACACCGGAAGGCTGTCGCCCTCAACGTCGTAATCGCGGAATCGCCGGCCGTACAGGCGCCTGGCCTCTTGCGCCGCTCTTCCTGCCGAAACGCCGGCCCTGCCGAACAGCTGGATGCCGCGATCAGGCCGGCCCCACACCTGGTTGGAGGCATAGACGGTCACCGCCGCCGAGGCGCTCTTGACGAGGTTGCGGGAATGGAGGGAGTCCGGGTCAGAGATCCAGACGACCTCGAAGCGCTCGCTCCAAGCGAAGTACATGTGGTTGATATGCGCCCGCCTCCCAGCCGACACGGTGGCGAGAGCGCATAGGGGAGAGGCGTTCATCAACCGGCGCGCCACGCGCTCGAGCACGGCGGACGAGAATCTCCGCGAACGGCGCTCGACCGTCACCTATTTAGTCTGGCCCTCTCGGCAAACCGAACGTAAGCGCCATCCCCCGCCTACGGCGGGGACTTCCCCATAAATGGGGAAGACGGCGCGACGGTGATGACTTTGCCGTCGTCGGCCTTGACCAGCTGCCACCCGCCCTCATGCACCATCCCGTGATGCCGGGTGCACAAAAGGACGAGGTTTTCCAGCTCATCGCCGCCTCCGCGCATCACGTAGACGATGTGGTGGCCGTCGCACCAGGAGGCCGGCCGCTCGCAGCCCGGCCAGCGGCAGTGCTGGTCGCGGGCGTTGAGCGCCCGCCGCCTGGGGCCTTTGATCGTCCGCTCCGCCCGGCCGACGTCGATCACGACCGAGTCCTGCATCAGGACCCTCGTCAGGCTGCAGTCGCAGGCCCAGCGCTCGACCGTCTTCGAGGAGATGGGGAGCGAGAACTCGGTCTCCGCGCCCGGCGCGCCGGTGAGGTCGAGCAAGGTCTCGATCGAGCTCGTCACCTGCATCTGGATCGTCTGCTGATGGCCGGCCAGCTCGATCAGGGCGTCCGCCATCCGCTGCGGTCGCAGGCGGTGGTCGTCTTTGCCCAGGGTTCGCGCCAGCGGCTCCAGCGCGCTGCGCACCACCGCCCCGCCGATGGGGTCGAGGAAGCCGGTCAGAAAGAACGAGCCGTCGTCTCGCCTGTTCATGTGCAGGGTGTTGGTCTCCGCCAGCTCGGCCTGCTCCTTGGCGTACTGCTTGGAGTTGACCGAGTGCCGGTAGTGGAGGCACTTGTAGTGGAACTTGCCCGGCGAGTTCTCGCGGGCGAGCGCAAGCAGCTTGGCTTCGTCGAAAGCCTCGCCGACCGCGTTCGCCGTCCGAGCCATCACCGTCAGGTGAGCGAATCCGATCTCCCCTGCCTGCATGGCCTGGAGGCTCTCCGGCATCTCCGCAGCTCGTTCGCCGACCGCGACTCGATCGGCGGCGGCGTTGGAGGTCATGTGGCAGTGAAAACGCATCCAGTCGATGGCGCTGTTGGAGCCCTGGTGCTCCCAGTGCTTGCTCTTCTCGAAGTCAGCCGCCAGCCGCGAGTACTCGAGCTCGAGCGAGTCGATGAACTGGCGCAGCTCGAGCAGCCGGTAGGCGATTTCAGCGTCCGCCGGGAGCATCGCGAGCATGCAAGAATCGTACGAACGTTCGTGCCAATGTCAAGTTAATTTACGCGCAAAATAATTCAGACTAGCAAACTTCTGGGCCACCCAGGCCCACTCCCGCCCCTCTTCCTAGTCCTTCCCCGTCCGTCTCCAGCGCGCCCCGAATCCATGACAAGATTCCCTCAGTGGAGTTGCCCGACCGCTACAACGTCGGCGCCGACCTGATCGAGCGCAACCTCGCCGCCGGCCGCGCCGCCAAGATCGCCATCCACTCCGTCTCGGCCGACCTCACCTACGGCGACCTGCACAAGCTCACCTGCGGCGCCGCCCGCGCCCTTCTCGACATCGGTGTCCGGCGCGAGGAGCGCGTCCTGATCGCCGGCTACGACAGCCCAGGCTGGGTCGCCGCCTTCCTCGGCGCGATCCGCATCGGCGCCGTACCCGTCCCGGTCAACCCTCTCCTGCAGCGAAGCGAGGACTACGACCACTACCTCGACGACTCGCTGGCCCGGGTCGTGGTGGTAGACAACAACACCGAGGAAAAGCTGAGGCCCGCCGCGGATCGTGCAGCCACCAAACCGAGGGTCCTCCGCGCCGACTTGCTGACGCCCGGCGACGAGGTCGCGGCCGCCCCCACACGCACGGACGACATGGCCTTCTGGCTCTACAGCTCCGGCTCGACCGGCAAGCCGAAAGCCGTCGTCCACCTCCAGCACGACATCCCCTACACGTGCCTCACCTACGCGGAGCAGGTGCTCGGCATCACCGAGCGCGATACCACGTTCTCCACCACAGGCCTCTTCCATGCCTACGGCTTCGGCAACAACCTCACCTTTCCGTACTGGGTAGGTGCGTCGACCGTCCTCCACGCCGGAAGGCACACCCCCGCCACCGTCCTGGACACGATCGAGAAACGACGCCCGACCCTCTTCTTCAGCGCGCCGACGCTCTACAACGCGATCCTCAACTCCGAGGGCGCGAAGAGCCGTGACCTGTCTTCGATCCGGCACTGCGTCGCCGCCGCGGAGGCGCTGCCGGCCGAAGTCTGGCGGCGCTGGAAGGACGTCTTCGGGCTGACCATCCTGGATGGCGTCGGTTCGACCGAGATGCTGCACATCTACTGCTCGAACCGGCTCAACGAGGTCAAGCCTGGCTCGAGCGGCAAGCCTGTGCCGGGATACGAATTGAAGATCCTCGACGACGAGGGCAAGCCGGTCGCGACGGGCGATGCCGGCGACCTGTACGTCAAAGGCGACAGCGCCCTCGCGCTTTACTGGGCCCAGCACGAGAAGACCAAGCGCTCCATCCTCGGCGAGTGGTTCTTCACCGGCGACCGCTACCGCGTCGACAGCGACGGCTTCTACTGGTACGAGGGCCGTTCCGACGACATGATCAAAGTCAGCGGCCTGTGGGTCTCGCCGATCGAGATCGAGTCCGTGCTGCTCGAGCATCCAGCGGTCACGGAGAGCGCCGTGGTCGGCATCAGCGTTGATGGCTTCACGAAGATCAAGGCGTTCGTGATCGCGAAGCAAGATGCGGTCAGGGGCGACGCACTGGTCGGCGAGCTGCAGGAACACTGCAAGTCGCGGCTCCAGCGCTTCCAGTACCCCCACATCATCGAGTTCGTGCCCGAGCTGCCCAAAACGGTCACCGGCAAGATCCAGCGCTACAAGCTGCGTGAGAAGGAAGCCGCACCTGCGTAACCACATCGCAGTCCTTCCTTGCGACGGGGCGGGCAAGGAGGTTGTACCGGAAGCGATCAAGGTCCTCAGCGCAGCCGGCGCAGAACTTGAATTCCAGGACTACGACGTCAACGCCGATCAGTACCTGCGCTCCGGACAGCCCATCCCGGCCGCGGTGTGGAGCGACCTCCAAAAGGCTGACGCGATCCTCTTCGGCGCGGTCGGCGACCCTCGCGTCGACGACGCGGCGTACCTGGCCGGCGTGCTTTTGAGGCTGCGTTTCGAGCTCGACCTCTACGTCAACCTCCGCCCGGCGAAGCTCTACGACGACCGCCTCTCACCGCTGCGCCGGGAGGACAGGCGAAAGATCGACCTGCTCATCGTGCGCGAGAACACCGAAGGCCTCTACGTCGGCATGGGCGGGCGGTTCAAGAAAGGCACCGAGCAAGAGGTGGCGGTCCAGGAGGACCTGAACACCTACCTCGGCGTCACCCGGATCCTCGATTACGCGTTCCAAGCGGCGAAAGGCGAGGTCGTCATGGTCGACAAGGCCAACGCCATGACGTACGCGGGCGCTCTATGGCAGCAGCAGTGGAAGGCCGTGGCGAAAAAGCACCCGAAGATCAAGACGCGTCATCTATATGTGGACGCCGCCGCCATGCAGCTGGTCCGCGACCCGACGCAGTTCGAGGTCATCGTCACCGGCAACCTCTTCGGCGACATCCTGTCCGACCTGACCGCGGAGCTCATCGGGGGTATGGGCATCGCGCCGTCGGGAAACATCAACCCGGAGTCGAAACGGGGGCTGTTCGAGCCTGTCCACGGCACCGCGCCCGACATCGCAGGTCGTGGCGTCGTCAATCCGATCGGGGCCATTCTGAGCGCATCTATGATGGTTAGACACCTGGGTCACAACGAAATGGCTAACGCGATCGAGGGTGCGGTCGAATCGGCCATCCGCGCCGGCGAATGCACGCGCGACCTCGGTGGCAGCCTGTCGACCCATGAAGTCGGCGACGCGGTGGCGAAGAGGCTCAAGGACTAGATGACCGTGGCCATGACGATGACGGAGAAGATCCTGGCTCGCGGAGCCGGACGCGAAAGCGTGCGTCCCGGCGACCTCGTGCTGGCGAATGTCGACTTTGCGATGGGGCACGACCTGACGATTCCGCCTGCCGGGAAGATCATGCGCGAGCAGATGGGTGCGGAAAAGATCTGGGACCCGGACCGGGTCGCCGTCACCCAGGACCACTTCCAGCCGGCCAAAGACGCGGCGAGCGCCACCCTCGGCCGCCTCACCCGCGAGTTCTCGCATGACATGGGCATCAAGTGGTACTTCGAGGTGGGGCAGGGGGGCATCTGCCACACGGTCCTGCCGGAGAACGGCCTTGTCCTGCCCGGCGAGCTCGTCGTGGGCGCCGATTCGCACTCCTGCACATACGGGGCCCTCAACAACTTCGCCACCGGCATCGGCTCGACCGACCTCGCCTGTGTCTTCGCGCTGGGCGAGTTGTGGTTCCGCGTCCCCGAGACGCTCAAGTTCGTTTACCACAACCGCCTGCGCGAGTGGGTGGAGGCAAAGGACCTGATCCTGTACGTGATCGGGCAGATCGGGGTTGACGGCGCCAGGTCGAAGGCGATGGAGCACACCGGCGAGGCGCTCCGCCACATCGACATGGAAGCGCGGCTGACGATGACCAACATGGCGATCGAGGCCGGCGCGAAGAACGGCATCATGGAGTTCGACGACGTCACCAAGCAATATCTCGACGGCCGCGCGAAGCGTCCGTACCAGCCGGTCTCCTCGGACCCCGACGCGGAGTACGAGAAGGTCTTCGAGTTCGACGCCGAGAAGGTCGAGCTCGGCGTGGCCAAGCCGATGTCGCCCGACAATTACGCGCCCCTTTCCGAGGTCGCCGGCACGAAGCTCGACCAGGTTTTCATCGGCTCCTGCACCAACTCCCGCATCACCGACCTGCGGCGCGCCGCAGCCGTGCTTGCAAACCGCAAGGTCGCGTCCGGCGTGCGGCTGATCATCACTCCTTCGTCGCACCAGGTGGCGATCCAGGCCGAGAAGGAGGGCCTGATCGGCATCTTCCTGGCCGCGGGCGCCGCGTGGACGACGGCCACGTGCGGCGCCTGTCTCGGCGGCCACATGGGCGTGCTCGGTGAGGGAGAGGTGTGTCTCAGCACGACCAATCGCAACTTCCCCGGGCGCATGGGTCACCCCAAGGCGCAGGTTTACCTCTCCAACCCCGCGGTGGCGGCGGCGAGCGCGGTGACGGGCGTGATTTCGCACCCCAGCGAGGTGCTGGAGAAGATGCCGGCAGAGATCCGTTGACGCTCCCCAAGGTCGTCCGCGGACGGGCGTGGAAATTCGGCGACAACATCGACACCGACCAGATCATCCCGGCCAAGTACGCGATCTACTCGCTGGACGAGAAAGAGCTCGGCAAGCACGCCATGGAAGGAGTGCCGGCCCGGGATACGTGGGCCTCGCAGGTCACGCAGGGGGACATCCTGGTCGGCGGCTCGAACTTCGGATGCGGCTCCTCGCGAGAGATCGCGCCCGTCGCCATCCGAGGCGCCGGCGTCTCGCTCGTCATCGCCGACTCCTTTGCACGCATCTTCTTCCGCAACGCGATCAACATGGGCTATCCGATCTTGCAGTCGCCGCAAGCCGCCGAGGCGATAGAGGAAGGCGACGAGCTCGAGGTCGACCTCGAGCAGGGCGTGATCCGCAACATGAGCAAGGGCGACGAGTATCGCGCCGAGGCTTTTCCAAAGTTCATGAACGACCTGCTGCGGATGGGCGGGCTCGTGCCGTGGGTGCGCAAGCAGCTGGAGGAGCGGCGGCGGCGCGGCGCAGCCGTCCCGCGCTGATGGCAAGCGAACCCCCCCACCCGGCGCTTCGCACCGACCTCCCCGGCAAGCGGGGAGGTGAAGGCGACCTTCCCACAGGGTGGGGAGGTGAGATCACACCCGTAGAGCTGCAGGAGCCGCTCGCTGAGCTGGCTCGCGACCCGAAGCGTTTCTCGCACGACCTGAGGTTTCCCCCGGCGGAAAAGATCCGCATCTACGACGACACGCTTCGCGACGGCGAGCAGATGCCCGGTGTCGCGATCACGCCGCGGGACAAGTACGAGCTTGCCCGCATGCTCTCCGACATCGGCGTCCACATCATGGACGTCGGCTTTCCGTCGGTGTCGGAGGGGGAGAGGGAGACGCTGCGCCTCGTGCTCGAAGGCCGCAAGCGAGGCGAGCTGCGGGCCGACCTCGAGGTCGTCTGCATGATGCGTTCGACCAAGGGCGACATCGACGCGACCATGCGGGTCATCGACAAGCTCGGCCACAAGCGCGAGGACGTTACGTACTTCATCTTCACGTCGGCGTCCGACCTGCACGTCAAATACAAGCTGGGCAAGACGCTGCTCCATCGCGACGGCATCCCCGAGTCCGAGTGGCTAGAGCTGCCCGTCTCGTACTACCGCGAGGCAAACCTGCGCATGATGTGCGAGGCGATCAGCTACGCGCGCGAGCAGGGCGCGACGTCGATCGAGTTCGGCGGCGAGGACGGGAGCCGCGCCGACGTCGACTACATCGCCGAGATCCATCGCGAAGGCCTCAAGGCGGGCGGCACGCGCCCGTCGACGCCGGACACCGTGGGCTGCTACTCGCCATTCGCCGTGCGCGAGTACATCCCGGCGATCAAAGCGGCGGCGCCTGATGCGCCGCTGGTCGTTCACTTTCACAACGACCTCGGTCTCGGCGCGTGGAACACCGTGATGGCGCTGGGTTCCGGCGCGGAGGTCTTCACCACCAGCGTGAACGGCATCGGAGAGCGGACCGGGAACGCGCCGATGCATCAGGTCCTGCTCCAGCTGCGCTACCTGTTCGGCATCGACCTCCCTGGCTTCAAGTACGACAAGCTGCGCACCCTCGCGCGAAGCCTGGAGCGGATGAGCGGAATCCCCGTGCAGCCGACCGAGCCGGGAATCGGCCTCGACGTCTTCAGCCATGAGTCAGGAATCCATACCGCGGGCTTGCTCATCCACCCCGCGATCTACCAGTTCATCCCGCCTTCCGACCTCGGCGCCGAGATCACGTACGTGTATGGCAAGCATTCCGGCGCGCTGGTCATCGAGCACGCGCTGCGCCGCGCGGGCATCGCGCCGGAGCCTGAGCTGGTGGCGAAGGTGCTCGCCGAGGTGAAGCGCATCCGCGAAGAACGCGCCGAGCGCAGCGACTTCTCGGATTTCCACCGCCGCTACTACGATCACCTCAACCGCATGGGACTGACCGCCGAAGAAGTGGTCGACATTGCGAGGGCATTGACCGCAAACTAGCGGGCCATGAATCTGGCCCCTCCGCCCCAGCTGCCGGCGCGCTCAGCCGGGTCTTTCCTCGCATCGGCCGCGCTGCTGCTCATGACCGGCGCGCTTGCATTCTTCGCCGTCAGCGATTTCCATGACCCGGCCCTCCCGACCTTCGTCGACCTGGAGATCTATGCCATCCCGATCGGGGCTTACGCCGCGGTCGTCGTCCTGGTCCGCGATCAACGCCGGCGGGTGGCTCTCGTCGCCGCCGCTGCGGGCGCGCTGGGCGGCATCGGTTTCCTCGGCGTCAGCGACGCAATGGGATTCCTTCGCGACTTCGCCTTCGTTCGCGCCGACGCTCTTTTCTGGGGCTTGATGTTCTTGCTGCTCGCGGCGGTGGCCATGGCCTGGTGGGAGTCACGGCTGACCGTCAGGCAGGGTGTCGGGCCGGCCGTCGCCGGTGGCGCGCTGGGCGTCGCGCTCACCTATGGCGCGATCCTCGCCCTCGCGGTCATCGCGCTGTCGCGGTGCGGAACCTGAACGCAACAAGGGGATAGGTAAACTCCCTTCAATGGCGACCACGACGCGGTCGGACCAGCGAACGAAGGAGGAGTACCTGCAGCTGCATCGCTGGATGTGCATCGCCAAGGCACTCGACGACCGCATGCACATCCTGGTCAAGCAAGGCCGCGCGCCGTTCGTCGGCTCGAGTCGCGGCCACGAGGGCATCCAGGTCGCTTCCACAGCTGCGTTGACGGCCGAGGATTGGCTCGTCCCTCATTACCGCGGTCTCGCGAACGCGATCGTGCGCGGGTTGACGATGAAGGAGTGGATGCTGGCCGTCTTCGCGAAGGCAAACGACCCGCTGTCCGCCGGCCGCAACATCCCTGGCGGCTGCTACAGCTACCGCAAGCTTCTGATCGCCCCCGTGTCCCAAGTCGTGGCGAGCTGGATCCCGAAGGCGGCTGGGATCGCATACGCGGCCAAGCTCAAGGGCGAGAATGCGGTGACCCTATGCACATTTGGCGACGGCGCGACGAGCCAGGGCGAGTTCCACGAGGGCGTCAACTTCGCCGCCGTGCACAAGCTGCCGATCGTGTTCGTCTGCGAGAACAACAGCTATGCGATCTCGGTACCCATCCGGCTGCAGATGGCCAACCCCAACGTGGCCGACCGCGCGGCGGGCTATGGGATCGCCGGCATTACCGTCGACGGAACTGACGTGCCGGCGTGCTTCGACGTGTGCCTAGAGGCCGTCGCGCGGGCCCGCCGCGGCGAGGGTCCGACGCTGATCGACGCCAAGATCTGGCGCATCAACTCACATACGTCCGAGGACAACCAGCTGAAGTACAGGACCCAAGAGGAGCTCGAAGAGGCGTCCCGGCATGATCCCATCGCCCGTTATACGGAATGGCTGGTCGAGCGAAGGAGGATCACCCCGGACGCGGCGGCCGAGGTCCAGGCGGGGTGCGACAGGCAGGCTTCCGAGGCTGCGGACTGGGCCGAGCAACAACCCGATCCGCTGCCTGAAGACGCCCTCAAAAACGTCTTCGCGTGATCTCGGCCTGTGACCGGCGCAAACTGCGCAACGCAAAGCTAGACTGACGGCGATTTGGAGACAGGACCATCCGCCTCTAACGATTCGACGCCGCCGGAAACGGCCGACGAGGAGCCGGCGACCGCTGTGCCGACCAGCGAGACGACCCCTGTCTGGGCGAACACGGTTCCCGTAGCGCCTGCTGAGGACAGCGACGAGGCGGCCGCGATGACCGACGAGGAAGAGGCCCTGCCTGCGCTGCCCATGCAGAAGGGTGACCCGGACTGGTCCAAGCCGGAGACATCGGCCAACGGCGATGCAGCCGAGACGGGCCCCCAGTGGGCGCAGACGTTGCCGACCTCGCCAGGTGCGGAGGCGCCCGAAGCTGGCGCCGCCGAAGAGGTAGAGGTAGCGGAACCACCTGTCGAGGAACCAACTCTTCAAGGCACGGCCGACTCGACCCCGCCGCTCAAGGCCGAGGTGACCGTCGAACCTCAGGTTGCCCCCGCGTCCGAGTCGGAAACTGAGGCGGGCGCAGGCTCGGAGAACGAGCCCCCCGCAGAAGCGCCTGTGACCGCACCTCCGCGGGCCGTCGCCGCCGATGCCCTCAAGTCGACATGGCCACCCGCGGCCGAATCCGCGCCCGCTCCGCCTGAAGAGACAGACATCTGGCCGCCCGAGCCACCGACTGAAAAGGCGATGCTCGCCTGGCCGCCGCCCTCTGAGCTCGAGGAGCCGGCGACTCCAGCCCAGGCGATCCCGAGCTGGCCGGAATCGATGCATCGCGCATCGACCCAGCCCTCCGCGCCCGTGCCGGCTGCGGCGGCGCCAACCCCGCCGACCATCACCCCCCCGCCGCAGCCGGAGGCAGTCGCGCCGACCGCGGCCGCGCCACCGCCTGGCCCGCCGGCCCAACCTGCTTCTCGCCCTCCAGCACCGGCCCCCGCTCCTGCTCCGACGCCGCCGTCGCAGGCCGTGCAGCCCAGCCAGCCTGGGCCGGTTTCGCCCGCCCAGCCGGGCCCGCCTCCACGACCGATGTGGGCGCCGACTGGTGCCGCGGAGCCGGCGACACATGCGCCCAATGCCG
>Ga0209161_10000875_pt1 | contig 24689 bp, 21 predicted proteins | sample GraSoiAngelo_155_FD_186169 | JGI IMG/M metagenome (GOLD analysis project Ga0209161, IMG submission 186169) | Grasslands soil microbial communities from the Angelo Coastal Reserve, California, USA - 14_1009_13_30cm (SPAdes) (version 2) | ecosystem: Environmental > Terrestrial > Soil > Grasslands... | reverse complement strand
GGCCACCCTCGGTCCAAGCAGGCCTGGAGGCACCCGCTACAATGGTGGGCCCACCTGGACTCGAACCAAGACCTAACCGGTTATGAGCCGGCTGCTCTGCCATTGAGCTATGGGCCCGCGGGGTCATCATACGCAATCAGGACTCCAGGAAGCTCCGGAGCTTCTTCGAGCGCGACGGATGACGGAGCTTGCGCAGGGCCTTGGCCTCGATCTGTCTAATCCGCTCGCGCGTGACGGCGAAGTCCTGCCCGACCTCTTCCAGCGTGTGCTCGCAGCCGTCGGAGAGGCCGAAGCGCAGCCGCAGCACCTTCTCCTCGCGCGGCGTGAGCGTGTTGAGGACCTTGTTCGTCTGCTCGCGCAGCGAGAGGCCGATGATCGACTCCACGGGCGACACGACCTGCTTGTCCTCGATAAAATCGCCCAGGTGGCTGTCCTCTTCCTCTCCGATCGGTGTTTCCAGTGAAATTGGTTCTTGAGCGATTTTCAGAACTTTTCGCACCTTGTCGACCGGCACGTCCATCTTGGTCGCGATCTCTTCCGGGGTTGGCTCGCGGCCGAGCTCCTGCACGAGCTGGCGCGAGGTCCGAATGAGCTTGTTGATGGTCTCGATCATGTGCACCGGGATGCGGATCGTGCGGGCTTGATCGGCGATCGCCCGGGTGATCGCCTGGCGGATCCACCAGGTCGCGTACGTCGAGAACTTGTAGCCTCGCCGATATTCGAATTTGTCGACGGCCTTCATCAGCCCGATATTGCCTTCTTGGATCAAGTCCAAGAACTGGAGACCACGGTTCGTATATTTCTTCGCGATCGAGATGACGAGACGCAGGTTCGCCTCGACCATCTCCTTCTTCGCCTGCGCCGCCTTGACCTGGCCCGCCTTGATGATGGTCATGACGCGCTTGATCTCGTCGGCCTTGGCGTTGGCGCGCGCCTCCGCGACCTTGATCTCTTGCTGGGCGACCCACACTTGCTGTTGCTTGGGGGACTGGAACTTCTTGGCGGCCTTGAGATGGAGGTCGCCGCCACCCACGGCGGTGCCGCCGTTGACGCCCGGATCGCGGAACGAGACGTAGATGAGGTTCTGGACCTCGTCCGCCGACGGGCGTCGGCCGTTGGTCCACAGGCGGATCACGTGCTCGGCGCGCTCGACGTCGTCGAGCAGGTCGCGCAGGCGCTGCACGAGGCCGCGACGGCCCAGATCCGAATCCTCGCGGTCGATGATCTGGTTGCCGATGTTGAGCGCGCGGAGCCGCTCGAGCACCTTCACCTGGCGCTGCTGCGCCTGCGCCTCGAGCCGCTTCCACGCCGGCTCCTTGCCCTTCTTGGTCCGCCGCCGGCCGGGCGACTTGAGCCGCAGCTTCCGGGCCTGGGCGACGAGCTTGTCGCGCTCGCGGAGGAGCCGGTCGACCATGGCGAATGCCGCGATGACCTGGCGGGTCAGGTCCGCCTCCTTCTCCTCGGTGAACTCTTCCTCGTTGACGTCGACGACCTCCTTGACGGAGATGTCGTGCTGACGGAGCTGGTCCCGCAGCTCGCGGAACCGCTCGAGGGCCAGGTTGGTGCTGAGGATGGCGGCGGTGACCTGGTTCTTGCCTTCCTCGATCCGCTTGGCGAGCGCGATCTCGCCCTCGCGCGTGAGCAGCGCGACGCGGCCCATCTCGCGCAGGTAGAGCCGCACCGGGTCTTCGGTGCGCCCGACTGGCCCCGGCGTCAGGTCGATCGGCTCGGGCGGGCCGTCGTCGTCATTGTCCTCGGGCTCGGCCTGTGCCTTGCGCTCGCGGACCTCCGACGGGAGGCGGCCGGCCTTCGCGGAATCCACCACCTCGATGTCCATGGCGCCGAACATCATCATGATGTCGTCGAGCTGGTCGAGCGAGACGAGGTCCGAAGGGAGGGCGTTATTGACTTCGTCATAGGTGAGGAAGCCCTTCTGCTTCCCCATCGAGATCAGTCGGTCGAGCTCCTCCAGCTTTGGCTCTTCGCTCATTCGTCTGAGCTCCTTGGGGACCCGGGAGTCCCATGTTCTAACGACTGGGCGACACCACCCGTGATCCCGTACACGACGGCGCTTTCCTCGTGCAGCGTTCGTAGCTCCGTGTGCATGGGCGCCGCGACCCCCGTCTTCGCCTGGGTCTCGGCTATGGTCTGGCTCACCTCTCGCGCACGCCGCAACCGCTGGCTGCGCTCGAGCCGTCGCTGGAACTGTTCGATGCTAACCTGAACGTCAAGGCTCTCGCGATCTTCCACGAGCAGCGAGGAGAGGACCGAGCGCGCCTCGTCGGTCTCGAGATCGGTCATCAGGCTTTCCGCGGGAGCGTCAGGCCGGCGCTTGAGCGCGGCCACGATCGCGCGGAGCGGCGGGTGGCCGAGGTCGTCGGTCTCGTCGAGGATCGCCAACAAGCCGGCGCGCGCCTCGACGGAGCGCAGTAGCAGCGTGACCAGATCGCGCTCGACCGGCGGCGTGGACGACGGCGCCGTCTGCGGCCGCGCGGGCGGCGTGCGCAGCGAGGACTGAAGCCGCTGCGCCTCGATCCAGAGCTGAGTCGCGTCCACCCCGAGCTTGGCCGCCGCCTCACGGGAGAGCGCCGCGGCCTCCTGCGCGTCGGCGACCTTCGCCAGCATCACCGCCACGCGCGCGAACGCGGTCGTCCGGGCGCGGGCGCCGGTGGCGCCGTCGGGATCGACGACGGCGCGGTCGAGCGCGTAGGCGAGCAGGCTCCGCGCGGCGCCGATCCGCTCCGCGAACGCCGGGGCGCCCGACTCACGCAAGAAGGTGTCGGGGTCGTGGCCGGCTGGGAGCAGGGCGACCTTCACTCGGAAGGTGCCACCACCCTCGAACGATCCGGAGCGGTTCACGGCCCACGCCATGCCGCCGCTGGTGGGCTCGAGCAGCTCCTCGGCGCGCTCCGCCGCCTTCTGGCCAGCCGCGTCGGCGTCGAAGAAGGTGACGACCTCGTCGCAGTAGCGGCGCAGCAGGGCGAGCTGAGCCGCCGTGAACGAGGTGCCCAGCGCCGCCACCGTCTCGGTGAACCCATGCTGGTGGGCCATCAAACAGTCGACGTAGCCCTCGACGAGGAGCGCGCGGTTCTTCGTCTGGATCGTAGGTCGGGCGATGTCGGCGGCGTAGAGCAGGTTGCCTTTGGTGTAGAGCGGGGTCTCCGGCGAGTTGAGGTATTTCGGCTGCTCGTCCCCGAATCCACGCCCGCCGAAGGCCACGACCCGGCCCTGGAGATCGCGGATCGGGAACAGCAGCCGTCCTCGGAAGCGGTCGTAGACGCCGCTACGGTTCTCGCGCTGAACCGCGAGCCCCGCGGTGACCAGCGCGTCGTCCGTGACCTTCTGCGAGCGCATGAAGGTGAGGAGCCCGTCCCAGCCCTCCGGGGCATAGCCGAGGCCGAAGCGCTTCGCGACGTCGGCGTCGATGCCGCGCTGCTCGAGATAGGCGCGCGCGCGGTCTCCCGCCGGCCTCCAGAGTGTGTCGTCGTAGAAGCGCCAGGCGAGATCGACGATCCGGATGAGCTCCTCGCGGCCGGAATCACCACTCCGGGCGCCTTCCTCCGGCAGCGCGATCCCCGCGGTCTTGGCGAGCGAGCGGACGGCCTCGGGGAACGAGAGACGGTCCTGGCGCATGAGAAAGCCGAAGACGTCGCCGCCCACTCCGCAGCCGAAGCAATGGAAGATCCCCTTTTTCGGGTTGACCATGAACGAAGGGGTCTTCTCCCCGTGGAAGGGGCAGAGACCCTTCCAGTTGACGCCGGCCTTGCGGAGGTTCACGAACCGGCCGACGAGGTCGACGATGTCCACGGCGTTGCGGACGTCGTCGAGCAGCGCCTGAGCGTACTGCGCCATCACCCGACCTTCAACGCGGCCACGGTGGCGCCGCCGCCGCCCTCGGAGGGCTCGCCCTCGCGAAAGGAGTCGACCAACGGATGACCGCCGAGGAGGTCGCGCACCGCCTTGCGCAGCGCGCCGGTGCCCTTGCCGTGAACCAATCGCACGCTGGAGAGCCCCGCCAGGAACGCGGCGTCCAGATGGGGCCTCGGAACCCCACTCACCCCGGACCCCACCCCGACTCCCCCTCGCCCGGTCGCGCCGGCCGGGCGGAGGGCCTGGAGGGGCACGCGGACCGTGACCGAGCCCGAGCGGACGGTGGCGGACCCGCCCGCGATCGCGATGAGCTCGCCGCGGATGCCGAGGTGCTCGGCGGCGACGGTCGCGCCCGGCGCGAGGGTGGCCGGCATCTCCCCCGGGACGTGCGGGGCCACGGTCTCGATGCTCGACGAGGCATCACGCACGCGGCGGCGACTCTCTTCGAGCGATCGGCGCGAGCGCTCGGTGCGCTTGAGCTTGTCCCACTCCGTCGCGAGCGCGTGCCGGATGTCGGCGACGAGCGCGGAGGCCTCGGCGCGAGCCCGCGCGACGATCGCCTGAGCCCGGTGCTCGGCCGCGGTCGCCGTCTCCGAGGCTTTCGCGAGCTGTGCGGCGGTCTCGACCCGAACGCGCTCGATCTCGCGCGTGCGCTCGGCGTCCGAGCGGGCGTGGGCGTCGAGCGTCGACAGCAGGTCGGTGAGCCGGACGGCGTGCTCGGAGCGGTGCGCCGTCGCCCGCGCGATCAGCTGGGCGTCGAGGCCGAGGCGCGCGGCGATCGTCAGCGCGTAGCTCTGGCCGGGCTGGTCGTAGCGCAGCCGGAAGGTCGGCGCCAGCGTCGCGGTGTCGAACTCGACCGAGGCGTTACGCGCGCGCGGATGGGTGGACGCGAACGCCTTGAGCGGCTCGAGGTGGGTCGTCGCGATCACCAGCGCGCCACGGCCGGCCAGCTCCTCGAGGATCGCCTGCGCGAGCGCCGCGCCCTCGTCCGGATCCGTCCCGGCGCCGAGCTCGTCCAGGAGCACCAGCGAGCGGTCGTCGGCCGTGTCGAGGATCTCGCGGACCTGCTTGACGAAGGCCGAGAAGGTCGAGAGGTTCTCGGCGACCGACTGGTCGTCGCCGATGATCGCGAAGACGTCGTCGAACACGGGCAGCCGCGAGCCCTCGTCTGCCGGGAGGTGGCAACCCACCTGCGCCATCAGGGCCAGAACCGCGAGGGTCTTGAGCGCGATCGTCTTACCGCCTGCGTTGGGGCCGGTGATGACGAGCAGCGGGCGATCGGGGCCGAGCTCGAGGTCGACGGGCACGATCGGCCTGGTCGGATCCTTCCAGCTCTGGGCGAGCAGGAGCGGATGGCGCGCGCCGCGGATCGCGACGGTGCGGGCGGTGTCGATCAGGGGCGCCGTGGCGCTCATGCGCTCGGCGGCCTGGGCGCGCGCGAAGGCCCAGTCGAGCTCCCCCACCGCGTTCAGCAGGGCCTGGATGTCGTCGAGGCGTGCCCGCACCGCGTCCGTCAGCTCGCCGAGGATCCGCCCGGTCTCGTGCTCCTCCTCGCGGGTGGCCTGCACGAGATCGTTGTTGGCGTCGACGACGTGCTCGGGCTCGATGAAGAGGGTCTGGCCGCTCTGCGAGCGGTCGTGGACGATGCCGCGCACTCGACCACGCGCCTCGGCGCGCACTGGCAGGACGTACCGGCCGTGGCGGAGCGTCACGTATCGGTCGGTGAAGAGCCGATCGGCTTCGCTACCTTGGAAGGCGCGCTCGAGCTCGACCGAGAGCCGCCGGCGACGCTCACGAATCTCCCGGCGCAGGCGCTTGAGCGTCGGGCTCGCGTCGTCGGCCACACCACCGTCGGCGTCGAGCGCGCGGCGAAGCCGATCGGCGAGCTCATTGACGCGTGGTAGCGCATCGGTGATCGCGCTCACGTCGGGGCTCGTCTCGCGGACAGCCTTGCCGTAGGCGTGAAGCTTCGGGCTCGTATCGAGCGCAGGGATGATCTGAACCAGCTCGAGACCCTCCAGGACGCTGCCGTCGGCGCGACAGCGGGTGAGCACGGGGCGAATGTCGGCGAAGCCTTCGAGAGGGAGTGATCCGACGGTCGAGAGGGCGACCCGCGCCTGGCGGGTCAGGTCGATCGCCGCCAGAACCCCCGCGAGGTCCGTCAGGGGTTCCGCCGTCGTCGCTCGTTCGCGACCCATCTCGGTCACTGCTTCATGAGCCAGGAGCGCCCGCACCGCGTTCCATTCGGTGCCCGGCTCCCAGGTTCGGCCTGCCTCCACCCTTCGCCTCATTCGCTCCCGCCCCGGATCACGGGAGTGTCGGCGTACATCCAGGAGTGCCGCGGCTAATCGGACATCCGTTCGCGCCGCTTGGCCTTCTTGCGGGCGGCGAGGGCTTTCCGCTTCCGCCGAACGCTGGGCTTCTCGTAGTGCTGACGCTTCTTGAACTCCGACAAGAGCCCGGCTTTCTCGCATTGCTTTTTGAAGCGCTTGAGGGCGCTCTCGAAGGACTCGTCGGGCTCGACGATGACCTTGGTCACGCTGCTCCCCCCTCCGGATGAGGCCACACTCTGGATAAACAACAATATATACCACGCGACCCACCCTCGGGCAACGAAGCGCCCCCCCTCCTTGCTAGACTATGCGCCTTGACCACTGCGCTCGCGCCTCCGATCTACACCGTCATCCCGTTCGTCGCCATGCTCCTGGCGATCGCCCTGTGCCCCCTCTGGCTCCCGCACTGGTGGGAGGCAAACCGGAACAAGCTGATCGTCTCGGCCGTGCTGGGCCTGCCGGTCCTCGCCCTGTACCTGGCCAGGCGGCCGGGGGCGCTCGGGACCATGGCCGAAGAATACGTCTCCTTCATCATCCTGCTCGGCGGGCTCTACGTGATCTCGGGCGGAATCTTACTGAGGGGCGATCTCCCCGCGACGCCGGTCGTCAACACCGCGTTCCTCGCGCTGGGATCGCTCCTGGCCTCGTTCGTCGGCACCACCGGCGCCTCGATGCTCCTGATCCGCCCGCTGCTCCAGACGAACCGAGAGCGGACCCGGGTCAGACATACCGTGGTCTTCTTCATCTTCCTCGTGTCCAACATCGGCGGGATGCTGACGCCACTCGGTGATCCTCCGCTGTTCCTGGGGTATCTGCAGGGCGTGCCGTTCACGTGGACCTTCCGGCTCTGGCCGCACTGGGCGTTCCAGGTCGCCCTGTTGCTGACGCTGTACTTCGTCTGGGATACGCACCAATACGAGAATGAGCCACCGACGGCGATGCGGCAGGATCACCTGCGAGTCGAGCCGCTGCGCCTGCAGGGCGCGATCAACGTCGTCTGGCTTGGGCTCGTCGTCCTAGCGGTCGCGCTCCTGCACGAGCCGTGGCGCGAGATCCTCATCGTGACGCTGGCGCTGGTCTCCCTGTGGATGACTCCGCGCGCGATCCGCGAGGCCAACGGCTTCACGTTCTATCCGATCGTGGAGGTCGCAGTGCTCTTCTTCGGGATCTTCCTCACGATGATTCCGGCACTCGAGCTCCTGCGCCTTCGGGGCGGAGAGCTGGGCGTGTACGCGCCCTGGCAGTTCTTCTGGGCCTCGGGGATACTCTCGTCGTTTCTCGACAATGCGCCGACCTACCTGACCTTCCTGGCCCTGGCGCAGGGCCTCGGCCTGGCCCGCGAGGTCGTCGACGTTCCCCACGTGATCCTGGCGGCGATCAGCGTGGGGGCGGTGTCGATGGGGGCCAACAGCTATATCGGCAACGCGCCGAACTTCATGGTGAGGTCGATCGCCGAGGAGCAGGGGGTGAAGATGCCGAGCTTTCTGGGATACATGGTCTACAGCGGGGCGATTCTGCTTCCGCTGTTCGGGCTGGTTACCCTGGTGTTCTTCTAGATGGGGGGCCTAGAAGGGCCCCCCAAGCCCCCTGATGTTTGAGAAGCATTTGGACTTCTCTGGGCTAAGCGACGAGGCTGAGGACGCGCTCCGCGGCTTCTGCGACGGCGGCGTCCACTGCCGGAAGCTCGTCGCGCTCGAATGGCGCGAGCACGTGGTCGGGGACGTCGTCCTTGCTGTCGGGACGCCCGACCCCTACTTTGACGCGGCGGATCTCCTGGGTGCCGAGCGCTTCGATGACGGAGCGCACGCCGTTGTGGCCGCCGTGGCTGCCCTTCATCCGGATGCGCACGGTCCCCAACGGTAGGTCGATGTCGTCGTAGACGAGGATCAGCTCGGCGGGCCCCGCCTCCACCCGGCGGAGCGCCTTGGCGACGACCGGACCGCAGGCGTTCATGAACGCCTGCGGCTTGATGAGACACAGTGGCGCACCTCGCCACTGCCCCCGCGCCAGCACTGCGGCGCCGTCACGACGCCAGGGCTTGCCGAGCGTGCGGGCGAGGGAGTCGAGGACGCGCTGGCCGACGTTGTGCCGGGTATCCCGATACTCGGGCCCCGGGTTCCCCAGCCCGACGACGACCTGGCGCCCGGCCACGCGTTTTCCGCTCGGCTACTTCTCCGTCTTCTCGGCTCTCTCGGGTCGCTTCGGCCGCTTGTCGTCGGCCGCCGGGGCTTCCTCGCCTTCCTTCGGCTTCCGCTCGGTGAGCACCTCCGGCTCGGCGACCGCCGTCGTCGCAGTCGCGGCGACCACCGGCGCTTCCTCGGCCATCGGCGGGGCAACCGTCGCGACCGCCTGGCCCGGGTCGTTCAGGATCCTCACACCCGCGGGTGCGACGAGCTCGCGCACGGTCAGGACGTTGCCGATCATGAGCGCGCTGACGTCGGCGTCGATCCGCTGCGGGATCGCGGTCGGCAGACACGACACCTCGAGCTCGTGGAGCACGAGGTTCAAGATGCCCTTCTGGTCGCGCACGCCCGCCGCCTCGCCAACCGGACGCACCGCCACGCGCACGGTGATCGCGCGGTCGGCGGAGACTTCCTGCAGGTCCACGTGGAGCAGCGCATCGCTGACCGGATCGAACTGCAGCTCACGGATGATCGCGAGCCTGGCGCCGTTGCCGGTTTCACCCTCGAACGTGAGGGTGAGCAGCTGGGTCGTCCCCTCGTGACCGTGGATCATCCGGAGGACCGCCTTCGGATCCAGCGAGACCGTCTCGGTTTTCGTCCCGCCGTAGAGGATCGCCGGCACGGCGCCCGCGCGGCGCAGCCGCTTGGCGATTTCCTTACCCGTGCCCTCGCGCCGCTTGATCGTCAGCTCTGCCGTTGCCATCGTCAGCTCCCTCCAGACGCGCTCGACTCACACGAACAGCGTCGAAACCGATTCTTCGTCGTGAATACGGCGGATCGCCTCGCCCAGCAGGGGCGCCACGCTCAGCACGGTGACCCGCGCGGCGCGCTTCTCGCGGGAGACCGGCACCGAGTTGGTCACCACGATCTCCTCGAGCGGCGACGTGCCGATCCGATCCACCGCCGGGCCCGACAGCACGGCGTGGACGCCGCAGGCGAGGATCCGACGCGCGCCCTCGCGCTCGAGCGCGGTCACGGCCTGGATCAGGGTGCCGGCGGTGTCGATCATGTCGTCGATGACGACGGCGTCCTTGCCCCGCACGTCACCGATCAGGTGCATCGCCATCGCCGAACCCGGGCCCTCGCGTCGCTTGTCGATGATGGCCAGGCTGGCGTTCAGTCGCTTGGCGATCGCGCGCGCCCGCTCCACGCCGCCCGCGTCGGGCGAGACGATGACCGGATCGCGGAGGTCCTTCTTGCCCAGGTAGTCGATGATGACCGGCGCCGCGAACAGGTGATCGACCGGGACGCTGAAAAACCCCTGGATCTGGCCGGCATGCAGATCGAGCGCCAGCAAGCGGTCGATGCCCGCCGCCTCCAGCAGGTCGGCCACGAGCTTGGCCGAGATGGGGACCCGCGGCTGCACCTTGCGGTCCTGGCGCGCGTAGCCGTAGTAGGGGAGCACGGCCGTGATGCGGCGCGCCGACGCGCGCCGCATCGCGTCGACCATGATCAGGAGCTCCATCAGCGTGTCGTTCACCGGCGGGCACGTCGGCTGAACCAGGAACACGTCGGCGCCGCGCACGTTCTCGTTGACCTGCACGTAGATCTCGCCGTCCGAGAAGCGCGTGACTTCCGCGTCGGACACGGGCACACGCAGGTACTGCGCGATCTCTTCAGCGAGAGCGCGATTCGCGTTGCCCGAGAACAGCTTCAGCTCGTAAGCCATCTGCGCCTCGTTCAAGGCTGGTTGGGGCGGGAGGATTCGAACCTCCGAATACGGGATCCAAAGTCCCGCGCCTTAGCCACTTGGCCACGCCCCATCGTGTTCAAGCTCGCCTCCGGATCCCCCGTGTGCGCCACCGGTGCTGCTATCGCATCCGTATCGCCGGCCCGCGCAAGGCCCGGACCGCCCAGCACCCCCAACGCGCGCGCGTCACGCGCGCCCGAATCTGCCGCGCGTGATCGTAGGAGCGCGCCACCCCCACCACCGTGAGCCCGCTGCCCGACATCGACGCCCCCAGCGCCCCCGCCGCCAGCAGCGCCGCCTCCATCTGCTCCACTTCACGGTGTCGCGGCGCCGCGACGCGCTCGAGCGTGTTGCCCAGATTCGCGGCCACCCGCCCGGGCTGCCGGCTCCTGAGCGCCGCCGCCATCCGCCGCGCCCGGCCGCCGTCAGAATACATCGCGGGCACGACGCCGCCGTAGATCTCCGCGGTGCTCGCGCCCACTCCCGGGTTCACCAGCACGAGCCCGAGCGCGCAGCCGGCCAATGCCTCCAGGCGCTCGCCTCGTCCCGTGCCCAGCGCGGCGCCCCCGTGCAGGAAGAACGGCACGTCCATCCCCAGGGTGACGCCGACCTCCGCGAGCCGCGCCGTCGGCCACCGAAGGCCCCACAACCGGCTCAGCCCGACCAGCACCGCCGCGGCGTCCGTCGAGCCGCCGCCGAGCCCGGCCGCGACCGGGATCCGCTTCTCGAGCGTGATCCGCACCCCGCGGCTCGACCCGGCCACGTCCCGCAACGCGAGCGCCGCTCTGAGCGCCAGGTTCGTTCCGTCGGTCGGAACATCGGGAGCGGTGGTTCGGAGCTCGACGACGTCGGCATCCTCGAGCACCAGCCGATCCGAGAGATCCACGGTCTGCATGACGGTGGCGATTTCGTGGTAGCCATCGTCCCGCCGCCCGAGAACCTCCAACGCAAGATTGACCTTCGCCGCTGCGTTGAGCTCAAGGCGACGCGGCCTCCCCGACTGCTTCGACAAGACATCGCACGATAGCACGCGGCCGAGGGCCTTTCAACGGATGGTCTGTATTTTCGCCCCTTTCGGGATCGTCAGCTCGAATCGCTCCTGGTCGATTCCCCCGTTCTCGACGGGGTTCTGGTAGGCGATCGACCCGGTGACGTACGACCGTGCCGCGTCTAGGTCGAACCCGGCGAGTGCGCCGGTCGCGGCGCGCCGGTACTTGATCAGAACGTCGAACTTCCCGGAGATCTCGAGCTGCCGGACCGAGCCGGTCTCGAGGTCCAGCCACACGCGCTCCCGGGCGCGGGCTCCCACGAGGCGCAGTGACGGCCCGGCGTTGTCGGCCGGTACCAGCTCGGCGCGCCGCAAGTCGTTGGGAGGCACCGCCCGGCCGGCGAGGACCGCGACGAGATCGCCGGGCTCGAGCGGAAGCCCGAGCGCCTTCGCGATCGTCTCGGCGTTGGCCGGGCCGGTCGACGCCTCGTTCTTCCCGGCGTCGTACGCGGTCAGGCGGCCGTCGTGAACCGTCACGAGCAGCAACGGCTGACCGAGCGGCGAGAGCGCCTCGAAACGGACGGAGGCGGGGGCCTTCACGAGGAGGACGCCGCGGAGGTGTTGACGTTCCTCGCCCTGCTTTAGATCGATGTCCGCCAGGGTGCGGAGGTCGGTGAACTCGCTGGAGCGTTCGGCCAACCGGGTCAGCGCGCGCTGGGCGTCCTCTCCGATGGGCTCCCGCGACGGCACGGTCGCACAGCCCGCGACCAGAAGCAGCACCAGAGCAATGCGGGAGCTACTGCGAGGCTTTGGGGCCACCCTTGACCCGGCGCTGGCGGTCCTTGAGGTCGTCCACCTTCTTCTTGACCCCGTCGGCGGCCGGATCGAGCTGCAGAGCCTTCTCCCACGCGGCGAGCGCATCGTCGTCGAGCCCGTTCTTCACGAACGCGTCACCCAGGTGCTCGTAGATCACGGGATCCGGCTCTTTGGTGCGCGCGACGGCCCGCTTGAGCTCGCTCAGAGCCTCGGGGTACTTCCCCTGCTGGTAGTACGCCCAGCCGAGGCTGTCGATGAAGTAGCCGTTGTCGGGCTCGAGGTCGAGGGCCTTGCGGATCAGCTGGATCGCTTCCTCCAGGTTCTGACCGCGCTCGGCGTACATGTAGCCGACGTAGTTGTAGGCCTCGGCGTGCTTGGGATCGAGTGAGATCACGCGCCGGAAAGCGCCGACCGCGTCATCGAAGCGGGATTGCTTCTCGTAAACCACGCCCAGCTGGAAGTGGAGGTCCTTCTGCTTGTCGTCGAGGGTCAGGCCCTCCTGGAGCGTCTCGACTGACCGATCGTACTGCTTGGCGCGGTAGTACGCGGTCCCGAGGTAGAGGAACAGCTCGGGCCGCTTGGGTTCCATGTTGACGGCGTCGCGCAGGATGGCGATCGCCTCGTCGAAGCGCTTGGCGCGTCCGTAGAGGAACCCGAGCTGGACGCGCGCGTCGATGGACCGGGGGTCCGCGCGCAGGATCCGCTCGAGCTCCGACTTCGCCTCCGCGTCGTGGCCGCCGTCCATGTAGCTGGTCGCCAGGAAGTAGCGGGCGCGCAGGTTTGACGGCTCCAGCATCACGACGCGGCGGAACGCGTCGCTGGCGCGATCCCACATCTTCTGCTCGTAGTACACGAATCCAAGCTTCATCCACACGCGCGGGTCGCGCGGCGTGGTCTCGGCCAGCGCCTCGATCTCGGTCTGAGCTTCGGGCAGTCGGCCGAGGCGGATCAGCAGATCGCCGAGCCGCTCCGCATGCGCCGGGTTGTCGGGATTCGCCTTGGCGGCCCGCCGATAGGTCTCGACCGCCTCGTCGCCCTTGTTGCGCCGCTCGTAGACGTGGCCGAGCGCCTGCCAGGCGGCGTCGTGATCGGGATCGAGGTCGACTGCGCTGGTGAGGCGGCCGATCGCCTCGTCCCAGGACTCCGTCTCGATCGCCAGGCGGCCCAGGAGGAACTGCGCCTGCGCGAGACGCGGCTGCTTCTCGGCCAGGCGCAGGAGCACGGCCCGGGCGCGGTCGTACGCCTTCTGCTCGACGTGGATCCGCGCGAGCGTCAGGTAGGGCTCCTCCGCCGTCGGGTTGAGCGCGATCGCCTTCTCCAGCTCGCTCTCGGCCTCGGAGATCTTGCCCTTCACGCGGAAGAGCTCGGCGAGCGTCACGTGCGCGACCGACTGATCCGGCGCCAGCTCGACGGCCCGTCGCGCGGCCGTCACCGCCTCGTCCACGCTGTCCACACGCATGAGGATCTGGGCGAACTGGGTCCAGAGAGCGGCCGAGTTCGGATCGCGCTCCAGCGCCTTCTGCATGAAGGGGATCGCGTCCTTGAACCGACCGGCTTGAACCTGCATCTGGGCCTGGGTGTAGGCGTAGTAAGCGTCGGCGCGGGGGTCGGGACCGAGCGCCGCGAGCCGCGGCATCTCGTCGTCCATCGGGCCTCGCGCGGCGCCGCCGGAGGCGCAGCCCGCGAGCACCGCGGCGACGAGGATGGCCGGGAGCCGGCGCCAGGCCTTCGTCATCAGGCGTCGGGCGGCCGCTGCGGCTTCTGGATCGGGGATGACGGCCGCCGCCGCGTCGATCTCGCGCTGGGCCTGCGCGTCGAGCGGCGCGGGCAGCCGAACGCCCGCGCGGCCGGACGTCGGCTCGGCCTCGACCTTGCCCGAGACGAATCGGAGGGAGCGAACCGCCCCGAACCGCTCAGCCAGGCGGCGGGTCAGCTCGTCGCTTCGAAGCGTGAGCTCGTGGAGCCACGGTGAGTTGTCGACGACCACGGTGAGGCAGCCGTCCACGAAGCTGCGGGGCTGGGCGCGCCGCGCCGCGTCGCCACCAACCACGGCCGGCCAGGCCCGACGGATGCGATGTTCCAGCAACCGGTCTCGGAGGTCAGGGACTGCGCTCACCAGGAGGTCCGCGACGGAGCGCGGCGCTGCTGCGCGTACCATGATTTCGTATCATACATCCTGGAGTGCGCGGGCAGCGAGAGTCGCCGGACAACCCTGCTATAGTGGCGTGAATTATGGCAAAGCCGAGGCGCGGCGAGTCGCTCGAATTGACGATCGATGACCTCGCCTTCGGCGGTGAAGGCGTCGGGCGGGTCGAGGGCTACGTCCTCTTCGTGCGCGGCGCGGTGCCAGGGGACCGCGTACTGGTAAAGGTCGTCGAGGCCCGTTCCCGCTTCGGACGCGCGGTGATCGAGTCGCTCGTGAGCCCCTCGCCGGACCGGATCGACGCCCCGTGCCCCTACTTCGGCCGCTGCGGTGGCTGCCGGCTTCAGCACCTCTCCTATCCCGCGCAACTGGCGTTCAAAGAAAAGCAAGTGCGCGACTGTCTCACGCGCATCGGCGGGCTCGGGCCCTTCGAGCTTCGGCCGATCCTCGCCGCGCCCGATGTGTATGGCTACCGGAACAAGATGGAGTTCACGATCGTGCGCGGCAGCGGTGACACACCGGCGATCGGACTCCACCAGGCGGATCGCTACGACGTGGTCCTGGACATCGAGCGATGCCTCCTGCAGTCGGAGACGATGAACGGCCTGCTCGACGAGCTGCGCGTGCAAGCGGGCGCCCGGAGGCTGCCGGTCTACGACCAGGATTCCGGCGAGGGACTGCTGCGCTTCGCGACCGTGCGCGAAGGGCGACGCACCGCCGAAGCCATGGTCAACATCGTGGCCGCCACGCCCGACGTGGAGGCGCTGACCCCCGTCGCCGAAGGGCTGCGGACGCGCGTCCCCTCCGTGGCAAGCGTGGTTCTGAACGTCAACGCCAAGAAGGCGGCCGTCGCGGTGGGCACCGAGGAGCATCTGTTGCTCGGACGCGATCACATCCGCGAATCACTCGGCGGGCTCACGTTCCAGGTGTCGGCGAACTCGTTCTTCCAGACCAACACCGTTCAGGCCGAGCGCCTCTTCGCGGTGGTCGAGGCGGCCTGCGAGCTCGACGGACACGAGACGGTGATGGATCTCTATTCCGGGACCGGAGCGATCAGCCTTCTGCTCGCGCGCCGCAGCCGCTGGGTGTACGGCGTCGAAGTCTCCGCGGCGGCCATCGCCGACGCCGTCCGGAACGCGCGGGCGAACGGGATCGAGAACTGTACGTTTCTACCGGGCGAAGTCCGCCACGTCCTGCCCACGCTGATGCGTGACGGCGTGCGGCCCGACGTCGTCGTCGCGGATCCGCCGCGCGCCGGCTTCCATCCCAAGGCCCTGCACGCGCTGGCCACCCTCGCGCCGGCGCGGCTCGTGTATGTCTCGTGCAACCCCTCGACGCTGGCGCGTGATGTCGGCGACCTGGTCCGTCAGGGGTATCAGCTCGAGTGGGCCGAGCCCGTCGACATGTTCCCGCAAACGCCACACATCGAGGCGGTGGCCCGTCTGCGCCGGGCCCAATGAGGATCTACCTGGCGCGCCGGCTGGGCCAGTCGCTGCTCGTCCTGCTAGGCGTCTCCTTCATCGTCTTCTTCATCCTCTATCTCACCGGCGATCCAGCGCTCATCCTCTTGCCGCCGGACGCCTCGGCGGAGGACGTGCAGAAGTTCCGCGAGGCGATGGGGTTCAACGATCCGTTCATCGTGCAGTACGGTCGCTTCCTCGCCGGCGCGCTCCGCGGCAACTTCGGGCAGTCGGTGCGCCACGGCGAGCCCGCGTTCGACCTGGTCATCGAACGTATGCCGGCGACCTTCGAGCTCTCCGGCGCCGCGCTGGTCGTGGCGCTCTGCCTGGCGATCCCCGCGGGCATCGTCTCGGCCGTGCGGCGCAACAGCGCGCTCGACTACGTCTCGACGGTCGTCGCGCTGCTCGGGCAGTCGATGCCGACCTTCTGGCTCGGGATCATGCTGATCCTCGTCTTCTCGGTGCAGTTCAATCTCCTGCCCTCGTCCGGGCGGGGCACCCTGGAGCACCTGATCCTGCCGGCGATCACCCTCGGGCTCTTCACGACCGCGCGCATCACGCGCCTCACGCGCTCGGGCATGCTGGAGGTGCTGGGGCAGGACTACATCCGCACCGCGCGCGCCAAGGGCGTGAGCGACCCACCGGTGGTGTGGAAGCACGCGCTCAAGAACGCGGCGATCCCGATCGTGACGATCGTCGGGATCGAGTTGGGGACACTGCTGGGCGGTTCGGTGATCACCGAGACGATCTTCGCCTGGCCGGGGGTCGGGCGCCTGTCGGTGCAGGCGATCTACAACCGCGACTACCCGGTGGTGCAAGCCGCAGTCTTCCTGCTTTCGTCCACGTTCGTGCTCGTCAACCTGGTCGTCGACGTCCTCTACACCTATCTGGACCCCCGGATCCGCCTGCAATGAGCGCCTCACCTCGCCTCACGCAGGGCTCGCAGGCCACCACGCGGGAGACCGGCGTGCGGAGCCGGCGCGGATCTATCTCAGGCCACCCTCGGTCCAAGCCGGCCTCATGAGCATCAGCGCACGCACTCTGGACCTCGCCGCCGATCGCAGCCCGGCGCATCGCGAGTGGGTCCTGTTCGCGCGGCGCCTCGCCCGGAGGCGGACAGCGCTCTTCGGTTTGGTGGTCGTGGCGTCGGTCGCGATCGCGGCGCTCGGAGCGCCCTGGCTCTCAGCCTACGATCCGACCGAGCAAGAGATCACGAACCGGCTGAAGCCGCCCGGGTCACCCGACGCTTCGGGCCGCCTCCACCCGCTCGGCACCGACCATCTCGGCCGCGACATCCTCGCGCGGATCATCTATGGCGCTCGGCCCGCGCTGATGGTCGGGTTCGCCGCGGTGGCGATCTCCGGCGTGCTCGGCATGCTCGTGGGGCTCCTCTCGGGGTATTGTGGCGGCCGAGTCGACGACGTGTTCATGCGCCTCGCCGACATCCAGCTGGCGTTCCCGTTCATCCTGCTGGCGATCGCCGTGATCGGCGTGCTGGGCCCGAGCTTGCCCGTGATCATCGTGGTGATCGGGGTGTCGAGCTGGGTCGTCTACGCGCGAGTGGTGCGTGGCGCCGTGCTGTCGCTGCGCGAGCGCGAGTTCGTGCAAGCCGCCCGTGCGCTCGGCAGCCGCGACGTTCGGATCCTGTTGCAGCACATCCTGCCGAACGCGTTCACGCCGTGGCTCGTGGTCGCGACGCTCGACATGGCGCGCGTCATCGTGATCGAGTCGGCGCTCTCGTTCCTGGGGCTCGGCGTCCAGCCACCGACGCCGACGTGGGGAGGGATGCTCGCGGACGGCCGCGTCTACATCTCGACCGCGTGGTGGCTCGCCACGTTCCCTGGTCTCGCGATCCTCGTGACCGTGCTCGGCATCAACCTCTTCGGCGACGGATTGCGCGACACGCTCGACCCGCGCCTCAACGTCTGAGCTGCGCGTTCAGCGAGGCGCCGTCGGGCCTTCCTTGCTGGAGTCGCGTCGCCGGGCCCACCAGAGACGCCGTCCCAGCAGACCGAACGCCGCCAGCGGCGTGGTCAGCCAGAGGGCGCGCGACGGGACACCGGTGAGCGCATTCAGCGCGAGCGCCGCGCCGCCGCCGAGGGCCGTCACCCACAGCAGGAAGACGGTCGCGCGCTCCGCGACCCGGCGCCAGCCCAGATGCCCGACGACGACCGCCAGCAGGGCGCCCGTGCCGTCGATCGCCACATCGGTGGCGCTCGCCGTCCGGCTCGGGAAGAACGACTGGTAAGTCTCGTCGAGGATCGCCCACCCGAGGCTGAGCGCGAATGCGATCCAGGCTGTGGCCGCCGGCCGCACGGCGCGGCCGCCGACAAGCGCGCGGAGCCAGAGCCCGGCCAGGATCGCGTACTCGGTGACGTGGCCGCCCTTGCGAGTGAGCGCGTGGATCGTGTCGAGCTGGGCCGGCGTTGCCCACGGCGCGAGCGCGCGGAGGATTGGCAACAGCCAGCGCCCGGTGTGCACCGCGCTCCCCGTGTCGGACGAGAACCATAGGATCAGCGCCATCCACAGGACGGGTGGAACCCAGAAGGTCGGCCGCATCCCCGATCATGATACAGATATGGGCCATGGCGCGAGTCGACTGGAGCTATCACCGGAAGGGCTGAACCTCCTGCGCGCGCGCGCAGGAGTTCCTTGCGCGAAAGAGGATTGGTGTCGCCGAGCAGGTCGACACGCGGAAATCCCCGATCGTCGGCGAGGCGGCGCTGGCCGTGGCCCGCGGTGTCGACGAGATCTACGTCGCCAAGGGCAAGAAGGCGGTCCACGTCGACCTCAAGACGTCGCGGCCCGGGAAGGGTGAGCTGCTGGCGCTCCTGCTGGGCCCGACCGGCGGTCTCCGGGCGCCCACCCTTCGGGTCGGGCGCATCCTCCTGGTCGGGTTCAACGAGGAGGCCTACGAACAGATTCTGAAGTAGAACGCGCTCGGCTTCGGCAGGGCGTGCTAGAGTCGGTCCGCGATGCTCGGTGGGATCCTCGACGATCTGCTCACCTCGCCGTCGACGGGACCGTGCATCACGGCGACGCGTCATTTCCCCCCCCGTCCCCCCGTGCTCGTCCCGTTTCCCGGCTCGCTCGATCCACGCATCGGTGAGGCGCTCCGCGCCCGGGGGATCGAGGAGCTCTACTCGCACCAGGCGCGCGCGTGGGAGCTGATCCAGAAGGGCCAGCACGTCGTGATCGTGACCCCGACCGCCTCGGGCAAGACCCTCTGCTACAACTTGCCCGCCCTGCAGGCCCTCGTGCACCAGCCCGACGCGCGCGTGCTGTACCTGTTCCCGACGAAGGCGCTCGCGCAGGATCAGCTGGCCGAGCTTGAGGAGCTCGCCCGGCAGCTCCCCGAGATGCGCATGTTCACCTACGACGGCGACACGCCCCAGGACGCGCGGCGCGCCGTTCGCGCCCGCGCGAACCTCGTCCTCACGAATCCCGACATGCTCCACTCCGGGATCCTGCCGCACCACACGAAGTGGGCCACGCTCTTCCAGAACCTTCGCTACGTCGTGATCGACGAGCTCCACGCGTACCGGGGTGTCTTCGGGTCCCACCTGGCCAACGTGCTGCGGCGCCTGCGGCGTATCTGCCGGCACTACGGCTCGGCGCCGCAGTTCATCATGGCTTCCGCGACGATCGCGAACCCGGGGGAGCTGGCCCGTCGGCTCACCGGGGAGCAGGTCGAGGAGATCACGGAGAGCGGCGCCCCGACGGGCGACAAGATCTTCGTCTGTTACAACCCGCCGGTGGTCAATCCCGAGCTCGGAATCCGCGCGCCCTATCTGGGCGAAGCGGCGAAGCTCGCGATCCGCTTCCTCCGCCAGAAGATCGCGACGATCGTCTTCGCCCAGAGCCGGCTCGCGACCGAGGTCTTGTTGACGGCGATCAAGGGCGGCGTCGCCGACAAGACCGGCGACAGCGGCATCGTGCGCGGGTATCGCGGCGGCTATTTGCCGACGCGCCGCCGGGCGGTCGAGAAGGGGTTGCGCGAGGGCGAAGTGCTCGGCGTCGTCTCCACCAATGCCCTCGAGCTCGGCGTCGACATCGGCCATCTCGACGTCGCGGTGCTGGCGGGCTATCCGGGCGCCATCGCGTCGCTCTGGCAGCAGGCCGGCCGCGCCGGTCGCCGCAGCGGCTCGTCGGCGGCCGTCTTCGTGGCGACGAGCGCGCCGCTCGACCAGTTCATGATCACCCATCCCGAGTACCTCTTCGGCACCCCACCCGAGCACGCGCGGGTGAACCCGGACAACCCGTTCATCCTGGTCAGCCATCTCAAGTGCGCCGCGTTCGAGCTGCCGGTCGGCGACAGCGAGCGGTTCGGTGACCTCGACGTGCGGCGCTTCCTGGCCGCGCTCGAGGACGAGGGCGTATTGCACCACACCGGGCGCAACTGGCACTGGTCGGCCGAGACCTATCCGGCCGACCACACGTCGCTGCGCACCGTCACCACCGACAACTTCGTCGTCATCGACACCACGGCGCGCGACGAGAAGCAAACGAAGCGGCGCTCGATCATCGCCGAGGTCGACTGGGGGAGCGCGTTCGCCACGATCTATCCCAAGGCGATCTATCTGGTCGAGAGCGAGCCGTTCGAGGTGCAGGAGCTCCACTTCCGCGAGGACGAGGAGAAGGTCGCCTACGTCAAGCGCGTTGCGGTGGACTACTTCACCGACGCGATCAGCGCCAAGGGCGTCTGGATCCTCCAGCGCCTGACCGAGGCCTCGCAGCCCGCGTATCTGGCCGAGCAGGGCGAGGTGCTGGTCGCCGAGAAAGTGGTCGGGTTCAAGAAGATCAAGATGGGCACGCTCGAGAACGTGGGCTCGGGCGAGGTCGAGCTCCCGCAACAGGAGAAGCAGACCACGGCCGCCTGGATCACCGTCACGCCCGAGGTGCTGGCGCGGGTCAGCCCTTCGCGCGAGGAGCTGATCGACGGCCTGCGCGCGGTGACCTACCTGCTCCACCACCTGGCGCCGATCTTCCTCCTGTGCGACATCCGCGACCTCGGCTCCTGGCTCGGCGACACGACGCCCGCGACCAGCGGCGTCGCGGCGACGCGCGATTCGGCCAAGCGGCGGCTGATGGAGGCAGAGCACTTCAACCCCACGATCTATCTCTACGACTCCCACGCCGGCGGCATCGGCCTCGCCGAGCACGTCTTCGAGATCCTGCCCGACCTGCTACGTCGCGGGCTCGACACCCTCGAATCGTGCGCCTGCCAAGTCGGCTGTCCCTCGTGCGTCGGCCCCGTCAACGAGGTCGGGCGCCGGGCCAAGGCGACGGCGCGAGCGCTGCTGCGCGCCCTCACCGACTGAGATCCCGTGGCTCACCAGACGCTCGACGATCTCCGCCGCGTCATCCGGCGCATCGAGACGCGCCGGCTCCCGCGTGCCGCCCCGGCGCCGGTCGAGGAGGTTCTCGGCGGCGAGCTGATCGACACCGGCGAGGGGCAGCTCGTGGTGGTGCGCCGTGAGTTCCCGCTCACGCACCGGCACGGGCGCCAACCGCTCGCGGGCGCTCTCAGTGCGCCGCTGAATCTCCTCAGCGTGCTGGCGCGGCTGAAGGCGCCCCTCGAGGATGTGCGGCAGCTCCTGTTTCTCGACGCGGAGACGACCGGCCTCGCCGGCGGTACCGGCACCTACGCGTTTCTGGTGGGGGCCGCATGGCTCGAGGACGACCGCCTGGTCCTGACCCAGCACTTCATGCGCGATTTCGACGACGAGCCGGCGCTGCTGGCGGCGCTATGGCCGCTCATCGAGCGGGCGAACGGCGTCGTGACCTTCAACGGAACGGCCTTCGACCTGCCGCTGCTCGAGACGCGCTTCATCCTGGGACGCCGGCGCTGGCCGGCCGACCTACCCCATCTGGATCTCCTGCGGCCGTCGCGGCGGATGTGGACGGCGAGCTTCGCCGATTGTCGATTGGCGACGCTGGAGCGCGAAGTGATCGGGGTGGAGCGTGAGGACGACGTCGCCGGCAGCCTGATCCCGGCGCTCTACTTCGATTTTCTGCGCTCGCGTCGGGCCGCGCCGCTGGCCCGCGTGCTCGCGCACAACCGCGACGACATCCTCACGCTGGTGGGACTGCTCGGCTGGTTCGGCGGCGCGCTCGCCGCTCCGGCGGAGCTGGGCGCCGCGGAACTGGCCGGTCTCGGCCGGCTCTGGGAACCGGTCGATCTCGAGCGCTCGCTCGAGTGCTACCACGCGGCCCTCGGCGCGGGGCTCGCCGGCGAGCCGGCCCAGGTGGTGCGCATGCGCCTGGCGTGGTGGGAGAAGCGCCGCGCCCGCTGGGACACCGCGCGCTCCCTGTGGGAGGCGGCCGCGCGCCACGCGGTGTTCGACCCGCGCCCGTGGGAGGAGCTGGCCAAGTTCCACGAGCACCGCCGGCGCGATTTCGCCACGGCGCGCGCGATCGTCGACGACGCGCTGGGCCTCGCCGAGGATGCCGGCGTGCCCTCACGCGTGCGGGAGGCGTTCTCCTACCGCCGCGCCCGCCTCGACCGGCGCCTGCTGGCCCGGGGCTGACACCGATGGCGGTTCCTCCGGCGCGGGACGAGCTCGGGAAGGCGTGCCGGACGGCGCGGGTGATCGGCGGCGCGATGGTCGTGAGCCTCGGTCTCTATGCCGTCGTCGTAAGCCAGATCCAGCGGGCGAACGCGCCGTTCGCAGGCTTCGCTCCCGGCGTGCCGCACGACCTTGTGCGCTGGATCCTCGCCGCGGTCGCGCTCGCGACTCTCGGGCTCGTCCGCTTCCTCCAGCGGACGATCCTCGCGAACGCGGCGCTCCCGCCGGTCAGGCGTCTTCACACCGCTGCCGTCGTGGGCCTCGCTCTTTGCGAATCGGTCGCGATCTACGGATTCGTGTTGTTCATGGTCGCTGGTCGCGCGAGCGACTTCTACGTGTTCACGGCGCTCGCCCTGATAGGGTTCGTCCTGTATTTTCCGCGCCTCCAGACGTGGGAGGAGCGTGCGCGCGCGATGGCGCGCGACGCCGCCGGGCGCGGAATCACGCCGCCGGGAACGTGACGACGTGGAGAACGTGCGCCTCCGGGCGGCACCCGGAGCCCGTTTGGGTACGTCGCCGACGAGGGTTGCGAGGGAGTGCACCCGGTGGCCGGAGGGTAGGCCGAGGCAGTGAAGATTTCCGACCCCATCGCGATCCGACGGGGTCTCAAGGCCTCCGTCAGGGCACCGGCGTGAGCGGCGGCTTGCCGTCGAGCACGGCCAGACAGTTGCGGACGGCGAGCATGGCCATGGCGACGCGCGTGTCGGACGACGCGCTCGCGATGTGCGGCGCCAGGACCACGTTGGCAAGCGGGATCAATCCCGGATTCACCTTGGGCTCGTCCTCGAATACGTCGAGCCCGGCCCCGGCGATCCAGCGTTCCTGGAGGGCCTGGACCAGCGCCGCCTCGTCGACGACCGGGCCTCGCGAGGCGTTGACCAGGATCGCCGACTTCTTCATCAGCCGAAGCGTGCGGGCGTTCATGAGGTGCCGCGTCTCCGGCAGCAGCGGCGTATGGAGGCTCACGAAGTCGGACTCCCGCAACAGCTCCTCGAGGTCGGCTCGGGTCGCGTGGAGCTCGCGTTCGACAGCGGCGTCGGCCCGCACCGCGTCCTGATAGAGGACCCGCATGTTGAAGCCGATCGCCCGCCGCGCCACCGCGCGCCCGATTCGCCCGAAGCCGACGACGCCGAGGGTCTTGCCGTGGACGTCGGCGCCCCAGAGGAGATCCCACTGCCAGCGCTGCCACTGGCCCGCGCGGACGAATCGATCGGCCTCCAGTACGCGCCGCGCGCTCGTCATGAGCAGCGCCCAGGCGAAGTCCGCGGTCGTTTCCGTGAGCACGTCGGGCGTGTTGGTGACCACCACACCGCGGCGCCGGGCGGCCGCGACGTCGATGTTGTTGTAGCCGACCGCGACGTTGGCGACGACCTTCAGGGTCGGCGTCGCGGCCAGGACCTCGTCGTCGATCGCGCTGAGGATGTGGCAGATGAGACCGTCCTTGCCCCTGAGGCGCGCGATGAGATCGGGCCGGGACAACGCTTCCAGGCTGTCGTGGTAGTCGACGGCGACGTCTCGAGGGATCAGCGCGAGCGCTTCTCCGGGTAACACGTTCGACACGAGGACGCGTTTCGGCATGAGCACCTTTCCGGAATTTCGCCCTTGATCGTTGCGCAGAGGCGCGGGTATATTAGCACTCGCAATTGTTGAGTGCTAAACCCTCGCGGGGCTCGGATGGCCAAGCCCATCGCTAAGGAAGGTCCGGCTCAACATCAACAAAGCACGGAGGAGGAGGCAGACACACCATGAAGATTCGTCCGCTGCATGACCGCATCCTCGTCGAGCGGCTCGAGGAGCAGGAGGTCAAACGGGGCGGGATCATCATTCCCGACACAGCCAAGGAGAAGCCGCAAGAGGCGAAGGTGATCGCCGTGGGCAACGGGAAGGTCACCGACGAGGGCAAGAAGATCCCCCTCGACGTGAAGGCCGGGGACAAGATCCTCTTCGGGAAGTACTCCGGCTCCGAGGTCAAGATCGACGACAAGGAATACCTCATCCTGCGCGAGGAAGATGTCCTCGCCATTCTCGAGTAAGGAGGAACGCGACTCATGCCGAAGCAGCTCAAGTTCGACGAAGAAGCCCGGAGCGCCCTGCTCAGGGGCGTCAACATCATGGCGGAGGCCGTGAAAGCCACGCTGGGCCCCAAGGGCCGCAACGTCGTCATCGACAAGAAGTTCGGCAGCCCCACGATCACCAAGGACGGCGTCACCGTCGCCAAGGAGATCGAGCTCAAGGACCCGTACGAGGACATGGGCGCCCAGATGCTGAAGGAAGTCGCGTCCAAGACGTCGGACATCGCCGGCGACGGCACGACGACCGCGACGGTGCTGGCGCAGGCGATCTTCCGCGAAGGGCTGAAGAACGTCACCGCCGGCGCCAACCCGATGGGCCTCAAGCGGGGCATCGAAGCTGCCGTCGAGGCGGTCAGCGATGAATTGAAGAAGCTGTCGAAGTCGACCAAGGACAAGAAGGAGATCGCGCAGGTCGCGACGATCGCGTCGAACAACGATAAGACGATCGGCAACCTGATCGCCGAGGCGATGGAGAAGGTGGGCAAGGACGGGGTCATCACGGTCGAGGAGTCGAAGTCGGCCGACACCGTGCTGGACGTGGTCGAGGGCATGCAGTTCGACCGCG
>Ga0209161_10000868_pt1 | contig 24816 bp, 23 predicted proteins | sample GraSoiAngelo_155_FD_186169 | JGI IMG/M metagenome (GOLD analysis project Ga0209161, IMG submission 186169) | Grasslands soil microbial communities from the Angelo Coastal Reserve, California, USA - 14_1009_13_30cm (SPAdes) (version 2) | ecosystem: Environmental > Terrestrial > Soil > Grasslands... | reverse complement strand
GCCGCGCTTGGGCCGCCGTTACGCGGCGCGCCGCGGCTTCTACAGCCGCCTGCGCTACGTCGCGGCGCATGCCGCGGCGGTCTGGGTACCCAGCACCGCCACGGCGACCAGCGTGCGAGAGCGGTTAGGGGTGGACTGCCGCCAGGTGCCCTTTTGCTTCGATTCAGACAGGTTCACGCCGGGCCCCCCCCCGGCGCGCAGACGCGGAGTGCTCAGTGTGTCGCGTCTCACGCCGCAGAAAAACCACGCAGCGGTGATTCGCGCCGCCGCGCGGTTCGAGCCCAGGATGCCGGTGCGGATCATCGGAAGCGGCCCGGAACAGGGGTCGCTCGAGCGCCTGGCCGCGGAGTTGGGCGTGCCGTGCACCGTCGAGTCCGACCGCTCGGAGTCAGAAGTCCTGGCGGCGTACCGTGTCGCTGAGGTGGTGGTTTGCCCCAGCACCTTCGAAGGCTTCGGGCTCACGCCCATGGAAGCGATCGCGACCGCCACCCCGGTGGTTGCGTCGGACATCCCGCCCCATCGTGAGTTTCTCGGGACGTCGCCCCACTTCTTCACCCTCGATGACGACGAGAGCCTGGTGGCGGCCATCGAGGCCGCGCGCGCGGGTCCGCCACCGGGGCGGGGGGTGCTGTCCCGGGTGACCATCGAGGCGGCGGCCGAGCGGTTCTCCGACGGCCTGATGCCGTATCTGCGCCGAGCGCGGCCCTAGCTGGCGGCGCCGGCGGCCTTCGGGGTCGCCGCCGGCCGCGCGCCGATGGCGTACGTGGGGCAGTGCCGGATGAATTCGCCGTCGATCGGGGACCACTCCTGGTCCGGCCGCGTGACGACGGCCTTGCCCTGCGCGTCGAGCACGAACATGCCGGGCGGTGCCTGCACCAGGCAGGCGCCGCAGCCGATGCAACGCTCGCGCTGCACCCGCACCGTGACGGAGCGTCGCGGGTGGACGCCGGGGTCGCCCCGCGCCGGCCATTCCTCCGGCCGGTCGAGCGCGGCGATCGTCGCGCGGTAGCCTTCGTCCACCACCTCGCGCAGATGGTCGAAGTCGAAGGCCGAGATGTGCTCGACGCGCGGGTGGATATAGTAGATCGGCGGCGTCGTCCACTCGCGCAGCCGCAGCTCGAGGATGGCCTGCATCGCGATCTCCGCCGCCCGCGCGAACACCGAAGCGAAGCCTTCGTCCTGGGTGTCCGCCCGGAAGGCGTTCGAGGCGGACACATCCACCGCGATGATCAGGTCCGCGCCGAGGATGCGCGCCGTGCCGACCGGCAGGTTGTCCACCGTGGCGCCATCCATGTAGAACCGCCCGCGGATCTCGCGGGGGGGGAGGTACCCCGGCAGCGCGCAAGAGGCGAACACTGCGTCCTTCACCGGCACCTCGTCGAGCCCCTCGAGCCCCCAGAACACCTGCATCCCCGAGTTCAAGTCCACCGTGTTGACGATCAAGCGGTTGCGCAGGTCCTGGAAGGTGATGTTGCCGAGGAGGCGGTCGAGCAGGTGGTCGAGCGGCTCGCGACGGAACAGGGCGGGGGCCCGCATCCGTTTGAACGCCATATCGGCGTGAGCGCGCGCGAAGACGTCCTTGCGCTGCAGGCCGAGGGCGATCTCGCGCAGCTCCGCGATGCTCTTCCCGGCGGACCATGCGGCGCCCACCAGCGCGCCCACGCTCGACCCGACGACCTGCGACGGCACGAGCCCGCGCTCGGTCAGTGCCTGCAGCACGCCGACGTGCGCGACGCCTTTCATGCCCCCGCCGCCCAGCACGAGGGTGAACTGGGTTTGATTGTTCACGTGACCCGCCGCTTGCCCGGGAGGTGAGCCTCCGAGTAACGTAGTCGTGGCCCCCAGCCCCGCGCTACTCATGCGTCATCGCGTTGTACGGAACCGTTGGACACTGGCTGGTCTCGCCCTCGTGACGCTGCTCGGGCTGGCGGCGCTCGCCGCGCCGTGGCTGGCGCCCGGCGATCCGACCCGCGGCGATCTCGCCGCCGCGCTGCGCTCGCCCTCGATGGCGTACCTGCTCGGCACCGATGCCCAGGGCCGGGACGTGCTGAGCCGCGTGCTGTTCGGGGCGCGGCTGTCGCTCGCGGTGGGCCTCGCGAGCCAGGTGATCGCCCTCGCCGCGGGCCTCGCGCTCGGCCTCACGGCCGGCTTCTACGGCCGCTGGGTCGACGCCGTGGTGATGCGCGTCGCCGACGTGACCCTCGCATTCCCGTCGCTGCTCCTCCTCATCGCCGTCGCCGCCGCCGTGCGGCCGTCGCTCCCGGTCGTGTGTGTCGTGATCGGGCTCGTGGGCTGGGCAGGGATGGCGCGGCTGGTGCGCGGGCAGGTGCTCGTGGCGCGCGGGCTCGACTATGTGCAAGCGGCCCGTGCCCTTGGCGCGTCCGACGCGCGGCTCGTGGCGCGGCACGTCCTCCCCAATGTCCTCGGGCCGGTCATCATCGCGGCGACCCTCGGGGTCGGCGGCGCGATCATGGCGGAGGCGGCCCTCTCGTTCGTGGGCCTGGGCGCGCAGCCACCGACGCCGTCCTGGGGCGCCATGATCGCGGAGGGGCGGGATCTGCTGCGGGTCGCGCCGTGGGTGTCGCTCTTCCCGGGGCTCGCCATCGGCGTCACCGTGCTGGGCGTCAATCTCGTGGGCGACGGGCTGCGCGACGCGCTGGACGTCAGAGCATGACCGACATCGCGTACCACCCGACCCGGCTGCGCGCCCTGCGCGATCAGTTCCGCGCGCTGCGCGCCGCGGAGTTCCCGTGGACCGCGGACACCGTCTACTTGAACAACGCCTCCATCGGCCCCATCCCCGAGCGCACGCGCCGCGCCCTAGACGAATTCACTGCGAAGCGGACCGCTCCGCACCTCCTCCCGGACCGGGAGCTCCAGGCGGGACTGCAGGCGGCGCGCGTGGCCGTGGCTCGGTTCCTCAACGCCGAGCCGGACGAGATCGCGCTCGCCACCAACACCAGCCACGGCCTGAACCTCGCGGCCCGTGCGCTGCCCTTGCAGCGTGGCGACGTGGTCCTCGTCTCGGACCGTGAGTTCCCGGCGAACGTGTATCCCTGGATGCTGCTCAAGAAGCAGGGCGTCGACGTCGAGCTCGCACCCTGCACCCCCGAGGGCTGGCCCGACGAGGACTACCTCGTCGAGCGCCTGCACGACCCACGGGTACGCGTGCTCGCGGTGTCCTTCGTCCAGTTCTCGAACGGCTACCGCGCCGATCTCGCCCGGCTCGGCGCCGCCTGCCGCGCCAACGGCACGTTTCTCGTGGTGGACGGGATTCAGGGAGTGGGGAACTCGGTGCTCGACGTCCGCGAGACGCCGGTCGACATCCTCGCGTGCGGCGGGCAGAAGTGGCTGCTCGCGCCTTGGGGATCCGGGTTTGTCTACGTGCGGCGGGAGCTCATCTCGGTACTCGAGCCCGCCGTCGCCGGCTGGATGGCGTTCGAGGGGACCGACGACTTCTCCCGACTCACCGAGTACAACCCCACCTTCCGCTCCGACGCCCGTCGCTTCGAGATGGTGACGCTCCCCTTCCAGGATTTCTACGGGATGACCGCCTCGGTCGGCATGCTCGCGGAGCTCGGCATCGACGACATCGCGCAGTACGCCCGAGTTCTGCACGAGCCGGTGTTCCGCTGGGCCGACGAGACCGGCGTCCGCGTCGTATCACCGCGCGCGGAGACGCACCGCTCCGCGATCATCTGCCTCGCCCCCGCGCACCCCGTCGAGGCCTACCACGCGCTGAAACGGGCGCATGTCGTATGCTCGCTGCGCGAGGGTGCCATCCGGCTCGCGCCGCATTGCTACAACACCGTGGAAGAGCTCGAGCGGGTGCTGGACGTACTCGACCAGTTAGAGTAAAGCGTTACACGACGCCACGACGCCACGTTGCACGAGAGCCTGTTTCGTGGAACGTGGCGTCGTGGCGTCATGCAACGCTCTCCCGGTGCTTGTCCCCCCACCCCGCCCATCCGACAAACAGCCACCCGAAGATGATCCCGCCGATCGCCAGCGCGACCTGCGTCGGCGGCGGGGGACTAAAGAGCGAGCCGACGTACGACAGCACGAGCAGCGCGATGAGCGCCCAGAACCCGTAGCGTCCGATTCGGTCACGCGCGCGGGTCGCCGTGGCGTAGAGCCAAAGCCCCGCGACGAACATGACGCCCTCGACGACGATCGTCCCGGCCACGGAGTTCCAGAGACCGAGCCCCAGCGGCGTGCCGCCCGGGTACAGCGGCATGTCGGGCCGGTGAGTGACGAAGTCGAGCACCCAATGGCTCACGACCAGGAGCGCCCCCACGAGCGCCGCGCGCCCCTCGCCGGTGCGCATGCGGTAGAAGAGCGCGAACAGGGCGCCCCATCCGATGAGCGTGATCAGGCTGTGCGAGATCGGGATCGAGTCGAGCCACAGCGTCAGGAACGGGTTCGGCCCCGGCACGACGTGTGCCTGCTCCCACCCTAACAGCAGGAACACCGGCCAGAGCAGATCCGCGAGCGACGCCGCGGCGAACAGCGTGCCCAGAGAGGTCCTCGGCGCGGCGCGCTTGGCCGCGAGCGCGAGAGCGTAGTGGCCGATGAACATCGCGATCTCCCTTGATATCCCGATGTGCCGTGATTATGCCGGTCAGCGCGACAGCCGCAGCAGCCCGTAGTCCTTCTTGCCCTTGCGCAACAGCAGGTTGCCGCCCGCGATCCAGTCCGCCGGCCCGATGGTCCGCGCCACATCCTTCACCCGCTCCTGGTTCAGGTAGATCCCGCCCTGCTCGATCTGCCGACGCGCCTCGCTTTTTGACTTCGCCAGGCCCGCCCGGACGACGGCATCGACGAGGGTCAGACCGTCGCGACTCTCGAGCGCGACGGTGGGGATCTCCTGCGCGAGCGCGTCGAACGCGCTGGGCGCGACGTCGCGTGGGCTGAATTCGTCGAACAGGATGGCGCTCGCGGCGACGGCGCTCTGGCAAGCCTCCTTGCCGTGGACGAGTTGGGTCACCTCGATCGCCAGCTTCGTTTGCGCCTCGCGGCGGCTCGGGTCCTTGTGATGCGACTTGAGCAGGGCCTTGATCTCATCCTGCGACAGCAGCGTGAACAGCTTGAGGTAGCGCTCCGCGTCGCGGTCGTCGGTATTCATCCAGAACTGGTACAGCTTGTACGGTGAGGTGAGGCTGGGATCGAGCCAGACCGACCCGGCTTCCGTCTTTCCGAACTTCGCGCCCGACGCCGTCGTGAAGAGCGGTCCGACGAGCCCGTGCGCTTCGCCGCCTTCCACGCGGCGGATCAGATCGATTCCCGCCGTGATATTGCCCCACTGATCGCTGCCACCCACCTGGATCGTGCACTGCTCCTTCCGATACAGGTGCAGGAAGTCGTAGGCCTGGAGCAACATGTAACTGAATTCGGTGTAGGAGATTCCGGCATCGAGTCGAGCCTTCACGGACTCCTTCTGCATCATCACATTGACGCTGAAGTGCTTGCCGACATCGCGCAGAAAGGCCACGAGCCGCTGGTCCACGAGCCAGTCGGCGTTGTTCAAGACGAGGGCGCGCGTCTCCTTCGCGTCGAAGTCGAACAGCCGCACCAGCTGGTCGCGCTGGCGGCGCACGTTCTCCCGGATCTGCTCCTCGGAAAGGAGAGGTCGCTCGTTCTGCTTACCGCTGGGATCGCCAATCAGGCCGGTGCCGCCGCCCATCAGCACAATCGGCCTGTGGCCAGCGAGCTGAAACTGCCGCAGCAGCATCAGCGGCATCAGGTTCCCGACCTGGAAGCTGGGCGCAGTGGGGTCGAAGCCGCAGTACAGCGTGCGGCGACCCGTGGCGAGGTGCGCCGCGAGGTCCCGCGTGGCGTGGTGCACGAAGCCCCGCCAGTCGAGTTCGGCCAAGAGGTCGGACATGGCGCGGAATCGTATGGGAACCCTCCACCGCTGGCAAGCGCCGAGCGGCCTCACTAGGTTGTAACGCGATGGCGTCCATTCCAGCGCCCCCCCCCGTTACCCTTCCCGGGCCTCTCTCGTGGTGGCAGAAGCCCAAGGTCCGCCGCCGCGTGATCGCGATCGCGGTGCTCCTCGGCGCCTACCTGCTGGGCCTCTCCTACGGCGCGTGGACTCGGGTGTGTGCAGGCGAGCACTGCCCGAGCATCTCGCGGCTGTATCCCCAGGGGGCCGGCGGGAAGGTCCAGGTCCAAACGTCGAAGATGTACGCGGCAGACGGGCGCCTCATCAGCGAGCTCGGCGCCGAGCGGCGCACCGTGCTGCCGCTCACCGAGATCCCCCTGCCGGTGCGTCAGGCGTTCATCGCCACGGAGGACAAGCGCTTTTACGACCACCACGGGATCGACTACTGGCGCATCCTGGGCGCCATCAAGAACGATCTCGTGACGATGAGCTTCGCGCAGGGGTTTTCGACCATCACGATGCAGCTGGCGCGCAACATCTTCCCGGAGGAGATCAGCCGCGAGAAGACACTCACCCGCAAGCTCAAGGAGGCGCGGGTGGCGGTGGAGATCGAAGGCAACTTCCCCAAGGACACGATCCTCCAGCTCTACCTGAACCAGATCAACCTCGGGGCGGGGGCCCACGGCGTGGAGGCGGCGGCGCAGATCTACTTTGGCAAGCACGCGCAACAGCTCAACGTCGCGGAAGCGGCCACCCTCGCGGCGCTCCCCAAGCTGCCGGCGTTCTACAATCCGCGGACCCACCCGGAGCGCGCCGTGCGCCGGCGCAACGTGGTGCTGGGGCTGATGCGCGACCAGGGGTTCCTGACGTCGGAGGAGGCCGAGCTGTGGCAGGCGTACCCCCTCGTGCTCACCGGGAACCGCACCAATTACGGCGACGTCGCCCCCTACTTCGTCGAGTGGCTGCGCGTGCAGCTCGACGCGCGCTTCGGGCGGGACTTGTACGAGGGCGGCCTGCGCATCTACACGACCCTCGACCTCGACATGCAGGAGGCGGCGGAGCGCGCGCTGCAGTCCCAGCTCGACGCCATCGAGGCCGGCGTGTACTCGAACGGCAAGTTCCCGGGCAAGACGACCTACCGCGAATACCTCGAGTCGTCCAAAGTGGGAGGCGAGGACCACGGCCAGTTCACCAGCTATCTCCAGGGCGCGCTGGTGTCGCTCGAGGCCAACACCGGGTACATCCGCGCCATGATCGGCGGGCGCGACTTCGACGACTCGAAATACAACCGTGCCACCCAGGCGATGCGCCAGCCCGGCTCGACCTTCAAGCCGTTCGTGTACTCGGCGGCCGTGCGGGCGGGCCATCCGGTGACCGAGATCGTCGACGACTCGCCGCTCAACCCGCCCGTGATCCAGCTCGACTCGACGCTGTGGCAGCCCAAGGATGACGACGATACGACGCTCGGTCTGATCCCCATGCGCGAGGGGCTGTACCTGTCGCGCAACCTCGCGACGATCAAGCTCGGCATGGCGCTGGGCGAGCAGACGGTGATCGGCGAAGCGCGCCGCTACGGGATTACGTCGGCGCTCCCGCCCTATCCGTCGATCCATATCGGCGCACGCAGCGTACGCCCGATGGAGATCATCGCGGCCTACACGGCCTTCGCCACACTCGGGACGCGCGCCGAGCCGGTCGGCATTCTGCGCGTGGAAGATCGGCAGGGCAACATCTTGTGGCAGCCCGCGATTCGCCGCGAGCCGGTCATGGATCCGGAGCATACCTGGCTCATGGTGGATATGATGAAGGACGTGATCCAGCGCGGTACGGCGTTCACGGCCGTCTGGAAAGCCGGGTTCACGCTGCCCGCGGCCGGCAAGACGGGCACCACCGACGACTACACCGACGCCTGGTTCATCGGCTATACGCCTGAGCTCGTCACCGGCGTTTGGGTGGGCTACGATATTCCGCAGCGCATCCTCGAGCACAACGCGGGCGGAGGAAAGATCGTCGCGCCCGCGTGGACCGCGTTCATGCGCGACGTCTACGACCGCCGGCCCAGGCCGCCCGACTGGGTGCGACCCGACTCGCTCATCACGCGCGAGGTGGACTGGTCGAACGGTTATCTCGCCACACCGTTCTGTCCCCAGGAAGTGCGGCACTGGGACTGGTTCTATCCCGGCACCGAGCCGTCTCAGGCCTGTCCGGTACACGCGCCGTTCGGCATCGGCGTCTCGCCGTAACGGCGAGGGTGCTCCGCCTCCGCGCCCGCTCCGTGCACCCCGTGACGGCGCCGCCCATCGCAGACGGGGCCGTTCTCGTTGACGACCGTGGGAAGCTCGCGGCGGTGGGCCCCGCCGCGACGGTGCCCGCACCCGTCGGAGCGCGGCAGCTTGAGTTCCCCGACGGCGCCATTGTCCCGGGACTCGTCAACTGTCATACCCACCTCGAGCTCACCCATCTCGCCGGGCGGAACGCCGGGCGCGGGTTCCCCCGGTGGATTCGCACCATCCGCGCGCTCAAGGACGCCACGACGCCGGAGGAGTTCTCCCGCTCGGCGGAGCAGGGCGTGCGCGACGGTTGGGCCCGAGGCATCACGTGCATCGCGGACACGGGTTCGAGCGGCGCCGTGCTGCCCGCCCTGTCCCGGCTGGGGGGCCGAGGCATCGCGTATCACGAGGTGTTCGGACCGGACCCCCACCAGGCCGACGCGAGCCTCGCGCAGCTCGAGGAGGCGCTATCGCAGCTCGAGCCGTTCGTCACCTCGCTGGCGGCGCTGGGGATTTCGCCACACGCGCCCTACACGGTGAGCGCGCCGTTGTACCGTGCGGTGGCCGCCCTCGCGCGGCGCGACCACTTCCCCATCGCCGTGCATATCGCCGAATCGTACGAAGAAACGCTGCTCGTGCGCGACGGCCTCGGTCCGTTCGCGGAGGCTTTGTGGGACCGGGGCATCGCGGTCGCACGGCAGGACTGCTCGCCCGTACAATATCTCGAGCGGCTCGGTGTGCTCTCGCCGGAGACGCTCTGCATCCACTGCGTCCAGGTGGATGCGCAGGACGTGAAGGCCCTGCGGCACGCCGGCGCCGCGATCGCCCACTGCCCGCGCTCGAACAGCGCTCACGGCCATGGCGCGGCCCCGCTTCCGGCCGTGCGCGCCGCGGGTCTCCGGGTCGGCGTCGGCACCGACTCCGTGGTGAGCGTGGGCGACCTCGATCTCATCGCCGAAACCCGGGCGGCCGGCCTCAGCGGGGAAGACGCGTTGAGCGTGCTCACCCTCGAAGGCGCCACCGCGTTGGGTCTTGAGAACGAGATCGGCTCCCTACAGGTCGGCAAGCAGGCGGATCTGGCGGTCTTTCCCTTCACCGTCGCCTATCGGCCCCTCCCGTCCGCTCGCGCCCTCCTCACCGTCGTCGCCGGACGCGTAGTTCACGGCTAGATTCTGGCCCCATGAAAACCCAACGCCATGCGGCCATCCTGAAGATCGTCCGCTCGGAGACGGTCGCGAGTCAGGAGCAGCTGCGTGAGCTGCTCAAGGGCGAGGGGTTCGATGTCACTCAGGCGACGCTGTCCCGCGACATCCGTGAGCTGGGCCTCGCCAAAGTGGCGGCGCCGGACGGCGGGTCGCACTACGCGCCGCCGCCCGAGGCGGGGGCGGCCATCCGGCCGCATCTCGGGCAGCTCCTCCCTGCGGTGTTGGTCTCGGTCGATGGCGTCGGTCCGTTGCTCGTGGTGAAGACGCCCGCCGGTGGCGCACAGGCACTCGGGCTGGCCCTCGATGCCGCCGGCTGGACTGAGATCATCGGGACGATTGCGGGCGACGACGCCGTCCTCGTCATTACCAAGAGCGAGCGCGCTCGTCGCGCCGTGCAGACGCGTATCAAGGAGCTGGCTGGCATTCCCGATTAGAGAGGAGGCAGCGTGAAACCCGTGACCACCATTCAGCTACTGGCGGTGTGCGCAGCGGCGGCCTTGATGACGGCCCCGCGCCCGAGCGTCGCCCAACAGGCCGGTATGGCGAGCGGCCCCGCGCCGCTCAACACGCTGACCGCCGCCGAGCGCTCCGCCGGCTGGCGGTTGTTGTTCGACGGCAAGACCACCGCCGGCTGGCGCGGCTTCAAGCAGGACTCGGCGCCGCCCGGCTGGCAAGTCGTGGACGGCGCGCTGACGCGGGTCGCCTCCGGGGGCGACCTCGTCTCGCGGGCCAAGTTTCGGAATTTCGAGCTGACGCTCGAGTGGAACATCGCCCTCGGAGGGAACAGCGGGATCTTCTACCGGGGAAGCGAAGACGACGACGCGATCTACTGGAACGCGCCCGAGATGCAGGTGCTGGATGACGCGGGGCACGTGGACGGCAAGTCGCGTCTCACGTCGGCGGGCGCCGCGTACGACCTGTACCCGTCGCCGGCCGGAGTCGTGAAGCCGGCGGGCGAGTGGAACCAGGTACGCATCGTCGTCAAGGGGAAACACGTCGAGCACTGGCTGAACGGCGTGAAGGTCGTTGAGTACGAGCTGGGAAGCCCCGACTGGAACGCCAAGGTCAAGGCGAGCAAGTTCGCCGGTCACCCCCACTTCGGGCGCAACCCCACCGGCTACATCGGTCTCCAGGACCACGGCGACCGGGTGACCTACCGCAACATCAAGATCCGGGTGCTGCCGTGAGCGTGCGTGCCAGGCTGTCGGCGATGATGTTCCTCCAGTTCTTCATCTGGGGCGCCTGGTACACGACGATCGCGGTGTACATGAACCACCACGGGATGGAGACGCTGACGCACTGGCCCTACACGGTGAACCCGATCGCGGCCATCGTCGCGCCGTTCTTCCTGGGGCTCGTCGCCGATCGCTACTTCGCCACCGAGAAAGTGCTGGGCATGCTCCACCTGCTGGGCGGTGTGGTGATGTTCACGGTGCCCCGGGCCACGGGCGCGCCCGCGGTGTTCATCCTCCTCCTGTTGCTCTACAACCTGTGCTACATGCCGACCCTCGGCCTCGCGAACAGTCTCGCGTTCCACCACATCCAATCGCAGGAGAAACAGTTTCCTCTGATCCGCGTGTTCGGCACCATCGGCTGGATCGTCGCCGGGCTGTTCATCAGCCTCGTCTTGGGCGGCCTGATGGCGGCCGTCCCGGAACAGACGGCGCTGCCGCTCTACACCGCGGCCGGGGCCAGTGTGCTGCTCGGCCTCTACAGCTTCACGCTGCCGCATACGCCACCGCCGGGCGCGGGACAACGCGTCTCCCTGCGCAGTATCGTCGGCCTCGACGCGCTGGCGCAGCTCGGCGACCGCGCCTTCTACGTCCTCATCGCCGCCTCGCTGTTACTGTGCATCCCGCTGGCCGCCTACTACAACTTCACCCAGATCTTCCTGGGCGAAGCCGGCGTCAAGAAGATCGCGGCGACGCAGTCGCTGGGACAGATGTCCGAGGTCGTCTTCATGCTGCTCATGCCGCTCTTCTTCGCGCGACTGGGCGTGAAGCGGATGCTGATGGCCGGCATGGCTGCCTGGGTCCTGCGCTACGCGCTGTTTGCGATCGCGGCGCCCAACGCGGTCTTCTGGCTCATCATCATCGGGATCCTGCTCCACGGGGTCTGCTACGACTTCTTCTTCGTGACCGGCCAGATCTACGTGGACAAGAAATCGACACCCGCGGTGCGCGGCCAGGCGCAGGGATTCCTCGTGCTCGTGACCTACGGCATCGGTATGCTCATCGGCGCACAGGTGGCCGGCAACGTGTACAACCGGCTGCTCGGCGGCGCCGCCGGCCTGACCCTCGAGCGTTGGCCCAGCTTCTGGGTGCTGCCCGCCGGGTTCGCCGCGGTCGTCCTGCTCCTATTCGCAGCGCTGTTTCGCCCCGGTGGCGCGCGCGCGCCCGAACTGGTGGCGGCCGATTGAGGAGCGTCACATCATGCCACGCAAGCGCATCTCGAGACGGAAATTCGTCGGCGATGTCGGCGCCGGTGTGGCATTCGCCATCGTGCCGCGCCACGTCCTGGGGCGCGGATTCCGGGCGCCGAGCGATAGGCTCAACGTCGCTTGCATCGGCGTCGGCGGCATGGGCCGCAACGACGTGAAGGGCATGGAGGGCGAGAACATCTACGCGCTGTGCGACGTCGACTGGAAAATCGCCGAGGACGCCTTTCAGAGCTACTCCAAGGCGAAGCGCTTCCGCGACTACCGCGAGATGCTCGACAAGGAGGCGAAGAGCATCGACGCGGTCACGGTTTCCACGCCCGATCACTCGCACACGGCGGCCGGCCTGCTCGCCATGAAAGCAGGCAAGCACACCTACATCCAGAAGCCCCTCGCGCGGACCATGGGGGAGATCCGCGTGTTGGCGGAATACGCCCGCGGTCACCCCAAGCTCATGACGCAGATGGGGAACCAGGGCCATGCGCGCGAGGGGACGCGCCAGATCCGCGAGTGGGTGGAGGCTGGCGCGATCGGCACGGTGCGGGAGGTGCACTTCTGGACGAACCGCCCCATCTGGCCGCAGGCCATCGAGCGGCCGCTCGAGGAGTACTATGTCCCGGCCACCCTCGACTGGAACCTCTGGCTCGGGCCGGCCCCGGAGCGGCCGTATCATCCCGCCTACGCGCCGTTCAAGTGGCGTGGCTGGTGGGACTTCGGCACCGGCGCGCTGGGCGACATGGCGTGCCACATCATGGATGCCGCGTACTGGGCACTGGATCTCGGGCTTCCCACCCGCATCGAGCCCGAGTCGACCCCGCTCTTCAAGGAGACGGCGCCGGCGGGCTCGCGAATCACGTACACGTTCCGAGCCAAGGGGACCCGCCCCGAGGTGAAGGTGGTGTGGCGCGACGGCAGCCTGTACCCCGCGCGACCGCCGGAGGTGGCGGACGACGCGCCTTGGCCGTTCGACCGCGGCGGCGGGCAGCTGTGGATCGGCACCGACGGCAAGCTCGTGGCCGGCACGTACGGCGACGACCCCAAGGTGCTCGACCCCGCGAAACAGGCCGACATCGTCGCCCACCCCCCGGCCCAGAAGTACCCACGCTCGCCGGGCGTCTACCCGGAGTGGATCGCCGCCTGCAAGGGCGGCGCGCCCGCCGGCTCGACGTTCGACGGGCACGCGGGGGGGCTGACCTCGATGGTGCTGCTCGGGTGTCTCGCGGTGCGGCTGGGCCGGACGCTGGAGATCAATCCCGAGACCGGGCAGGTGACGAACGTGCGGGTCCCGGAGGAGTACGTGCGGCCGACCTACCGGTCGGGGTGGACGCTGTAGCGCATGGTGAACGGACTCGCCGACGCGCTGACCCATCGCCCGCTGCTCGCTCTCGTGACGCTGTTCGGCGCCGGACTCGTCACGAGTCTGACGCCGTGCATCTATCCGATGATCCCGATCACCGCGGGGATCCTTTCCGGGGCGAGCGCCGGGCAGCCGTCGCGCGCCCGCTCCGCGCGGCTCACCCTCGCCTACGTCACCGGTCTCGCGCTGTTCTACGCGATCCTCGGTCTCATCGCCGGGCTCTCGGGCTCGCTTTTTGGCACTGTGAGTGCGAGCCCGTGGGCGCGATTCGCGATCGGGAACCTGCTGCTGGTGTTCGCGCTCGCCATGTTCGACGTCATCCCGGTCTCGGCGCCGCAGCGCTTGATGCGGTGGGCGGGGGGGCTCGGCGGGGGATCGTACCCGGCGGTCTTCCTGCTCGGGGCCACGTCAGGGATCGTCGCCGCGCCGTGCGGCGCTCCGGCCTTTGCGGCGGTGCTCACGTGGGTCGCAACGACGCGCAGCGGGGTATTGGGATTCGTGTACCTCTTCGTGTTTTCGCTCGGCATGACCGCGCTGCTCGTCGTCGTAGGGCTGTTCTCCGGAACCGTGACCGGGCTCCCCCGGGCCGGCAGCTGGATGGCGTGGGTGAAGAAGCTCTCCGGAGCGGTGCTGCTCGGCATGGCGGAGTATTACTTCATTCAGATGGGAAAGGTATTGTGACGACTTACGGCTGGACGCTCGGAGCCGCGCTCGCGATCGCGGTGGCCCCCCCTGCCGTGCTCGGGGCACAGGACATCGGTCTCCCCATCGGTACCAGGGCCCCTGCGGTCACGCTCGAGGACTTGGACGGGAAGCCGGTGGACCTGAGCCGCTACGTCGGCAAGCAGCCGGTGCTGCTGGAGTTCTGGGCCACGTGGTGCCCCCTCTGTAAGGCGCTCGAGCCCGCGCTCGCGGCGGCGCACGCGCGCTTCGGCGGCACGGTGCGGTTCGTGGCGGTCGGCGTCGGTGTGAATCAGACGCCGGCCTCGATCCGGCGCCACCTCGCGGATCACCCGCTGCCGTTCCCTGTGCTGTTCGACGCCGGCGGCGCCGCCGTGCGCGCCTATCAGGCGCCCACGACGTCGTACATCGTGGTGCTGGACAAGGCCGGGAAGGTCAGGTACACCGGCGCCGGCGCGGAGCAGGACGTCGCGACGGCGCTCGAGCAGGTCGTCGGGAACTAGCCCGTCTACTCTCCCTCGGCTGGCTTGGGCGTGATCCGATCGATCGCCGCCGCCAGCTCCTTGTACGACTGCGGGTCGATCTCCCGGAACGGCGCCATCACGTGCGCGATCTTGCCGTCCGGTCCCACCACGAAGAGGTTGCGGTTGTCGAGCCCGAACTTGGGGTTGTGCGCGCCGTACGTCTTGCCGATCACGCCCCCGCTGTCGCTTGCGAACAGGTAGGGGAACTGGTCGTCCCGGGCCCATGCGGCGAGCGTGTCCGCGAGATCCACGCTGATGGCGATCAGGACCACGTTGCGGCCGTCGTGAAACAACTGTGCGTACTGATCACGGTACGCATGCATTTGGATCGTTCAGCCCTTGGTCCGCGCCTTATAGAAGAAGGCGAGGACGACCGTTTTCCCTTTGAAATCGCTCAAATGGACCGGGGCCTTGAGCACGCCGTACCGGGTCGCGCCCGGGAGCGTGAAGTCGGGCGCGCTCACTCCCACCGCCAGCTCGGCGGCGGGTGCTGCCGGCTGTTGCGCGCGCGCTCCCGGTGCCGCGAGCGCCGTCCCCAGCGCGCCGACCAGGGCGAATGTGATACGCTTCATGGGGCCTCCTCCTCCCTTTGTGGGCCCTCAAGTTACGTAGGGCCCACGCTCGGCGTCAGGGCGCGAGGCAGGGGGCGGAGTGCTCAGTTCCCGATCGGTCGGTAATTGACGTCCAGCACCGCCAGGCGCTCGAGATGCGTGGTGAGCCGCCTGGTGAAGTCGGCGTAGTCCCGCGCCTCGCGCGGCGTCCACAGCACTTCGGCGAGGGCGCACGCCCGCGGGAAGGCCATGTATTCGAGGCGCTTCGCGTCAGGCATGTACTCCGTCCACAGCTGGCCCTGGCCGCCCAGCACCCGCTTCGCTTCGGCCGCGGCAAGCGCCGCGGGGATCGGTTCGAACGCGTACACCGTGTCGAGCGGCAGGAAGCCCCCGATCGCCAGCGGCTCCGTCGTCGTGTCGGTGGATTGGTAGTAGTCGAAGTAGGTGTGGGAGGTAGGCGCCATCACCACGTCGTGCCCCGCCCGGGCCGCCGCAATTCCGCCCTCCGTGCCCCGCCACGACATCACCGTCGCATTCGGCGCGAGGCCCCCCTCGAGGATCTCGTCCCAGCCGATCAGCCGGCGACCGTGCGACGTCAGGAACTCGTCCATCCGGCGCGTGAAGTAGCCCTGCAGCGCCTCTTCGTCCTTGAGGCCAAGCTCGCGAATCCGAGCCTGCGCCAGTGGGCTCGCCTTCCATTGTGCCTTCGGGGCTTCGTCGCCGCCGGTGTGGATCCAGCGTCCCGGAAACAGCCGCATCACTTCCGTGAGGACGTTTTGCTCGAACGCGATCGTCGCGTCGCCGGGGTTGAGGATGTTCAGATCCACGCCCCACGCCGTGAACACGGGAAGCGTGTCACTAGTGTTGCCCAGCTCGGGGTAGGCCGCGATCGCGGCCTGGGAATGCCCCGGCATTTCGATCTCCGGCACGAGGGTAACGAACCGCGCCCGCGCGTACGCCACGATCTCGGCGATGTCGTCCTGGGTGTAGAAGCCACCGTGCGGCTGGCCGTCGAAGCGCCACTTCGTCGAATCGTCGTCCGGCCGCCCGACGATCGTCTGCCGCCGCCACGCGCCCACCTGTGTGAGGCGTGGGTAGCGGCGGATCTCGATCCGCCACCCTTGGTCGTCAGTCAGGTGGAGCTGTAAGCGGTTGAGCTTATGGAGCGCGAGCAGATCGATGACCTTCTTCACGAACTCCTTCGGCATAAAATGGCGCGCCACGTCCAGCAGGAGACCGCGCCACCCGAATCTCGGGTAGTCTTCGATCGACACCGCGGGCATCGTCCACGCGGTGGCTTCCACCTTCGCCTGCCGCAGGATCGCGGTCGGGAAGAGCTGGCGCAGTGTCTGGATGCCGTAGAACGCGCCCGCGGCGCGGTAGGCGCGAATCGCGACGCGGGACGGGCCGGCGTCGAGCCAATAGCCCTCGTCGCCGAGGCGGGCGAGGGAGGAGTCGAGGCGGAGGGAGATCACGTGCGTCCCGGCGGGCGCGGCGGTGCGCACGGCGAGCCGCAGACCGGTGGCGGGAAAGAGGTAGTCACCCAGCAGCTCGCCCAGCGCTCGCAGGGCGCGATCGGTCACGATCACCGTGCCGGCCCTCAACGTGAACGCGCCCGGCTGCACGGTGACGTGCGCCGGTCGCGGCACGACGGCGGGCACGGAGTCCGAAGCGAGGGCGATGGCCAGCGCGGCGAGCATCGACATGATCCTACTCCTGGAGGTCTCTGACCCAGACGTCCCGGTAGCGGGTCGGGTTACCGTGGTCCTGAAGGAAAAGCGGCAGCCTGTCCGGGTGCGGCTCGTAGCGCGCGCGCTTGGCGTGCACGGTCCAGCCGCTGATGATCGTATTGTCCTGCACCAGCACCCCGTTGTGCAGCACGGTAACCCGCGCCGAGTCGCGCACCGTACCATCGGACGCGAACCGGGGGCGGTGGAAGATGATGTCGTAGGTCTGCCATTGGCCGGGGGGTCGGCTGGCGTTCACGAGCGGCGGCGTCTGGCCGTACACCGCCCCGGCCTGGCCGTCTGCGTACGTCTCGTTGTGGTACGAATCGAGCACCTGGATCTCGTAGTGCGTCATCAGGAACACGCCGCTGTTGCCGCGCTCCTGGCCTTCGCCCTTCGGCGGCGTCGGCGTCGCCCACTCGATGTGCAGCTGCATGTCCCCGAATCCGCGCGCGGTGACGATCGATCCGGTGCCGGCGGCGACTTCCATGTAGCCGTCGCGCACGACCCACTTGGCGGGCGTGCCGTCCGGCGACCGCCATTGCGAGAGATCCTTGCCGTCGAACAGCACGATGGCATCGGACGGCGGCGGCACCGGTGGCCGCTCGGGGCCGGGATCGACCACGGGAGGTCGGGGGCGGTCGAGAGAATGCACCGGCCATTGCTGCGCCGTCATGGGCGCCGCTGCGGCGACGAGCGCTGGTAGCGCCAGCCAACCGAATGCGGAATGCGGAATGCGGAGTGCGGAATGTAACGGTGAGGGTCGCGCGGCGAGCGACTTTTCATGGCAATTCCGCATTCCGCATTCCACACTCCGCACTCGTCTCAAGGTTTCCACGTTCCCTTCGCCACCGCCGGCACGAACCGCTCGATGCCCGCCGGCGGAAAGTCGAGCGTCTTCCCCTGCTCGGCGCTCATGTACGCCGTCATCAGGAGCTTCACGACCTCCAGCCCGTCGTCGAACGTCAGTCGCGGAGCCTCACGACCGAGGAACACGCGCACGAAGTGCCGATCTTCCGCATCGTAGCCGTAGGTCGCCGACTCGCTCGTCACCACGGGCATGAGCCCCATCTCGGCGTTCTGCTTCTCGACCAGGTCCTCGCCCGTCTTTCCCTTGACCTCGCGGCTGAAAAACAGCTTGAGCCCGCTGTCGAGCGTGTTCCACGACATGGAGTATTCGGGGCCGAGCAGCTCGGCCGAGAGCCGTAACCCGGCGCCGACGAAGCTCCAGGACGTGGTCGCTTCGCCGATCAAGGTGGCGCGGTCGTCGGTCTCGAACTCGATCACGACGCTCGCAAAGTCCTCCGACGGGGCCTTCCTGTAGTCCACGTCCTTCCCCATCTGCTGCTGCAGGCGCTTCGCGTACGCGGGACGGCTCCACTTGAGGCTCGCGATGTGCCCCGTCACGCGGGCGGGGCGCACGGAGGCGAGCGGCGTGCCGGGCTTTGTCAACAGGTGCCGCACTACCAGCGAGGAGTGACACATCATGTCGTTCAGGACCCCGCCGCCCTGGAGCTTGCCCTGCCAGAACCAGGGCATGTGAGGTCCGCTGTGCTCCTCCGCCGCCCGCGCGAGGTAGGGGCGGCCGGTGAGGGCGGCGCCGCGGGCCCAGATGATCGCATGCCCCTGCGCCACGGCGGGCGCGAATGCCTGGTTCTCGAGATAGCCATGGGCGATCCCGGCCTTCTTGGTGAGCTCGAGGACCCGCTTCGCTTCGGTGACGTTGCGGCCGAGCGGCTTCTCGCACGCGATCCCGCGGAGCTCGCCCTTGCCGCGCGCGACCGTATCGGTGATCTCCTCGAAGTTCTCGATGCGCGCGAAGTTCGGGCCGCACAGCCACAGCGCATCGATCGCGGGGTCGGCCACCATCTCCGCCAACGCACGGTACGGCTTCGCCTCCCCTACCTCGAGCTTCCGTGCGACGGCGGCCATGTCTTGGGCGTGCTTGTGGTTCGGGCTCCACACGCCCAGCACGTCCGCATCCCGCACGCTCTGAAACGCGAGCAGATGAAACCGGGCATTGAACCCGCTGCCGACGAATCCGATGCCCAGCCGCTTGTCAGTCATGACGCTCCCCCCCGTCCCTCGTCCCCCATCCCGTTAGTACGTCACGCCGAGCTTGGCGAGCGCCTCCGGGGGACAGCCCTTCCACTCGGAGACGAACGTGTTGCCGATATAGCGCAGATCCTGCACGCCGATGCGACTGGAGAAGAAGCCCGAGGCGGTGAGGTCGCGGAACCGGTTGAAAAAGGCCACACCCGCCGCGTGCTCGGGCTTCGCCTTGGCCGGCCACGCGACGGCATCCAGCACGGCACTACGCTCCGCCGTCGTGCAGACGACGAAGGTCTTGCCGTAGCGGTCGGCGCACTCGTGGTCGAGCCAGGCGAGCCCGCCCCGCACGGGGGTTTGCAGATCCGCGTCGTCGCCGAGCATGAAGTCCATGAATTCCGGCACGCCGGCCTCGGTGGCGCTGCCCGAGCGCTCATCCTTGGGAATGATGAGGTCCACGAGCAGGCGTACCGTGTCCCACTCGTGGGGCGTGAACTGCTTCGGCTCGTATGAAATGCCGCGGGCGAGCGCCTCACGCGCCCGGGCCGATGCCTCGCGTACCGATTCCGGCGTCCAGCGGAACGCCGCGGCCAGCGGCGCAGCGGCCAGCATTCCGATGACCTCGCGTCGATTCATGTTAGTCATACCAGACCTCGGCTGTGGGGACCGGATAGGCGCGGCAGCGGGCTTCGCCTTCGGGACTGCCCGCTCCCGCGCCTGCGGCGCGGTGTCGCGGCGAGTCCGGGGCCGAGGGGCGCCCCCGCGGGCGAAGACGCGAGGGGTGGAGGGGTGTGGTTGTCAGGCGTCCAGAGCCGAAGGGGGCGCCCCTCGGGTCCGGACGTTCGAAAGTCGTCACAGCGTGCCCTTTTTCATCTGATCGGTGATGTAATCGCTGGTCCGCATCGACAGCGCGAGAATCGTCCACGTCGGGTTCTTGTCCGCCTGCGACACAAAGGGCCCGCCGTCGGCGACGAACAGGTTCTTGCAGTCGTGCGCCTGGCACCAGCGGTTCGTCACGGAGGTCTTCGGGTCGTCCCCCATGCGGGCCCCGCCCAGCTCGTGGATGATGGTGCCGCCTGCGGCGATGCCGTACCCCTGTTCTGCGGTCGGCATCGGCGAGAACACCTGACCACCCATCTCCGCGATGAGCGCCCGGAACGTCTCCTGCATGTGCTTCACTTGCTTGTATTCGTAATCCGCCCATTTCCAGTGGAACTTGAGCACCGGGATGCCCCAGCGGTCGAGCGTGCGCGGGTCGATCTCGCAGTAGCTGTCGTCGTTGGGGATCATCTCGCCGCGGCCCGAGAAGCCGATCGTGGCGCCGTAGTAGCGGCGGTAGTCGTCCTTGAGCTGCTTGCCGTAGCCGCCGCCGGAGGGGTAGCGCTGAATCCCGCCCAAGACGCCGTAGGACGGCACCTGGGTGCCGCCCCAGACCTCGATGTGATAGCCGCGCGGGAAGTCGAGCTTCGCGTTGTCGAGCCACCACGGCATGTACAGGTGCATGCCCCCCACGCCGTCGTGGTTGTGCGGTACGTGGTCCATCATCTTCGGGATGAACCCGCCGACGTCCGTGCCGGTCGTATCGGTGATGTACTTGCCGACGGTGCCGCTCGAGTTCGCCAGGCCGTTGGGGAACGGGGACGACTTGGAGTTGAGCAGCAGGCGGGCGGTCTCCAGGGCGCTCGCGGCCAGGACCACCACTTTGGCCCGGACTCGGGCGTCCGCCCCGGTGGTCTTGTCGACGTACGCGACGCCGGTGGCGCGGCCGCTCGCATCCACCAGCACCTCGCGCGCCATCGCGTTCGTGAGGAGGGTGAGCTTCCCCGTGGCGAGCGCGGGCGCAATCAGGACGTTGGTGGCCGTGAAGTTCGCGTTGACCCGGCAGCCGCGGTTGCATTGGCCGCAGTAGTGGCACGCCGCCCGTCCGTTCAGCGGCCGCGTGAGGATCGAGAGGCGTGCCGGAATGCAGGTGACGTGCAAGCGGTCGGCCGCCTGCTTGACGAGCAGCTCGTGGCAGCGGGGGCGTGGCGGCGGCAGGAACACCCCGTTCGGCTCGTTGCGGAGGCTCTCCTTGCTGCCGAAGACGCCGATGAGCCGGTCCACCTGGTCGTAGTACGGTGCGACGTCGTCGTAGGAAATCGGCCAGTCGTCGCCCAGACCATCCCGGCTCTTGCGCTTGAAGTCATACGGCCCGAAGCGGAGGGAAATGCGGCCCCAGTGGTTGGTCCGGCCGCCGACCATGCGAGCCCGCCACCAGGCGAACTCGGTGCCCGGCGCCCGCGTGTACGGCTCGCCGGGGATTTCCCACCCGCCGATGCAGGCGTCGAACTCGCCGAAGGGTCGGTCCGTCGTGGATTTCCCGCGGCGCGGCGACTCGTACGGCCAGGTCAGCATCGCCGAGTCCTTCGCATTGTCCCAGGGCTCGCCGGCCTCGAGCACCACCACCTCGGCGCCGGCCTTCGTGAGCACGTAGGCCGCCATGCCCCCGCCGGCCCCCGAGCCGACGATGCACACGTCGTAGACCTTCGCTTGCCGGTACACCGTCATGCGCGAACCCGCCTTGTTAGACGTTGCACACCGCCACCGCCTCACGCAGCGAGGTGAGCGGATCGCGGGTGGGGACGAACTCGTGCGCTACGAACCCCGCGAAGGCGGTGTCGGCGATGGCCGATGCGACCGCGCGCCAGTTCAGCTCCTGGGTGCCGTCCAGCTCGTGGCGGCCGGGCACGCCCCCGGTGTGGAAGTGCGCGATCCACTCCCGGTTGTCACGGATGGTGCGGATGATGTCGCCTTCCATGATCTGCATGTGATAGATGTCGTACAGCAGCCTGACGCGCGGCGAGCCTACGGCTTTCACCACGGCGACCCCGAAGGCTGTCCGGTCGCCCTGGTAATCGGGGTGATCCACCTTGCTGTTCAGGAGCTCGAGGCAGATCGTGACGCGCTGCTCCTCCGCCTGCGCCTTGATCGCGTTGAGCCCCGCGACACAGTTGTCGATCGCCTCGCCGTCGCTCTTGCTGCGACGGTTGCCGAACATGGCGATCACATTCGGCACCCCGTGGCGCGCGGCCACCGGAAGCGTCTCCTCCAGCTCCCGCAACAACATCCGGTGGTTCGCCCGATCGTTGAAGCCCGTGGCGATGAAATCCCGGCGCGCGGTGGGATAGCCCATGGAGCACACGAGGCCTGCCTCTCGCACCGGGTCCCAGTCCTCGGGACCCAGCAAGTCGATGGCCGCGAGGCCCATCGCGGCGGCGGCGCGAGTGAACTCGGGCAACGGGATCTGTCTGTAGGGCCAGCGCGAGACGGACTGCTTGAGGCGGCCGGGCGGTCGGGCGGTCGGGCGGTCGGGGGCAACGGCGCCCCGCTCTCGTGACAGCGCCAGCCCGGCTACGACGCTCGCCGAGACCGCAATCGCCTCACGACGGGTTACCGTCCGCCCGTCCGCCCGCCCGGCTGACCGCCGCATTTAGAATTCGAGCCGCTTCAGGTACTCGTAGCTGGCGCGAATCGAGACGAAGGCGTCGGCCGGCTCGTCGTGCTCGACGAAGAAGTGCTGGATTCCCGCCTGATCGCGCTGCGCGAAGATCCTCTTGAAGTCGATCTTCCCCGCGCCAACCTCCACCATGCGGTGGTCGGGTGGGGGGCCTGAGTCCTTCACGTGGACCATCGGGAAGCGTCCGGGCCAGCGCGCGAAATACGCCAGCGGATCCTGCCCGCCCTTCACGATCCAGTACAGGTCCACCTCCAGCTGGACCAGGTTGGGATCGGTCTCGGCGAGCAGCACGTCGTAGGGCAACTTTCCGTCGAGCGGCGCGAATTCGAAGTCGTGGTTGTGGTACGCGAACTGGAGCCCTGCGGCCCGCGCCTCCGTCGCGGCGCGGCTGAGACGTTCCGCCGCGCGCTTGTAGTCGTCGAGCGTGCGCCGCTCTTCCGGGGGGATCCACGCGATCACGAGGTAGCGGTGCCCGACTATGGGTGCGGCGTCGAGCGCCCCACGCCACTGTTCCGGCGCGAGCGACACGTGCGACGAGGGGGCAGAGAGCCCGTGGTGGTCCAGCAGGGCGCGCACGTCGCGCGGGGTCCTGCCGAAGTAGCCCGCGAACTCGACTTCCCGATAGCCGGTCGCGGCGACGCGCGCGATCGTCCCCTCGAAATCCTTTTCCATCTGGTGGCGCACCGTGTACAGCTGCAGCCCGATGCGGTCGAGCTTGCGCAAGGGGGCTCGGGGATAGGGTCTCGGGGTTCGGGGTTGCAACACCTGTCCCAGCGCCGCCGCACCCAGGGTCCGAACGAAGTCGCGCCGCTCCATCATCGTTATGTCCTCCCCTAGTCCCGAGTCCCGAGCCCCTAGACCTCGTTCCGCTTCATCGCTTCCACTGCATACGCCGCCGCGCGCGCCGTGAGGGCCATGTAGGTGATGGACGGGTTCTGGTTCGCCGACGAGGCCATACAGGCGCCGTCCGTGACGAACAGGTTCTTCACGTCGTGGCACTGGTTGTGGGCGTTCAGGACCGAGGTCTTCGGGTCGCGCCCCATCCGGGCGGTCCCCATCTCGTGGATCGTGAGGCCGGGCGGGTTGTCGTCCACGAACGGCGTGATGTCCTTTGCCCCCGCCGCCTCGAGCATCTCCGCTGCGCTGACCGACATGTCGTGGAGCAGCTTGCGCTCGTTGTCGCTCCACTCGCAGTGGATACGCAGCGCCGGGACCCCCCAAGCGTCCACCTTCTCGGGATCGAGCTCCACGTAGTTGGTCTGGCGCGGGAGGCACTCGCCGAAGCCGTACAGCGAAAATCCCCAGGGCCCGTGCGCGTGCAGGGCGCGCTTGAGCTCCACGCCGAAGCCCGGCTGCGAGGCTGCCCGGCGCCAGTCCGCGCGCCCGCCGCCCCCCTGGAACCCGTAGCCTCGCAGGAACTCGGGATGCGGCGTCTTCACATTCCGGAACCGGGGTACGTAGATCCCGTTGGGACGGTTCCCGTGGACCGTGCGATCTTCCATGCCCGGGATGGTTCCGTTCGCCCCGCCGCCCATCGTGTGGTCCATGAGATTGCGACCGAGGGCGCCACTCGAGTTGGCGAGCCCGGTGGGGAAGCGACCCGTCTTGGAGTTGAGCAGGATGCGCGTCGACTCGAGTGTCGAAGCGCACAGGAAGACGATGCGCGCGCGGAACTCGAGGGGCTGTCGCGTCTGCCCGTCGATGACGCGCACGCCCGCGGCGCGGTCGCGCTGCTCGTCGTAGATCACACTGTGCGCGACGCTGTAGGGCCGCAGCGTGAGGCGACCGGTGGCGCGGGCTGCGGGAAGCGTCACCCCGATACTGTTGAAGTAAGAGTGCGTGATGCAGCCGCGCTCGCAGGGCCCGCAGTAATGGCACGCCGCCCGGCCCCGGTGCGGCGCGGTGAGGATCGCGACCCGCCCGATCGTCACGACCCGCTCGGGGGCGAACCGCTTGGCCACGGCGTCCCGGACCACCTGCTCGGCGCAGTTGAGCGCCATCGGCGGGAGAAACTTGCCGTCCGGGAGCTGCGGCAGGCCGAGCGCTTCGCCCGAGATCCCGATGAACGCCTCCACGTAGTCGTACCACGGCGCGATGTCGGCGTAGCGGATCGGCCAGTCGACGCCGAACCCATCCCGCGCGTTCGCCGCGAAGTCGAGGTCGCTCCAGCGGTACACCTGCCGGCCCCACATGATCGACTTGCCGCCGACCTGGCGGCCGCGGATCCAGTGGAACGGTTTGGCGGGATCGAAGGTGTAGGGGTTGTCGCGGTCGTTGACGAAGAATTTGCCGCTGTACTCGTTGCAGGCGTAGCAATGGCGCTGGATGAACTGATCGCGCTCGAGCGCCTTGCGGTCGCCGAAGCCCCGGAACGTCATCGCCCACGGCGGCACGTGCTCGACGTAATCCCGGGCGGGATCGATCGGCCGGCCGGCCTCGAGCACGAGCGTCTTGAGCCCACGCTCGCACAGCTCCTTCGCCGCCCAACCGCCCGTGATGCCGGACCCGACGACGATGGCGTCGAAGCTCGGCGCGGCCATCAGAAGTCCCCAGGGGCCGCGTGCCAGCGGCCCAGCTCGGCGCACCCGTCAAACGAGCCCGGGATCACCTCGTAGTGCAGCTCGGCGGTCGCTCC
>Ga0209161_10000867_pt1 | contig 24819 bp, 20 predicted proteins | sample GraSoiAngelo_155_FD_186169 | JGI IMG/M metagenome (GOLD analysis project Ga0209161, IMG submission 186169) | Grasslands soil microbial communities from the Angelo Coastal Reserve, California, USA - 14_1009_13_30cm (SPAdes) (version 2) | ecosystem: Environmental > Terrestrial > Soil > Grasslands... | reverse complement strand
AGCCTGGCGATCCCCGGTCATTAACTGGGGCAATCCGCGTTCACTGCAAGAGATTTGGTGGCATGTAACCGGCCGCCAATATCGCGTGTTCCTCTCCTTTAGTCCGTCAATGATGGGAACCCAGTTTTTTGAATTTTGCCGAATGCTCCTGCGCGAATTCGGACCTGCGTGGCTTCCTTTGTCCCTTGTTTTGGCCTTTGCCGGGTTGCGGAGCGCTTTCAGGCAGGACCGCACAAGTTTTTGGTTTCTGTTGTTTATCGTCATGGCCGATTTGGCTTACGCCCTGAGCTACGAAATTGCGGAAGACAAAGACGCCTATTATTTACCTACGTTCATTTCGGTCGCGATTGCCGCCGGGTTTGGTATCCGTTGGTTGATTCAGCTGAACGCGTCCAAGGCAATGGCGTTACAAAAAACGTACTGGGTCGCTGCAGCTGCTGTTCTACTCACATCTGCGACAGCGTTCGCGGCGAATTGGCCGTTCAACGATCGGAGGCATTACTTCATCGGAGGCGATTATGTCGAAAATCTGCTCAGCACAATCGAGCCAAACGGGCTGTTACTTACACAAGATTGGCAGGTCGCCGGCCCAATGTTTTATGAACAGGAGGTGGAACGACGCCGGACCGACGTCAAAGTTGTCGATATCAATTTGCTGCGCCGCTCGTGGTACTTCGATTATCTCAAACGCGCTCATCCCGGTCTGGTCGAGCGATCGCGCGACAGGATTGACCCATACGTTGAGGACCTCAAAGAATGGGAGCGCGATCCCGGGGCTTTCGCTCAGAGCCAGCCGCTCACTCAAAAGATTAGCGTGGCTTTTTTGGAGATGGTTCGGTCAATCGTCACGAGCGAAATCAGGTTCGCGCCAGTTTATTTAACGAATGACGTGCTGGCCGCCAACCAATTGAACAGTTATCTGACACAATGGATTCCTCAAACCTATCAACTTATTCCAGAAGGCCTCGTTTTTTGCCTCGCGAGCGACCAGAGTTTTCACGACTCGCCAGACCCGCACCTCCAGACTCGCGGTCTGGCTGATGGGACGATCCGATTCGAGAAAGACGACGTGGTTAACCTGAAGGTGTTGCCCACCTATACCAGCATGCTCGTTAATCGCGGACGTTACCTGGCTTTGTTCAATCAAGACGAGCGCGCCATCCTTGCATTCAAGGAAGCGCTCGCGCTCAATCCCGGAGTCGCCGCGGCGCGAGAAGGGCTTGCGCAAAGCGAGGCGAAACTGCGCAAGCCTTAACACTAAATGGCAACTTGCCTGCCACGTTTGCACATTCCTTCCTTGCCAGCGTTCCACATCGCTTCTAAACGAGCGGGATGAAAATCACGTCTTGTATTTTTTTAGTTTCTCTGTGTTTCGGCGTGTCGGCGCACGCGGCCGATCAATCAATCGCGCTTAAAGCCGCACGGATGTTCGACGGTAAATCGAACGCGCTCGCGCAAAACGCCGTCGTTATCGTACTCGGCGACAAAATTGTCGATGCGGGAAGCAACTTGCCGATTCCCAATGACGCACAGGTAATCGACCTCGGCGACGCGACGCTTTCGCCAGGTTTCATGGATGCGCACACGCATCTGACACTTGATTTTTCCGGCGATTACAATCTGCTTCGGTTGAGAGAGGTCGACCTCAACGTCTCGGAGCAAGCCATCATTGCCACGGCGCACGCGCGCGCCACTGTTGAGGCGGGCTTCACTACCGTGCGCGACCTTGGCAGCCATTTCGTCGGCAGCCGCGAATTTGTCGACGTCGCGCTACGTAACTCGATCAATAAGGGGGTGGTCGTGGGCCCACGAATGCTAGTCGCGACGAAAGGCATCGGCGCCACTGGCGGACATTTTGATCCCACCAGCGGGTTTCGCGATTTTCTTTTTGGACGTGAGCCGGACTATACAGACGGCATTGCGGATGGCCCTGATGAAATTCGAAAGGCGGTGCGGTTTGAGGTGAAGAATGGGGCGGATGTCATCAAGGCCGCAGTTTCTGGCGGCGTACTTTCACTCGCCGACGAAGTGGACACTCCGCAGTTGACGCCGGCTGAAATGGCGGCGTTGGTCGATGAATCGCATCGCTTACGCAAGAGAGTGGCTGTGCATTGTCATGGCGACCAGGCGGCGCACGAGGCGATTGAGGCAGGCGTCGATTCGATTGAGCACGGTTCTTTTATGAAACCAGAAACGCTCACGATGATGAAAAAAAAGGGAACATTCCTTACGCCCACACTGATGGCGACGGAATGGATCATGAATAAAATCGATAATTACCCGCAGGCACTACAGGTGAAAGGCAAAGCAGCAGCAGCGGCGCGCTCGAAGATGTTTCGCAACGCACTGAAATTAGGCGTAAGAATTTCTTTCGGCACAGACGCCGCTGTTTTTCCGCATGGTCAGAACGCAAAGGAATTCAAACTAATGGTCGACCTCGGAATGACACCCGTCGATGCATTGAAATCCGCGACCGCAAACGACGCCGAGCTTCTGGGAATCGGACAAAAGGTCGGCACGCTGGAAAAAGGCAAACTGGCCGACGTCATTGCTATGCCGGGCGATCCGACTTCAGACATTACTGTAACCGAGCGCGTTTTGTTCGTGATGAAGGAGGGCAAAATTATTCGACGGGGCGCGCCGACAGTGCAAGGAATTTCCGAATCCACAACGCCGCCAGACATCGCAGCGCCGGTCGATTGATGCGCCCGTGGCAATTTATTGGCGTAAAGTTTTGACAAGGCGGCGATCGCCGCTACTTTCCGTGCTCCGCTCGTGGATGAGACGGGCGGTTTTAAGCAGGAGCCTGGTTGCTGCCAAGTAACCGGGCATTTGAACTGCACTAAAATGCAAACGAATCGAAGCAAACGTTATCGCGCCGCTGCTGAGCAGGTCGATCGAGGCAAGACTTACAGTCTTCCCGATGCTGTCTCGACGCTAAAGAAATTTCCGCCGACAAAGTTTGATCAGACGGTGACGGTTTCGTTCCGACTCGGCGTGGATCCCAAGCAATCTGATCAAATGGTGCGCGGGACCTGCCCACTTCCGCATGGGAGTGGAAAACAGGTGCGCGTACTTGTTTTCGCCGAAGGGGAGGGGGCAAAGGCAGCCAAAGAAGCCGGGGCGGAATTTGTGGGAATGAAAGATCTGATTCAGAAGTGCCAGGAAGGCTTTCAGGATTTTGATGTGGCGATCGCTACGCCTGCGGCAATGGCTGAAGTGCGTAAGCTGGGCAAGGTCTTGGGGCCTCGCGGGTTAATGCCTAATCCAAGAACCGGGACCGTGACCGATGACACTGCGAAAGCTGTGCAGGAGGTGAAGGCGGGCCGCGTAGAATTCAAGCTCGACAAGAATGGCAATGTTGCGGTCCCAGTCGGAAAATTTTCCTTTGAAGAAAAAGCGCTTATAGAAAATGGAACCGCAGTAATCGAAGCCGTTGTGCGGGCTCGTCCGGCGACAGCTAAGGGTCGCTACCTTGAAGGGGTGACAGTCAGTGCGACCATGTCGCCAGGAGTCCGCGTCGATCCTGCACCGTATTTGAATAGTTAGGTAAAACCAGTCACGTCAAAACTAAATGCGATCCGAAAAAGCCAGCATAGTTGCAGATCTGTCCGATAAATTGAAGCGCTCGCCTTTCGTGCTTGTGACCGATTATCAGCACATGAAGGTCGCTGATTTCAGCGAATTGCGGAACCGACTGGCGCCAACAGGCGCGGAAATGCACGTGGTGAAAAACAATTTCCTCAAGCGCGCCATGGCGGATTCCGGTTTGCCCGATGTTAGTGATCAATTAGTAGGCCAGACGGCAGTTGTCACAGGCGAGCAAGACGTGGCGCCCGTCGCAAAGATTTTCAAGACGTTTGCGACTGAATTTAAAATCGCGGCGCTCAAGATTGGTTTTGTTGATCGCACCGTTCTCTCCACGGCAGAATTGGAGACATTGGCAGAATTGCCCGCACGCGACGTTTTGCAGGCGCAGTTGCTCGGATTGCTTCTATCTCCGGCCACGAAATTGGTGCGTATATTGAGCGAGCCCGGCGCAGCATTGGCGCGGTTATTGAATGCAAAAGCTCAAAAGGAAGGAAAACCAGCGGAGGCAAGTGCATAGAAGATTTCGCGCCGCTTTTGGCGGTGCGAGTAACCAAAACGAAAACTGACCGGGTCGGCGGCTGTCGATCTTGATTCTTCGAAGGCTTTCGGAGGCGGCAATTGGAGGAAAGATACAACATGGCAGATACAGACAAATTGGTGGAACAACTCAGCAACCTGTCGGTGCTGGAGATTGCTGGATTGGTCAAGCAGCTTGAGGAAAAATGGGGAGTGAGCGCGGCCGCGCCGGTGGCGATGGCGGCCGGTCCCGCTTCAGCGGGCGCACCTGGCGGAACAGCAGCTCCAGCGGCTGAGGAGAAGACCACGTTTGACGTGATCCTCACAGAAATGGGCGCAAACAAGATCGCTGTGATCAAGGAGGTCCGCAGCGCAGTCCCGGGGCTTGGTTTGGCGGAAGCGAAGGCGCTCGTAGAAGGAGCGCCCAAAACGATCAAGGAAGGTGTGACGAAGCAGGAGGGTGACGAGATCAAGAAAAAGATCGAAGCTGCGGGTGCAAAAGTCGAAATCAAATAAGTAATCCGGTTTTAAGCGGCCGCGAGGCAGGAAAGTACTTGCGCCTCGCTGTATTCGGAGTAGGGTTGGATTTGGTTAAAGCTAGGTAGGCGTATTTTTAACCCGGCGCTAAAAGGCAAAGCACATTATTGGCAACGAGACGGGGTCGTCAATTTGACAGGACGCTGTTTCGATGTCATTTTTGCGTCCCTCGCTCGTCGTTGAACCGGTAAAATCTTGCCCGCGTCGGCCCGCGTTTTGGTGTGGTCGCTGCGAGGCTCTTCATCTTAGTGACTATGTCGGAACGCATTTACTTTGGAAGCATCAAGGAAGGCATCGAACCGCCAAATCTGATCGAGGTTCAGGCCAATTCATACGTCGATTTCCTCCAGAAAGACGTCCCTTACGCAAAACGGAAAAATCAGGGGCTCCAGGCTGTTTTCAAGGAGGTTTTCCCAATCGAAAGCTACGACGAGAAAGCGGTCCTCGATTTTAGTCACTTTGACATTGGGGATCCGAAATTGACGGCACTGGAAGCGCAGCGCGAAGGCCAGACCTATAGCGCGCCGTTGCACGTCACTTTCCAATTGCGAGAAGAAAAAGGCACGAAGGAAGAGAAGGTCTACATGGGTGAAATTCCGCTCATGACGCCTCAGGGTACGTTCGTCATTAACGGCGCGGAGCGCGTGGTTGTAAGTCAGTTGCACCGCTCCCCCGGAATCGCTTTCGAATCAACCGTTCACGTCAATGGCAAGGTGCTCTACAGCTTCAGGATCATTCCGGACAGAGGTTCGTGGATCGAGGTGCAATTTGATACCGCTGATCTTCTTTACATCTATCTCGATCGCCGAAAGCGGCGCCGCAAATTTCTCGCCACCACGTTCCTGCGTGCGCTCGGCTACGGCTCTGACGAAGACGTCATCAAATTATTTTACAACATCGAGACCCTGAAGCTGAGCGATAAACTCGATGAAGAGAAGCTAGCCACGAAGGTCCTGACTTCAGAAATCCGCGACGGCGAAGTGACGGTCGCGCGAGCTTTCGAACCGCTCACTCTGGCAACTGTTCGCCAGATCATAGCGCTCAAGATCACCGAGGTGAAAGTTATCGATATCTCGAATGACGACACAATCGTAAAGGCGCTGAGAAAAGACCCAGCGCACGATCAGGAAGAGGCGCTCAAAGACATCTACCGCCGTCTTCGACCGGGCGATCCCCCAACAGTCGCTAATGCCCGTGCTTTGCTCAAAAGACTCTTTTTCGACCCGAAGAAATACGATCTTGGCCGTGTCGGCCGGTACAAGATCAATCAAAAACTTGGGATCAATATCGATCCGACGGAACGTATTCTGACCGACAAAGACTTTATCGCGGCGATCAAATATTTGATCAATTTGCGTCGCGGGGAAGGCACGCTTGATGATATCGATCACCTCGGCAGTCGGCGTGTCCGCACCGTGGGCGAATTGCTGGCGAACCAATGCCGCGTGGGTCTGGCGCGCACTGAGCGTCTGGTCAAAGAGCGCATGACCCTTTTCGACATCAACGTAGATGGGATGACCCCGCAGAAGCTGATTAATCCAAAGGCGCTCAGCGCGGTGATCCGAGATTTCTTTGGACGTTCGCAGCTTTCGCAGTTCATGGATCAAACAAATCCGCTCGCGGAATTGACGCACAAACGCCGCTTGTCGGCACTTGGACCTGGAGGTCTCAGCCGGGAGCGTGCGGGATTCGAAGTGCGCGACGTTCATCCTTCGCATTACGGGCGCATTTGCCCGATCGAGACTCCGGAAGGGCCAAACATCGGGTTGATTAGCTCGATGAGCACGTTTGCCCGCATCAACGAGTTCGGTTTCATCGAGACGCCTTATAGGAAGGTGGAAAAGGGCCGTGTGACGGACGAGATAGAATATCTTACCGCTGATCGAGAAGAGAATTTCCTCGTGGCGCAAGCCAATGCGCCTATTGACGGACGTGGCCATTTCACCGGGGAAAAGGTATCTGTTCGCTATCGTGGCGATTTTCTTGAAGTTGATCCCGCCAAAGTGAATTACATGGATGTGTCCCCGAAGCAGCTCGTCTCGGTGGCAGCGGGTCTCATTCCGTTCCTTGAACACGACGACGCAAACCGGGCGCTGATGGGTTCCAACATGCAACGCCAGGGTGTGCCGCTGGTTGTTTCCGAGGCGCCACTCGTAGGCACTGGGCTGGAAGAAAAGGTGGCACGAGACTCGCACGCTGTTGTTCTGGCCATCGAGAGCGGCAAGGTCGCTTCAGTCACAGCGGATCAAATTGTTGTCACCAAAGATGGTCACCTGCCCGAAAGCAAAAGGAAACTTAAGACCGACCCGGAAGCTGGGATTTACGTTTACGAACTCCGCAAGTTCATGCGCTCAAACGCCGGCACGTGCGTAAATCAGAAGCCGATCGTGCGCAAAGGCCAGCACGTGAAACGCGGCCAGGTCATCGCCGACGGCCCGAACACCGATCGTGGGGAGCTTGCGCTGGGACGCAATGTGCTCGTCGCGTTCATGCCGTGGAACGGATACAACTTCGAAGATGCGATCATGATCTCCGAAAAGGTGGTGAAGGAAGACGTTTACACTTCGATCCACATTGACGAATTCGAGATCGGCGCGCGCGATACCAAGCTCGGTCCGGAGGAAATTACGCGGGACATTCCCAACGTTAGTGAAGAGGCTTTGCGCAACCTCGGCCCGGATGGCGTCGTGCGGGTCGGAGCGGAAGTGAAGCCGGGCGACATCCTGGTTGGAAAAATTACGCCGAAGAGCGAGACAGAATTGGCGCCGGAAGAACGCCTGCTTCGCGCGATCTTTGGCGAGAAAGCAGCAGACGTGAAGGATACATCGCTTACGGTCCCGTCCGGCACCTACGGGATCGTGATGGATGTAAAGGTCTCGTCCCGTCGCGAAGTCTCGCGCGAAAAGCTCACGCCAGCGGAAACTAGACGACAGCTTAAAACCATCAGCGAAGAGCATAAGCGAAAGAAAGAGGCGCTGATTGAACAATTGACCGATTCGCTTTCGAATGTCCTGCTGGGAGAAAAAGTCCCGCTTGATGTCGTAAACGCTAAGAACGGTGAGATCATTATTCCAGCCAATCGCAAAATCACCAAAACGCTGTTGCGCAAGCTGGCGACGGCGCATGATCACGTCGAGATCGATCCGAGTCCGATTCGCAACAGGATCCGTGAAATCATTGGCTCGTACGAGCACAAGTTTGCGGAGCTCGAGCTGGAGCGCGATCGCGCGACCGACCGGGTAGAGAGCGGAGACGATATCGACCCGGGAATCATCAAACAGGTGAAGGTTTATATCGCCAGCAAGCGGAAGCTCAGTGTCGGCGACAAGATGGCTGGGCGCCACGGCAACAAAGGCGTCGTCGCCCGAATCGTGCCTGAAGAAGACATGCCTTTCCTGGCAGACGGAACACCGGTTGAAATTGTGCTTAATCCGTTAGGGGTTCCCAGCCGCATGAATGTGGGACAAGTTTTGGAAACACACCTGGGCGTTGCTGCAAAGGCGCTCGGATTCAAAGTCGCGACTCCGGTGTTCGACGGAATCAAGGAGAAACAGATCGGCGAATACTTGAAGGATGCCAGAAAGAAGGAGGGCTTCACTTGGGTGCAGGACAACGGTAAAGCGCGCCTTTTTGATGGACGCACTGGCGACGCGTTCGATCAGGAAGTGGTGGTTGGCCACATCTACATGATGAAGCTCGGTCACCTTGTCGCGGACAAGATTCACGCCCGCGCAGTCGGACCGTATTCGCTTGTTACTCAGCAGCCACTTGGCGGCAAAGCACAATATGGAGGCCAACGCTTTGGCGAAATGGAAGTCTGGGCTCTTGAGGCGTACGGCGCCGCGTACACTTTACAGGAACTCCTGACCGTTAAGTCTGACGATGTGCAGGGCCGAACCCGGATATACGAATCGATCGTGAAAGGCGACAACTCGCTCGAAGCAGGCACGCCCGAATCGTTCAACGTCCTGATTAAAGAAATGCAGAGCCTCGGCCTTGACGTGAAGGTTGGCGGGCAGCCGCCCAGCTTTCTGGAAAGCGTCGCATAATTTTAAATCACAACCATTTGAGAAAATCATGAACGAACATTCCTGGCGTGAGTTAGTGGGCGAAGAGCGCCCCGTGGGTTTTGATCAAGTCGCGATCGGTGTTGCGTCGAGTGACACGATGCGGTCGTGGAGCAAAGGGGAAGTCAAGAACCCCGAGACGATCAATTACCGCACATTCAAACCGGAGAAGGGTGGCCTTTTCTGCGAACGCATTTTCGGTCCGACGCGGGATTGGGAATGCTCCTGTGGAAAATACAAGCGGATCAAACACAAGGGAGTGATTTGCGACAGGTGTGGCGTGGAAGTAACACTGGCGCGTGTGCGCCGCGAACGGATGGGACACATCGAATTGGCGGTGCCCGTTTCGCATATCTGGTTTTACAAATGCATGCCCTCGCGGATTGGGCTCATGCTCGACATGAGCGCCCGCCAGCTCGAGCGCGTCATCTATTACGAGGATTACATCGTGATTGATCCGGGCAAGACGCCATTGCAGAAGACGCAGCTGCTCAATGAAGTCGAATACCGCGAGGCCCAAGAGCAATACGGCGAAGATTTCGTCGCCGGCATGGGCGCAGAAGCAATCCGGAAACTCCTGGCCGAGACCGACCTTAACAAGCTCAATAAAGAGCTTGAGAAAGCAATGGGTGCCACGAAGAGCAAGCAGATTCGCAAGAAACTCGCCAAGCGTCTCAAGCTCGTTCAAGGATTCCAGAATTCGCATGCGCGCCCTGAGTGGATGATTCTCGACGTGTTGCCGGTCATTCCACCGGATTTGCGTCCTTTGGTTCCACTCGAAGGCGGCCGTTTTGCGACCTCGGACCTAAACGATCTCTATCGCCGGGTGATTAATCGTAATAACAGGCTCAAAAACCTCCTCCTCCTCAAAACACCGGATGTCATCATTCGCAACGAAAAGCGAATGCTCCAAGAGGCGGTAGACGCTCTATTCGATAACGGTAGACACGGTCGCGCAGTGACTGGCGCCGGCAATCGGCCCCTGAAATCGCTGAGCGACATGCTCAAAGGTAAGGGCGGCCGCTTTCGCCAAAACCTGCTCGGCAAACGCGTCGATTACTCAGGTCGGTCCGTGATTGTCATCGGCCCGGAGTTGAAGCTGCATCAATGCGGGTTGCCGAAGAAGATGGCGCTCGTGCTTTTCGAGCCCTTCATTATTCGCCGGCTAAAAGATCTCGGGTACGTGCACACGGTGCGCAGCGCGAAAAAGATGATCGAGCGCCAGACGCCTGAAGTCTGGGACATTCTTGAAGAAGTTACTAAAGGCCATCCGGTATTGCTCAACCGGGCGCCTACTTTGCATCGATTGTCAATTCAAGCGTTTGAACCACAATTGATCGAGGGCGAAGCCATTCGCATTCATCCGCTGGTTTGCACTGCTTACAATGCGGACTTCGACGGAGACCAGATGGCGGTGCATGTACCGCTCTCAGTCGAGGCCCAAATGGAAGCGCGCATACTTATGCTCGCTCCAAATAACATTTTCTCTCCCTCCAGCGGTAAACCTATTACGACACCTTCTCAGGACATCACGCTCGGCTGCTACTACCTCACTCAAAATCCCCGAGTTCTAGGTAAAGACGGTCAGCGCTCCCCGTTGTTTGCGGATGCCGCAGAAGTAGAATTCGCCACGGCAGAGGGCACCGTTCGCACGCACGACAAGATCAGGATTAAAAACCCTGATTTTGGTAAGCAAACCATCTACGGGAATGCTGAAGCGAAAACCATCGAGACGACGCCAGGTCGAGTCATTTTCAATCAGATTTGGCCCAGCCAACTTGGATTTTTTAACAAGCCTGCCGGCAAAAAGCAGCTCAGCGATATTATCTGGCAGTGTTACCAAATCGCCGGGCCAGTGGAGACCGTCGCCACATTAGATAAGCTTAAGGAACTCGGGTTTAGCGAAGCGACCCGCGCCGGCATTTCGATTGGAATCTCGGACATGATCATTCCGAAGAAGAAAGAAACGGAATTGGAGAACGCTTACAAGCAGGTCCGGCAGGTGGAACAGCAATATCGTAAGGGTATCATCACCGACGGTGAGCGTTATAACAAGATCATCGATATCTGGACGCACGCCGGTGATCAGATTTCTAACGTAATGTTCCGCGAGCTAGAGGAAAATCAGGAACGGAAAGAGTATAATCCCATTCATCTGATGGTCGATTCCGGCGCGCGCGGAAATCGCCAGCAGGTCCGTCAGCTCGCAGGCATGCGCGGCTTGATGGCCAAACCTTCAGGCGAAATCATCGAGCGCCCGATCACGTCTAATTTCCGCGAGGGACTGAGTGTGCTCGAGTATTTCATTTCCACTCACGGCGCTCGCAAAGGTCTCGCCGATACGGCGCTAAAGACTGCTGATTCAGGCTATCTGACACGCAAACTGGTGGATGCTGCGCAGGACGTGATCATCAATGAACAAGACTGCGGCACGGTAAACGGGATCGTGGTACGGTCCATTTACGAAGGCGACGAGGAGGTAGTCGACCTTGGGCAGCGCATTATTGGACGCGTCAGTTGCGAGACCATCCCGGACCCAGTGGATAAAAAGAAAAAAATCGTCAAAGCAAACCAGTACATTGATGAAAAGATTGCCGCAGACCTTCAGCGCGTGGGCGTGGAGAGCCTGAAGATTCGTTCGGTTCTTACGTGCGAGTGCGGCCGTGGAGTATGCGCGATGTGTTATGGGCGCAACCTCGCGACGGGCCAGTTCGTCAAGCTCGGCGAAGCTGTGGGAATTATCGCTGCCCAATCAATCGGTGAGCCCGGAACGCAATTGACGATGCGCACATTCCACATTGGCGGCACAGCCAGCCAAACTTTCAAGCAACCGATCATCAAGGCGAAGAACGATGGCACTGTGCGCTTCAACGATCTGCGCACTGTGCAGGCGCTCGACGGTAGCTGGATCGTTCTCAATAAGAACGGTTCAATCAGTGTGCATAACGCCGAAGGGCGCGAGCTTGAGCGTTATAACGTCGTGATCGGCTCCATGATCTCCAAGGGCGACGGAGCGACAGTTAAGAAAGGCGAAACTTTCGTTCAATGGGACCCTTACAATGTGCCAATTCTCACGGATAAAGGCGGAAAGATCGAATTCCGCGATATGATTGCGGGTGTCACGATCAAGCGGGACGTCGATGAAGCGACCGGCCTCATGGGGACCGTGATCATCGAGCACAAGGAGGATTTGCACCCGCAGATTGTCATTGTGGAAGACAAGAAGGAAGTGCTTGCGAGCTACTCCATCCCGGCTGGCGCTCACGTCATTGTCGAGGAAGGCCAGAAAGTGCGCGCTGGCGCGTTGCTGGCGAAAACGCCGCGCAAAATCGCAAAGACGAAGGACATCACAGGAGGTCTGCCGCGAGTGGCCGAATTATTTGAAGCCCGCCGGCCGAAGGACGCAGCTGAAATTGCCAAGATCGACGGCATCGTAACTGAGATGGGCGGAACTGTGCGCGGCAAACGACGCCTGATTCTAAAAGATCCGGACGCGGGAGCCGAAGAGGAGCATCTGATCCCACTGACCAAGCATATCATCGTGTTTAAAGGCGATTTCGTGAAGAAGGGTCAGCAACTCACTGAAGGTCCAATCGTGCCGCACGAGATTCTTGAAGTCTGCGGTCCGCAGGAATTGCAGGAGCATCTGGTTAATGAAGTGCAGGAGGTATACCGGTTGCAGGGCGTGGAAATCAACGACAAGCACATCGAGATCATCGTGCGTCAAATGTTACGCAAGGTGAAGATTACCGATCCCGGCGATACGTCGTTGCTCTGGGGCGATCAGGTGGACAAACTTGACTTCGAAGAGGAAAACAAAAAGGTCGTCGAAAAGGGTGGCAAACCAGCGGAGGCCGTTCCCGTACTGCTCGGCATCACGAAAGCTTCGCTTGAAACGGACAGCTTCATTTCTGCCGCCTCGTTCCAAGATACGACCCGCGTGCTCACCGAAGCGGCAACGCTCGGTAAAGTCGACAAGCTGCGTGGCTTCAAGGAAAACGTCATCATGGGTCACTTGATACCAGCCGGAACTGGTTTTCCCGACCATCGCCAGATCAAGCTAGTCGAAAAAGGCGAGCCGATTGGTGCGCCTGTGATCGAAGAAGCCGAGCCACAGCCGGCGATTGGCTGAGCAAGGCCCCTTGAGCCAATTGTAGGGGGCTTCCGTGTTCCGAAGCCTTTCGTCGTAGTTCACAGAATGGAGCCGGCGGGCGCCGAGCGACATAGACGGGCAGCCCGAGAGGGTGAGCGAGCTGGCGCGAGCGAATCAAACGGCCTAGAATTGGCCGATGTCGATCGTCACTAAAACCGGCGACAATGGCGAAACATCGCTCATGTATGGCCGTCGTCTGTCGAAAGCCGATCCCCGTGTTGACGCTTACGGATCTATCGATGAGCTAACGGCCGCGCTCGGTCTCGCCCGATCCAGTTCACCCGATAAATTGATTTCGGACGAAATCCTCGCCGCACAAAAAGACTTGATCGTTGTGATGGGTGAGCTGGCCACGGCGCCAAGCGATCGGGAGCGTTACGTCAAAGATGGGTTTCAACTTACGACTTCGGCGATGGTGGACCGTGTCACAGCGGTCATTCTCGATCTCGAGAAAGACAAATCGCTTTATCCGAAAGGCTGGGTGATTCCCGGCGCCACCGCGTTTTCCGCGGCTCTGGATTTTGCACGCGCAACATGCCGCCGCGCGGAGCGGCACATCGCCGCACTCAGTACCACCGAGAAAGATTTCAACCCTGAGATTTTGCGTTATGTGAACCGTCTTTCTGATCTCTGCTGGATTTTGGCGAGACGCGCAGAGAAGCACTCGCGAACCTCCGGTTAGCGGCGCGCTTACTCAGTTTTAGCGCACGATGCAGGCCGGATTTGAGTTGAGTTATCATCGATCCCAAGGCAGATTAATAGGCGGAAAAGACACCGCAATTTCAGGTTGCGCACCGGCGTGTGCTGTAGCATCTTCACGCTCCCGCTCTGGAAGCTCCGGCCCTCGGGGAATTTCTCTTATGGCAGATACAACAGAATTAGTGCCTGAACTATTGGAAGCTGGTGTCCATTTTGGACACCAGACGAAGCGTTGGAATCCGAAGATGAAGCCTTTCATCTTCGAACAACGTAATCAGATTTACATCATCAATTTGGACGAGACCGTTCTTCAACTTCGGCGGGCCAAGGAATTTCTCCAAGAGGTCACGCGTCGCGGCGGCAGGATCTTATTTGTCGGCTGCAAAAAGCAGGCGCAGGAGGCGATCAAGGAGGCGGCACTTGCTTGCGGGCAATTTTACGTGAATCAACGTTGGCTCGGCGGCACGTTGACTAATCTCGCTACGATTCGCAAGAGCATTGGGCGATTGAGATATATCGAAGAGATCGAGCAGTCGCCCGAATACAAAAAAATGGGAAAACAGGAATTGGCTGCGCTTAATCGCGAGGCGGCGAAGCTCCGACGCAACCTCGAGGGCATAATCGATATGTCGCAGTTACCCGACGCCCTGATCGTGATTGACACGATCCGCGAGCAAAACGCAGTGAATGAGGCGCGGCGCCTCGGGATTCCAGTAGTCGCCGTTGTCGACACTAATGCCGATCCCGAGATCATTGATTATCCAATCGCCGGCAATGACGACGCGATTCGCGCTATCCGCGTAATGTTGCGAGAGCTTGTGGATGCCATTGTTTCGGCAAGCAACGAAGCGCGCATTCGCGAGCAGGTCGAAATGGCTGGCGTCTCAGCCTGAACCTTGCGTTGTCATCAGCACAGCGCCTGACACTAACGATTTAACACCTGATGAACACAACGACTGACATCGATCCACAACTGGTGAAACAGCTCCGCGAAAAAACCAACGCGGGCTTTATGGATTGTAAGCGCGCTCTCGTCGAGAGCGGCGGTGATCTGCCCAAAGCGGAGGCGATCTTGCGGACCAAAGGAATCGCAAGCGCCGGAAAAAAGGCCGCACGCGCAACGAAGGAGGGGATTGTGGCTTCCTACATTCACCTGCAAGGCAAGGTTGGCGTACTCGTGGAGGTGAATTGTGAGACCGATTTTGTGGCGCGGAACGAGAATTTCCGCGAGTTCGTGAAAGATATCACGTTGCATATCGCGGCAGCGCATCCGCTCTACGTTAGTCGCGCGGATGTTCCCGGTAATCTGATCGAAGCTGAGCGCGAGATTTACAAGGCCCAGGTAAAAGATAAACCGGATAATGTTGCGGAGAAGATTGTCGAAGGAAAGCTCGAGAAATTCTACAGCACTGTTTGCCTGCTCGAACAAGCGTTTATCAAGAATCCCGACGTGACCATCAAAGATTTGCTCAGTGGCAAGATCGCCGAGCTAGGCGAGAACATCGTAATCCGCCGCTTTGTTCGCTATCTCGTTGGCGAGCCGCTGCCGTCGGAAACATAAGCGCTCTGGCAGTCTTCGGGCTAGGCGCCCCGCGTTAGACTGCGGATTCAAATCGTGTTTGGGCTGTAGTGTCCGCTGTCCTCAGCGGATTGCGCACGTGCCATTCGGGCGATCCGTGGTTAATTTGCCGCAATGGGACTGGCCGAATACAAGCAGAAACGCGATTTCAAGAAGACAGCCGAGCCGGCAGGCAAACCCTTGCCGAAGAAAGTCAAAGGCGCGTCACGGTTTGTGATTCAAAAACATGCTGCGCGCCGTTTGCACTACGATTTCCGTCTGGAGATGGAAGGCGTTTTGAAATCCTGGGCACTGCCGAAAGGACTTCCCTGGAAACGGGGCGAAAAACATCTCGCCGTCGAAGTGGAAGATCATCCGATCGAATACGAAGACTTCGAGGGCGTAATTCCGGAAGGACAATACGGCGGCGGCACTGTGATGGTTTGGGACCGCGGCTCTTATTACGTTTACGGTGAACAGCCGCTGAAATCGTTACGCGAGGGCAAGCTTCACCTGGTTCTCGACGGTCAAAAGGCGAAAGGCGAATGGACCCTTGTGCGGATTCGCAGTCGTGATGGTGAGAAAAATCAGTGGCTCATCCTGAAAACGGGAGCCGACGCCAAACCGATTTCGAAAAAACTCGAAGATCAATCGGTGAAGACACAACGCACAATGAAGCAAATCGCCGAAGCTCGTGATGCTGAGTGGCAGTCCAATCGCCAAACAGATGAAAGCCCAACGTCGCAATTTAAAGCGCGGATTCGCCAGGCGATGGCAGCGAGCGGTGTTGTAGCTCGCGACCGCTCGCCACGGCAGAGCCCGTCCAAGGCGGAGGCGGGCCGGGCGCGCCGGGAAAGCACCGCTGGCGGCGCTCGCGGACGGCTTGGCAGTCCGTCCTTAGCAGATCTGCCTTCCGCAAAGCCGCGTTTCATTGAGCCAATGAAAGCGAAGCTGGTTGAGAAACCGCCTGCGACGGATGATTGGGTCTATGAACTCAAGTTTGACGGCATTCGCCTGATCGCACTCAAGTCGGACAAAAGAGTTTCGTTGCTGTCCCGAAATGAAAACGAGTTGTCTGGACGATTCCCGGAAATCGTCGAGGCCATAAAGAATTTGCCGACACGCGAATTCGTCATTGATGGCGAAGTCGTTGCGCTCGACGATGAAGGCCGTTCGTCTTTTCAACTGCTGCAAGCGCTCGAGATGGAGAGGCGAAAGAACCCCGTTTATTTCTACGCGTTCGACATGCTCCAGCTCGACGGAAAAAGCTTGCTTGGTCTGCAGCTGGAGGGCCGGAAGGAATTTCTCGAAGAGCTTTGCGCCGGCGCGGGTGATCCGGTCCGTTACTCAGGCGTAATTGGCGGCGACGCAAAGCGGCTTCTGGAAGAAGTCAAACGCCGCGGTCTGGAAGGTCTTATCGGCAAACAGCGTAACTCAGTTTACGAGCCTGGCCGCCGAAGCGGCGCATGGATCAAGCTCAAATGTGTGGACGAACAGGAATTTGTCATCGGCGGATACACGCCACCGCAGGGCGCGCGCAAACATTTCGGCGCAATCCTCGTTGGTTATTATGACAACAACAAACTCGTTTTCGCCGGGAAAGTTGGCACGGGCTTTACTGCGAAATCGTTATCGATATTGCACAAAAAACTCCAAAAAGAAGCGCGGGACGATTGTCCGTTTGTCGATTTGCCATCGAAACAAAACGGGCAATGGGTGCAAGGAATCACGCCTTCAATGATGAAAAAGATGCACTGGGTAAATCCGAAATTTGTCGCTCAAATCAAATTCGCCGAGTGGACGCGAGACAAAAAACTACGTGCTCCCGTGTTCCTCGGCCTACGAGATGACAAAAGGCCGACCGAAGTTGTGCGAGAAGCATCCACGAGGCCCTAGTCGAACCGAGCGGCTAGGGATGCCGCGAGATAGACGGTCAAGTTCGCCGCGGCGAATGAGCTCGCGGGAAGCGAGCGAATCAATGGACCCGAGACAAGAAATTAGGTGCACCCGTTTTCCTTGGTTTACGCGAAGATAAAAAGCCGACCGACGTTGCCCAGCCCCAGTTTGGCTGACTATGTATTACGTTTATTTACTGCAATCACCGAAAGCTGATGACATTTACATCGGCTTTACCCCTGATCTCCGTCGCAGAATGCGCGAACATCGAACTGAGCATCGACTTTGGAGGCTCGTCTATTACGAGGCATATGCTTCAGAAAAGGACGCTCGCCTCCGCGAACAACGGCTGAAGCAACATGGATCAGGCAAGGTCGAGCTAAAGAAACGGTTGCGGCATAGTTTTGAGCTGCACAGTCAAACTGGAGCTGGGTAATGGCCAGGGAAGTCATCCGCATCCGGAATGAATTTTATATTCGTTCATCGTCTGCCCGCGTCGATGTTCGCACGCGGGTACTGAAACAAGGGGATACCTTCGCTGTGTTCGACCGGTTCGGTGACATCGAGACGTTCGGGACAGGTGAACTCGGCCTTTACTATCAGGACACTCGGTTCTTGTCGCGGTTAACTTTGAGATTAGGAAAGGACCGGCCGTTGCTGCTGAGTTCCACTGTCAGAGAAGATAATGCAGTGATGGCGGTGGATGGGACGAACTCCGACGCGTGGCGCGACAGTGAGATAGTAATTCCGCGAGGGACCGTACACGTGTTCCGTTCGAAAATTCTGTGGGATAAAACGTGTCACGAGAGGCTTCGGATCCATAACTACGGACGCGCAGCCGTCGATGTCTCTTTCGCAATCGAATTCGATGCTGACTTTGCCGACATTTTCGAACTGCGCGGCATGAACCGAGAGCACCGCGGACGTCGCTTGGAAACGCAGGTCACCAAGGGCGGGCTTGTGCTCGCCTACGAAGGATTGGACAACCGCATTCGCCGGACGCGAATCGTTTTCGATCCGCCGCCTTCCCGGTTGAACGAATCCGTCGCCACGTTTCAAATCCGGTTGGAATCCGGAAAAGATGCCAGTTACCGCTGCGCAATTGCATGCGAAGTCGATGGCGATTCGCCGGCTGAAATCCAGCCGTGCTACGAGAAGGTTGTGGAGGAGGCCGCGACTGCGCTCGAAGGCCTGCGCGCCCGAGAGCCCCAGATTTTTACTGGAAACGAACAGTTCAACGATTGGCTAAACCGTTCGCTCGCCGATCTCCACATGATGCGAACGGAAACGCCGTATGGCCCGTATCCTTATGCTGGTGTTCCGTGGTTTAGCACCGTATTCGGGCGAGACGGAATCATCACCGCGCTCCAGTGTCTGTGGTTTGATCCTTCTATCGCGCGTGGGGTTCTGGCGTATCTGGCAGCTACCCAGGCCGACGGGGACAGTCCGGAGCAGGATGCGGAGCCCGGCAAGGTGCTGCACGAGATGCGCGCCGATGAAATGGCCATGTTGGGAGAGGTCCCCTTTAAACGCTACTACGGCAGCATCGATGCGACGCCCCTCTTTATTATGCTCGCCGGCGCTTACCACAAGCGCACCAGCGACCGCGCATTCGTGGAGTCAATTTGGCCAAATATCGAGCGCGGGCTTCAGTGGATCGATCGTTTTGGCGACTCAGATGGCGACGGTTTCGTAGAATATGCTCGCAAAGCGAAACACGGTTTAATCCATCAGGGCTGGAAGGATTCTGACGACGCGGTTTTCCACACGGACGGCACGCTTGCCGAAGGACCGATCGCGCTGTGCGAGGTTCAGGGGTATGTATACGCCGCCAAGACCGCGGCCAGTGAGCTTGCCAAGATGCTTGGAAACACTGCGCGGGCGCGCGAGCTGTCACAACAGGCACAAACACTCCGTCGTGGCTTCGAGCAAGCGTTTTGGTGCGACGATCTTTCTACTTACGCCATTGCATTGGATGGAAGCAAGCAGCCTTGCCGGGTGCGAACATCGAATGCGGGGCATTGTCTTTTCGCCGGTATTGCGACACAGGAGCACGCGCGCCGCGTGGCGGCAACGCTCACAGACGAAACGTCCTTCTCCGGTTGGGGCATCCGTACGGTGGCTAGCAGCGAGGCGCGCTACAATCCCATGTCTTATCACAATGGATCGGTCTGGCCGCACGATAACGCTTTAATCGCGGCGGGATTCGGCAGATACGGATTCAAGGAGTCGGCCGCGATGGTCCTCGCAGGATTGCTCGACGCTAGTCTTTTCTTCGATCTCCATCGTCTGCCGGAACTGTTTTGCGGCTTTCCCAGGCGCGCTGGTGAATCCCCAACCCTTTATCCGGTAGCCTGCGCTCCGCAGGCTTGGGCGGCAGGTGCGGTCTTTCTTTTGCTTGAAGCTTGCCTCGGCTTAAGCGTGTCCGCTCCCAAACAAACGCTCGTGTTTTCGAAGCCAGTTTTGCCGGCCTTCCTTCCCAAGGTGAGCATTCGTGATCTGAAAGTAGGAGATGCGCGAGTTGATCTTCTGCTCACCCGACACGATGAAGGCGACGTAGGAGTGAACGTGCTCCGACGCGATGGAGCACTCGAGGTCCTGATATTGAAGTAATTGTCTTCATTAGATCAACCGAGTTTCTTAGGGATTACGCTTGTCCGGTGCTCGCCTGCAAATAACGTAGAATGATGAAGGCAAAAGTGATTGTGATGCCAAAAGCAGCGGTGCTCGATCCGCAAGGCAACGCAGTCCGCGATGCGATGCGGCACCTGGGAATGCCAGAGGTGCGCAGCGTCAGGATCGGCAAATACATGGAGATCGATATCGATGGACAAAACGGAGATTTTGAATCGCGCTTGCATCGTCTTTGCCGTGATCTGTTGTCAAATCCGGTGATCGAAGATTACGAGCTGCAGAAGGGCGACGACCGGAATCATAAGAAAATGCCCAACGCCCAACGTCCAACGTCCAACTCCGATAAATCGCGAGCAGGCGCCCAACAGAGCAAGACGAAGCGGACCCGCCTTCGGTCGCCGCGGCGACCTACGGCGCGGCAAGCGAGGAAGAGGAATAAATGAAAGCGCTGCGATATTTTTTCTGCGTGGTTTTTCCACCACTGGCTGTGCTTATGACCGGTCGTATTGCCAGTTTCTTTCTCAGCATCATTTTGACGTTGCTTGGCTGGATTCCAGGAGTCATTCATGCCTGTCTGGTAGTGAACGATTATCACGCTGAGCAGCGCGCCGCCGCACATTAAGCCGAGCGCGCTCGCATTTTGGTTTCCGCGAATCCCTCCTGTGGCGGACTCGCGATGAATGCTGCGCCTTTGGCGCTAAACGCATAGCTCCTGCCAGGGGAGAGGCGAACCAGTTGAGTCGCGTGCAACAGGAATTTTTTGCGCGGGCGGACGCACCTCGCTACACTCAATTGCAATGAAATTCGCTGTCATCCAGTTTCCTGGTTCGAACTGCGATCAGGATTGTGTCGCGGGCATCAACGCCGTGGATGGATTGCATGCCGAGTACGTCTGGCACAAAGAAACGTCGCTCGATGGTTTCGACGCGATCGTGTTGCCGGGGGGGTTTGCCTATGGTGATTATCTTCGTTGCGGAGCTATCGCCCGCTTTTCGCCAGTCATGAAAGCAGTGATCAGCGACGCGCGCGCGGGCAAACTCGTGCTCGGCACATGCAACGGGTTTCAAATTCTGTGCGAGGCCGGTCTGCTGCCAGGGGCACTGGTGCGCAATCGTTCGCTGCGCTTCGTCTGCGACATGGTCATCACCAGAGTGGAAGTCGACGATTCGCCGTTCACTCACGGCTGCCCAAAAGGAGCGCTCCTACGCCTGCCTGTGGCGCACGGTGAAGGCTGTTTCTTCGCCGACGCGGAAACCTTGCGCGGCCTAAACGCCAACGAACAGGTGATTTTGCGGTACGCGGACGCACAAGGCCGGACCATCCCAGAGGCCAATCCCAATGGCTCGATCGAAAACATCGCTGGCATCTGCAATCGCGAACGAAATGTCTTTGGTTTGATGCCTCATCCTGATCGCGCCTCCGACGCGAGGCTCGGGAGCCGGGATGGCGCGAAGATTTTTCGGTCGATGATGGAGATGATTCTCGCCAGTTCCGTGCAATGGAAGTCAGGCTACCAGCCTGACTCGGCTGGCAGGCTGCCAGCCTGCCGAGTCAGCCAAGCTGGCTGACCTCCAATCGCGTGAGTCTCTTTATTACCGGGACGGACACCGGCGTGGGAAAGACCCACATTGCCGCACGGCTCTTGCATCTCCTGCGCGCATCGGGCATCCGATGCGCCGGGATGAAACCGATTTGTTGCGGAGATCGTCGCGATGCCGAGGCACTTCTGGCAGCCGGCAGTGATTGCGTCGCGATCGATGAGGTAAATCCAGTCTGGTTAAAAACAGCGGCCGCTCCTATCGTCGGCGCTCTCATGGAGAAAGTGACCATCGATATCGAACAGATCCTATCTGCTTTCCATACTCTCCAAGAGCGCGTCGAACACGTCGTCGTGGAAGGAACAGGCGGTTGGCTCGTGCCGATTCGCTCAGATTACTTCGTCAGCGATTTGGCCGCGGCAATGAAGCTGCCGGTTCTTGTGGTCGCGCAAAACCGGCTGGGCTGTCTTAACCATGCGGCCCTCACCGTGCGAAGCGTTGCCGCGCACCAGCTCAGGTGCTTGGGTCTTGTATTGAACAGCACCGAAATGACGAACGAGATCGCGGTGCTGACGAATGCCGATATTCTCAAGCGTATTCTCAATGTTCCATTGCTTGCTGGACTAGGAGAAAGCCTTACAGAACTCCCTATCGACTGGCGACTTATGCTTGATTCGATAGCGGAAGAATAGCGTGTTGAGCTGATACAGGATTGTAAATAAAACGAACACTATTCGGGCAGAGTCGCCTCGGGATCCCTTTGAGCAGAAGGCTGGCATCGCTATTGCTCATATAAAGCTTCGAAAAACATTAACTACTATGCTCTTACAAAAAACCTTACACATGAGCCAGCCGCTGGGGGAGTGCAAAGCGCGTCTGGGCAGCATCCAATCATATCGGCGGCAGTTTTTAATGGTCACGCGCGCGACTGTGACATCATCTAAAACTGTCGATTTCAGCTTTCGCGGTCCGTTCGGATTTGAGGCGCATACGGTCCTTTTGTCGGTCGACGGCGAATCGCCGGACCAATATGCGTTCGAGTCTGTGGGCGGTAACATTGCTCTCATGGGCATTGTTGATTTCTCTCAGATTCGTCTAAACTGCACAGAGGTCACGCTCGTGGTTCACTACGAGATCAAGAACAAATTGTTTGCCTGGCTCGACCGCCGTCTCCATTTCGTGGACAGTTTCGTGACCGGCGAATTGCGCAGCATCCGTGCGCATTTTGAAGGCATCGCAGCAAGCTATCTCGATAACGCGCGTGTTATGCCCGTACTTCAAACGGCCACTGCCTGAGGAGGCGGAATTCGAAAGAGCCATGCAGCCGGAAGGCTTGCGTGGCTCTTTTGCTGTACGCGGACCCCCCTACGTGATCCGCACTGCGTGCCTTTTGTCGAGACGAAGAACTTGACCGGATTTCACTTGGACGATTGCCTTGGGGTTGCGAACCGTCTGCCCATCCAGTTCGACGCTTCCCTGTTTAATTAGCCGCGAGGCTTCGCTACGCGATTTCTTGAGGTCAAATGCGTCGCGATAAGCGCTCCAAACTAGAGTGACAAGGTCGCATTGGTTTAGGCTACTTACTGAAAATGTCGGCAATTCAGCGTGTTCCAGATCGCGCTTGCTGAAGCGCATGGTCCAGTCATCGAGTGTTTTTTGGGCAATCGTAGACGAGTGGTAAGTCTGCACAATTTCGAGGGCGAGCTGCTTTTTTGCCTCGAGCGGGTGCATGCCGGCCGCCGGCGACCGCCTTAGGAGCAACTCATAATAACGCGCCATCAATTCATCCGAGATGCTCATCAGTTTCCCGAACATGTCTGAGGCAGACTCGTTGACACCGACAAAATTGCCGAAGCTCTTGCTCATTTTCCTCGAGCCATCCAGACCTTCGAGAAGCGGGAGGAGAAAAACGACCTGCTGCGGTATGCCCTCCTCTCTTTGAAAGTCGCGCCCGATTAAAATGTTAAAAAGCTGGTCTGTTCCTCCGAGCTCCACGTCAGCTTTTACCATGACCGAATCCCAGCCTTGCATAATGGGATACTGTATTTCGTGGGCGTGGATAGGTTGTTGATTGTCGATTCGCGCCTTGAAATCTTCGCGCTGCAACATTTGTTGCAACGTCACGCGGCTATTCAGACGAATGACATCTTCGAATGACATCGCGCGAAACCAGTCGCCGTTGCATACCGTTTCAGTGCGCGCGGGATCAAGAATTTTAAATGCCTGCTCGCGGTACGTTGCCGCGTTTGCGATCACTTCCTGGTGCGTTAGTTGCGGCCGTGTGACAGAACGACCACTCGGATCGCCGATCATTCCCGTAAAATCCCCGATAATAAGAACGGCTTGGTGGCCGAGGTCTTGAAACTGCCTGAGTTTTTGCAAAACAATCGTGTGGCCAAGATGAATATCCGAGGTAGTCGGATCGACTCCGAGTTTTATCCGCAACGGCCGACCAAGCGCTAGCTTGTCGCTAAGTTCGTGCTCGCTAATGATCTGCGCCGCGCCTTGTTTTAAGAACGCCAGAGCTTCTTCTGGTTGCATGTTCAACCACAGAATAGCGCACCGGGCCAGCGCGCTACTTGTTTTTATTTAGCAACTCGCGCACCTGGTCGACGGTGAGCGGCGCATTTTGCTGATTGAGTGACTTTTGGCTTTTACCCTCGTCGAGGAACGGTCGGTTCCCTGCGTAGTCGCGAACGGCAACTTTCTTATCAGATTGCGGAACATCACGGATGCCGTGCGCAGTCTGATTTGCGTAGGCAGATCTCGAATTTCCGATTGCTTGCTGCGACGAGGTGTTGAAGGCGCTGCGTCCGCTGTGGAACGGGTGCGAGTTGAAGTGCTTCGCGAAGAACTGTCCTATTGCTAAGAAGCTCTTCGAATTCGATTTCTTCTCGACGTAAAACGTTTCTACCGTTGCCCGTTTGTTCATCGACGACGTTCTGTCACCGATAAACTTCTTGTTCTGCGCATCATTTTTCAAGCTCATGTCCGGCTTGAGGAGGCGATCCACCAGCTTTCTTTCCTGCTCCTGACCACGCATGCAGGAAAGAGCAGCCATGAGTAATACACACATGGCGACGAATTTTCGCACGCTGCGAGGCTGCCCGAGTTGCGAGGCACTTGTAAAGCAAATTTACTGAGGAATCGCGACGTAGCGTAAGCGTCCCGCTTGCGCCTTCTGGGAAGTTTCGCAAGCGAGGACGCTCGCGCTACTCTGGGGCGGCGGACTGCCGCCTTCGCCTGCGGCTACGGACGTGCCAGGGGGAGACCGCCGCTCCTTGCCCGGCTTTTTATTGTGTTCCATTGCGAACCGCGAAATAATGAGCGCATGCCTGATCACATTTACAAAAAACTTGAAATAGTTGGTTCGTCGCCGAACGGACTTGAGGAGGCCGTAAAAAATGCACTGGCGCGTGCCAAAAAGACAGTCCGCAACATGCGATGGTTTGAAGTGACCGAGACCCGCGGATGGATCGAGGAAGGAGAAGTACGCGATTGGCAGGTGACCCTGAAAGTCGGCTTTACCCTGGAGGAATAATCTAGCCGGGCGCTGCGTGCGAATGTCGAATATCAAAGACAGGCGCTCGCTGCGTCAGGGTAGTTCTGCAATATCACTGCTCTTCCTGG
>Ga0209161_10000865_pt1 | contig 24852 bp, 22 predicted proteins | sample GraSoiAngelo_155_FD_186169 | JGI IMG/M metagenome (GOLD analysis project Ga0209161, IMG submission 186169) | Grasslands soil microbial communities from the Angelo Coastal Reserve, California, USA - 14_1009_13_30cm (SPAdes) (version 2) | ecosystem: Environmental > Terrestrial > Soil > Grasslands... | reverse complement strand
CGAGCTACACGCTCGGCAGGATGACAGACCTTTACATTCTATCCCCGACCCCAGCAATCCATCTCAATGCAGCAGGAACTTACAACCTAACCGCTTACCAGATCAGTAACCAGAACATTTACCAGTTCCTACAATCCAGACAAATGAAGCTCTCGATTGTCCTTGCGAACAAGGCAATTCTTGCCGGAACGGTCTCCGACAAAGACGACTCAGGCGCAAGCGTCGACAACAGCAACTCAACTGACGTCACCCATACCGCGGTGAATACAGACGCGAGCGACGGCGACAAGATCTTCAGAGCAGACTTCGGTGTGAAATCGAAATACCAGCTCTACAACTATACAGCAGACTCCTCCGAGAACACCGCCTCTCCATACAGTGTAAACGTGAGAACGGTCAATGTCAATGCTTGGGCCGGGAACCACGCCTTCTGGTTCCAGAACCGCTTCATGGGATTCTTACCCTTGTTCGTCGCCAACGTAGATCCTGGACTAATCCAGCAGGCCAAAGCAGGACTCATAGACTTCACCGTCTCAGACTACCTCTACATCATATCCTATCCAACATGGGGCGGCTACAAGATTGTGCACGACCCAGACTACACTGCATTCTATACTCCCGCTAGCAATGTTGGACTACTCACCGCCATATTCCTAGCAGTAGCTGTCGCAGCAGGAGTTGGAGGCCTATTCGCTTTCCTTTTCAGGAAGCGAAGAGCTGCCGGCATAGCAGTCAGTGGAGTTGGGCCGACTGGTCCAAGCCCGACTCAGGATCCGACCCCCTCGGGCCCAACTATTCCTGGACGATAGCGCTTCAATTTTCTACCTTTACCTCTTTTTCTCCGTCGCCTAGGGAACAGTGAGCTAAACTTCATCTTCAAAGCCAGTACCACCGCGAGTTACCCATGGCAACCTTCGGTCCAGCGATAGATGTATCACATCTAGGAAAAGTCTACGGGCCGACGGTTGCACTCAACGATGTCACGCTATCTGTGAACACGGGCGAAGTGCGAGGCCTTCTTGGACCCAACGGGTCCGGGAAATCGAGTCTGATGAAAACAATCATGGGCTTGACGAAGCCATCTTATGGTTCAATTCAGGTTCTCGGCTATGACGTCCGAGCCAGCCCAATGGACATCAAGAAGATCGTTGGCTACGTTCCTGAGTCCCCACGGCTCTACGAATTTCTTACTGCCACCGAATATCTTGATTTCATAGCAGATGTCCGAGGACTACCTTACGAACAGAAAAAGGAACGCATCGCTCGATTTGTTGACGCCCTCGACCTTGAGGGAAAGCAAGGTGACATGATAAGTAGCTACTCGCAAGGCATGAAGCAAAAAGTCGCGATCATCGGAGCATTGCTCCACAGGCCTCGGGTCTTGCTCATGGACGAACCGCTCAACGGCCTAGACCCAAAGTCAGCCAGGCTGGTTAAGGAACTCATCCACGGTTTTGCCAAAGAAGGTGTGTCGGTGATATTCAGCACACACATTCTTGAGATCGCGGAGGCCATTTGTGACAAGCTAACCATCCTTCAGTCTGGGAAAATTCTGGCAGAAGGAACTTCGAAGGACTTGAGGGAGAATGCGGGACTTCCGGGATCCGGTCTCGAAGATGTCTTTCTAAAGCTTACCGGAACGAAGGGAGTTGAGGACATCGTTGAGGCACTAATTAGATGAGACTTGCTGTTCTGTTCAAGTTTGCCAAGGTTCTCATGATTTCACGTCTTCGAAGTACCCGGCGTTCAATCGTTTCTCGAAGTATCACTAGTCGGCCGATTCTCATCGGCCTCATAGGTATCGTTCTCTTCGTCGCTGCTTTGCTTTTCGGTTACCTGACAACTGTTTTCCTTAGCTCCGGCGGAGCCCCTTTGACGGGGCCGGTGGCGCATCAGCTGGTCGTAACCATTTTTGGAGGAGTCCCTCTTTTCCTGGTGGGCTTCTACTTCACGATGGGACTCTTGTGGGAGGTGAACGCTTCCACGGAGGCCGAAAGCACGGACGCGATCAACTGGCTGCCCATCACGCCCGGGGAATACGTCGCAGCCTCAGCTCTCTCTACCGGCTACACCTACTCTCCACTACTCATGGTCGCATTCGGCTACGCTCTCCCAATCGGGATCCTTACCGGGAATCTTGCTGGATTCCTAGTCCTTGTTCCAATCGCCCTCTTGTCCACATCTGTGGGGTCGGTTAGCGTCGAGATTCTGAGGTCGGCACTGGCAAGCGCATCAACAGCGTTCAACAAGCTAGGCGGTAGAATCACCGTTATCATGCGAATCCTCGGGATAATCCTGATACTTCTTGTTACCCAGCTCCTATTCAGCGGAGTGTTCCTAATCCAGATCATAAGCTCTCTCGTCGGAACAGCAGCCGCGGCAAGCTTCGTACCTGTCTTCTGGCCTACTCTCGCAATAACCAAGCTGCTTCAATCCGACTTTCTAGGAAGCGCAGGATTCCTAGGGCTGAGCATAGCACTGTTTCTATTGCTTTCATACATTGCCCTATCACTCAGAGCCAAGTATTGGGCCGTGACCCCTGGAGCGATCCACTTCGCCGGAGCAGGTTCGGTATCAGGGCCGAGCCGGCTCGGCTATCTTGGCCTAAGCTCTCCCTCGATCGCGATGCTCAAGAGAGAAATTCGATCGGCAACCCGTAGAAAAGAAGTGGTCAGACTTATGGCAATTCCGATCATAATGCCCATCATGATATCCTTTCCCGCGATCTTCTCCCCAGCTCCATCGTCGACATCGGGACCGGCGCAGATAGATCCGATTTTTCTAGTTATTCCCTTTCTGTTCGGGATCGGGCTGGGCTCGCTATTTCTTGGAATGACTTCGATTGGTCAAGAAGGAAGAAGGCTATGGAACATCAGCGCGCTTCCAGTTTCAGCTAACATGCTTGTGAAGAGCAAGCTCTTGTTCACATTCCTCGTCTCAAGCATCGGGCTTGGTCTAGGAGCGGTTGTCTCTGCCCTTCTGCTTCACGCTTCGATATTCGTCATTCTAGGGTTCCTAGGTCTCGGATTCGTGGTAATATTGGCCGAGGCGAGCCTAGGTATTGCTGTAGGGTCAAGGTTCCCAGATTTCTCTGACGGTCCTAGGCCAAGATTTGTCACGGTGGTTGGCTCGATAATTGGAGCCGTTTTGGGTATAGTTGAGATGGCAATAATGGCTCTCCCCCTAATTCTGTCATTAATCCTGAGAACGTTTCTCTCGATCTTACTTCCCCTCCAGTTTGTACTGGCCCTTTCAGGGGCTGTTGCGGGGCTGCTTGCCTGGATAGCCTACAGTATGTCGATCAAACCCGTAGAATCCATTCTTTCAGAACTGCCCAACTAGTCTGAGACCAGGAGCGCAACGAATCGGAATGCCGTGATAGTTGACGTGCAATTATTGTTACCGTGATTTTGCAGGGTCTGTTGCAGATAACGTTAATATTTACTCGTGTGGACAGGCCACGTGAATCATGGACAGGCAGCTGGGAGCCGAGTCAGGCCGTGAAACTTCTGCATGACCAATGATTCGCAGCCAGAAACAAGTGAGAAATTTATGGAAATGTCTGACGAACCCAAATCTTGGGTAGAAGAGGCAAGGAACAGGGTCAAGCGGATCTCGGACCTTGATCCTCAAGACCGCTTAGACATCGTCTACGGTATCGGATTGTGTTGCTCGACCCTCGCGAAGAGTATGCAAGGCTGGATGCAGTGGATCGGGAATCTTTCACTGAAGGATTTTGAACGACCAGAGCTAGAAGAGATTTTTGGCATTATAAAGAAGGCAACGGTCCAGCTCATGGAGCTAGATATTGACAAGACCGAGAAGTATGAGCAGTCTCACGGGTTGCGCCAGAAAGCTCCGGACCGGCAGAATCGGCTGGTCAGTTAGCGCAAGAATTAACCAGACAGAACGCGATCGCCCCCGTGAAAGGTGCGGGGTCTGAAGAAAAGACGAATTGTCTTCCATAGCTGACTTCAGCATCCATCCCGTTGGGACAGGAACGAGTGTTGGCAAATATGTTCAGCAGGCACTGCAGGCTATCTCCAAAATCGAGGGGCTTGATTACCAGGTCACCCCATGGCGACGATCCTTGAAGCCAAAGACATTCATACGATTCTGAGAGCGGTTGAGGCTTCACACTCGGCCTTGCGGTCTATGAGTGCAAAGAGAACTTCCTCGCTTCTTCGGATCGACCAGCCCCTAGACAAGCCGAGAATGATGAAGGACAAGATAGAAAGTGTCAGGGACTGCTAGAGTCCGCATCGTATCCCGCCTCTACTCTAACCTCTTGAACATGCTCTGCATAAAGTGTATCGGGATAGGCTGCCCGCTCCTGCTGGTTTCGTAGTATGTCTTGCACATATCACACTGCCAGACTTCCATGTCTCTGATCTGGGCGGGAGCCCCAGCTTCAAAGTCTTCTTGGACGATGTATCGCCCGACGAAGTCGAGCTGCAGGTCACACTTTGGACATTTCAAGAATTCAGGTCTCAGTTTTTGTAATGTTCGCCGATAAACCTGTCAGCATCCATCGCTGCTTTGCAGCCGTCCGCTGCGGCAGTGACGGCCTGTCGATATCTGAAATCTCTCACATCTCCAGCCGCAAATATTCCCGGAACGTTAGTTTCAGTCTCATTATGGGTAACAATGTAGCCTTTGGGGTCAAGGTCCACATGTCCCTTGAATATCGAAGTGTTTGGTTCGTATCCGATTGCCACGAACACGCCGTCCGTCTTGAGAACGTGTACCTTTCCAGTCTTGAGGTTTCTACTCTTGACCCCTGTAACATTGCTGTCTCCCAATATCTCATCCACTACCGTATCCCAGACGAATGTTATCTTCGGGTTCTTCAGGGAACGCTCTTGCATTATTTGACTGGCACGTAACTTATCCCTGCGATGGACCACGGTTACCATCCTGGTAATGTTCGCGAGAAACGTCGCCTCCTCCAAGGCCGTGTCCCCTCCTCCGACCACAACCACGTCCTTTTCTTTGAAAAAGTAGCCATCACAAGTTGCACAGCTTGAAACGCCGTGTCCTCTAAACTTGGTCTCTGAGGTTATACCCAACCACTTCGCGTTTGCCCCTGTGCTTATAATGACCGTTTTTCCCTGAAGGATCCGTTTTCCGACCGTAATCTCGAAAGGTTTAGACTTGAAGTTCACCTTGGAAGCGTCGTCGTAGATAATTTCTGGACCGAAACGCTCAGCTTGTTTCCTCATCTGTTCCATCAGTTCGGGTCCAAGTATGGACTCAGGAAACCCTGGAAAGTTTTCCACATCGGATGTGAGCATCAACTGGCCCCCGGGTATCGACCCTGCGATGAGCGCGGTCTTCCTTCCTGCTCTACACGAGTAGACCGCGGCCGTGTAGCCCGCTGAACCGGACCCTATGATGATCACGTCGTACATCGTATATTCCCAAAGATCGCTTATCCACTGATTTATGGGTATTCTCGGACGGTTGCTTCTTTAGAAGGCTTAATTATTGTGTAAGATGAGATTCGAGAAAAGGGGCGTCGATTGTTCGAATATCAAGGGGTAAAGATTAGCTGGCTCGGCCACGACTCATTCAGAATTAAGAACGGTAAAACCATAATCATCGACCCCTTCAAGATTCGACCGCTCGCCGATAAAGCCGATGTGCTTCTGATCAGCCACGAGCATTTTGACCATCTCTCATTAGATGATATCAAGAAAGTGTCTTCGGAGAAGACGACCGTCGTCACCACACCCGCGTGCAAGAAGGAGCTTTCAAGCCTGAAAGTCAAGGACGTCAAGGCGGTCAAACCGGGCGACAGGGTTGTCTTGGGTGATGTATCTCTCGAAGCCGTTCCCGCTTACAACTTGAACAAATTCCGTGAACCCGGCAAACCGTTTCACCCGAAAGAAGACGGAAAAATCGGCTTCATAGTATCCGTCAAGGGAGTTCGAATATACCACGCAGGCGACACTGACCCGATCCCAGAGATGAAGAATTTCAAGACCGACATAGCACTCCTACCGGTTAGCGGAACATATGTAATGACACCTGAGGAAGCCGGTGAAGCCACTAGAATGATCAAACCTAAGCTTGCCATCCCCATGCACTACGGAACCATCGTCGGTTCTGAGAGTGACGCGGAAAGGTTCAAGCAACTCGCTAACTGCCCGGTGCAGATTCTCAAACCTGAGTAGAACCCAGGACATCTGAAGGCTCTGAAAGCCACCGTCACACCGGCTTGGGTGAAGCAACACCTAGCTTCCAAGAACGTCGTTGTCCTGGATGCTCGATCCAGGAACGCCTATTCAAGAGGCCATATTCCGGGAGCTAGAAATGCTGATCTCTTTCATTATTTCGTTCCGGGAACTGACGCCAAAAACCTGAGAGTGTTCCAACACGATCTTGAATCGAAACTTGGACGGCTGGGCCTCAGAGGCGACGAAAAAACAGTCGTGTACGAGTCAGGATTCGGGATGAGGGCTGCACGAGTCGCTTGGATGGTCGAATACGCAGGAATTCAGAGCCCGTTAATGCTTGAGGGAGGGTTCCGTGCTTGGCGAGATTCCAACTATCCCGTCGAGAAGAAGCGTAGGGTGGTTGTCCAAACTAAGTTCAAAGCTCATCCAGACCCTAGTGTCCTGGCGACGGCTAACAATGTGAGATCTCTATCTATGTCCCAGTCGGGGCTGGTTTTGGATGTCAGAAGTAGGGAAGAATACGACGGATCAGAGAAACGGGAGTGTTGCCCGCGTTCAGGACGAGTTCCAGGATCGGTTTGGTTTGAATGGACAAATTTTCTGGACGAAAGAGGCGGCTTCCGGAATCGTCGATCAATCGAGAAACAACTTCGATCGAAGGGCCTCCGCCCCGGCTCCGAAATAGCGGTATATTGTCACCGAGGCGCTCGCGCGGCCGTTGCATTCTACGCACTTAGATCTATGGGGTACAACAGGGCTAGAAACTATGTTGGATCTTGGCACGAATGGTCATCGAAGAAGAACCTTCCTGTGGAGCCTAGCTAGTAACCTATGTTGCGACAGTTTTTCCAATTGGCTTTTGGAAGTGCCACGCTTCAGGATCTTCATGAATTTGAGTGACCCATCCCAACGCCGTTTTCTCGGGTAGTGACAACAGGACCTTGCCTACATGTTTGCAGAGCTGGCGGGTTTCGATCGATCTTTCCCAATCTCCACAATCATGGGTTATTGTTCTCGTCTCAAAATCCATCGTCAAATTGTAGTCGCGAATCTTCGCGACTACTTTTTCGCTTGTAGCGGTCTTGAGGTTTACTTCCTCATCGTGGATAGCCAGTGCTCGGGCTAGCCTGGATTCACCCATCAGGGCGCTGAGCAAGTCGATAATTTTCGGGCGATCATCGCCTCCTTTGACCCATTCTCCTAGGCCCTCGGGACCTTTTCCTTTCTCCAAGTGACCCTTGGCCCTGTTGAACGCGGCTCCTTGAGCTGGAGTAAGTTTCCCCATCATCTGGAGAATTCTAAGTGCGTTTTCAACGGCATATCCATGGAAGTGGTTGTTGAAGTAGCCATACGTGGTCTTGACAGAGGGTTCGATCTCTTTGACTTTAGGCATCCATGATTTCAGTTCCTCTTCAGTGTAATGGTAATCGTACCAGGGCCGCTGTCCTTGTCCATGCCAACGGATGTATGCGAAATCAGCGGTTATGTGAACTTCAGGCGGGAGTAGAGGCTCGTCCACTATCGTATAGGCCACATTGTACTTGGAGAGCAGAGGCCACGTCGAGTCTTGAAGCCAAGACTTGTGCCGGAACTCAATTGCATACTTGAAGCCATGCGGAAGGATGGAGAGGAAGCTCTCCAGGTGACTCAGGTCGTACTTGTACTTGGGTGGCATCTGGAGAAGTAGACACCCAAGCTTTCCGCTGTTGTTCAGTGGAAGCATCAACTCTGCAAAACGATCCAGTTCAGACTCCAAAGAAGGACCGATCTCAGCCAGTTTGTCATGGGTGATGATTTGCGGAATCTTTGCGCAGAAGATGAATTCCTTGGGAGAGAATCTGTTCCATCCTAGCACTGTGCCGGGCTGTGGGAACGCATAGAATGTGGAATCTATCTCGGCGGTCGGAAATACTTGCGTGTAGTGTTTCAGTTTGCTCTCGGTAGAGGTTGGATAGAATACCCCTACCCATTCTGGGTACGACCACCCGGACGTCCCTAGAAGTAACCGACTCGTCTTCGCCTACCTCTTGCCTAAATCCGAGTCTGCAAACCGTCTCAAGAAGCTATGGGTCAGATTCGGATCGGCGCGGGCGGTTGGGACTACTTCAATATCCCTAATGGCGACCGGTTGAAAGCATACTCATCAGCGTACGATTTCGTGGAAGTAAACAGCACCTACTACCGGCTACCGAGTCCTTCAGCAGTAGCGAGTTGGCGAAGGAGAGTCTTGCCTGGGTTCGAGTTCTCAGTTCGATGTCAGAGGGATCTTGCAGAACTTCATCGGTTTGAGTTGACCCACAAGACCATCCGCATAATCGATTCCATGGAAAAGACTTGCAAACGCCTGAAGGCAACCGTTCTCACAATTCTAGTTCCGAAAGCGCTTGTTGGAGATATAGAATTGGCTTCCAAACTGAACAACTTTCTCTCAACGACGAGCTTTGGCGAGACCCGTATCGCCATCGAGTTTCGTGGAGGCGATCCAACAGAGGATACGTTGAAGATTCTACGGGACTACAACGCGGTACATTGTGTTGACCTTTCTACACAAGACCCTGAGGTTGACTCAAGCATGCTTTACAGTAGGCTGTTTGGCAAAGGAAAAGAGAACATCTACGAGTTTGACGACAACGAGCTTCAAAGCATCGCCACAAAGGCTTCTGGCCCAAAATTCGAGAAAAGCATCTTGGCATTTCATGGGGTCAGGATGTATGGAGATGCTGCACGTTTGAAGACTTTCCTAAATTCTGGAAAGTTCCCTTCACTTACGGGTCAAGTCGGGCTTGGATCGTTAGGCGAAATCTTGAAGGAAGATGCAAGGTTCCCGAGCACCAAGTCCCAACTCATAGAGGAACAAGGATGGAAGCTCTATGACAAGAGCGGGGAAGAGCGGGCGAGAGCGCGAGAAGTCCTTGAGAAACTACCGGCGAGAACTTACCCGACTCTAGACGATGTTCTAGCGTCCCTCAAGAGAGCGGTTCTCTAATCGTTCCCGATGTTAATGACATACTTTCAGAAGACCCGATACGAATGATGAGTCATAGCCACGGAAGAATATAGAACACAAAGTAGGGGGTTTGCCGTGAATTTCTCGTACACAGCGTTGAGGTGGCGAATCGTCCTTGGATCCGATCTAGGCCGCTGCGAGTGGTTGGACCTGAAGCAGTTCCTTTGCCAGTACGCGATATTGTTCCGATGCAGGGTTTCTCGGCCGGTACAGTATGCCCGGCAGACCTTTGCTTGGAGCCTCGGCCATTCTGACGGATCTTGGGATTACGGATTTCAGAACTCGCTCGCCAAAGTTTTCGTTGACTTGTTGCATGACTCGGCGTGATAACGCTGTTCTTCGGTCGTACATCGTTAGTATTATCCTGTAGTCAAAAGTTGCTTTCAACCGGGATCTTACGAGGTCCATGACCTTGAGGAGCGTTGGTAATCCCTCCATTGGATAGAACTCGCATTGCACTGGTATGAGGATTAAGTCGGATGAAACGAGGGCGTTGAGTGTGAGTAGTCCGATGTTCGGTGGACAGTCGATTACGACTTGTTCGAACTGGTCTTTGATAGGGCTAATTGCTTCTCTGAGGACGTACTCTCTGCCGGGGGTTGATGATAGTTCGACTTCTGCACCTGCTAGATCCAAGTTGCTCGGTAGCAGCGAGAGTTTCTCAATTCGAGTGTTCAGGAGGACTTCTTCAGTTTTCCGTGATTGAGAAAGAATGTTGTAGACTGTTGAAGAGAGGGTCGCTTTCTCGAAGCCTAGTCCGGTTGTGGCGTTCCCTTGAGGGTCCAGGTCCACGATCAGGGTATTTTTTCCCTCGATCGCAGTTGCGGTTGCGAGGTTGACTGCAGTTGTTGTCTTTCCAGTTCCGCCTTTGTTATTCAGTACGCTAACGATCATTGCTAGGGGGCTCTATTCTGGATAATTACTAAGAGATTGATTTGCAGAAAATAGATAATGGAAGCGCCTGGGGGAGCTGATATCATCAGAATCACTGACTCTCTGCAGGAATAATCCTCGGGGTTTCGGACCTCTCATATAAGCGACTGAAGGGTCGCGCTTTATATGGAGAGATAAGATTGAACTCTCTTATCAACGAACGTTGCACTGAATTTGTTAATCTAGCAGTAGACCATCTAACAGAATGAGCGAGCTGGCTCTCATGAATGGGGATATCGTCAAAGCGACCTCGAATCTGGCGAAGCGGCAAATCATCGATTTGAATAGGGAAGTTGTCGATTGTCGAGATTGTCCCCGGCTGGTCGAATATCGCGAGTCGGTAGCGCGTGCGAAGAAAAACGGTTTCTGAGTTGTAACTACTGGGGCCGACCCGTTCCTGGTTTCGGGGATATCGCGGCTTCTATTCTCGTAATTGGGCTTGCTCCAGCACCTCACGGCGGGAATCGGACCGGAAGAGTGTTCACCGGGGATCGGAGCGCCGACTTCCTTGTTAAGGCGCTCTTCGATGCAGGATACGCAAACCAGCCTCGTTCCGTCGACGTAAATGACGGTCTGGAATTGCAAGGAGTTTACATAACTGCGGCTGTAAAATGCGTCCCTCCCAACGATAAACCCACGAGCGAAGAAACGGCGAACTGTTCCCATTTCCTCGAGTCTGAACTGGAGATCTGCAATAAGTCCAAAGTCATCCTCTGCCTTGGCCAGTTTGCTTTTCGTTCCACGATGACTCTGTTGACAAAGAACAATCTATTTGCTTCCAAGATTCCAAAGTTCGAACACGGGCTCGAAGTCGACCTGGGAGACGGGCGGAGGGTCGTTGCATCATACCATCCCAGTCCCAGAAACACTCAAACAGGCACACTAACGGCTGACATGTTCAACTCTCTTCTCCGGAAGATAAGCGGTGACTTGAGTCGCATGCCCTAGCCTTCTCTACGGAAATGCCGGACTATCGAATCAATATTGTCTAGGAACCTGTTTGGACGGTCGCGGTCGTTCTATCTGAATGTCGCGCGATAGGTACTCCTTGGTCTTAGATTCTGCTTGAACTAAGAGTTCCTCGAAGTGCTTGGTCAGCGCTTTCATCTTTTCCTCGGCCAAGTGAAGTCTCTCGGTGGCTTGAAGCTCGTCCTTCCTCCCATCGTCGATCTTTCTGAGAACAATTTTCCTCTCTAGATAGAGATTCTTGCAGGTCGGGTCGTGGAGGAGTCGTTGTCGTTGACCTAGAAGGTTTCGGCCTTTGCTCTGTTTTTGTGCTAGGTGTTCGGTTGTCGTTAGTTGGTCAAGCTGACCTACAACCCTGGTGGTCTTTCGATGGCTAAGCCCCATCTTGCCCGAGTCCAGAGCACTCTTGAGGTTGGTTAGAATAGGGGTGAGGTAGGGTCCTGAGGTTCGGGAGAGAAAGCTCCTGTACGGGGACTGAATATATTCGCCCAGTGCTTCTCTTTCCTCAGATCTTAGGGCGATTTCGCCTCGCTGGGAAAGGTCTCTGAGTTTTCGGAGGGGTCGTCTGAGATGGGTTAGCGTGTCTGTTCTGAACTCTCTGCTTTCCTTGCGAAGCTCCTTCTCGATCTCCAGAACTTGTTTGAGAGAGTCGTTCGACGTAATCTTCTCCAGCTCATTTGACAGCTCCTTTATGGCGGACGAGAGCCCTTCGCGGGTTCGTTCAAGTTCGACACTCTCCTTCTTCTTCTCGTCAAGTTGCACTCCGATTTGACGGATCGTCTCAACAATGCTGGTGAGAGTCTTTGCACGTTGGAGGTTTTCTCCGCCTCCCTCGAGGAACTGGGATATTTTCTCCCCTACTTTCGCTATTCTCTCGACAACCCCTGAAAACGAGAGCATATCCAACAGGTATAGCCCGTGGATTTCTCTTTGGGTACTGTTTCTGCTCTCTCTGAGGGATCGGGCGGTGTTGGAGAGGTTGTCCCGTAGAACCTTGAAGGAGTCCCAGCTGACTTCTTGTGGGATTTGGATTTTTTCTATGCTGGAGAGGGCGTCTCGGGAAACACGTCCCACAACTCTAGCGGCTCGATAAGAGATCGGATCTTTCTTAGTGGCAAGGTTTCCATCGGCCTTGCGCGAGAGTTCTTCGAAGAAACTTCGGGCTTCATCAAGCGCACGGCGGGTGTCTTCAGAGAGTTTTCCTGCTTTGTTCTTTGTAGGGCGCAGAACCTTCTCGAGTTCTTGATCCAACCATGTGTCGTATTCGTCTACGCGGATTTTCAATTATTGCGGGACCAGGGGAGGATTCTTACCTAGTCTCCTCTCTAAGATTAATGACTATGGTGTCCATTGTCTGCTGAGCCTTTTCCTTTCTCTTAGCCAGGTCTGATATCAGAGACTCGTACAGTTCTCTAGCTATTCTTGCACTCCTGTACTGGTTTCTGAGGTCTGCGGAAGTAGTTCGGACTACTTGGATGTCCGCCTCCGCTCGCTCAAGCCTCTTGATCATGTCCTGGTAACGCGGATTTGCTTTTGATAATTGGTCTTTGATCGGGGCCAAGGTCTTGTCCAACTCGGCTATTCTTAGCTCGATGACGCGCTTTCTTCTCTTGTATTCGTGGCGGTTGAGAGCTCCCCTTGAGAGGTCTTCCTCCATCTTTTCCGCTTCCAGTCGCATTGCTGATTTTTCATCATACAATTCTACGAACCTTCCAATAAGCTCAGAAGGAGCGCCAGAGACTGTCACACCAGCGGTCCCGGTGGCGCCGACTGCGAGTACGATGGCCGCGATCGATCCTACGGCAAGTCCAGCCCATCCAAGGGCCGAGACGCTTGCCCAGAATGGGTCAAGTTGGTAGTCCATCGTAAACGAGAGGTTGGACATTGGCGTGACCGTAGAGACCTGCACAAGGATCTGGTTGCCTGATATTGTGAATGTTTGGCCGCTTAGAGAATCGAGGCGGAATCCCACTGGAGTCAATATTTTCGTCTCTAAGACGGGTTCGAAGAACTTGACGTTGTCAAGCAATCGGAAGCTCAACTCGAATCGCCCTAATCCCTTTGATGTCAAGTAGGACTGGGTAGGGAGGGAGTAGGTGATTCTGGTCGAAGAGGAGCCTCCGTTTTTCAGGGTTCCGAACCTAGGAGCGAAAGATACCGAAGTCGTCCCATCGGGCGCAGTTGAGGGGGTTAAGGTTGCGACTGATGGGATGATGTCGCTCGCTATGGCACTCTGAACGTTCTTTGGAACAGGCAGAGCGATAGTGGCTAGGTCGTGCCCTTTGTTAGTTATGTCGTAAAAGTCGGTGACTTGAATCGAGCCAGTCTGTGCGAGGGTTATGGTCCGGTTTGCGATTACGTCGAGGATGCTCTGGCTGGTGCCTGTCGAAGAGAACGTCATTGTCGCGATGGTAGTATTGTAGGGCTTTAGTGTAGTGGTTTGGGCCGTGAAAGTGGCACTGGCGAACGTCCCGTCGACGGAGAATGTGTTCGGAGATGGCCAGTCGCCGGTTTTTACTGAAAGCTGTGCGCTGGTTATGTTGTACGTCCCATCTGTGAGGGGGAACGGCTCGAACGCGAAGGTGTATTTGCTCGAAGTTGAATTGAAGTTCAATAGCTCGGAATATACGCTGGTGAGGTTGAAGCTGTACGTGCCGGTTTTTGCAGAGGGAAACGCGATGTCCAGTTCGGAGTAGTTACCTACTAAGGGCAAGGGGAGGCTCCTTACTGTGGGCGGGGAGATCCTCAGTTGATTCGCTTGCGAGTCCACTGCCTGGGTGAATCGGAGTCGGCTGGCCAAAGAAGACGGTATGCCGAGCGTGATCTGGGATACTGGCGAGGCTCCTGTCGTTAGACTGAACTGATCACTCACAAAGGTCACTCCCCAATTGTTAGTCGTAATAGATCTACTTACAGTGACAGCGCAACTGTTCAAGGTGCAGTTTGTCTGAGCAAATGTTGGACTGGGGAGCTGGGTTGACAGTAATGCCAATAGTAGAAGCGCGAGTACGAGTGCCTTCATTTGCAGAAACCATTGTGCACCGTGGGAGTTTGCTAAGCATCCGGAAAGACTCCCTACTTATTTATTCCCATACAAGTACGAAACGCGATACTAGGGTATCGCTTTGCAGAGCATTCTGGTCACAGGCGCTGGAGGTAGCGCTGGCAACAATGTTTGCTGGAGCTTGCGTGTCAGCAAAGATGGCAAGAAAATCCTCCTCGATGGAACTGACGTTGACAAGACAAGCATTGAACTCAATGGATGGATCGACGGAGCCTACATTCTTCCATCTGCTACCAGCCCTCGATACGTGTCGCGCCTTAACCAGGTCATCAAGAAGGATAGTGTCGAGATGGTCTTTCCTCAGCCCGACTCAGAAGTAGGCCGAATATCGAGGGACAGGGACCAAGTTCGCGCCTCCCTGTTCCTACCTGATCGTGAGGCGGTGAAGATATGTCAGGACAAGTACGAAGCATTGTCCAGATGGTTCAAGAAAGGACTCAGGAGAGAGCCGATCGTTCTCTCGCCTCGTAGTCGCAGGACCCGGCTATCGGTTAGGAGGATTGCATTTCCCCGTTGGGTGAGAGCCCGACAGGGAGCAGGGGGAAGCCTCAGCTGTCTGGCCAGGAACTGGAGGAGTGTGGAACACTGGGTCGGATACCACTGGGGCGAAGGACTCAAGACCGATTTCATCGTGGAAGAGTACCTTCCAAATCGAGACTTCTGTTTCATGTCTGTCTGGAATGAGGGAAAGCTAGTAACCTCGATGGTGAGGGAGCGTCTGAGTTGGGTGGGACACCGAATTGTAGGGTCTGGGGGAACCTCCAAGCTGAACCGGGTGGTTCACTCGAACAAGATAAACACGACCGCCGTAGACGCGATTAGGGCTGTATCCAAGAATCCTCATGGAATATTTTGTGTCGATCTAAAGGGAGATGAGAGCGGTGTTCCGTGTCCGACCGAGATCAACTGCAGGTTCACGACCAACGTTCACTATCTTACCCTGGCATCTTTGAAATTGGGTCATCCAGAGTGGAATTTTCCATGGCTAGTCGCAAAGATATGTCTGGGCGAGAAGATTCCACCAACCAAGGCCTTCAATGCACTGCCTGCGAACCTGTGGTTCACCAAGAATACCGACATGGGGTTCACGATGGTGGTAGACCGGAAATGGGGGGCAGAAGACTACTCCTAGACAGGTTCTGTGGCACCTTCTCTCTTCCTGTAGAAGTACAAGCGGACTTGTCGGTCCCAGATGAATAGCCAGGAAATCGACAAAACCAGCGCTATCATGGCCTTTACGGCTGCGTCAAAATAGCGGCCGAGACTTGGGTCCGACTGTATGCGAAGAGGTGCTACGAGGAGGGCAAGGATTCCAAATCCGAGTATCATCAGCCCCCACTGGGTAACGAATACGATGAGCTGTAAGGCAGTAGCCCGCTGGTTCAGTTTCTTTCACCCTATCAGGATCAGCGTGATAAATGCTAGTGTTGCCGAGATTAAGTAGAGTCCAAATATCGTCGACACGATCTCAGACTCCTTGGCCGGTCGACCAACCAGCAGGGTCCTAACAAGAGTCAGTGGCGCTTTGGGATCTGATGACGATGCAAGACGGCCATCATCGAGCAACATTGTTGGTTTTGCGCTCAGTGCTCTGTGCTCGGTGAACCTCTTGATTTTTGACAGGAAGAAGAAGGAATTCTGGATGTTCGGAAACATGGCAACTATGCTCGCTATTTCACTCCTGCTGAGTATAGCGATCGCGCCCAGCGCTGCCCCAATTGATAGTTGTCCCACGTTTCCAGCGAAGGCTCTGGACGGATACCGGTTGAAGTAGAAGAAACCCAGAGCGGCGAAGAGTAGAGAAGCGTAGAGGAAGACTGAGCTCGGAGCGGGGTCCGTGATGAGGACTCCCATGAGCAGGGCCGCAGAGATTATTGAGACGCCTCCAGCCATGGTTCCATTCAGTGGGTCAAGCATGTTCGTCGTGTTCGAGGTCACTGAGATGGCGACAGGGATGCTCAACGGATAGATGACTGGCAGGTGGAAGGCTCCGAAGATCGGAACTTGGAGTGTGGGGTTGTACACTTGATCAGGATAGAGTAGTCCTAGGGCTACTATTGGTAGACCGCAGAGTAGAGTGAGCAGAGGCTTGTAGATACCCCTCATCTTTAGTCGGTCATCCACGGCCCCCACGACTGCTGCGGACCCGACGACCAGGGAGAAGGCGAGCATCATGAGCGAGTTCCCCCCACCGATAAGCACGAACACCGCAGACAAGAGTATCAACGTGATAGGTATTGATGCGCCGCACATCTCAGGAATCTTTGGCTTACTCAACTTGTGAACATCTATTCCAACAATTCCACTCTTCGCGTTCATTTTCATGAAGAAGCGAGTGAGAACTAGGGAGGCTGGAAACGATACGATCGCAAATAGGACGGCAGTGGTAACCTCCCACCCGCTAGGGAGCATGAACATCGGGTCATCGGAACCGATTATAAAAGAAATGATTTCCTCAGGCGAAGGATTATCAGTAGTCGGAAACCGACCGCGATAAAGAATCCCGATGGCGACATTCGACCATCCCTTTCTCCCCAACTCAAGCGCGCCGATTCGAAAAATCATGCTCGAGGCCATCGGAGTCGCCTCCATAGACGAGCTATACTCGGACATTCCAGGTCAGGTTCGAACGAATCGTCCGTTGAAGGTGGACTGGCTGCCTTCAGAGCAGGAAGTCAGGGACCGTATCGATCGTATGCTGGCCGATAACAAATCGGCTAGTGATATGCCTGTCTTCCTAGGGGCGGGCATCTTCAATCATTATCTTCCCGCGGCAGTCAAGGCTATCCTTGCAAGAACCGAATTCCAGACCTCTTACACTCCCTATCAGGCAGAAATCTCCCAAGGACTCCTCCAGTCCCTATTCGAATTCCAGTCCATGATCGCTGACCTTACCCAGATGGACGCTGTCAACTCCTCCCTGTACGATGGGTCGACGGCTCTGGGCGAAGCCGCTAGGATGGCGTCTAGAGCCACGGGAAGGAAGAAGATCCTGGTGCCCGAAGGTTTGCATCCTGGAAAGTTCTCGGTTTTGAAGAACTACACGGAACCGGCAGGCATCGGAATCGAGACTTTCAGATACGATAGAGAGACAGGGGGGCTGGAAAAAGGCGACCTGCAAGCCAAAGTCGATCGGGACACCGCTGCGGTATATTGCGAGGTTCCCTCGTTCTTTGGCGTCCTGGATCCGGAGGTCGTCAACGTTCCCTCGATGTGTCATGCGAAGGGGACTCTGTCGATTGTGGGCTTTGATCCTGTATCGCTGGGAGGATTGAAGCCTCCAGGAGAGTATGGAGCAGACATCGTGATAGCAGAGGGCCAATCGATATCGACCGAGATGAACTTCGGGGGACCTGCACTGGGTATCATCGGGTGTCGGGGAGAGAACCTGATTCGTCAACTACCGGGCCGATTGATCGGTATGACTACAACTCTCGATGGAAAGGAGAGAGCATTCAGCATGGTCCTTCAGACTAGGGAACAGCACATTCGCCGGGAGAAGGCTACATCTAACATCTGCACAAATGAGGCTCTGTTTGCGATAGGAGCAGCTGTCTATCTTTCCCTCCTCGGTCCTCAAGGTCTTCGCCAGCTGTTCGAGAGCATTCTCGTCAAGACGAGCTACGCGATCAAGATGCTCAGCGAGATACCAGGCGTCGTCGTTCCCCGTTTCAAGGGTCCTCATTATCAAGAGTTTGTTGTCTCGTTCAAAGGCGCGAAGGGAACCCTTGCCAGACTAAACAAGTCACTGCTCGACCATGGAGTTCACGGCGGTAAGAGCCTCGTGAAGGACTTCCCCGAACTGGGTGAGAGTGCGCTCTACTGCGTGACAGAAGTCCATAGCAGCGAAGCGATTGACAAGCTTCGGCTCCTCATCGAAAAACTTCTAGAGGCATAGCACTTGTTCCACCAAGCAAAGTGGGACGAACCACTCCTCATAGAGAGATCGGGAACTGGTAAGAAAGGACACAATCCAGCAAGACCGAGCAGCGTCGAGCGGAAGACTGTCGGGCCTGACCCTTGGAATAACGTTCCTAAAACTCTGTTGAGAAATAGGCTGCCTCCGTTGCCTGAGGTTTCAGAGCCGGAAGTGGTTCGACACTATACGCGTCTCTCGCAAGAGAACTTTGCGGTAGACCTAGGAATCTATCCTCTCGGGAGTTGCACGATGAAGTACAACCCGAAAGTATCCGAAGCGATAGCTCAGAATCCTAAACTGGAGAAGATACATCCCGAGCAAGACGAGTCGACAGTGCAGGGAATCCTGGCACTACTGCATACGCTGGACGAGTTCCTTGCAGAGATTACCGGCATGAGTCGAATGTCTCTCCAGCCTGTTGCCGGTGCAGCTGGAGAATACCTTGGGGCTCTCATCACGCGTGCCTATCACAGATCGAAGGGAGAATTGGAACAGCGGCGCGAAATGATAATCCCGGACTCTGCCCACGGAACAAACCCCGCCAGTGCAGCGATGGCCGGATTCAACGTTGTAGTCGTCCCATCAAACAGCGAGGGCACGGTGGACCTTGAGGCTCTCGGCAAGGTAGCAGGTCCCAAAACGGCAGGTCTAATGATAACCAACCCGAACACGCTCGGTATTTTCGAGAAAAATGTTCTCCAAATCGCGGAAACGGTTCATGACGCGGGGGGTCTACTGTACTACGATGGAGCGAACTTCAATGCGATATTGGGGAAGGTTCGACCGGGGGACATGGGATTCGATATTGTTCATCTCAATCTACACAAGACTTTTGCGACTCCTCACGGTGGCGGCGGACCGGGCGCCGGACCGGTAGGCGTTAGAAGGGATCTCGAACAGTTTCTCCCCGTTCCACTGGTTGGTTTTGACGGAAAGAAATACTTCTTCGACTACGAGGTGCCGCATTCTGTTGGGAAGGTGACCGCGTTCCACGGCAACATCGGTGTCTTGGTAAGAGCCTACGCCTACATCATTAGCCTCGGCCCTGATGGCTTAAAGGCCGTGGCTGAAACTGCAGTATTGAACACAAACTACGTCCTTGCCAAAGTTCTCGAGCACAACAAGTTTGAACTTCCTTTCAGTCCACGGAGGAAGCACGAGTTCGTCCTGAGCGCGAAGAGGATCAGTGAACAGACGGGCGTCCGAGCTTTGGATATCGGTAAAAGGATGCTCGATTGGGGTCTTCACTCGCCGACAGTCTACTTTCCCCAGATTGTGGAGGAGGCGATGATGGTCGAAGCGCCAGAAACTGAGAGTCTCCGCGATCTCGACGAGCTTGTTGAGGCATTCATCAGGGCTGGAAAAGAGGCCGAAACCGATCCTGAAAAACTTCGAAGTGCTCCGCACAACACTTCGGTCGGAAGAATCGATGAGGTGAAGGCTTCACATCCCAAGACACTTACGCTCAAATGGAACAATCCCAACGCTCGAGATAACACTCAATGACGAACCCGAACGACCGAACACTTCTGCCTAAGGCACAGCATATCCAGGGAGAGAGCGCTTGACTGGTTCAACCAACGATTGATAGGTGTACTTATTAGTACGCCGAAGCAATCTATCATTTCGTATTACGATTTGAATACGCTTTAGTCATTCTACGATATATGATCGTTCCCTTCCCAACTGTATTGATTGATTTGTCTGCTGAAGAAATCTCTTCTGACGAGCGGCTCACGAACCCGGCGCTCAGAGTCTCTGTTGTTGGAGTAGGCGGTGCGGGGAACAATCTGTTGAGTCACGCAATAGGGGGTGGAGTCAGTCCGAGCCGTTGCGTAGCGGTTAACACCGACAGGGGACAACTCTCTCGATCCTTGGCGAGAAACAAGGTCTTCCTAGACCAGACGGCCGGCCAAACAGCCACAAGATTGGTAACAAGGCGAGATGACCAAAGAACATTCCAGTCCGCTGCTCACCGAGTCACAGCCTACACCGATGGTTCTGACTTTACAATCGTTGTCACGGGACTCGGAGGCGGCACTGGCACAGAAAGCGCGCCAATCATCGCTCAAAGGTCACGGACCCCGGTTCGTCCAGTGGTATCCGTCGTAGCGATTCCCTTCATTCATGAGAGAGAACGTCGATTCATCGCGTTACGAGGGCTCAAGAGAATGGTTGATGCTTGCGATTGCACCATCGTCATAGACAATGGGCTTGACCGAGGCTATCTAAGCACCGCCACAAGAAGCACTGACGAGACGGCAAGTATCGCTGTTAGGAGTCTCACCGAGCTACTATCAGGGGCAGAAGACGTCGAAGCAAGGGATATTCTTGAGATTCTCTCGAAAGGAGACCTTGCCACAGTCTGCAACTTTATGCTTAGAACGGGGGACACGCTTCAATCCTCTGTCATTCAGGCCTTGAGAACGCCATCGGCGAATCTCCCTCTGAAAAATGCCAAGGGAGCGCTACTTCTCTATCGAGGACCCGCCACACTTAGCACCGCCCAGTTTGCCCAATCATACGATGCGTTGGTTTCCTTGGTTGGACATGATCTCGCTTTCATTCACGGAAGCGTCTACACCCGGTCAGAGCCCTCGGTATGCCTCTTTCTAACAGGCTACGCTTATGGGACCGCGCTAAACGGGTTCACCGACTTCATCGAACTGTATGACGCAGAATACGGCCAGGAAGAGGGCGACGGGCTAGCAACACTCTCAGTACCGCTTTACCAAATGGAACAAGGTCAGACTCGGAGAGACTGAGCTCTCTCGCACTTCCGATAGAACATCTTCCGAAAGCGTTCATTTGCCCGAACAGAACGGCCAACAGGACTCACCGATCCGGATACTAGCGAAGCCAGTATAGACCCAGTATCCCTTGATCCGCATTCAATCTCAGTGTAGGCTCGTCCAATTGTTTGGGGTATGTGCGAGTCGCTTCCAGCTGTCATAGGATAGTTTTCACTCTCTGCGAATTTTCGTGCGCGTTTCCATGTCACGGAATGGAGGAAACTGGAAGAGTTGATGACCTCGATGGCATCCGGACGAACAGTCAAAAGATGAGGTCTCACGCTGGACCGGAATAGGTCATAGGGATGCGGGATGATCGAGGCCCCGTTCTGTTCTCGGATTTTCCGAATTGTTTCATCTGCCGAAAGTCCCCGAGGAATCGCATCTGACAGCCCGAGTCCGATGATATGTCCGTCTCGCGACGATATCTCGATCCCAGGGAGTATCACAAGTTCGTCGTCCAAATCCTGAGCGAGAACGTTATGGTCTGTTATCGCTAGACCATCAAGTCCCCGCTCTGTGCAAATAGTTCGTAGTTGCTCGGGTGGTGTGAATGCATCAGTCGATCTGCTGGTATGAACATGTAGGTCAAGCTTCAGCTTCAATTGGAGTCCTACTTCTGATGCTCTCTAGTTCAGCTCGAAGCTTGTCAGCGTTGACTTTGTGGAACAAGGGTTGGAGAGGGCGAACCTTCGTTCCAGGCTTGACGATTGCCTGTCCAGCGGATCTCCAGGGAAGGTTTGCTTTTCCCGTTAAGCTCAGGCAGATCTTCTTGGATGCTAAAGGTAGGAAAGGCTGGAGAAGTATGCCAAGGCTTGCTACGATCTGTATCGAGACGCCGAGGATTTCGCCTGAAGCGTGAACGTCTGCCTTGTAGAGGCGCCACGGCTCGTGTTCATTGAGGTACCGGTTTCCTTCCCTTGCGAGTTCGACGACCTGCTCTAGACCTTCTTTCAGCCTGAAGTGTCCGAGCCGGTCATCTACCTTCGAGAGACTAGAGCTTAGTGTTGCTAGGATTTTCGCATGTTGCTTCTTGTTTACTGAGTATTTTGGAACTTTTCCTTTGTAGTATGTTTGAATGAATGATGTGGTTCGGTGAACGAAGTTGCCCAGAACATCGTTTAGCTCGGTGTTGACTTTTCTCTCAAACTCGTCCCAAGTGAAGTTGGTATCTTTCTGTTCGGGTCTAAGGCTGATCAACGCGTAGCGCCAGTATTCCGGCCCTGCTAGTTCAACGGCCTCATCCATCCAGACGCCGATCTTTCTGCTTCTGGAGAATTTCTGCCCTTCGAGCTGTATGTATTCTGATGAGGAGACCTCCCAGGGCAGATCGTAGTTCTCCCTGGTGGCTAGGAGCAACCCTGGGAAGATTACGACGTGAAATGGAATGTTGTCTTTTCCAATAAAGTGGACGTTGCGGCTTTCCGGGTCAAACCAGTATTTCTTCCATAAGGATGGCTGCTTCTTCTTTTTTTCAGCCCATTCTTTTGTTGCCGAAACGTATCCAAGGACGGCTTCCATCCAGACATAGATGGTTTTTCCTTTGGCTCCTTTGAATGGTGCCAGTATTCCCCAGGCGTTGTCGCGGGTTAGTGAGCGTGGTTTGAGCCCGTCTCTAATCCAGCCCAGGCTAAAGTTTCGTGCGTTTTCTGGAAAATTGGGGTTTGTCTCGATGTATTTTCGAAGCGGCTCAGAGAGTTTGGGAAGATCGAAGAACCAATGCTCCGATTCTTTCTGAATCGGGGTCGAGTGATCGAGGGCACAACGCGGGTTGAGGAGGTCTTTCGGGTCGAGGACTCTTCCGCAATTATCGCACTGGTCCCCGCGTGCGTTTGGGTTGTGGCAGTAAGGGCATTCTCCCTCGACGAAACGGTCTGGGAGAAAGCGTTTGTCGTTGAGACAATAAAGCTGGGTTATCTTTTGGCTGTAGACGAAGCCGTTCTTCTCAACTTTGAGGTAAAAGTCCCGTACGAATTTTTTATGAATTCGGCTCTCGGTTCGAGTATAATTGTCGAATTCAATCTGGAAGACCTTCAGAAGCTGGACGATGAGTTTGTGGTACTTGTTCGTAAGCTGGCGCGGTGGTACGCCCCGTTTGATGGCTTCCACCTCGATGGGAGTGCCGTGTTCGTCGCTCCCGCTGACCATGACAACATCTTCGCCCTTCAGTCGAAGGTAACGTGCGTAAACGTCCGCGGACAGTAACTGGGTGAAGGTTCCGAGATGGGGACGATCGTTGACATACGGCCATCCACAGCAGACTACCCATCTTCCCAGATTTTTCCACCTCGTCCAGAATGGAATTCGGGTTTTGCCTTCCCGGTTGTGATAAGTGTTTGCGGCGAATTGTATCTGCTACGTTGTCGTTGAATGCATTGGCTAAGCTAAGGTATCCATCCGCCGTCGTGTAGGCTCTTGATTATGCGACGAGTCTTCCGAAAAGCTAGCAACCCTCCAAGAAACAACAATAGACTTGCGAAGTAGCTGGGTGCGAAATAGAGCACAGAGAGTAGCAGAAAATCAAGACTTGGCCAGGAACCGCCCGCGATGATCAAGGGAAGAGGAGAAGCGAGAATGGCTCCCGAAAGTAAGAATATTCCGCTAGGTTTCCTAGCAACCGGATAGAGAATGCAAGCTGCAAGTCCGACTGCGCTGCCTATTATCAACGGCGTTCCAATGAAGGTTTGTACGAAAGACCAGTCAGCATCAGTGCTGCACAGTGAGCATGCGTATCCATTATCACTCATCACAGCGTAGGAGTAAAGGAGTCCAACGATGCTCCCAAGAAGGCCTAGTATGAGTGGCGCTCGTATCTTTAGCTGTTGCGACATACCGTAGAAATATCTTCCTCGAAGAACCCTATAGTCCTATCCAAATGACCGCCGCCACGCCTCTGATTGGTTATTGGGTGAAGAAAGCCTAGGCGTCTGCTCTTGGAAACGATTGAAATACCCGTAAGGGCGTACTGTAGTTAGGGTCACCACATCGGACAACTATGATCAACTGCTTGACAGAGCACTGGCAGGCATTACGAAGCCTGGGTCGACCGGGGAGCGATTCGAGCTTCCCATCGCATCTGTATCGGTAATTGGGGCCCGGACCATAGTCCACAACTTCGCTGACGTCGCTGACCGTTTGGACAGAGATCCCCTTCAGATTCTGAAATACTTGGCAAAAGAGATGGCTACAGCAGGCTCTTTCGAGGGTGGCAAGGGCTACTTCCAGGGCAAGTTTTCCAGAGAAACCATCAACAGGCTAATCGGAGCCTACTCAAACAGGTTCGTCATCTGCCCAGTATGTCATAGACCGGATACTAGGGTCGAGCGTAGAGACCGGTTATCTTTCCTCGTCTGCGAGGCGTGCGGTGCGCGGTCCTCGATTCTCACAACGTAGAGGGCTGACTTCTTGGGCCTCGTCTATGCCCGGTCATACAAAACAGAGAAGGGCACGATGGTGGCTTGCTGCGATAAAGAGCTGCTTGGAAAAATCTTTCGAGAAGGCAAATTGAAACTCTCACTGCAGACGAACTTCTACGGAAACGCGACAGTAGACCTCTTGGAGGCGCTCGTGTTACTGGATGGAGCCGATATTCTCAACCTTGTTGGCCAGAATATTGTGCGAGCGGCAATTGAAAGAGGGCTGGTCCACCCGCACGCTGTAATATCGATCGCAGGTGTACCACACGTACAGGTCATGAAGCTCTAGATTCCCCTCTCTAGTTCACCGGTTTAGAAAATCGGGGAAGGCTTATTGGATTAATCGATGGCGACGGTCGATTGTAGCCCGGTGGTGTAGCGGACTAGCAAGGGCGAACATGCCCGGCCAGTGACGGGCTTTGGGCCGTTACTATGGGGAAGAAACCCGTCGACGGGAGTTCGAATCTCCCCCGGGCTACCATAGTGGGCACTAGAAATTGGCGGTATACTGTTCGTTTCGTTGAAGACGCTTTGAGCAAAGGCTTTGGTCAGAATTCCCAACTCCCATTGTTCCTT
>Ga0209161_10000862_pt1 | contig 24886 bp, 21 predicted proteins | sample GraSoiAngelo_155_FD_186169 | JGI IMG/M metagenome (GOLD analysis project Ga0209161, IMG submission 186169) | Grasslands soil microbial communities from the Angelo Coastal Reserve, California, USA - 14_1009_13_30cm (SPAdes) (version 2) | ecosystem: Environmental > Terrestrial > Soil > Grasslands... | reverse complement strand
AGGCGAGGAGCGCCTCCAGCAGCACCTCCTTGGCGGTCAGGTCGAGGTGGTTGGTGGGCTCGTCGAGGAGGAGGCAGTTCGACGGCTCGACCAGGAGCTTGGCGAGCGCGAGCCGGCTCCGCTCGCCACCCGAGAGCACCGCGGTCCGCTTCTCCACCGCGTCGCCCGAGAAGAGAAAGGCGCCGAGCAGCGAGCGCACGTGCGGCGCCGTCTCGATCGACGCGGCGCCCATCACCTCTTCGAGTGCCGTCCGCTCGGGGTCGAGCATCTCGGCGTGGTCCTGCGCGAAGTAGCCGAGCGCGACGTTCTGTCCCACGCGCCGCTCGCCGCCGTCGAGGGGGAGAACGCCGGCCAGCATCTTGAGCAGCGTCGTCTTCCCCGCGCCGTTCGGCCCGACCAGCGCGACCCGCTGCCCGCGCTCGATCAGCACGTCGGCGCCGTCGTAGACGCGCACCTCGCCGAAGCGCTTGCGCGCGCCCTCGAGCTGGACGACCGCGCGCCCGCTGCGCGCCGCCTCGGGGAGGCGGATCCTGAGCGTGCGCTCGTGGCCGTCGGGCGGCGGCAGGCGGTCCATCTTCTCGAGCTGCTTCACGCGGCTCTGCACCAGCGCGGCTTTGGAGGCCTGGTAGCGGAAGCGGTGGATGAACGCGTCGATGCGCCCGATCTCGGCCTTCTGGTCCTCGTAGGCCTTGCGGGCCTGTGCGAGACGCTCCTCGCGCTCGGCCAGGTAGCGGCTGTAGTTCATCGGGTAGTCGGTCACGCGCCCGTGCAGCACCTCGGCGATGTGATCGACGGTGACGTCCAGGAAGTAGCGGTCGTGCGCGACCATGATGAGCGTGCCCGGATAGGCGACCAGGAATTCTTCGAGCCACGTCCGGGCTTCCAGGTCGAGGTAGTTGGTGGGCTCGTCGAGGAGGAGGAAGTCGGGGCGCCGGAGGAGGAGCTGCGCGAGCGCGGCGCGCATCTGCCACCCGCCCGAGAGCTCGCCGCAGTCGCGCTCCATGTCGGAGGCCCGGAAACCGAGCCCGGCGAGCACCGCCTCGGCCTCGGCCTCGGTGTCGTAGCGGCCGCTGTGGTCCCACTCGTCGCACACGGCCCGGTAGCGCTCCATGACGGCCGGGTACTCCTCGCTCTCGGGCGCGACGGTGGCGAGCGCGTGCTCGAGGCTCGCGCGGCGCGCTTCCAGCTCGTGCAGGTCGGCGAAGGCGGCGAGCGCGTGCCGGCGCACCGTGACGCCGCTCGTGCCGAGGATGTGCTGCGGCAGATAGCCGACGCGCGCGCCGCGCGGGAGCGCCACCGTGCCCCGGTCCGGCTCCACCTCGCCCGCGATGATGCGGAGAAGCGTCGACTTCCCGGCGCCGTTCGGCCCGGTGAGCCCGACCCGCGCGCCGTCGGACACGGCCCAGGTGACGTCGTCGAGGACGACCTGGCGGCCGTAGCGCTTTGCGATGCCCGAAACGTTCAGCACGGGCGCCGAGCATGCCGGGCGGGCCGGTGCGGAGCAAGTCAGGCGCAGAAGCGCAGGAGGCTCGGAGAGTCAGCGGCCACCGGCCGCCCCGTCGAGCACCACGCCGGGGTGCGCCCCCGTCCACTCGCCGCGGGCCATGAACTCCTCGCCGCGGATGAGGACGTGCTCGACGCCCTCGGCGCGCACGACGTAGCGGGCCGCGCCGCCTGGGAAATCGTGCACCTTCTCCGGCGCGCGCGCCGCGACCCGGGTCGGATCGAAGCAGACGACGTCGGCCACCTGCCCGCGCGCCAGGAGCCCGCGCTCCGGGATGCCGTAGATCGCCGCCGGCATGGCGCTCAGCCGGCGCACCGCCTCCTCCCAGCCGAAGAGGCCGCGCTCGCGCACCCAGCGGCCGAGGAGGTGGGTCGCGTAGCCGGCGTCGCAGAGGACGGAGACGTGCGCGCCCGCGTCGGAGAGCGCGATCAGGCTCTCCGGGCGGGCGAGCAGCACCCCCACGTGCTCCTCCTCGTAGTTCATGAGGAGCATCGAGAAGCGCGCGCGCAGCTCCTCGGCGGCGGAGAGCTCGAGGAGCGCATCGATCGCGTCGCCGCCGCGGGCCGCGGCGATCTCGGCGAGCGTGCGGCCGACGAACGGCGCGTGCTCGCGGCGCCCGGCCTCCTCGAGGACGACGTCGCCCCAGCGCCGGCTCGCCGGCGCCTCGGCCCGCCCGAGGGCCTCGGCCTTGAGGGCGGCGCGGAACTCGGCGTCCGCGACCAGCGCGAGGCGCGCGGCGTCGGTTGGCGCCGCGCGCCAGCGCCGCCAGCACGGCATGGCATCGAGCGACGCGCAGCCCGTCGCGAGGTCGAAGTCGAAGCGCATCGGCCGGCACGACACCTGCGGGTAGACGGCGGCGCCGGCGGCGAGGCCGGCGCGCAGCTGCGCGTAGACCGCCTCCCAGGCGCCGCGGCGGTCGGGGACGTCGAGGATCGCGCTGAAGCTGACGGGGCGCCGCGAGGCGCGCGCGAGCCCCTGGAGCCAGGCGAGCTCGTCGGCCGACACGGGGAAGGTCTCGGGCGTGATCTCGAGCACGCCCCGGCCCGACTCCGCCATCGCGCCGACGAGCGCGTCCACCTCGGCGCGGCCCGCCTGCCGGCTCGGGACCGGCCGCCCGCCCTCGCCGACATGCGCCGGCGAGCGCGAGGTGGCGAGCCCGAGCGCGCCCGCGGCCATGCCCTCGCGCACCAGGGCGGCCATCGCCTCGACCTCGCTCGCCTGCGCCGCGCGCGCGTACGCGTCGTCGCCCATGACGTAGGCGCGGAGCGCCGAGTGTCCGAGGAGCGCGCCGACGTTCACACCCAGCGGCCGGGCGCCGAGCGCGCGCACGTACTCGGCGAACGACTCCCACTCCCACGCGATGCCGGCGCACAGGCTCTCGAACGGCATGCCCTCGACGTGCTCGAGCATGCGCAGCAGGCGCTCGCGGTCGCTCGGGCGGCACGGCGCGAGCGCGAAGCCGCAGTTCCCGATCACGACCGAGGTGACCCCGTGCCAGCACGACGGCGTGCAGAGGCGATCCCAGGTCACCTGCGCGTCGTAGTGCGTGTGCACGTCGACGAAGCCGGGCGCGACGATGAGACCGCGCACGTCGAGCGTGCGCCGGGCCGCGCCGTCGACGCGGCCCACGGCCACGACTCGGCCCGCGTCGATTCCCACGTCCGCATCCCGCGCCGGCGCGCCGCTGCCGTCGCAGACGCGGCCGCCGCGCAGGACGAGGTCGAGCATGCGGCGCCCGGGCTAGCAAAGGCGGGCCCGCGTGAGCAACCACCGCCCCGCAGTCGAGGGCCCGGCGGGCCGCGCCGTCGCTGACGGGGTCAGTCGTCGCCGTGCTTGTGGTGCCCCTTGCCGTGCCCGTGCTCGTGCTCGTGACCCCGGCCGTGGCCGGCCCAGGGCGGCGGGCCGTGCTTCTTCCAGTGCTCCGGGCGCACGTGGTAGTAGCCCACCGGCACGGCGAGGATCGGGCGCGGCACGCGCTCGACCGTGACGAAGCTCCACGGCCCGTTGAAGCTCGCGGCGTAGAACCAGTGGTCGTCGTGGAGCGTGTAGTAGAGCCCGCCGTAGTAGAAGTAGTTGTAGGGCAGGGACGGCGCGTAGTAGACGGGCGTCCGCGGCACGACGACCAGCGGTGGCGGGGCCTCCACCACCACGGGCGGCGGGGGCGGCGGCACGCCGATGTTGATGCCGATGTGGACGTCGGCGGCGCGGGCGGGCGCGGCGAGCAGCCCGGCCGCCAGCACGATCCCGAGTGACGTTCGCCTCATCGTGAGTCCTCCGTTTCTCGTCTATCGGCACCCGGCGCCGGCTTCTTGAGCCGTCGCTCGGGCGCCCCGCATCCTGAGCCCTGCCGGCAGCGCCTCGTCGAGCAGCCGCGCCTCCTCGCGCGCCTCGAGCGGCACCGGCTCGCGCACGAGGCGCGCCGCCCGCTGGCCGCTCGGCGCCGTCTCCAGCCGTCGCGCGATCCGCTCGCGAAGCGCGGCGTCGAGATCGCGCTCGCGGTCGCCCGTGGCGCGCGCGATCTGCGCGAGCGCGAAGGCGTAGGCCTCGGGGCGCGGCCACGCGGCGCCGAGGAGCCGCTCGGCCCACGCCGCCGCCGTGTCGCGCGCCACCACGCAGTTGAGCGGGCCGTAGAGCGGCGCGCGCGCGCCGAGCCGCGCCAGCGCCCACAGCTCCGGCTCGGTCGCCCGCCCGCGCTCGGCCTCGGCGACGAGCACCGCGCCCAGCTCGGCGCGGGCCGCGGCGGGGAGACGCTCGCAGCTCCCGACCGCCTGCCACATCTCGCGCAGCTCCTGCGCGCCCGGCCGCGGCCCCCTGGGCTTGCCGCGGCGGAGGAGCGCCGGGCTCACCTGCTGGAGGAGGTGCTCCTGCTGCCGCGCCGCGAGGCCCCCCGCGATGCGCTTCCAGAGGTTCCACCACTCGGCGCGGCACTGCACGGCGCGGGGGTGGCGCAGCTCGGCGCCGAGCACGCGCCAGAGGCGGTTCACGCGCAGCTCGTCGCCCGCATCGCCGAAGCCGGGACGGAGCAGGAAGCCGGCGAGGTTCAGCCAGCGCGCCTCGTGCTCGGGCGAGCGCGCGCGCGCCGGCTCGAGCGGCCAGAGCGTGTCCCACAGCCCGCGGACCGCCGCCAGCGGCCAGGCGTCGCGGCCGGCGCCGAGCGCCGCCTCGAGGCGGCGCGTGAGCGTGACCGGCTCGTCGCCGCCCTCGAAGGCCGCAGCGAGGAGGCGCGCCGCCTCCTCCACGCGCGCGGGCTCGATGACCAGCCCCGCCGCCTCGGCGGCGGGCGCGGCCTCGCCGACCGGCTCGCGCAGGCGGAACTCGAGGCGCCAGCGATGGTCGGTGGTGCGCGAGCGGCACCAGATCTCGAGCGTGCCGATCTCGGTGAGCCGCACCTCGAGGTGGATGGGGAGCGCCGTCTCGACCAGCTTCCGCCCGAAGCGGAGGACGGTCCGGATGGGGGGCAGCACGGCGAGCCCGCCCGCCGCGACGATCTCGCCCGCGCGCTCGGCGCTGCGGTCCGTCGCCGTGAGCAGCGGGAAGGAGACGGGCCGGTTGGCGAGCAGCTCGAACTCGGGCTCGGCGATCTCGAGCTTCTCGCCCTCCTCCATGCCGCGCGGCACGAGGCAGAGTGCGCGCCCGTCGCCCAGCCCGAGGTAGTACGTGCGCGCCGCGCCGCCGCCGATGCGCACGCCGAGGCCGCGGCGCGCGAGCCCGAAGTAGGCCGCGCCGCGCGCGACGGCGAGCTGGAGCGACTCGCCCTCGAGCACGGCGGGGCGCCGGCCGCCGTGCCACGAAGCGAGCACCTCGCACACGCGCTCGCGCACCACCTCCGGCTCGAGCGCGCCGCCGTTGAAGAGGAGCGCGTCGGGGCGCGCGAGCGGCAGGTCCGCCTGCCCCGCCGCCGCGCGCTGCCGGGCGAGAAACTCGGCCAGGTGGCGCGTGATCTCCGGCTCCTCGGCGAAGGGCAGCCCCCACTCGCGCGGCGCGCGGCCCGGCCGCGGGCGCGTGTCCGCCGCGACGCGCGGGAAGAAGCGGTCGAGCACGGTCGCCTCGACCTCCGCGCGCGCGAGCGCCGCGGCGAGCGCGCCGCCGATCACCGCGCCGCCGCGGCCCGGCACCGAGAGGCGGACCTCGCCGAGCGTCGGATCCGCGAGCAGGCGCTCCTTCGCGGCCCGGCACTGGCTCACGAGGCCGTAGAAGCGCTGCGTCTCGAGCTGGCCGCCCTTTGGGACGAGCCGCGCCTCGACCCCGTGCGCGAGCGCGAGATCGATGTTGTCGCCGCCGAGGAGGAGGTGCTCGCCCACCGCCACGCGCTCGAGGCCGAGCTCGCCGCGGCTCGCGCGCGCGGCGATGAGCGACAGATCGGTCGTGCCGCCCCCCACGTCGATCACGAGCACGAGCGGATGCGCCGCGACCCGCGCGCGCCAGTCGCGCTCGTTCGCCGCGAGCCAGGCGTAGAAGGCGGCCTGCGGCTCCTCGAGCATGACCACGTCGGGCAGCCCGGCCGCGCGCGCGGCGGCGAGCGTCAGCTCGCGCGCCACCTCGTCGAACGACGCGGGCACGGTGAGGACCACGTCCTGCTCGGCGAGCGGCGCGGGGAAGCTCGCGTCCCACGCCTCGCGGAGGTGGGTGAGCGTCCGCGCCGAGGCCTCCACGGGCGAGACCTTCGCCACCTCGGGCGCCGTGCCCCAGGGGAGGATCGCCGCGGTGCGGTCGACGGCCGCGTGGCAGAGCCACGACTTGGAGGAGGCCACCAGGCGCCCGGGCACGCGCGCGCCCTGCTCGCGCGCGAAGAGCCCGGCGCACCAGTCGCGGCCCGTCGCCCACGGCGGGTCGAGGCTGCCCGCGGGCAGCTCGTGCGGGCCCGCCAGGTAGAGGAACGAGGGCAGCGTCGGGCGCGCGCCCACCTCGCCTGGCGCGACCAGCTGCGGCACCTCGAAGACGCGGAGCGTGCGCCCGGCCGCCGTGTCGACGAACGCGCAGGCGGTGTTGGTCGTCCCGAGGTCGATGCCGACGAGGAAGCGGGCGGCCATCGACGCGCTAGGCGATCTCCACCTCGGCCGGCGCGATGAGGTGCGGGTCCCGGCCGCGGCGCGCGGGGAACGTGGCGCGCGTCACGCGCCAGCCCGCGTGGCGCAGCACGCCGCGGAAGGGCGGTCCGCCGCCGACGTTGCCCGTGAGCCGGATCGCCGCCGGATCGAAGCCGGCCTCGATCGTCACCATCTCGCCTTCGGCCGCGCGCAGCACCGGCTCGAACGCCACTCGCTCGTCGAGCACCTTGCGGCAGCCCTCGTGGATGCCGCGCACGGCGGCGCCGATCTGTTCGTCCGGGTAGGGCGCGAGGTCCTCGGTCACGAAGTCGACGAAGCGGCCTTCCTGCTGGAGGAGCCCGAGGAGACCGAGCGCCTCGGCACCTGCCGGCTCGGCGGGCGGCGGGGGCGGCGCGGCCGGCTCCCGAGCGGGCGGCGCGACCGGCCGCGACGGCAGGAGCGCGACCATCACCGCCAGCGCGAGGGGTGCGCCGACGCGCCAGGCGAGAGCGTCGTCGGCGACGAAGAAGTTGCCCGCGGCAACCGCGGCCGCGAGTCCCAGCGCGAGGAGAAGTCGAGTGAGGAGCATGCTCGCCTTGCTATCACATGGCGACGGTGCGGCAAGCGCGCGACGCCGGCTTGCATCGCCGGCGAGGACGCGGGAAAGAACAGCGCTGCATGCCCCGGCTCGAGCGCTACGTGCGCCTCCTCACCGGGCACGCCCTGATGGTGCTGATCGCCGTCGGCGTGGTGACGGCGGCGCTCGCCGCGGGCATGGGCCGCCTGCGCGTCGCGATCGACTTCGAGGCCAGCCTGCCCGCGAACCATCCCTTCGTGCAGATCGACCACCACATCCGCCGCGAGTTCGGCGGGCGCAACACCATGATCGTCGCCGTCGTGCCGCGCGACGGCGAGGTGTGGCGGACCGACGTGCTCCGGGTCGTGCAGGAGGCGACGCTCGCGGCCCTCCGCCTCCCGGACGTGATCGCGTCGAACGTGGTGAGCCTCGCCGCGCCGAGCGTGCGCCACGCCGAGGACGAAGGCGGCACGATCCGCGTCGACTACCTCATGCGCGACGTGCCCGAGACGCCGGAGGAGATCGCCACCCTGCGCGCCCGGCTGGACGATGATCCGGCGCTCCGCGGCGTGCTGGTCACGCCGGACCAGCGCGCCGCGCTCGTCATGCTGGACTTCTACGACGGCGTCTCCGGCCAGGACGTGTTCGCACGCACGGCGAGCCTGGCCGAGCCGTACCGTGACCGGCCGCTCGACTTCTACTTCGCAGGCGAGCCCATGTTCGTCATGGCCAGCCTGGAGCAGTCGCGCGAGGTCGCGTGGCGCATCCCGCTCACCTTCCTGGTGATCGCGGGCATGCTGCTCGTCTCGTTCCGCAGCGTGCAGGGCATGCTCGTCCCCATGCTGACCGCGACCCTCAGCACGCTCTGGGGTCTCGGGCTCATGGGCTGGACCGGCATCGTCATCGACGGCTGGAACGTCGCCGTGCCGATCCTCCTCATCGCGGTCGCGGCCGCGCACTCGGCGCAGATGCTCAAGCGCTACGGCGAGGAGGTCGAGCGCACGCGCGACAACCGCGCGGCGGTGGTCGCCTCGACCGTGTCGATGGGGCCCGTGATGGTGGCCGCCGGCTCGACCGCCGCGCTCGGCTTCGCCTCGCTCGCGCTCTTCGGCGTGCGCTCGATCGGGAACTTCGGCCTCTCGTGCGCGTACGGCATCGCGAGCGCCGTGGTCCTCGAGATGACCTTCATCCCAGCGCTGCGCGCGCTGCTGCCCGCGCCGCGGCGGGTCCCGGGGGAAGGCGGGCCCACCCACTGGGTGCTCTCCACGCTGCACGTCGCGATCTTCCATGCGGGCGGACGGCGTATCCTGGTCGCCACCGTGGTGGCGCTCGCGGGCGCCGCTCTCGGCGCCGTCTTCATTCGCACCTACGGCTCGACGCGCGAGTACATGCCGCCCGACGGCATGGCGCGCGTCCACCTGGCCGAGATCGAGAAGCACTTCCCCGGCACCGTCACCATGACGATCCTCTACCAGGGGCCGCCGGGGAGCGTCCGCACGCTCGGGCTCGTGCGGCACCTGGCCGCCCTGCAGGACGAGATCGCGGGCGACCCGCTCGTGCTGCGCACGGCATCGCTCGCCGACCTGGTGAAGGCGCTGCACAGGACCTTCAACGCGGACGACCCGCACCCCTATCGCCTGCCCGACAGCCAGGAGCTGCTGGCGCAGCTCATGTTCCTCGGCGAGTCGCCCGCCTTCGAGCGCTTCACCGACCGCGCGCTCGCGAAGGCGGTGCTGGTCGCCTACCTGCGCGACGACGACTCCGCGCGCGTCGGCCCGCTCGTCCGCCGCGCGCAGGCGTGGGTCGATGCGCATCCGGCGCCCGAGGGCGTCCGGGTGCTGATCGCGGGCGGGGTGGGGCCCACCATCCTGGCCGTCAACGAGCACACCACGCACGGGAAGCTCTTGAACACGCTGGTCGTGCTGTGCGTGATCTATCTCGTGTCCTCGCTCGTGCTGCGCTCGGCCCTGGGCGGGCTGTACGTGGTCTCCCCGATCGTCGCCACGGTCGCGATCCTCTTCGGCGTGCTCGGCTGGACCGGCATCCGCCTCGACATGGGCTCGGCGTCGGTGATCGCCATGGCGGCGGGCATCGGCGCCGACTACGCCATCTACTTCCTCTACCGGCTGCGCGAGGAGCACGCGCGCCTGCCCACCGACGAGGCCGCGTTCGGCGCGGCGCTGCACACCTCCGGGCGCGCGGTCCTCTTCGTGGCGGCGAGCATCGGGGCCGGGTTCTCGGTGATGGGGTTCTCCAAGTTCCTCGGCATGCGGCTCTTCGGCACCCTCATGCCGATCGCGATGGCCGTGTCGTGCCTGGCCGCGCTCTCGCTCATGCCGGTGCTCGTGCTGCGCACGCGGCCGAGGTTCGTCTTCGGGCGCGCCGGCGGGGGCGGCGACGTCGCCGCCGGCGCCGCGGCCGGCGTCAACTCGAGCCGCCCGTGGCGAGCAGGGCGGCCAGCTCCTTCGCGTTCTGCACGGCGTAGTGGCGGTGGCAGTTGTTCATGAGCACGTGCACCTGGCGGGTGCTGGCGGCGAGGTGGCGGAGCCTCGGCACCCACTCGCGCAGCTCGTCCTCGCGATAGGCGTACCCGAAGCGCTCCGCCGTGCCGACGCCGGGCCTGTCCCACGCCGCCGCGTTGCGGCCGTGGAAGCGGACCACGGCGAGCAGGTCGGAGGTCGGCGCCGCCACCGGCGGCACGCTCGCGCGCGTGCCTTGCGGCTCGTCGACCGACACGTACACGAAGCCGCCGCGGCGGAGGAAATCGAGCGTGCGCGCTCGGCGCGCTTCCGCCATCCAGCGCGCCTCGCGGAACTCGACCGCGATCGGCGCACCGGGGAGCCTCGCCGGCACCTGCTCCAGGTAGGCCTCGCTCGCGCGCGAGGGCGTGAACCACTTCGGCATCTGGAAGAGGACGTAGACGAGCTTTCCCGCGACGCGGAGCGGCTCGAGCGCGGCGTGAAAGCGCCGCCAGAGCTCGTCGCGCACCGCCTCCGGCAGCTGGTTTTCGTACGCGTTCCGCTTGCGACGCAGCCCCGGCGGGAGCTCCCGCTGGAGGTCCTGGTCCAGACGGGCGGGCTCGAGCGGATGCTGCGTGAGCGCGGCGTACGCCTTCACGCCGAAGGCGAAGTCGGCGGGCGTGCGCGCGGCCCAGGCGCGCGCGTTCGCCGCCGACGGCAGCGCGTAGTAGGTCGCGTCCACCTCGACCACGGGAAAATGACGCGCATAGTAGCGCAGCCGGCGCTCGGGTGTGCTCGCCGCCGGCGGATAGAAGGCGCGGCTCGCGAGCAGCGACCGGTCGGTCCACGAGGCCGTGCCGAAGCCGACGTTGCCGACGCGCGCGGGCATGGGCCCCTGGTCGAGCGCGGCGAGCGGCGGCACGGCCGCGAGCCAGTCGTCGCCGGGCGCGGTCAGGCGAAAGCTCACCGCCCGTCCAGGGCCGCGGCCAGGGCGCGGAGCGCCGGCGCGACGGTCACCGGGTAGGCGGCGCCGGGCTCGAGGCGGCGGAGCACTTCGGGAAGCCGCCCGAGCTCGGCGGCGGCGTGCGCGCGCGACGCGGCGAGCGACGGGGAGAGGCCCACCCGCCGCCCGGCGCGCATGACGGGCACGAGGAGCGCCGTGCCGGCCTGCGGGTCGTCCGCGAGCGCGAGGACGTCCTCGCGCATGCGGCCGTCGTCCCCGTGGCGCCGCCAGACCTGCTTGCGGCCCGGCCAGCTCGCCTTGCCCTCGGAGCGCTTGCGCCGCGGCCGCCCTGCGTACTCGACCAGCTTGTAGGCGCAGTCGAGGTAGGGCGCATCGGCCGAGGTGACGAGGCGCGTGCCGAGGCCGAAGCCGTCGATCGGCGCGCCGCTGGCGAGCAGCTCACGCAGCGCGTCCTCGTCGAGGTTGCCGCTCGCGAAGATGGTGACCTCGCGGAGCCCGCCCGCGTCGAGGATGCGCCGGACGCGGCGCGCGTGCTCGGCCAGGTCCCCGCTGTCGAGCCGCACCCCCCTGACCGCGACGCCCTCGCGTGCCAGCGCGACCACCTTCGCCGCCGCCTCCTCCGTGTCGTAGGTGTCGAGCAGGAGCACCGCGTGCTCGGGATCGTCGGCGGCGAAGTGGGCGAACGCCTCCGCCTCGTCGTCGTGCGCCTGCACGAAGGAGTGCGCCATGGTGCCGTAGATCGGGATGCCGAAGTGCAGGTTCGCGAGCACGGTCGCGCTCCCGGCGAGCCCGGCGAGGTAGCTCGCGCGCGCCGCGAGCCGCGCCGCCTCCGCGCCGTGCGCGCGCCGCATCCCGAAGTCGACGAGCAGCTTCCCGGGTGCTGCCAGCACCGCGCGCGCCGCCTTGGAGGCGACCAGCGTCTGGAAGTGCAGCAGGTTGAGCAGCCGGCTCTCCACGAGCTGCGCCTCGGGGAGCGGCGCCGTCACGCGCAGGATCGGCTCGTCCGCGAAGAAGACGGTGCCCTCGGGCAGGGCGTGGACGTCGCCCGTGAAGCGCAGGCGCGCCAGGTAGTCGACGAAGGCGCGGTCGAAGCGGCCCTCGCCCGCCAGCCACTCGAGCTCCTCGCCGGTGAAGCGCAGCGTCGCGAGGTAGTCGAGCGCCTGCTCGAGCCCCGCGGCGAGGAGGAAGCCGCGCGTGGGCGGCAGGCTGCGCACGAAGAGCTCGAACACGGCCGTCTCGCCCATGCCGCGGCGGACGTACGTGTGCAGCATGGTGAGCTGGTAGAGGTCGGTGAGGAGGACGCCGGGTCCGGCGCTCATGCGGCGAGCAGGTCGCGGCGGATCGGGACCGCGCCCAGACGGACCATCTCCGCCTCCGCCTGGCGCCCGTCGTCCGGCCGCACGTTGACGGCACGGATCGCGTCGCCGAGCAGCACCGTGCCGTAGCCGCGCGCGAGCGCGTCCTTCACGGTGTGGAAGACGCAGTAGTCGGTGGCGAGGCCGCCCACGAACACGCGCCGCACACCGGCCTCCCGCAGGCGCGCGTCGAGCGCGCCCCCCTGGAACCCGGAGTAGGTGTCCTCGTCGGGGAGCGTGTCCTTCGACACCACCACGGTCGAGGGCGGGAGCGCGAGGCCGGGCGCGAAGCGCGCGCCCTCGCTGCCAGCCACGCAGTGGGGGGGCCACGGCCCCCCGCGCGTGCGGAACGAGCAGTGGTTCGGCGGATGCCAGTCGCGCGTCGCGAAGATCGGCAGGCCGGCGCGGACGAAGGTCGCGATGTAGGCGTTCAGCGGCGGCACGACCTCGTCGCCGCCCGCGACGGCGAGGCTGCCGCCGGGGAGGAAGTCGTTCTGCACGTCCACCACGATGAGGCCGTCACCCGGGCAGAGGGTCACGGGCCCAGTCTGGCGCGGATCGGCGGCTCGCGCCACCCCTTTTTGCTCGGCGTAGTGTGGGTGTATGCGTTGCCGGAGGGAGGCGCCAGTGGCAGTACGAGGCGCGATGGGCTTGGTCTACGTCGCGATGGGTGTGGCCCGTGAGGGCGGGCCGGAGCAGACGGTCCGCTTCCTGATCGACAGCGGCGCGGCCTACTCCGTCCTTCCCTGGCGCGTCTGGCGCGCGCTCGGTCTCAAGCCCAAGCGCAGGCTCGAGTTCACGCTCGCCGACGGAACGATCATCCGCCGGCGGCTCTCGGACTGCCGCTTCATCTACCAGGCCATCGACGTGCCGGGTCCGGTCGTCCTCGGCGAGCGCAACGACGCCGCGCTGCTCGGCGTCCTCACCCTCGAGGGCCTGGGCCTGGTGCTCAATCCTTTCGAACGGACACTCAAGCCGATGCGCCTGATGCTCGCCGCCTACTCCTAGGACTTCACGAAGCGCGGGTTCGCGACCCGGAGCTTGTCCTCCACCGTCGCCCGCACGTGCGCGCGGACCGCGTCCCGGAACGGGCCGGCGTCGGCGTCGCCGCGGCGGATGCGCTCGGCGAGAGCCGCCGTCCCCTCGCGCACCGCGGCGCGGAGCGCCTCCAGGCGCGCCGGCGGCGCGCTCGCATCCTCGCCCAGGACCGCGGCCAGCCGCCGCCACTCGGCGAGCAGGCTCGCCTCCTCGCCGGCCAGCTCGCGCCCGACGATGGCGAGCACGTTGGCCGCGACGCGCGCGTGGAACTGTCGCGGGCCCTCGAGGGCCGGCACCACGTCCTCCTCGAGGAACGCGCGCACGGCGTCGAGGAGCTCGCTCACGCTGGGTCGGTCCTGCATGCTCACGCCTCCGTCAGCGAGAGCAGCTCGAGCTCCATCTCGGCGACGCGGCGGCCGAGGCTCGCGAGCTCGACGCTCCGCGCGCCGTCGACGAAGCTCCGCGCCTGCATCACGCAGATGATCGCCCACTTGCAGTTCCCGAACACCTCCCACCAGCGCACCGCCGCCGGGTCGACGGGCGCGCCGCCGGCGCGCGCGTAGGCGGCGAAGAACTCCTCGCGCTGGCAGAGGCCGCCGACCGGCTGCGCGTCCGCGCCGAAGCGCCACGAGCGCACGCAGAGCCAGCCCAGATCCTCCATCGGATCGCCGACGTGGGCGAGCTCCCAGTCGAGCACGGCGCGCAGGCCCTCGGGACCGAAGATGACGTTGCCGATGCGGAAGTCGCCGTGCACCAGGGTCTCGGCGCGTGGCGCGGGCGGCGCCGCCGCGAGCCAGCGGAGCGCCAGCTCGAGCGCCGGGTGCGGATCGAGCGTGACGGCGCGGTAGAGCTGCTCGTGGCGCGCGAGCTCGGCCGCCGCGGGCGTCTCACCCGCGGGCGGGCGCGGCAGGAAGGCGAGCCCCGACGCGCGCGCGTCGAGGGCGTGGATGCCGGCCAGCGCCTCGGCGAGCTGGCCGGGCAGCGCGGCGCGCGCGGGCGCGTACTCGTCGTCGCGCAGCAGGCGGCGCGCGAGCGTCTCGCCCGGGACGAAGTCCATGACGAAGAAGGGCGAGCCGAGCACGGCCGCGTCCTCCTCGCACCAGCGCACGCGCGGCACGCGCAGCCCGGCCGCGTGCGCCGCGGCGAGGAGGGCGAACTCGTCGCGCCGGCTCGAGTGCACGTGGTGCCCGGGCGGATCGCGGCGCAGCACGAGGCGCTCGACGCCGCCGCCCGGCAGCACGGCATCGAAGGCCCATATCTCGCGCGACGCGCCGCCGGCCAGGCGGTGCAGCTTCTCGATCGTGACCGTCTCGGCGCCGAGCCGGCGCGCGACGTCGCGGGCGAGCCGCTCGGCGAGCTCGGCCGACGTGATCCCGCCCCCCCTCAGCCCGCGGTCCCGAGCCGCTCGGCCACGCCGCGCTGAACGTCGCCGAAGGTGGTGAACTCCGCGCAGGGAATGCCGCGCGCCCGGCACCAGTCCACCAGGCTTCCCCCGCGCCGCGCGAAGACGACGTCGGCGACGGCGGCCGGCTCCCGGTCCGAAAAGCCGTCGCCGACCAGGATCGTACGGCGGCCCTCGGCGCGCGCGCTCCGCAGCGCGGCCGCCTTGTCGTGCCCGTGCGGCGAGTCGTCCCGGAAGCGGCACTCCCAGGTGCCGGGACGGAAGCGATTGGCCCGCACGTCGTGCACGGGCGCGCCCGTGGGCCCGAGGAGCAGCTCCACGATCTCCTCGAAGCCCCCGCTCAGGATGGTGAGCGGGACGGCGTGCGCCGCGCACCAGCGGGCGAAGGGCGCGAAGCCCGTGTCGACCGCGACGTGCGCGCGCAGGAGCGCCGCCGCCTCGGCGAACGGCGCGCGGATGGTGCCGACATCACGCGCGACGGCCTCGCGCAGGCTGAGCGCGCCCGCGCAGAGGAGCCGGCCCGTCTCGCGGTAGTGCTCGGGCCCGGCCCCGAGGCGCTCGGTCAGGAAGCGGAGCGTGTCGGGCTCGGTGATGGTGCCGTCGAAGTCGCAGAAGACGTGCAGCATGGTTTCCTAGCGCGGGAACGCGTCCGGCACGCCCCCGTCGACGGGCAGCGTCGCGCCGGTGGTGGGCGTCAGGTTGGAGGCGAAGAACACGACCGCGTTGCCGACGTGCTCGGGGGTGACCCGGGCCTTGAGCAGGTTGCGCTGCCGGTAGTAGTCCGGCAGCTCGGCGGGATCGAGGCCGCGCGAGCGCGCGCGCGCCGGGCCGACCGCCTGCCACAGGCCCGAGGGCCGCTTCGCGTCGCCGAAGACCGCGTCGGCGTTCACCATGTTGACGCGCACGCCAGCGGCGGCCAGCTCGAGCGCGGCCACCTTGCCGAGCTGGTGCGCGCCCGCCTTGGAGGCGCTGTAGGCGCCGAAGTCGGCGCCCGGCGCGAAGACGTTCTTCGAGGAGTTGACGATCACGTTGCCGCCCGTGCCCTGGCGGCGGAAGAGCGCCGCAGCCTCGCGCAGGACGAGGAAGTAGCCGACCAGGTTCACCTCCATGACCCGCCGGAAAGCGGCCGGATCGGTCGCCTCGATCGGGCTCACGTGCGCGACCCCGGCATTGAGCACGAGGATGTCGACGCCCCCATAGAGCCGGCACGTCTCCGCGAAGCCGGCGGCGACGGAGTGCTCCTCGGTCACGTCCATCATCACGCCGGCGGCGAGGCCGCGCCGCCGGGGATCGAGCTCGCCGACCGCGGCGTCCAGGCGCTCGCCGTCCCGGTCGGCCGCCACCACGTGCGCTCCGGCGTCGATCAGCTTCCGGCAGATGGCGAAGCCGATCGCGCCCGCGGCCCCGGTGACCAGCGCCACCTGCCCGGCGAGCGCCGCCTCCTTCGCCCCTCCGAGCTTCGCCTGCTCGAGGCTCCAGTACTCCATGTCGAAGAGGTCCGCGTCGCCGAGCGCGGTGTAGCGGCCGATCGCGTTGGCGAGCGCCTTGGCGCCGAGCGTGTGCTCGGCGATGTCGGCCGCGATGCGCGCGTCCTGCTTGGTGCGCCCGGCGGTGAAGAGGCCGACGCCGGGCACGAGGATGACGCGCGGGAGGGAATCGAGCTTCGTCACCCCGGTGCGCGCGCGCGGGCGGTTGGTCTCGAAGTAGGCGTCGTACGCCGCGCGGTAGTTCGCCACGGCGGCGTCGACGCGCTCGCGCAAGGCCTTCGCATCGTCGAGCGGCAGGCCGGCGGGCAGGAGGAGCGCCGGCCCCTTGGTGCGGATCACGTGGTCGGGAGTGAGCGGGTTCGCGTCCGCGATGCGCGCCGCATCGGGCCCGGCCAGGATGTCGAGCGTCTCCTCGCGCGCGCGATGCTCGAGGATCATGCGGCGCCACGGGCGGTCCGGGTCGCCGGTCGCCTCGGCGAGCGCGCCGCGCAGCACGGGGGCGAGCCGTGCCCCGTCCTCGGCCGGCCGGGCGCCGCCGCCGACCGGGCGGGGCGCGCGCGCTCGCGCGCGCACGAAGCGCTCGGCGCGGTCGACGCCCGCGATCATCCGCTCGTAGGCGGTGCGCGCGTCGTCGGCGAAGGTGAAGAGCCCATGGTTCACGAGCACCAGCCCCTCGACCGACGGGTCGCGCTCGTAGACCTCGGCCGCCAGCTTGGCGAGCGCGAAGCCGGGCATGACGTACGGCACGATCGCCCAGCGCGGGCCGAAGGCCTCGCGCACCATCGCCTGCACCGCGTCGCGCGGCTGGTTGGTCACCACCAGCGCGATGTCGGCGTGCGTGTGGTCGATGAAGCGATGCGGCAGGAAGGCGTGGAGCAGCGTCTCGACCGAGGGATTCGGCGCGCCCGCGTCGAAGAGGTGCGTGCGGAGCTGGTTCACCATCTCCTCGTCCGACAGCTCGCGGAGCGCGCGCAGCTTGCGCAGGTGCGCCAGGTCCACCGCCGGGAGGCCGGGCGGCTCGATCGCGTCGAGGTTCCAGCCGCTGCCCTTGACGAACAGCGCCTCCACCCGCTCGCCGACCAACGTCGTCACCGTCCCCTTGAGCGAGGTGTTGCCGCCGCCGTGCATCACGAGATCGGGATCGCGGCCGATCAGTCGCGAGGTGTAGACGCGCAGCGCCAGGTCCTCGCCCCAGCGCGGCGCCAGGCGCTCGACGAACTCGGCGGCTTCGCGGTCCGACCAGCGGCTCTCCATGAGCCGCCCACAGTAGGCGGGCGGGCGGAATCTTTTCAAGCTGCTGGAGCAGCACCCGACTCTGGAGTATCTCACCGACGACTGGACCCTGAACGCGCCGCCGAACCGGCGCCCCGGGTAGGAGGGATCACCGTGAGCCAGCTCTCGGCCGACGACCGCCTCGCCATCCACGAGATCATCGCGACCTACTGTCACGCGCTCGACCTCGGCCGCTGGGAGGAGTTCGCGGGCCTCTTCGCCGACGACTGCCGCCTCGACTTCGGGAGCCTGATGGGCGTCTACGAGGGCCGCGAGGGCGTGCGCCGCTTCGGCGAGCGCATCCAGAGCCTCGGGCTCTTCATGCGCCACTACACGACCAACGTCGTCGTGCGCGGCGACGGCGAGCGCGCCCGCGCCGAGTCCTACGTGCTCGCCGTCACCGGACCGCCCGGAGCGAGCATGCAGACCACGGGCCGCTACGAGGACGAGCTCGTCAAGGTGAGCGGCCGCTGGCGCCTGCGCGTGCGGCGCGCGATCCTCGACCAGCCCGCGTAGTGTAGCCGACCCGAGACAAGGTCTCGGGTCGGTCTACTAGGCCGTCTTGGGCGGCCGGCCGCGACGGCGCTTCGTCTTCGAGCCGGGCGGGCGGCCCGGACCCCGTCGCCCGCGCCGGCGCCGGCGGCGCTTCATGGTGCCGGCCCCGCCGATGCTGCCCAGGAGATTCGCGATCTGCTGGCTGATTTCCTTGCGCACGAGCTCTCGGACCGCGGTAACGAAGCTTTTCTGTCGTGGCATCCCGTGCCTCCCGCTTGCGGTTGGTTGCTCCTACTCCAACGCTCCGAGCAGGGCAAGACGCGCGCCGGTTACGCGGAGAGGATTTTCCCCTCCAGGTGGAGCGAACCCGCTTCCACGAATTCCAGGGTCCGCGCGCGCTGCCAGACTTCCAAAACTCCCTCGAGTGGGCCGACGATATCTCCCGATACGCGGTAAATGTACTCGTGCAGCGGCGCGAATGGCTCGGGGCCGTGCGCTTCGGGATGCGATTCCTCCTTTTCGGACCGCTGCTCCACGCGCACACCGGCGGGCAGCGCGGTGAGCAACGCGCCGCGGATCTGCGCCGCCACCTCGCGCGAAAATGCCTCGGCCCGGAACGAGAATCTCGCCGATTCGACCAGCCGGCGGCGCTCGACGGCGAGTCCCAGCTCCCTGCCGCGCTCGCCGAGCGCCTGCGCCAGCGGCACGGCGAGCGGCGCCGGCGCCAGGAAGACGTGGTGGGAGCCGGCCGCGAAGAGCGCCCGCAAGCGCTCGCCGAGCGATCCCGCCGCGAGCGCGACGTCGCTGCCGAAAACGCCCCCCGCGTGCTCGCCGCGGCCGGCCAGGAACCCGGCCACGAAAGCGCGCAGGGTCCGCTCCGTGCCCTCGACCACGAGCTCGTGCCACTCCGCCATGATCGACCTCTCACGCGAAGAATATCAACGTCGCCAGCGCAAACACGGGAATCAAGACCGGCAACGAGTAGCGCAGGATGTACCCGAAGAACGACGGCATCGGCACTCCCGCCTCCTCCGCGATCGACTTCACCATGAAGTTGGGCGCATTTCCGATGTACGTATTCGCCCCCATGAAGACCGACCCGGTCGCGATCGCCTGCAGAAAGGCGTGGTTCTCGGCGATGAGGCGATGGATCGCCTCGCGCTCCGTCACGCCCGGATACAGCCGGCCGAGCGCGGTCGACAGGAAGGTGAGGTAGGTGGGCGCGTTGTCGAGGAACGAGGACAGGATTCCGCTCGCCCAGAAGAAATGCGCCGGCTCGCGCACGGCGCGAATGACGAACGCGAGTGCGCCCTGCTCGCCCACGCGCAGCATGGCGAGCACGGGAATGATGGTCGCGAAGATGCCCGCGAACAGGATCGCCACCTCCTTGATCGGCTCCCAGGTGAACTGGTTCTCCTCGCGAACGCGCCGCGGCGTCGTCCGCCAGGAGGCCGCCAGCATGAGGAGGAGGATCGCGTCGCGCACCAGGTTCTGCACCTGCTGCGCGACGCCGAGGATCGTGACCTCACCGAGGTGCACGGTCCCGGAGAGGATGACGGCGGCCAGCACGCCGCCGAGGAAGAAGACGTTGTGCCAGCCCTCCACCCGGATCGGCTCGCCGGCCCCGGCCGGCCGTGCGCGCAGGAGCGCGTCCTCGCGGCGCCACCAGTGGAGATCGAAGAGCAGGTACGCGCCGAGGACCGCGCCCGCGGTGAACAGCATCTCCTTCCAGATCGCGAAGGTCCAGAAGAACGGCACGCCGTGGAGGAAGCCCAGGAAGAGCGGCGGGTCGCCGAGCGGGGTGAGCGCGCCGCCGATGTTGGCGACCAGGAAGATGAAGAACACCACCGTGTGCGCGCGGTGCCGGCGCTCGCGGTTGGCGCGCAGCAGCGGGCGCACGAGGAGCATGGCGGCGCCGGTCGTCCCCACCCACGAGGCGAGCAGCGTCCCGATCAGCATGAGGGTCCCGTTCACCCAGGGCGTGCCGCGCAGCCCGCCGCGCACATAGATGCCCCCGCCGATCGTGAACAGCGCGCCGAGCAGGATGATGAACGGCACGTAGTCGACCACCGCCACGTGCGCCAGCTCGCGCAGCGCGGGCGCGCCGTGGGCGAGGGCGAAGGGCACGATCACCACCGCCGACCACGCGGCGGACACCTTCGGATAGTGGTGGTGCCAGAACGCGGGTGCGAGGAGGGGGAAGAGGGCGATCGAGAGCAGCATGCCCGCGAAGGGGATGGCGCTCCAGGTGGGCAGGAGCGTGCCGAGGTCCTCAGCGTGCACGGGTGTCCACGACCACCCGGTCGAGGATGCGGTCGAGCTCGCGCTCGGTGAGGATGCCGCGCGTGACGAGCTCGTGGGGCTCCTCGTAGGGCCGCCCGTCGACGATCCGCCGCGCCATGCTGGGCGTGATCCCGGGCAGCTTCTCGAGGTTGCGCAGCGAGGCGCGGTTCAGGTCGACGGGCGCGGGCGTAGCGGGCGCGTGGCGCCGGTGGAAGAGGCTGCACGCGGGGGCGAGGAGCACGGTCGCGAGCGCGAGCGCGGCGAGCCGTGCGGGAGCCCGGGTCATGGGGCCGCGGAGCCTACCCTGGCTGCCGCCCTCAACGAAAGAGGCGGCGGAACCATTCGCCCAGGCGCCGGCCCGTCGATCCGATGGCGCGGCCGCCGCCGCGCACGGCGCCGCCGATCTCCTCGCCGACGGCCGTCCACGCCTCCCGGTGGAGCGGGCACGGCTCTTGCGGCTCCGTCCCGGCGAGGAAGGGCTCGCGGCGGGTGATCGGGCATCCCGCGGTGGCGAGCTGGCCGGATTCGGGATCGACGTCGCGCCACACGATGTCGTCGGGCACCGGGAAGTCGCGCTCGCTCGCCTCGCCGCTCGTGGCGCGCACGAAGTCGGTCCAGATGGGGAGCGCTCCCTGCGCGCCCGTGAGCCCGGTCGGCCCGCCGCCGTCGAGCCCCACCCAGACGCCGGCCACCACCTCGGGCGTGAAGCCGACGAACCACGCGTCGCGGGTGTCGTCCGTCGTGCCCGTCTTGCCCGCGGCCGAGCCGGTGAGGCCCGCCTCGCGCGCGGGACGGCCGGTGCCGCGGTCGATCACGCCCTCGAGGAGATGGGTGACGAGATAGGCGACGCCCGGAGCGAGGACGCGCTCCTCTTCCGGCGGCGCGGCGTAGAGCGTCTCGCCGTCGGCGGAGGCGACGGCGACGACGAGCGTCGGGGGCCGGCGCAGGCCGCCGCGCGCGAACACGCCGTAGGCCGCGGTCAGCTCGAGGAGCGAGGTCTCCGCCACCCCGAGCGCCAGGGCCGGCACGCGCGGCAGCGGCGAGGCGATGCCCAGGTCCGCGGCCGCGCGCGCCACCGCGTCGAGGCCGACGTCGAGCGCCACGCGCACGGTGGCCGCATTGCGCGACTCGGCGAGCGCGTCCTCGAGCGGGATCGTGCCCGCGAAGGTGCCGTCGTAGTTGACGGGCTCCCACACCCGCGCGCCGACGCGCACCGAGAGCGGCTCGTCCTCGACCGGCGAGACGACGGTGCGCGCAGCGGCCGCACCCCGGCGCGTGGGGTCGAGCGCCGCCACGTACACGAACGGCTTGAAGGCCGAGCCCGGCTGGCGGCGCGAGCGCACGGCGCGATCGAGCGGGCTCGAGCCGTAGTCGCGGCCGCCCACCAGGGCGCGCACGCGGCCGGTGTGCGGGTCGAGCGCCACCAGCGCCGCCTGCAGCGGCGCGCGCCGGCGCCGCCCGCGCTCGAGCGCGGCGACCCCGTGCCGCGTCGCCCGCTCCGCCTCGCGCTGCGCGTCCGCGTCGATCGAGGTGAAGACGCTCAAGCCGGGCGCCTCCGCGACCGCGCGCGGCAGGAGCCGCGGCAGCTCGCGCGCCACCTCCGCCGCCACGTAGAGCGCGGCCACGGGGCGCGCGCGGGGCGGCGCGAGCTTGAGCGGCGTGGCCATGGCCTCGGCGCCGACCGACTTGTCGAGCCCGTCCTGCACCATGACCTCGAGCACGCGGTTGCGGCGCGCGAGCGCGGCGCGCGGGCGGCGGCGCGGCGAGAGACCGTTCGGCGAGCGGATGATGCCCGCCAGGAGCGCGCACTCGGCCGGCTCGAGCTCGCCGAGCGGCTTCCCGAAGTAGACCTGGGCCGCCTCGCTGAAACCGTGGACGGGGAGGCCGCCGTCGACCCCCAGGTACACCGAGCCGACGTAGCGCGCGAGGATCTCCTCCTTGCTCGCCCGCGCCTCGAGCAGAAGAGCGAGCACCCCCTCCCGGAGCTTGCGGGAGAGCGTGCGCCGCGGCGAGAGGAAGGCGTTCTTCACCAGCTGCTGCGTCAGCGTGCTGGCACCCTGCGCCACGGCGTGCGCGCGCAGATCGGCCACCAGCGCGCGCGCGATGGCGAGCGGGTCCACGCCCGGATGGAAGAAGAAGTGCCGATCCTCGGCGGCGAGCACCGCCGAGCGGCAGGCGGGCGGCGGCAGCTCGGGGCTCGCGCCGAGCGTCGCGCCGCCGCCGCCGAGCACGGCGAGCACCTCGGGCTCGAGCTCGAGGCGGTCGAGCGCGCCCCCTTCCAGGTCCTCGATCTCGGTGACGCGCGCGCCGTCCAGCCCGACGCGCACGCGCCGCGGCGCCGCCGCCCACGACACCGGCGAGGGCCGCTCGGCGAACTCGATGGTCGTGCCGGCGGCGCGGTACTCGCCCGGCGCGAGCGCGTGTGCCGGGTCCCCGACCGGCCGGTAGCCGAGGCGGTCGAGCTTGCGGGCGAGCGAGCCGCCGGGCACCCCCTCGCCGACCGCGAGCGGCGTGGGCGCGGCGTACATGCGCGCGCCGCCGAGCGGCGGCCCGGCCAGGTAGGCCCGCACGCGCGCGTCGAGCCGCATCACGACCAGCGCCGCGCCGAGGCCGACGACAAAGCACGCGACGAGGAGCCAGTGCCGGAGGCGCGCCACGTACCCCTCCTACCGGCAGCGGAGAATTTTTTCACCTGGCCCCTTGTCAAGCCGCTCCGGCCGGGGCTATGAGCCGGTCAATGGAAGTCGCCCCGCGCCAGGATCAGTTCGACGCGATGATCCAGGGGCTGCGCGACAGCGCGGACTTGCTCGAGCGCCTCGGCCGCGACGTCCCCGTGCGGCGCATCCTGGTCGACGTGCTGGGCGATCTCCTGAACGCCTCGATGGCGACCGTCCGCTTCGTGGCGAGCGCGCTGCTCGACTGAGCGCCCCGGAAGCTGTAAGCAGTCGACCGGCCCGATCCGGGAGGACGCGTTCGTGAACCTCGAGTACAGCGCCGAGTACGAGGACTTCCGCGCCCAGGTGCGGCGCTTTCTCGCCGAGCAGTGGAGCGCCGGGGACGCCGCCCGCCAGCCCGATCCCGACGGCATGGCCGCCTTTGCGGGGGCCGTCCCCACGGACGAGCGCGCGACCGCGTTTCGCCTGAAGGCGATCGAGCGCGGCTACCTCTACCGCCACGTCCCCCGGCGCTACGGCGGCGGCGAGCAGCCGCCCGACCCGCTCAAGGCGACCCTCATCGCCGAGGAGTTCCGCCGCGCGCGCGCCCCCCACGAGATGGTGGGCCAGGGGCCGAGCATGCTGGTACCGACCCTCCTCGAGCACGGCACCGAGGCGCAGAAGGAGCGCTTCATCCCGGGCACGCTGCTCGGGAAGATCCGCTGGTGCCAGGGCTACAGCGAGCCGGGCGCGGGCAGCGATCTCGCCTCGCTCCGCACGCGCGCCGTGCTCGAGGGCGACGCGTGGGTCGTGAGCGGCCAGAAGATCTGGACCTCGAGCGCGCGCGAGTCCGACTGGATGTTCGCCCTGGTCCGCACCGAGCCGGACCGGCCCAAGCACGACGGTATCAGCTACCTCCTGATCGACATGAGGACGCCCGGCATCGAGGTGCGCCCGCTCCGCCAGATGACCGGCGACGCCGACTTCAACGAGGTGTTCCTCGACCAGGTGCGCGTGCCGGCGGAGAACCTGGTCGGGAAGCGGGGCCAGGGCTGGGTGGTGAGCCGCTCGACGCTCAAGCACGAGCGCGCGCTGATCGGCGGCTCGCATCTCACACGGCGGACGTTCGACGGCCTCGTCATGCTGGCCCGGGCGCTCGAGGTCCGCGGCCGGCCCGCCATCCAGGATCCCGTGGTACGGAGCCGGCTGGTGGAGCTCGAGGCGCGGCTCTTCGCGAACGAGTACCAGGGCTACCGCCTCCTCACCCTGAGCGCGCGCGGCGAAGAGCCGGGGCTCGCCGCCCTGGTGATGAAGCTCGCCTCGACGACCCTCGGCTACGACATCGCGAAGCTCGCCATGGAGGTGATCGGCGACCGCGCGCTGCTCGCACCCGGCGAGCCGAACGCGCCCGCGATGGGCCTGTTCGGCACCGCCTACATGTGGTCGCTCGGCGTGCTGATCGCGGGCGGCACGGCCAACATCCAGCGCAACATCATCGCCGAGCGCGGCCTCGGGCTGCCGCGGGACTCCCGGAAGTAGCGGTGGACTTCGGTCTCTCGCCCGACCAGGTCCTGCTCAAGCAGGCGATCCGCCGCTGGCTCGAGACGGAGTGCCCGACCACCCGCGTGCGCGCCATCATGGAGAGCGACGGCGGGCACGACCCGCGCCTGTGGGAGGGGCTCGCCGAGCTGGGCGTCCCCGGCCTGCAGGTGCCGGCGGCGCACGGCGGCTCGGGGCTCGAGCTGCTCGACGTGGCGCTCGCCGCCGAGGAGCTCGGCTGGTGCTGCACGCCGGGCCCGTTTCTCGCCTGCGCGCTGGCGACCGCCGCGCTCGTGGCGAGCGGCAACGCCGAGGCCGGCGCGCGCTGGCTGCCGGCCATCGCGCGCGGGCGCGCGATCGTCACGTTCGCCCTCGGCGAGGAGGGCGACGAGTGGGACGCGGCGCGACTCGCGACGCGCGCGCGGGGGGGCGCGCTCAGCGGGCGCAAGCCCCTCGTACCCTACGCCGCGATCGCCGACGCGATCCTGGTCGCGGCCGAGGACGGCGACGGCCCGGGCCTCTGGCTCGTCGAGGGCGGCGCGCGCGGGCTCGGCGTGACGCCGCTCAAAGGAACCGACATGACCCGGCGGGTCGCGGCCGTCGAGCTCGAGGCGACGCCGGGGACCAAGATCGCGGCGGGGCGCGCGGCGATCGACCGCGCACGCGACGCGGGGCTCGTGCTCCTCGCCGCCGACGCGTACGGCGGCGCGCGCCGCTGCCTCGACATGACGGTCAAGTACGCCCTCACGCGCGAGCAGTTCGGCGAGCCCATCGGCACCTTCCAGGCCGTCAAGCACCAGCTCGCCGACCTGGCGGCCGACCTGGACCCG